>TARA_R110000868_G_scaffold332387_1_pt1 | contig 17413 bp, 12 predicted proteins | sample TARA_R110000868 | Tara Oceans TARA_R110000868 (sample SAMEA4397489) | marine metagenome | biome: Polar Biome; feature: [SRF] surface water layer (ENVO:00010504); material: water (ENVO:00002006), including particulate matter (ENVO:01000060) such as... | depth 5 m | reverse complement strand
TTCAATTCCTGGTGCAATTGAGAATTGTGATCTTACATTACTAAATGTTGAAGCATAAAATGCAGGTTCTAAACCAATACTCCAGTGATCATCAATACTTTTTACTATTAATCCTTTTAGATTTTTTATAACAGTTTTTCCAGTGAAATTATAAGTTGTAGTTTCATAATTATTACTTCCATAACTTAATCCCGCTGTCAAACGTGTTTTCCATTTATCTGTAATTCTTGCTGCACTAAATGAACCATCTGCAGACAGAACTTCAGAAATTTTATCTCCACTCAAAAAAGTATTTGCAGTTGCGGTATAAACCCAATTTTTATATTTATCAACACTCTGTTCTACTAACTTAGTTTTATCAGTGTAGTCAAAAGCCATATATTTTTGTTGCCCGTTTGAGGCTAGATAAGGCATTAAACCCATTGTAATAACATTAGTAAGTTCGTCCCGATTTTCACGATTACTATTTTCAACTTTCGCTGTATATTGTAAAGTATCGTTTTTATTTTCAAATTTTTCGTGTCCTAAAAATCGAATACTATATTGCAACCCTCCAGAAGCTGTAGGTTGTGAATTAATAATTATATGAACTTGAGATTGTTTACGATCACGAACATAATCAATATACCAAAGCTTTACTTTGATATAATTTTCACTTTCGGAAGCACCGTCTAAAAAAACACGTAAATAATTATTTTTTTGAATGGTATCATTTTGTTGCGCAGCAGTTTTTAAGAATACGCATAAAAACAATAGTACAACTAGCCCTTTTTTTTTCATTGGTAGCGGTTTTTATAATTATAATATAAAGGGCAACAAAAGAATGGTACCCTTAACTCTTGAAATAATTAATCTCCTTCTACTATTTTTATAAACTTACCATTGAAATCAAATAAAACATCATACGATTTTCCGTCTCTTCCAATTTCTGCTTCGTAAGTAACTACGTTCTTATCATCGGTAATTTTTGCTGCTTCGGTAATTTTATTAGTTGCATAATTCTTTTTCAAATATTCTAAAATATTGATAGGAAGTTCAGCTGTTTTAATAGCTACTTCTAGTGCTTTGCGATGTCCTTTTTTGTCATATACCGCCGAAGCATCACTTCCTTTAATTTTAAATTCTGCTTCATATCCACCATCTTCCATTCCCCACTTTGCTTTGTTATTAGGGAATTCTTTTGCGAAAGCAGTCTTTACGTCAGATGGAATTATACCTTTTTTAGATTTTTCTACTGTTTGTGCTAATAGTGTTACACTGAAAGCTAATGTCAATACTAAAAATATTTTTTTCATTTTTATAAATTTAAAATTTAATTACAAATAATCTTATAAGACAAAGATTAGTTAGAATTCTATTTTAATTCTATGTTCAAATTATAGTGATTCCGTTTTTTATAAAATTAATTTTGACATGCAATTGAACCATTCACATTAAAAATAACTTCATTAGTAATTTTATCTTTCGTAGTATCCAAAAGGTATTCTAATGTGTCATTAGCTAAAGTTAGTTTTTCAATTTGTGGTGCTATTTTGTACCCTAAAAAATTGGCTTTTATAGCTTCTACTATTTTTGTTGGGTCTTTACTAATGTCAACATCTTCTTCTAATTGAAAAAAAATACCATCTGGAAGAAAAATTAGAGAAAAATTGGTATTGCTTTTTTTTTGTTCTTATTTCATCTATTGCCTCGCTACCTGCAAACAATGGAAGCGGAGTTACCCGTTTTATAATTAAAGAGCTGGATATAAAATCCAGCTCTCTAAGTTTATTAATTTTTGAATTGCAAACAGTACTATTATTCTTTAATCAAAGTACCATCTTCTTTGAAAGCGAGACTTTTACTCTTCATCCCTTTTCTTAGATCAACTTCATAAATAATTCCTTTTTTTGAAGTTTCCGTTTTATCAGCTTCTACAATTTTCCAATCGTTATATTTTGATTTTAAAACAGTTAAGACCGCTTTTGGTAGATTGACTGCTTTGATTTCTCTTTCCGTTTCTAACCAAGTTCCATCTTCAAAAAAATTAGCCGAAATTTTGTTTCCTTCATAAGTGAAATCGGCTTCCCACTCTTTTGGACCTTCAACTCCCCAACTTACTTTAGTCGCTGTAGGGAATTTTTTTGCAAAAGATTTTTTTACTGCATCAGGTGGCGTACCTGCAAATGCGCAACTGCATATCAATACAATTGATAATATCATTACTAATTTTTTCATTTTTTTTTACGTTTAAAAGTTAATTACAATTATTTTTTATAGTACAAATGTAAAATAGCATTCTATTTTAATTCTATGCTAATAAATTGTAATTCAAAACTTTAACATTAAAAAAAATCACATTTGGTCAATTATCTGTAAAAACACTTCCTGCCAATAATTAGGATGATAAGAGGTTTCAGTATCCCCAAAACGGACTATAATAATATTTTTTTCGGGATACATATAGAGATATTGTCCAAACAGTCCTACAGCAAAATAACTCCCGTATTTCAAAGGCCCTATTCCCCAATTGTTATTATAAAAATGTTTGTTATTGCCCGTAGGATCAGAATGAGTTGAGATTTCTACCCATTTTTTTGAAACAATTTGTTTCCCATTCCAATTCCCTTCATTTAGATAAAGTCTTCCAAACTTAGCAAAATCAATTGCTCTAGCTTGTAAACAACAAAATGTTTTTTCGATTCCTTTATCGTCATCACGATCTAAACTCCATCTCGCTGGTGTCTCCATTCCTAATGGTTTCCATATTTTATCTTCCAAATATTTAGAAATTGTACCTCCAGTTACTTTCTCAATAATCAATCCTAATAATAAGGTATTTGCACTACTGTATTTGAATTTTGTATTAGGTAAGGTTTCAATTTCTAAATTAAACAACTTTTCTCTTAATTTATCTCCCCAATAAAATTCGGCATTATCGGAAATTGGATTTAGCTCGCTATCCGTAAATCGAATACCAGAAGTGTGTTGTAATAAATTTTTTATGGTAATTTTATCCCAGCCTATTTTATTTCTAAATTCAGGTAAATAATTAATAATAAAATCATTTTCATCTTTTATTTTTCCTTCATCAATTGCAATTCCAATTAAAGTTGAAACAAATGGTTTTACCATCGAGAAGGAAGAAACAAATGAATTTGAAGTATACCCTTTGTTGTATCTTTCGAACACAAGTGTATCATTACGAATAATTAAAAAAGAGATCGTTTTATGTAATTTAGTAAAACTATCCAAACTAACATTTGTACCATTAAAATCCCGGTTGACTAGACCTATCTTTTTACCTAATTGATAGTCTTTATTGGATTTATAAAAATGATAAACAGGACCTTCATTAGCAACAATTCTTTGTGGAAAATGCTTATAATCTGTTTGACTAGGGATTCCTCCGTATCTTAAGGAACGAAATACATCACAAGAAGCACAACATAAGCAAATAAATATAAAAATTATTAATTTTCGAATTTTTAAAATAGGCATAGTCGTTACTTTTTATCCCTTTCTTTCAAAATAAAGCGATGTTTATTATTTATAAATTTATATTTTAAAATTAACCCACTTACTTCAGCAATTTCATTCGCAATAGCTAATCCCAACCCTATTGATAAATGAGAAGTAGATTTTTTTTGAAAACGTTTGAATAGAAGAGCCAAATTAAGTGGCTCCACTTTCCCTGTATTTTCAATTACAATTTTATCAAACTTGATAGTGATATGTATACTTCCCTCATCAACATTATGTCTGATTGCATTTTGAATTAAATTATTAATAAGTACTAAACATAAATCTGGGTTCATATTAATCCCGAAATCCGTTTCAATATTTTTAATTACAGTTATTTCTTTCTCTTTTATATAATCTTCAAATAGTAATAATGACGAATCTAACACTTTTCCTACAGATACTTTTTCGGTAGTTTTAAATTGCCTATTTTCTATTTTAGTAAGTAATAACAATGACTTATTTAACCTAGTTAATTTAGAACAAGCATCATCAATCGCAACAATTAATTCTACATCATTTTCATTTAGATTTTCTGATTGAATAAGCAAATCGACTTTTGATTTTATGACTGCTAATGGTGTTTGAATTTCGTGAGATGCATTCTCAGTGAATTTTTTTTGGGTATTATAATCCACAATCATTTTATCCATCATATTATTCAGTGATTTATTCAATGCAGTAAATTCTTTGATAGAAGTGTTTTCAAAAATTGGAATTTCATTATTACTGGCTCTAAATGTTTTTAAATTTGTAATCGTGGTATAAAAAGGTTTCCAGATTTTTTTAGAAACCCAAAAATTCAACAATATTGAAATTAAAAAAAGAGAAAACAAAATAACCAATAATAAATAAAATATTCCTTCAAATAATTCATCAAATTCTAACGTACTTCGCCAAATCTTGATTTGATAATTTTCGTTTCTTATCTTCATTATTGAAGTAATCATACGGTTTGAAGCCAATTCTTTTTCGCTTTTATCAAGTATTAAAGTATCTGAAAAAAAAGTTTTTGCTCCAATCTCATAACTTGAAGGAGCTACTTTATTTATTAATGCTTCTTTACTTTTAACTATTAGACTTAAAGCAATAGTATCATTATCGACTAGATACTTTTCAATTAGTTTTTTACGATTTAATAATAATTCATTGTTACTATCTTTTACTTCTTTAGTAATAATATAATAGCATATAAAACCCGATAGAATTAACATCGGCACACTTAACAACAGATAATATAAACTGGTTTTAGTAAGTAATTTCATTCTTGCATTTTAAAATTGTATCCAATACCATATATGGTTTGTAAATAATCTTCACATTTTTTTTCTAATAATTTTTTCCGCAAATTTTTAACATGATTATATATAAAATCATAATTATCCAAACGGTCCGCGTTATCGCCCCAAAGGTGCTCGGCTAATGCATTTTTACTTACCACTCGATTTTTATTAGCTATAAAATAAAGCAATAAATCATATTCTTTTGAGGTCAAAATTATAGCAGTATTATTAATAAAAACACTTCTTTCTGCTGGAAGAATTTTAATTTCATTTACAATAATTTCTAAATCCCCATCAAAACTTTTTCGCCTAATTAATGCTTTTATTCTCGAATTCAGTTCTGAAAGATGAAAGGGTTTTGGTAAATAATCATCGGCACCAAGATCCAAACCAAAAATTTTATCATCAAGGGAGTTTTTGGCAGAAATAATAATTACTCCTGCTTTTGATTTTTTCAATTTTATTTCCTTAATTAAATCTAACCCTGAACCAGTAGGTAACGTAATATCAACTAAAATACAATCATAATCATAAATAGCTATTTTCTCTTTGGCTTTGCCAAAATCAGACGCAATTTCTACTACATTGCCTTCCATTTCAAAATATTGTTTGATACTTTTTTGCAATTCAAGTTCATCTTCGATTAATAAAATTTTCATGATATAAATGCTTTATTTATAATTAAAATAGGATTCGTTTTAAAATTTTTAAAAATCATATTTACTCCTACTAATGTATCGTTTTTGTTATCATTAAATGAATAATTAATTTTTAACAAACCCTTTCTAAATCGCTGTTTTTAGTATTTCACAATCAAAACTACCTGTTTGTCAATATTTTAATAAAATACATAAAGTCCTTTTGTAATGAAATTAAAGAATTTAAGTTTAGAATATTAAAAGATCAAATTATCATTTATTCTAAAATGTGGATTATTTGAATATTAAAAAACTGGTTTAAAAATGTATTATTTTCCTCTACTAAAATATTTGAATAAGATAGAATAAATAAAATTATAAAAACAATAATTATTATGTCAATCTATTTATAAAATAAAAATTTCAGATTATAACTGATTTAACAAAAAAAATTCAATACAATTTTATAAACAAAATCTATTTTAATTCTATTTTAAGTACGAAATTAGAACGCCTTCCTTTTAAAATCAAAAATCAAAAAAAAAAACAGAATTCAAATAGAATTCAAATAGAATTGAGGTAGAATAAATACATACTATTGTAATTATAATAATTAAAAAGCAATAAGTTGATACATATTCTCAATCATGTTTTTGGATTTCAAGTTTTACTGTTCATCTTTATATTGATGTTTTTTTGGATTTTAGAATTTTATCTTTTTTCACAAAATATAAAAACCAAACTTTCACATACTTTTTTAAATGCTAAGTTTCTATTTTTTGTTGTTCCCGTTCAGTTCTTTCTATCCATACTGGTGTTATTTGCTTCCAATTTTATAGAAGTCAATAAATTGGGTTTTATGTTTTTATTACCCATTACTAAAAACTCTTTTCTATTTTTTATTATTGCTTTTGTTGTTCTTGATTTATTTGATTATTTATACCATTATATGATGCACAAAACACCATTATTTTGGAAATTTCATCAAGTACATCACAGCGATTTAGATGTAGATATTACAACTACAGTACGAGAACATCCTGGAGAAACATTTATAAGAGTAAGTTATTCCATTTTAGTGATTTGTCTTGTTGGAGCGACACCTTGGGTACTTATTTTTAAGCAATTTATTCAAAGCTCCTCTAATATAATTTCACACTCTAAAACCAAGCTCCCTAAAAAAGTAAATGATATTGTATCTAAAATTTTTGTTACACCAAACACACATCATGTTCATCACCATTATCAATTGCCCTATACAGACAGTAATTTTGGGGATGTATTAACCATTTGGGATCAATTATTCTCAACATTTCATCAACTAAAACAATCCGAAATTATTTGTGGCGTTGATACAAATATGGTTCGTAAAGATAATGAGAATTTCAAAAAACTAATTTTAAGACCCTTTAAAGAAAAAGATAAATGTTCTGAAAATAAAGTGAAAGCCAAAATTAATACAATAAAAACTAACAGTTTTATTGCTGTATTTTTATTAACTTCTAGTATTATATCTTGTCAAACTATTGTAAAAGGAAATCTTACTGATGAAAAAAACAACCCCATACCGTATGCAAATGTTGTTTTTACAGGTTCAAAGGAAGGTACTTTAACTAACTCGTTAGGCTCATTTATTTTAAAGTCTAGTATCAACTATTCTAAAATTAGCGTGAGTTACGTAGGTTTTGAAAATAAAATCATACCGCTTAAAAATCTAAAGACGTTGAACTTAAAAGTTACAATAAAAAGGCAAACAACAAAATTAAATGAAGTAGCAATAAAGACAAGGTCTAAAATACGGCTAAAAAGGAAAGAAAACCCTGCCTATAAAATCTTAGAAAAGATTTGGAAAAACAAAAAGAAAAATGGATTACAACTTGCTAAATCTTATGAATATGAAAAATATTCAAGTATTGAATTGGGTATAGATAATCTAGATACAGCATTTGTAAAAAAAGCATTAAAAAAAGATTTTGACACTATTGCTTTAAAAATGAAAACTGATTTTAATAATAATTTTTTTGTGCCAATAGAATTAATTGAAAATAATAAAAAAGTATACGGCAACAACGTTTTAAAGAAAGAACGTGTTGATATTGATGGAACAAGAACAATTGGAATTAAACAACAGGGCAAAATATTTGACAGAATTGCAGATACTTTTCAAGAAATCGATGTGTATCAAAACAACATTACCATTTTGAATAAAAATTTTGTAAGTCCTATTTCGTCTGAAGGTTTTGGCACCTATGATTATGAATTATCCGACAGTACATTTGTAGGAAGTAAAAAATATTATACCATTCGGTTCTTTCCAAGAGAATCAAGAGATTTTGCTTTTAGAGGTAATTTTATAGTTGATTCTAAAAGTTTTGCGTTGACAAAAATTGAAATGCAAACCCCAAGAAAAATGAATTTAAATTTTGTTCGCAATTTTGAATTAACAAAAACATATTCTATTCAAAATGATAGTCTTTACTTGCCATTATCCAATGAGTACAAAGCCGATTTTACATTACTTACCAAAGAAGAAAATGAAAAAGGGATTTATGTAATTAAAAAAGAAAAATTAAGTAACTATATTCTTAATGTCCCCAAAGAAGCACAATTTTATGATCAATTAATTATACAAGAAAAGGCTAATCAGTTTGAAAAAGATAAAGTCTATTGGAATCAAAAACAAGACGATGAAATTAAAAATGTTACTAAAATAGTAACTGTAATTCAAGACAGTAAAAAAATTAAGGCAATTACTGGAACTGTTTATATCCTTTCTGATGGGTACATACCACTTTTTAATGGGTTACAAACTGGAAATGTATGGGCAACTGCAGCTAAAAACATTATAGAAGGATATCGCATAAGATTAGGATTCAGAACATTTATTTCTGACAATGATAGACTTAGAATTGAAGGATTTACTGCATATGGAAATAAAGACACTAAAATAAAATATGGGTTAGAAGCTAGATATTTACTTTCAAATAACCCCAGAGCAACTATTAGTGCAGCATATTTAGATGATTATGAACAAATGGGGTTGATTCAATTCAATGGAATACATCTTTTACCTGAAGCTGATAAAGGTTCTAAAGCTTTATTTAACAGGGGACAGAATTATTTTCTTTCTAAAATTAAAAAAAGCATGGTTCGTTTTGATTTAGAACCTACAAAAAACCTTCATATTGGATTTATATTTAGTCATAACACTATTAAATCTGCTGCCCCCAATTACTTTTCTTTAGATTATTTAGACCCTACTACTAGACAGATAAAGTCAAATACTACGGATGTAGCATCCGATTTATATTTGACTTATTCACCTAGAAAAGAAGTCTCAGGTTTTGGTGTAGATCAAAAAACAGGAATCAACTTACATCCTACATTTATGTTCAATTACAGACATGGATTTAAAAATTCATTGGGGGGAAGTTTTAAATACAACCGCATACAATTTTTATACAACAACCCTATATCCTTAGGGAAATTTGGCGTTTTTGATGCCACAATTGGTGCTGGTAAAACATTTGAAGCAACTCCTTTGTCTTTATTGACTGCAGTATCTGCTAATCAAACCTATTTTTTATTACCCAACACTTTTGCTTTATTAGACTATTATGATTTTGTTGCAGACACCTATATTGAAGGACATTTTGAACAACATTTTAATGGTTTAATTTTAAACAGAATCCCAATAATTAAAAAATTAAATTGGAGAAGTTTATTAACTTTTAGAAGCGTTTATGGTACAATTTCAAATGGAAGTAAAGAAATAAACCAATCATCAATACAATATGTAGCACCAACTAAGCTTTACTATGAATACGGTTTCGGCTTTGAAAACATTGGGTATGGCAACGTAAGACCTTTTAGACTAGACTTTATTTGGCGAAGCAATTTCCAGAATTTTAATGGTCCCGTAAACCCTAAATTTGGTATTAGAATTGGTTTAAAAACTACTTTTTGAAAGCTCTATTTTACTCAGCTTTTAAAACCATCTCAAAATTAACTAATGTATTTCTAACTAAAGAATATTGTAAAATACCGCCACTATATTTATAATCATCAATATGACTATTGCTTTTACTGAATAACTGAAAAATATTCTCTTTAATTAATTTGACATTTTTAAAAGTACCTTCCACTTCCTCAAAATAACTATCTGCCGTATTTGGAAGTTCAAACAGCAATATTATAGTACTTTTAAAAATATTTTTATTAAAATAATTAGTTTCATTATCGTGTTTAAACGTATAAACACCATTGCTTAATTTCGTCGTTGATTCTTCCTTAAGTTTTCCGTTTTTATAAAGTCTAAAACTACTTTCTTGCAGAATGTCATTTTCATAAATCACCATCATTCTAGTTTTTATTTCAGTGTTAAAAATAAAATTTGCAGCTGCATCCGTATTTGAAGTATAGGTTATTTTATTACCTTCAATTTTTTTGGTTGCTGTTACTGTACCAATATTTTCTCCTGCAACTATTAATTTATAAAGTAATGTTTTAGTTTGAGAATTAACATTTTGTATACTTAAAATGGATAAAATAAAGAACAAAATATTATATTTCATTTGATTTAATTTAAAATTATTGAAACCAATAAAAACTTCCATTAGACTATTACTATTTGTTTGAAATAATCAATTTCAAGAATCAAAAAGACTAAATATTGTGCTTTTATTTAATTACTATCGCCAAAAGTAAAAATCAATTCTATAGTAATTCTATTTAGAATTTATGACTAATTAGAAACCAATGCTCTATCAGTAAAAAAATAATTTTGGAAAAATTAAAGAAGTTATATAGATCCAGAAAACTAATCATTTCCAGGATTTATTTTATTAATACATCGATAGTAAGCGTTTTTTTGTGGTTATCTTATAAGTGTATTACCACAAAATAAAAGTAGTATAAATGCTATATTAGTTGAACTAGTATTTTCGGCAACAAACAAAAAATAGATTGGTGATAGCTACAAATTTATAGTTATAACAGTTTTATATCAAAAACTGTATGTATCCAGTTTGTCATTTTGTACTTATTTATAATATTTGGATCAATCTTACTATATTCTGTTTCAAAAAAACTAGAAGGTATCTCAATATTATCCTCAGAAACAACTAAAATATTATTTTCATCATAAAAATCATAGTTCACAATATCAATATTATTGGTGATTAATTTCTTTTCATACCCTAATGCTTCAAAAATACGAAAACTCAACCCATATTGGTTTTCTTTTTGAATATCAACCAAAACCTGACTTGTCTCGATCAACTTTTTAACCTCACTAATTGATAAGTAATCATTGATAATTTTTATATTTTTATGGGGAAATATTTTGTCTTTTTTTACAATAAATTGAAAACTAACCTCTTTATCATCAAGGTAATTCGCCAATTTTTCTAAAAAATAGAATCTTTTATCATAAGATGTAATTGCAAAAATTTGAGTGCTATTTTTTTTCTTTTCAATAAAATCATCATAAATATAATTTGTTAAAAACTCAAATTTATATTTCTCTACATCTTTTTTGTCATAACTATAAATAGTGTCAAAAAAAGATAATGTCTTCTTTTGATTTTTAAAATTTTCAATACCGTCAAATAGAAAACTACTCATCTTAATTGAATTCTTTCTTAAAAGAACTAAAGCCTCCCGTTCTAACATATCGGGCCTAATTATTAAAATTTGGTCAAACAAAGTATCCCCTTTGATTTTTTCGTAGATAAAATTAGTTCTGTTTTTTTCTTTTAAACTTCTTAAAGAAAAGAGCTTGAGAAAGAAATTAGAAACTCTTGAAAAATTGTTTTTATATGCAAAAGGAATTGCATCAATATTGATATAAGTTAAATCTACATTATGAGCACTATTCATTTTTTCAATTAAAAAGTCAATGTAACCAAATGAATGAGTTGTTATAATTGCAATTTTTTTGTTTTTTGACATTCTTAATTATTTATTGAATCCTTATAAAATAGTCTAATCATTTTATACAAAGAAAAGCCGAAACTTCTAATTTCGGCTTTAAAATATTCATAAAAAATTTTTAATGTTTTTACTATATTTTGCATAATAAATCTATCGAAATACATTTAATAAAAATCAATCCATTATAAACACCATTAATCCTCTAGCTTAATGCGCTCCCAGTACTAATGATTGTTCTATATCAGCTGTTTTAGAAGGTCCAGCGATATATAAATTAAAAAAAAGAATTTAATAAAATTATAATTATTTAAAAAAGATATTACAAAGCAATAGTCTTTGAATTTTTTTATATGATCCAGTTACAATAAAAAAGCCAAAACAAACTGTTTTGGCTTTAGACTATAAACAATTAGGAGTTATTATTGCTCTAATACTTTTTCGCTGTAATAGACATTTTCAAAAACAATTTTGCCATCATCATTAAAATTATCTATAAAAAATACGGGTAAAATTATTTTCTTTTTATCTGATTTTCTAGTCAAACTATAGTTCCACCAGGATTGCACCACTTTGGCATTTCCCATTTCATAATGCAAATAATCTGGATATCCAGATACGTCTATACTGTTAACTTCGAATTTATCTAGAAATTTTTTGTCATTAACCTTTAATTCCGCTAATGAAATACTTTTTCTTTCCGAATTATTTTCATCTAAAAATCTGGCATTATCGTCATAAAAACTATAGGCTTTAGCAAGGTCATTATTTTCAAATGCATAAATCATTTTTCGAATAGTATTGATATATTCATGATGATTGTAAATCATACCATTTTGTCTATCATTAAAACTATTGTCAATTTCATCTGGAATGCTATTATTCATGTAATTGATAATAGTTTTTATCTTATTATTTTTGTCAACAATAAATAATCGATGAATTGGCATATCAATTTTTACTCCTGATTTATTATGCACTCCTTTTAAATCTTCCCAAGTTTGAACCCAAACTACATCTTTGTTGTTAGCATCTTTGTATTCTAATGCATCTGGATAAGCACCTGCTGATCGTTTAATACTAAAATAATCAATATTGTCTTTCCAGAATTTCATTCCTTTTAAAAAAGAAGCTTTGTCTTCTCCTTTATCTCTTTTGTCAATGCTCGTACCATTATACGATTTAAAATCTTCTGCTAAATAACTACTAACTTTGTCAGTGTCACCTTTAACAAATGCCTGAACCATATCCTCCACTGTATTGATTGCAGGATGTTCTACATAAATAGTTCCATTTGATTTTTTTTGTGCGTATGTGATGCAAGTAATCATCAACAATACCATTAGAATACTTTTTTTCATAATTAAATAATATTTTTAGTTAAAAACACCATTAAATTTAATCATAAATACTGATAATCAATATATTATGTTAAAAATATTTATTATTTTGTAACTGCTTTATTACAGATTTTTAAAAAAAATTATTCTAATTCCTTTAGTAAAGGATAAACACGTTTGAATTTAGTAAAGCTTTGCTCGTAAATGAGTTTATGCTTGTTGTTGGGTACAAATACTTTCCCATTTGAAGTCATGGGTAACACTTCTATTTCTTTTGATTTAAAGCCAATTAAAACCGCTCCCCAAGCCGAAGCTTCAACAGTTTGGGCAATTCTAACTTCCATTTGGAAAATATCAGCAGTCATTTGCAACCAAAAATCACTTTTTGCGAATCCACCGCTTGCCATAATCGTATGTTGTTCTCTTATTTTTTTATCAGGAACTAAAATTTCTAAGATATTCAACAGCCCAAATAAAATACCTTCCATTGTAGCTCGAATAAAATGGGCTTGGGTATGAATTATATTGATTCCTAGTAAAGTACCTTTTGCGGAAGCGTCCCAAATAGGAGCTCTTTCTCCTAATAAATACGGTACAAAAAGTAATCCATCTGATCCAGCGGTTATGTTAACAGCTTGCTCAAAAAGAGTCTCAAAGGAATCCTCTGTTTTTAAAATAGATTCTTTTAACCACTGTAAAACAATGGCGCCATTACTTACAGCTCCTAAGGTTAAATATTGATTATCTATCAAGTGGTAACATTGCGTTCGCATTTGAGAATCAATAAACGGTTTATCGATTGGTAAACGTACAGCGCCACTTGTGCCAATAGTTAAGGCCACTTTGCCTGGTTCCATTGCCCCTGTGCCTAAATTAGCCAAAGCTCCATCTCCACCTCCTATAATATACAACCAGTCATCATTTAACCCTTTGCAGTTATGAGTGGGTTTTACAATTTTTGACAATTGATTCGAATGCAACCCAAGGAATTTTAAAATATCAATATCCCATTCTAAATTATGAATATTCATTATTCCAGTACCCGAAGCCATGGAGGAATCAATTGCATATTCTCCTGTAAGTTGATGCCATACATATTCTTTTAAACTAATAAATTTAAAAGCTTTAGAAAACAACTTTTCTTCATACTCTTTCAACCAAGCGATTTTCGTCATTGGAGAAAAAGTATGAATTGGGATTCCTGTATTTTTATAGAAACTACTTCCTTTTGCTGACACTTTTAGTGCTTCTGCTAAATCATGTGCGCGATTATCTGCCCAAATGATAGCATCTGTTAATGGATTTCCTAATTCATCAATGAGTAATACACTTTGCATTGCCGAACTAAAACTGATAAACTCAGGTTGGTGTTCCATAGTAATTTCTTGAATACAGTATAAAACTGCTTCTAAAACTTCCTTTGGTTTTTGAATACTTTGATTGGATTCAGGGTGATACATTGGATATTCTTTTGAATATTCATGAATCACTTTCCCTGATTTATCAAAACATACCGCTTTAGTAGCCGTAGTCCCTATATCGATACCAACATATACTTTATGATTCTCCATGATTACGTTAATATTAGCCTACAAATAAATTAAGAACTAATACACCTGCTAAACCTGTAACACCAACAATAGTTTCCATTGCTGTCCAAGAACGAAAAGTATCTTTAATACTAATTCCAAAATATTCTTTAAACATCCAGAAACCAGTATCGTTGACATGGGAACACATTAAACTTCCTGCACCTATTGATAATACCATTAATTCAGGACTAACGCCTGAACTTACTACTAACGGCTGAACTATCCCGGCCGCAGTTAATCCCGCAACCGTGGCCGATCCTAATGCGATACGAATAATAGTAGCAATAAGCCAGCCTAAAAATAAGGGTGAAAGTGTAGATCCGTCAAAAAAAGTAGCCAAATCAGAACCTATGCCACTATCAATCAATAGTTGTTTAAAAGCTCCACCAGCACCAATTATTAAAATTATCATAGTGACAGAACTCATAGAAGAACTAAATTTATCCATAATGTCTGTCATTTTTTGTCCTCTTTTTATCCCTAAAAAGACAATACCTAATAATACAGTAATCAACATCGAAGTAGTTGGGTTTCCTATAAATTCTAATGTAATACGTAAATCTGCTCCTTCTGGTAAGAAAAATGCACTCAAAGTACCTATTCCCATTAAAATGACAGGGGTGAGCGCAATCATGAAACTTGTCAAGAAAGAAGGCATTTCCGCTTCAGTAAATGTTTTACTTTCGAATAAACCTTTGGGAGGATTAGCTACAATTTTTTTTATAAATTCAGGAAAAATGATTCCTGCAGCTAGCAAAGCCGGTATAGCAACTAAAATCCCATATAATAATGTTTTACCAATATCTGCCTTGAAAATTACAGCTATAGTAGTAGGTCCAGGATGTGGAGGTAAAAAACCATGGGTAATCGATAAGGCAGATGCCATGGTAATACCTAGATAAATAAAAGGTTGTTTCGTATTGGCCGCAATAGAAAAAACCATAGGAATCAAAATAACAAAGCCTGCATTATAAAACATGGCAATTCCTACTGCAAAACCAGTCACCAATACGGCCCATTTTACTTGTTTTACTCCAAAGGAGTTAATCAAAACTGTACTGATTCGTTGAGCAGCACCGCTTTCTGCCAATAAACTTCCAAGCATGACACCAAAAGCCAAAATTAAGACCAAAGACCCTAAAGTACTACCTATTCCATTTTGGATGGAATTAACAATTGTTCCAAAGGGCATCAGTTTTACAATACCAACAAAAAAAGAAGCCAATAGTAAAGAGATAAATGCATTAAATTTTAGAACGGTTATTAAAAATAGCAACAAAAGGATACTTGCAATTAAAATCAGTATGGACATATATTAGAATTTAAATTTTACTCTCTTTTGGTTTTCTAGTGAATTGTGGAAAATTATTCGTTTTTTTCTACAGCATGACCACCAAATTCATTTCGGAGAGCTGCAACTACTTTACCAGAGAATGTGTCTTGCATTTGAGAACGATAGCGCATCATAATCGATAGCGCTATAACAGGTGTTGGCACACCTAAATCCAATGCTTCTTCTAGTGTCCATTTTCCTTCTCCTGAGGAATGCATAACTCCTTTTATACTATCTAGTTTAGGGTCTTTTGAGAAAGCATTTTCAGTCAATTCCATTAACCAACTGCGTACTACAGAACCATGATTGAACAATTTTGCCGTTTTTTCGAAATCAATATCAAATTCGGAATGTTCAAATACTTCGAATCCTTCTGCAATAGATTGCATCATCCCATATTCAATTCCATTATGAACCATTTTAGTATAATGACCACTTCCAGAAGCACCCGTATATAAAGATCCATTAGGAACTGAAATGTTCTCAAAAACTTCAGCTACATAATCAAATACTTCTTTATCTCCTCCCACCATCGTACAAGCGCCATTCAATGCGCCAGAAGTTCCTCCAGATGTACCACAGTCTAAATAGCAAAAACCATTTTCTTTTAAAATTTTATACCTGCGTTTTGAATCTTTGAAATTAGAATTTCCTCCATCGATGACAATATCGTTTTTATTTAAAAAAGGGATTAAAGAAAAAATTACTTTGTCTACGATTTCTCCTGCAGGAACCATAATCCAAATCACTCTTCGTTCGGTTAATTTTTCAGTTAATACGGCAACTGTATTCGCCGTATCTATTCCTTCTTTCTCTATTTTAGCTACAAAGTCGGCATTTACATCATTGGCTACTACATCATACCCATTTCTTTGCAAGTTTAAGGCTAGGTTAAAGCCCATTTTTCCCAATCCTATCAGTCCTATTTGCATTGTATTTTGTATTTAAATATCGTTTGAAATTATTTTTTATGAACTGTAAAAATATCAGTTTTAATTTTCTAATATAAAGTTTATCAGAAAAATAGTCCGTTTTTTTTTATATAGTGAAATATACCCATTTATTTTTATTTATCCCACCAAGAATAAGGCTAATAAATCAAAAAAAACATTGATGTCTATTTAATAATTATATCTCATCTAGGTATAGGTCTTTTATACAGTGGCTAAAACAATTTTTTAAATGTTTGCTAATTAGTACAGATTTCATATTAAAATTAAAACTGTTATACAATCCTAAAAACCGTTTGGATTAAAAAATAAATTAATACATGTACCCCCTATTAATTTTAGTTAAAAACGCAAACAGACCCATAAAAAAATAAAAAATCAAGCTTATTTATATTATTATTTTTAAAATCACTCGAAAAAATTGGGGTATGCCTAAAAAATCGATTTGTGAATAGTGCAATTATTTAAACCTATAATGAATATTCTTTATTATTTTGAAAGGATATTTTGTAATTAATAATTCTACCTCTTTTTATCCAAAAACTCAGATCTTATTTATAATTCTTAAATAAAAGTTAATAAATTCGTCACTGAAAAAAAAAACAAGTTTTAACAGATAATAAACAATAAATCAATGTTATTATTGAATAATATTCTAATTAAATACAAAATCACTGTATATAAATCAAATATTAAATAGATTCAAAAAAAAAAACACTTTCAAAATTACTAATCCCCAAAAATCATTTGCCTTTTTCTCATTAGAAAATCACAAAAAAATCAAGAAAAAATACTTAAATAAAATAAATCAATTATAAAATCCACTTAATTATGAAAAAAATCGA
>TARA_R110000868_G_scaffold100015_2_pt1 | contig 17415 bp, 14 predicted proteins | sample TARA_R110000868 | Tara Oceans TARA_R110000868 (sample SAMEA4397489) | marine metagenome | biome: Polar Biome; feature: [SRF] surface water layer (ENVO:00010504); material: water (ENVO:00002006), including particulate matter (ENVO:01000060) such as... | depth 5 m | reverse complement strand
CATTAACCCAACAAAATTGCAAGAATCTTTAGCGGAACGTGTGGCGGCTATTCTTGAGGAACGTGATGTAACTTACGCAAGTATCGCCCGTAAGATGGGGAGAACCTCGTCGCATGTTTCAGACGTGCTTAAACGATCAAGGATTACCTTAAGATTCTTGGAAAGTTTCGCAACTGCAATGGGGTATACTGTAACAATAACCATAGACAGGAGAATACAGTGAATTTTCCGGAGTTCGAAAAATACTTTGACCAGCTAATCGGCAAGTGCAAGGGAATGCGAGATACGAAAGGTAAGGAGTATGCAAATTCAACTGACCGATTTGCAAATTTCGACCGACTCGCAACCACATTGGACTTACCCCGACTAAAAATAGCACAGGTGTATTTACAGAAACATCTCGATTCAATTAACCACTACGTTAAAACAGGTACCGAAGGTGCTGAACCAATTGAAGGCCGCTTCGTGGATGCAATTACCTATCTCAGCTTAATGGCCGGGATGGTACACGAAGATAGCACCGCTTCGCAATTAGTCGAAAGCCCAAGTACCTTGGATAAGTTCGAGTAATGGCACAGCAACCAACAGGATTAGTTCCCCAAAGTGCCGCAGCTATTTCCATCGAAGAAACCAAACTGATGTTGTTTGTCGGTCCGGGCGATTCGGGTAAGTCTTATGCGGCAACCAGTTTTGGATTACGAACTAAAGAATATGGTGGTAAAGATTCCCGCCCATGCTACATGATTGAGCTAGACGGTAGAATCGCAGCCCTGCGTAATAGGCCAGTAATGTATAACTCATTTACTAACGAAGATGGCGTAACCAAAGTGTTGCATCGAATTGAAGAGCTTCGCGAACAATGTGTAAAAAATAAAGTAGCCCCATTCCATACGTTAATTGTGGATAGTACAACTTCCTTTGGCGATCTGGCTGTAGCTGAGTCGATGGAAACTAAGGGAAGTGCGGGGCGTTCAATCGGTAAACTTGAATTACTTACAGTAGAGGATTACGGGTTCGAGGCTGAAGCATTCCGCCAACTACTTTGGGAGTCCTTAATGGATATCAAAAAGTATTGTGACGTAATTGTGACAGCACACCAAACAGAGCTTTACAAAACCGCTGCAACCAAGCCCGGTGCCCCAACGCGGCAGGAGTGGGATGGTAAGTCCTATAAAATCCTGATGCATGGGAACAAAATAGCCAACAAACTACCAACCAAATTCGACGAAATCTATGAGTTTGCTAACAAAGAGCTTATAGTAAGTAGTAGTTCAATGCGCCGCTCCGTAAGATTTCAAGGGCATTTAGCTCGAACAAGTTATCCGCAATTAGCCAAAAACACCGCGGACCACGATATCTCCGGTAAGGAGTTTTACACTTACTGGAAATCACTGCTTGAGAAGGTGTGAGCTTTAGAATAGGTCCAAAGGATCACCATCCCGAAACTGCCGCATGGTACGGGGACTACCTCAAATCCCTACATTGGTTAGCAATTCGGGAGTATCTATCCACTAGACGTGGTGAATGGTGCGAAGACTGTAAAGGAATTAGGCACACAAGCTTACACCACATTACTTACGCAAGATTATTTCACGAGCGCGAAGAAGACTTAATCTTCCTATGTTCAACGTGCCACCATAAAGCGCACAAATACCACGACATTCCACACCTTAATTTAATCTATGACACCAATCTTGTTAACGTCCAAAACATCCTACGCTATACGCGTGGCGACGACATGCTGCAATATGGTAAATTACGTTAACGGCCAAGCCGAGCGAGTAACAAAACCAACCAAACAAAAAGGAAACGAAACATCATGGCATTCAAAGTCACAGCTGAAGATCTCAAGAAGTCAATCAAGTGCCCTCCCGGGATGCACCTCGCCAAACTGGTAACAGTGGAAGCGCCGTATTTTAACGAAAAGCAGACCGAAGTGCAGCGCGTGGATTTCGAGACGGATAAGGGTTATTCAGTTCCCTACTGGTTCAATAACAAGATGACCAGTTCTATCTTCGAATTCGTACAAGCTGCCGATAAGGTAACTTTCACTCCCGAAACGATGCAGGAAATGGAAATCGAGCTTGCCGATTATGTTGGTAAAGAAGTGGCGATCTCGGTTAGCCACAACAAGTCTGAGAAGGACGGTAAAATCAACTCCCAGATTGATAACTTCTATCAGGCCGGAAAGGTACCGTTTTAACCCGAAGTTAATCACGTAAAGGAAGGGCCGCTTCGCTTAACCGCGGGGCGGCCCAAACCCATTTATGGACAAACTAAATTGGCAAGTTGGTGACGATTACACCACAGAAACAGGGAAGACAGTAACCATCCTCGCTTGTTCGGATAATCTCATAGTTGAATACGCTAACCTAATGTTTACATATGACCTAAAAGGTAACCCAGTAAATGCGCTGGGAACAAATCTCCTAGGAAGAATCATGAAACGAATAACCGGAAGTACAAAATGATGTGCAACTTAGCCCGCTGTGAAGAATCCACAGACCCCAAATACTACTGTAAAGTATGCAATTCGTATTTCTGCTCACTTGAGCACTTTATGGAGCATAACCGCTATTACTCCAGTATGGGTACCGAAAGTGTACCAGTGGAAGCCCAATTAACCTCATAACGGGGGTTGGCGGAGATTCGCCAGATATAATAGTAATCTCGGATTATGTACGGCGTGGCGATACGCTCACAAATCAGTGCCTCTCGGGGCATTACTTAAAAAAGCTGGACTCGCTATTCCAGCAAGCTAACTACAACGTAACGGATACTTACCGAACTTCGGTTATTAAGATGTATGAGAAGGGGTTAGGAACATCTTCGTACCGTAACGATCTAAAGCTACTCGAAGCACACTACGAGGAGAACAAGATAACATTCGAGTTCTACTATAATGTACTGATTGACGAGCTTAAGTCGTTCCGACCAAAGGTGTTGATTGCAATGGGTGAGATGGCTTTGCGAGTGCTTACTGGAAACGAGGGAATTACAAAGTGGCGAGGTTCAACCCTAACGCTTTCCCCCGAATTACAGCATAAACTCCCAGGCGATTGGTCCCATGTTAAAGTGGTACCTTGTCAGCATATCGCGATTGAACAAGTGGCTGAAAAAGAGAAGTACATTCTAGCCCTTGACATTGCTAAAGCTGTCAAAATCTCCTATCGTCCGCCGCATTACCCGATTGACGACTACCACATTACCATCGCCCGCTGTACTAATGATTACCTGCAATGGCGAACCCAATTTCCCGATAACCCCGAATGGATGACCACCGACGTTGAAACCCACCTCGGGTTTATGACGTGTGCCTCTTATACATTCGATGGTAGATCCGCGGTCGTAATTCCAATGCTTGGCTCAAAGTTAAACATCGAAGACCGCGGCCGAATTGGGCAGTACCTTAACCAAGATCTCGCTAACCCTAAAATCGCTAAGAATAACCAGAATATAGGTTATGACTGGCGACAGTATTTTCGCTATGGTTATTCGGTTCGTAATATCAAATGGGACACAATGCTTGCGGCACATACGCTGGCACCTGAGTTCTTGAAGAACCTAGGCTTTCTAATCTCCACCAACACAACCCTCAATTACCACAAAGATGAGGGTAAGGAGTTCGATCCAGCTAAGCATAGCTTCGACCAACTATACGAATACTGCGCTAAGGATTCTCTTGGCACACATCGTGTAATGGAAACCCAGCGTAATGACTTAACAGAAGCGGGCTGGTTAGAATTCTTTGAGACGTATGTAATGCGGATGTTCCACACGTACTACGAAATGGAGTCCGTTGGTATTCTACAAGATCCTGACTCAAAGCTGATCCTTGAGGGTAAGTACGAGGGGATGCTTCAGCTTAAAACGCTGGAGCTTGAGGGACTTACAGGACTGAAGATTAACACAAATAGCCCAGACCAAATCGGTAAGTACATGGAAGAACAGAACTTCCCAATCTTTCGCCATCGAACCGATCGTGGTTTCATGAAACCTAACACCGATGTTGAGAGTATTAAGAAGATGCTTAGCAAAGACGCAAAGGAGTACGCTAAATGCGAACTTACTTACGGCCAAGCTATCCGTTTTCTTGATCTTGTTCTACTAGTTCGCCGCATCGGCAAAGTGCTTCAATACATCCGAGTCGGGGTTCATCCCGACGGGCGAATTCGGTTTGCGGCACGTTTATCTGCAACCACTTCTGGCCGCACCGCAAATTCTAAAACTGGGGATATTTCCTATGCTTGGGTTGAGGATAAGAACAAGTTTGGCCTTAAACCTTACAAGCTAGGAAATAGCTTTCAGACTGTAACCAAGCATGGGTTTATCGTAAAAGAGGATGACGGTGATGACGACTTCGATGACGATATCGAAGATGGGATTATCGGTAAAGATGTCCGAAGTATGTATGTCCCGGATAGCGGTTGGGTTTTAGTCGAAGGCGATCGTAGCCAAGCTGAAGCTCGCGTAGTTGATTTAATGGCAGAAGATTATACCGCACTAGAAGAATACGGTAAGGTAGACAAACACTGTAAAACAGCCGCATTGATCTTCACCCAATACACCTACGAAGAAATCTTCCGAATTAGCAAGATTGAGAAAACGGATGAAGGCGAGAATATGCGCCACCTGGGTAAGAAAGGGTCCCATGCGGCAAACTACGACATGGGTGATTTTCGATTAGCTTCAATGGCCAACATTACCAAACAACTAGCCAAGAAGATACTGGATGCAATCCACCGCGGTCGCCCAAGTATTAGACAAGTATTCCATAAACAAGTAGATGAGCAGGTACGTAAATTCCGTTTCATGGAAAACCCGTATGGGCGTCCTCGAATGTTCTACGATAAACTAGACGGGCATGGAATCAAAGTAGCTCTAAGCTGGTATCCGCAATCAGTAATCTCGGATGGGACTAAGCTGGCGGTAGCTAACATTAACGACAGAATCGACAAAATGCAAGCACGGGTTGTAGCAGAAAATCACGATTCAATTACCGCATTGGTCAAACGCGGATACATCCGTAAGTATTTGAGCATCGCTAAACCGGAGCTTGAGGCGCCGATTGATTTCCGTAAAGGTACGTTTTACAGGGACTACCAAATGGTTATCCCATCCGAATGGAGCATTGGGAGGAAAAATTGGGAACAAATGAAAGAAGTAAAGTTACGCGGCCTGCGAATTCCGCTGGCCAAGGTACCGTGAAAAGCTGGTACAAACCGTACAAGGTAACGGAGCAGGAGTGCCCGTTGGGCGACAGGTGCAAATGTACGATGTTTAATTGTCAAGTTCGCGTAGGAAAGGAGCTGGATGTCTACCGTTACCGCTAAAACAACCGCTAAAGAGGTACTTCGTACTTTATCCCCTAAGCAGAAGAAAACTATTCTACTGAAGCAAATTCGGGCCGCACTCTTGCTAACTGACTTACAGCAGGAGAATAAAGTAGAGTGGACCGCGAGTAATCTAACCCAACTAACCCGCGAAATTTGGGACAGAACTTCTTTCGAGTTGTTTCTGTGAGATGCTCACGTTGTGGCGGTCCGGCAGTACATTATTATCTTTCTGTAGGGGGTCTACGGTTCTGTAGCGACTGCACCCGCGATATTGCTGTGGATGCTATAGATACTGGTATAATCTCCCTAGAATATCTATTGGCTAAGCATGTAAAGGCGAAGCCGTAGCGTGTGCCCGATTTCATATCAGAGTTTCTGGAATTTACTAAGGCATACGAATCTCCAACCCAATTCTTTCGTTGGGCCATAATTGCTGGAGTTGCCGCAACACTCCGCGATAATTGTTATCTCCCCCTAGCGGGTACCCGGCTTTACCCTAACCTGTACATACTAATCGTAGCTCGACCAGCGATGCGTAAAGCTAACCCGCTTAACTCAACGCTAAAGCTGCTGAAGTATGTGCATAATACTAAGATCATCGAGGGCCGCACCAGCATTCAGGCGGTCATTAAACGTTTAGGCGAAGTTGAGAGGAACAAACATGGTACAGCTCTGCAAGGTGCTTCTGGCATTGTATATGCTGAAGAAATTAGCTCGCTCTTTACAGAAGACGACGCTACCATCCCAGTTCTAACCGACCTGTACGACTTTCACGAGGATTATACATCCTCACTCGTCACGCGTGAATCGACTAAAATGAAGAACGTCGTAATTACTTTACTTGCCGCATCGAACGAAGAGCTTCTAAAACCCATCTTTAACAGTCGGGCGATTTACGGCGGACTTCTATCCCGGTGTTTAATCGTTTATGGAGACCGGGTGCGGCACCGTAATTCGCTTGTATTCGAAGATCCAAACGACTATGACCCAAGTGAGCTGCGGGTAATGCTTCAGAAGATTTCGATGCTTAAAGGTGCGTTCAAGTTTACTAAGGATGCGGCAGTATTCTACGATCACTGGTACACAAGCGTATGCCCCGAACTAGAAAAGAAGAACTCCGGTACTGGGGCTGACGGGCGTATTCATACGAACATCCTTAAAGTAGCCATGATTGTAGCGGTTAGTTCCCGCTGCGAACTTGTGTTAACCGTAGAGGACATTAAGAAAGCAATCGAAATATGCCAAGAACTATACATTAACTACAAACGCTTAACCCTAGGAAGTGGTAAGAACAAGGACGCGGAAGTACAGGTAACCATTCTCAAGATTCTTTGGGAAGAGGAAAACCACAAGCTAAGCCGCGAGGAAATAATGTTCAAATGCTGGGGAGATGTGAGTGATGAGGGACTTGACGTAATCAGCCGCACCCTACAAGCGGGCGGACTAGTCAAAGTATGGGAGGATATCAAACTGAAGAAACAAATGTTCGAGCTTACACCAAAATCAATTCAATTCTTCGAGGAGAAGAATGCGAAACCATCTTGACCGTTAGAGAGCTAAAACTAGCTTTAGAGCTAGTGCCGCAAGACGCCGAAGTAACTTACGTGGATACTCTGGAGCGGCACTTATCCTTAGATAACGATTCTTGTATGGGTATTACTAACGTATGTGTACAATCCAAGGATTTAGTAATTCTGCGCTAAATGGGCGCTTATTCGCGTATCGAGCCGCTCGACTCTCCGAAAACTGTTGAGACGGATGAACTAAAATAGAAAATAAGAAACCCCCACAACGCTTCGCGGCTGATCGCGGAACGCAGTGGGGGTTTTTGTATTTTAGGGCCGTTGCCGTGGCTGATCTAGCAAATCTTGTGCTCCAGTTGCAGTGAAGCCAAGTAGGAATTGCATCAATGGGCTAATACGATTTCCTGGGGTAAGCTGGGTTTTACGTATAATATCCAATATCTTCATGGCAGTATTGGTTGGAGAACTCTCAGTAGTAACAACTTTCTGACCCGGGGTTACTATCGAACTTCCACGCAATTCATTTTCACCAGAACCAGAAGTGCTGGCTTTACGAGTTCCGCGGTTAGTCCCAACACGCGTATTCAAACCAGTTCCCGAAGCAGTCCCCGATGCGGCACTTTCCGAAGTTGAAACTAGACTCCGAAGTTGGTCCATTAAAGTATTAAATTCAGTATTCTGGGAGCTACTGGTATCGCGGGTACCTTTAGTTGTTGCGGCAGATTCTCCGGTAGTCGTTCCGCTAGTTTGGCCAGCGGACTCTCCAGATCTCTTAAATTGGAATCTACTTGTTCTACCACCTTCCACAGGTTCCATTGTTTTAATTGCAGGCGGTTGGAAGAATCCGCGTTTTGCAAATTCCTGAATAACCTCTTCGAACATAGGGCGACTTTCCCCAGTGCTAACGCCTTTAGCTCCGGTTGTACCAGCAGAAGTTCCCTGCTGTTGCCTGGAGAATAAGGTATCCAATACATTCTGTATTTGAGTGGAGACGTCTCCAGTAGTTGCCCGAGTACCCCTATTTGTTCCAGTGGTGGTTGTATCAGCAAGGGTTGTACCTGTTCTGCTAGTTTGATTTTGGCGATCAAATTCGCTTCTAAGCATACTTTCAAGTTCTGCCAAAGAGGTAGCTTCAGTGGCCGAACGGGCAGTGCGACTTCCACTAGCTTCACGACTCATTATAGTTGGAGCTTGGTTAGTTGTTGTAGTAGAGGTGTTTCCAAATCCGGGTATTTTAATCTTTCCACCTATCGCCGCATTAGCCACAGCGGGTAATCCAATTCCCGCCAACGCGTTAAACAGTCCCTCAACTCCGGATTGAAGCATTGGTTTATCGTTACCCGCATTTAGGGCAGTATCTAATATGGTAGAACCCAAAGCTCCAGTTGCCATTCTAGTAAGCGTTCCAGAACCCGGTGCAAAGCGATTCATAACCATAGGAATTCCAGAGGTTACAGCATCTGCCGCAATGTTTTTAGCCAACGCACCGTAGTCGATTGGATTATTAGATCCCGCTACAGCCGCTCGGCGCATTTCATCCGAAGTCATTGACGGTATTGCTGCTGGACCTCCTCCGGTGGTATCGCCGGGATACGTTTGAATTACTTTACTCCCCGTAGGATCGTACTCATAAGTTTCGTTAGTTCCGTGATTATAGATTCGATTATTTGGCATTCTGCACCCTCTTTATGAGTTCTCTCATTCGCCCTCCCACTATAAAATCACCCGTTTTGGTGGCATTTAGGAATCTTTGGGCTGTATCCTGGTCAAGTCCTTTTACAAAACTAGGATTATCCACATTTAACTTAGCAAACAAAAGAGCCCGGTGATTAGCCGACAGGTCACTAACGTCTGACGCCATTTTGTTTAGTACAGCATCTGCACGGAGTTGTTTTTTCATTTCGATTGCTTCGGGGGCATCTCCAGGTAAAGGATTAGTGGACGTTACCACATCAAACATAGCTTTAAGCCTAGTCGATCCTAAGGGAAGGCCTTTACCCACTTCAAAGTCAATCAAGCCATTAGCCGCAACAGCATTATACGTCGACTTATCTATATTTAGCCCACTGCCACCACCAAGCAAAGTGCTAAGCCAGTTTGTAGCCCGCCCCGCCATAGTACGATCATTTGGTTTAATTGCTGCCTGGAAGGTCTCGGCTAACTGGTTATTCTCGGCTAACCGGGACGGACCCCGGAAGAAGGTATCCAGTTTTTTCTTATCAACGTTTAGTTTAATCCCGTTATCAGCGGCTGCCTTTTGGTATGCCCCTCTAATACTTGTAGGAACATCCTTAATATCGCTTTCCCCCGTGGCAAAAGAAGGAAGCATCTTAGCTGCGTGGGAAGCGATAGTGTCTCCCGCGGGAATACCCAGATGTTGGAATTCGGCAATCTGCTTAAGTTCGGCATTAAATCTAGCACGTTGTTCCGCGGCGCTAACTCTAGCATTCGCAGATTCCATAGCCGCATCGGCCCTAATCCCCGTGATTTCTACTTGGTTGGCTAACTGGTTCTCCAGATTCGCAGCCCGCGAAGTACGGTTCTTTTCACCTTCTGCACCGGTAGTTGCATTAAACTCACGAATATTCGAAGCTTCCTTCAGTGGAGCCGTAGCGTTAAATTTAGCAATTTCGGCTTCTACAGCCCTATCGCGCGCGGTCTGTTGCGGCTGAGGTACATTAATTTCCCCAAATCCGGGGATATTCATCATTTGAAAAGGATCTACCGTTCGGGTTGGTAATCCACCGCCCTGCACGTTAATCCCTGGTAATCCCTGTATTTCGGGTAATGACCCAATCCCCATATCCGGCCCAACTTGGCTAGGCATTCCTGGGATAGCAAAATTAGTTGGGGTATCCGTAGTCTGTAAGGGGAGTGCTCCGCTATCGAGCATTCCTTGTAAATCTTTCGTAACATTAAACTGTTGTAAAGCTCGTTGAGCTTTATCCGCACTTGCCTGTAATTCATATGCCCTGTCTGCGCGGGTGTTCTCTAAATTATGCTGCCGAACCACTTCAGCTAGTTGGGCTTTACGTTCTTCGGCTGCGGCTTGTCTATCTTGGATATTCTGAACAGCTTGTAGCTGTTGGGTCTGACCTTGCTGGCCTTGAAAGAACGCCTGTAATACTGGACTAAGTTCCATTAAACTGCTCCACTGTAACCGCCACCGCCACCAGACGGCGTTCCAAGCCCAGCGGATTTAAGTGCTTTCATAAAGTTATTTGTTGCATTCTCTTGCCCGAGATAACCAGCTAAGCCCTGCGTTGCACCGCCGAAGAATCCAGCAGCGGGGGAGCTAGGTCCGCCAGTTCCTATAGTGCGTTGTGTAGTATTGCTTCCAACAGGTAAACTGGATGAAAATCCACCCGCTGCCTGAAGGAATGGCTGCCTATAGTTGGCATAGCTAAATGGGGAACTTGTAAGAAAATCGCTAAAGTTCTTAGCATTTCGACTAGAGTTGTCAAATGCACTGGAAGCCCCCGCAGTGGTGCTACCTAAACCCCGTGCGGCAAGCATGTCGTTTAGATTCATGCCAACCCTCGCAGACGTATCGCCGAGGTTCTTTAAGCCAGCGGTAGTATATTGGTCCTGTGTAGGAAGCCCAGTTACACTTCCCTTAAACTGGTCCATAAGAAAATTACGAAATGCTAATTGCTGCGGATCGTAGTTTGGTGTACTCGATCCCGTTGTGGTACTCTCTTGTTTTTGTTTTCCAAACAATCCCCCAAGGCCCGTAAGCCCGGCGAGAAGTGGTCCTATCCATGCTGAAACCATGTTTTCTCCTTATGTTGATCTTAGTCCGTTAGTAAATGCATTAGTTGTAAGGGTAACGGCATCCACGAACGTTCCAGATACTGCGGTTACTACATTAAGGGTCTGGTTTAATCCAGCCCAATCTTTATACTGCAAAGCTACAACGCTCGTTCCGGGGGATGCGGTAGTAGGAGATAGCGTCAGTGCCCCGGTAATCCCACCCGGCAGGGATTGAAATGAAGGATTAGCCAAACCGCCATTATCCGTTAGAACCCTACCCGAAGCTCCGGGGTTGGCCCACGAAACCGCACCACCACCATTTCCCAGAAGTACGGCATACTGGGAAAGGGTATTTGTGCCTGTTCCACCGTTGGTAACGGCAGTAACGCCAGTAACGTCAGTGGCTGGAGCGGCTAAATCTATCTTTCCAGAAGTGAGCGTATTCCCAGAATCCAGCTTAAGCGGTCTAGATGCGGTTAAACCATTAAAAATCGGTGGAACCGTAAAAGTAGCAATTCCGCTAAATAGTGTCGTGGTTACAAAGGTTACTAGTAGGTTAAATTTATGTCGCAGTTTATGCAGAATAATCCCACCAACCAAAGTAGAATCAGTTTCGGGAACAAATGGGGCGGTTGTTGTAGTTGTTGCGGTTGTGCTCGCAGCCTGTAGTACACTAATTTGGGCTTGTAGTTGTTTTACAGTTAGGTTAAGTTGATCAACTTCAACACGTCGAGCATTAAGCTGCCGCTCGACTTCAATGTTATCCAATGGCAATGTATTTTCCTTCTGTATCTTGTTTAGTTACGCGAACAAGAAGTTCAACGTTAAAGCGGTAGAAGTAAGTATCCGCGGTGAAGATAACCTTAAAGATGCTGGAGTTAACTCCCATTGGGAATGAGATTGTGTATACCAAATCTTTACCAACGGTAGTAGTAACCGTGTCAGTGTATACTACCGTATCCGAATCATAAAGAGTGTAGGTAAGCAGTGCAACGGTAGTTTGAAAACGAATACGCATTCCAAACACAATTCCCATAGCGTTAAGATCAATAGGGCCAAGCTGGTCCCAAGTTCGCCGCGTAGGGAATACCTGCGCAACTTCTGGAGGCAGGAATTTGAAAAACCTAAAACCCGTTGGAGAAGAAAGGTTTAGGCTCCAATCAATTGCTTTAATTCCCTGATTATTTTGGCTAAGCAGAGTTTGAGTTCTAGCTCCGGTAAACTCAGTAGATGCTACAGTGGTTCCATCACCCTTCAGTACAGCCGTGATAATCCCGTTATTAGGGTTAGCCACGAATGGAAAGGACGTTAAAATCTTATCCCCAAGTTTACCGAAGTTAGAGTAATCTTGAAAAATTGAAAAGATTAGTGGGGGATCTTCGTTCGAAATAGTGATAATAAAGTAATTAAGGGTAAATGTATTAGTGCTTCCAGCAATATCCAACCAGAACGCAATGCACCCGGTAAAACTACTAATGTCTATATTGGCTACCAGTTCCCCTGAAGCCGAGATGGTTCCCGTTTGGCTAGTCGTAGTGCCGTCTTCTTTAATTCCTGTAAGCACGTAGGTTAAACTAGCCCCACCAGTATTTGCAAGTATTTTAAGGGAAGCAGCGTCTTTCACTATATCAGGGCTATTGCCAAAGGTCCATAGAGTGGTTAATTTAATAGGAACAGCTGTGCTAGAATTCTCCATCGAATACAGGTAGTTTCCACCAGCGTAAGTAGAGAATAGCACGGTACCATCCTCTTCTCGGTACATCGCGCGAGGAGCCGAAGTATTAAGTCTCCAATAAGATCCCCCACCAGTCAAGGTACTGATAAAAGTTGCAGTTGTTGCGCCATTCTGAGGTAATCCCCAGTACATTCGATTACCACTCGACACACAGCTAACTACACTTTGGTCAGCAGGTAATAGTGGAATGTACGGAATACCGTAACGGGCATTTTTTCTAAAGAGCAAATCAAGCGGGCCATTCAATAGGGTAGAGGTTGAATTAGCTAAAGTGCGAATTCCGGTTGCAGACATATACACAATCGAACCACCAAACTCCAGAAAAGACCTAGAGATAGCGGGGTCGGATATCCCGAGCGGCTGAATGGTTACGTCTAGCGTAGTATTACCATTACCCAAATCGAGCGTGACAAAGGTGCCAGATACGCGAATAAAATCCTGCGAAGTAGCAATCAGGAATGAGTTAACGTCTAGTTTAGCGATAAATAGGATAGTTTCCGTAGTGTTACCAACAATTTGATAAACGTAACGGGAATCGTATGAACCGGGGTCTAGGTAATAACTTGGAATAAAGGATGTTGTAGTTAGGTAAATCACTCTGTCCCTAAACCACAACATATCTACAATGTCCGAAGGTAGCGCAGTTCGATAGGAATCAAGGGCTAAGGTAGAGTCAAGACCATAAGCAATTAGTGCATCCAAATCCGAAAGTGAATCCGTAAACGAAGAGGGTGTAAACCCATTAGCCCCAGTTTGCCGCTTTACCTCCAGAAATAAACCAAGCGTAGCATTGCGCCGATAAAAACGGATCTGGTTACATTGTGCCGCAACAGGACTTCCGCTTCGATTTACTGTAACATTTGATATATTAGCTGTAACTGTAGCAATCGCGGAAACCAAACCTTGTTCTACATATTGCCCAGTGTTGCGAACTTCTACGCACACATACTCCTGATCCCCAGTGGTAGCCCCATTTCTAACGGTAAAGGAAGAAAATTGGTACCCAGAAGTTGAAGCTCCTCCAACGGTAAGTCTAACTGCCGCAATAGTAGTCCAATTAAGGGTGGCGCTAGTCCCTATGTGCTGAAAACTTTTACGCTGAATAGAAATTGCAAAGGTAGTATTGGGAGTTAGCGTAAATGGAATTACGGGAATGTAAGGATTATTCGGATTAGTATTTGTAGCAAAGTTAGCATAGTCTAGTTCAACCCAATACTCGTCGGTAATCCCAGTCGATGGATCGGTACAATACAGGTCAATTTTGAAGTAAGTTAATTCGTCCGGATTTACAGATAAAAAATTAAATGTAAAGTAATCGTCCGGAGTGTCATACCCCGTGCCGCTACCGAAGTTGGTAGTATCTACCACAGCGCCAAACACCGTTTGGATAATTCCACGGGAGGTAGTAGCATTTGGCGTAAAGGATACAAGTGCTCCTGCGTCGTTATACGCACTAGACTCGATGGAAGTCCAATTAGTGTAATTTCCACCGCCATCTAAATTGCTTAGGTTAACTGTACTAGAAGCTAAATTAGCTAATGCGGGTGCCGCACCAGCCGCGATCCCTAAGGGAAATTGTACATCACCCCGATCCTTATACTTAGCCGTTCCAGCACAAATAAACTGATGCCCAAGCGCATTTAGGAAACTAGCTTTGGATGTCGAGCCCCCCGAAAATACGGTAAGATCAAAATTGGTTAAAGATGCCGCACCGCCATAATTACGTAAACAAAGCCCAGTGCTATCATAAGTGTAGCGTAATTTCTGGCCGGAATAGTACATTCCACCGATGGAATTAACCTGCCCTAGGGTAGCGGTAGATTCAACTCCCGATCCCTTTGCGGCGGACAAATTACCCTGTTCATCCAGGGTAATATTGTCCATCCGCACAAGTCCCTTAGCTCCACCACGATCTTCCTGTGGGCTATGTGAGGGAATGTAGCCTAGTGGCCACGAATCTTCAATAATGTCTTGCGGCATTAGTAGTTAACAGGAATCCCAAAGTTGGGAGGAAGAACAGGTCGGCCCGGTTTACGGTAGGGACGATATGGCGAATCTGTGAGCACTTGAATCTCGCTTGCATGCATGTTGTCCTTGATCTTTGTAAAGTATTTTCCGTCTTGGGCTATCTTAGCCTCATAATATTTTGCCGCTCGGGTATCTTGCCCTTTGCCATCTATTCGGAAAGCCTTCCAGCAGATGTAGTCCTTAAGTATATTTCTACGGCACCAATCCGGAAGTTGCCCAAAGGCATCGGTGTAATCCGGTATAGCGTAATACTCGATGATGCATGCGGCAGCATCCGCAGTAGCGGTCCACAAATCCCCGACATATGAGGCGATAGCAACATCAGGGGCAGGGTGAAGTTTAATCACCCTTTGCCCCTGATCGCTAAATACGTATTCAAAAGGAGTAGAAGTTGTAGGATTAAAGGGAGTGTCCCCAGTCATTTTGGAGAATACACCATTCTTAGGGTGAACCTCTTTACCTAGATAAAGTACAGCACGTATATTACACACGTCCGTAGGAAGTTCGTACTCACTTCGCCCCACAACAGTTGCGATGGAAGTGCGTTTTGCATATAGATTAAATTTAGTAAATAATTCCGCTTCGTAGGTTTGAGCCCACGTAGTTAGTTGAGTGTCTGTAAAACGGCTCATGCACTAATCCTTTCAAAAACTATTGCAAATTCTCTAAAGTAAGCTGTAGGGTCGGCCCGAGCGTACCCTCTCGGAACCGTTATCTCTTTGCCTGGTGCGAATCCGCTTATGCTCATTGATTTACCTCATTGATTTACCTCACTGCTCCAGCCAGCAACCACAACCGGCGGAATATTGCAGCGGGAGGTAAGTCCCAGACGTATAAGTATTTGTCAGGGTATTGGACACTCCGATTCTATTCCGAATCGGGATTGCCCCGGTCCCATTGAAATTAAACGTCTTGACCCCCGCCGCGTCCACCGTATGGGCCAGAAATATCGTTACAGGCATCCCTGTAATAAGGTTGATTGGCGTCACCGCTCCGTCAAATGTGAACGTGCCGACTATCGCGTTATTTGCCCCGAAGTTGGGGTCGTCGGTTACCAGATTCTTGACTGGGCCGAACTTGTTGCTGAAAGTGTTGACCGGGCTGTAGGAATTGCCAACGTACCATTCCTGCAAAATAGTCCCAGGCTGAACTACTACGTTCGAGAAATTCACGTCGCCCGACAGGTCGTATAGCCAACCATGTCCACCGACCTTTGAAACTGTTCCGCCCGACACGTAAGCGCCTGGGTTAGAGTGGGGGTACCAGGTAAATTGGGTGGCCGATGTAACGGTAATCTTTACCGGCGCGAAACTATTGTAGAAAAGTGGCGCAGCACCCGCTACTACTACCCAATCTCCGGTCTTCAGATTATGTGCGGCTGCGCAGCTATAGGAGTTTGTCCCACTGGCCCCGGTAGCCCCCCATGATGCCGTTGATAACGTACAGGACGCAATAGGGACAACATCATTTGGTGATGCGGCAAGCCCGTCAATCAGGATGTTCGTTGCTCCGGCTGCAATATTGATATAGCCACTTAGGCCAATGTCGCGAATGATGACGCCAACAGAAGTGTTGAGAATATCAATTGTCCCCGTGGCGTAGACACTGCCTTTACCGTGAAGAGTAGCGTTGCTCGCGATTCTGACGAGAATCCCAGAGAATGTAGATTCTAAATCTACATTATCTATGTCGGTGGCCCCTCCGCGTAATTCTATATCAATGGGAAGCCACATGTTCTCAATCGTCCCGCCTATCACGTGTGTCCCAACGGTTTCCCCTCCTACTGGCCCGGTGATTACTAAGCCGCGCCCAGACGAGAAATCAAGACTCTGGATCTGCGGGTTAATAAAAAGGGCTTGGTTACATCCGTAGGTGGTCCCAACCTCGCCCGAAAGCAGAACGCCAATCGTCGGTACAACTGGCTGGCCAGCCCCATTAACGGTCAAGTTGTCAGCCTTGAACAGAATCGAATTGGACACGCGGACCCCGGTTGGTGCATTAGACGCGAACACATTCCGCAGCGTTACCACGTCGCCCCTGTTGATAAAGACCGCCGCCTCAGTCACGCTGGCGTTTCCGAGGAACCCACAATTCTGAATAGTCACATTATTTGTCAGTCCACCGCCGTCACCGATTGTGACCGCTGCTCTTACTGCCCCGCCCGTGTACGAAAGCATCGTCGAGATCGGGGAAGCGCAATAAACCTCATGCTGATAACCAACCCATACAATCGGCGTCGCGAACGTGTACGTTCCCTCGGGAATCGTCATCCGCCTACCAGCCGCCCATGCTGCATTGAATGCTGGCCCTGAATCAGCAAGACCGGGGCGTGCGCCCCACCACTGCGGTAGTACCCCAAGTGATAGCCCCGCGTTACTCAAGCTGACAGTTCCACCTGCCGCGTAGTCAAATATCTTAACCGCAGCCGCCGTTATTGCGCCCGTTAAGGTTACAACCGCCCCGCTGGCTGGCTGAATACTCCCGCCGTTGAACGCCAGATTGGCCGAACAAGATTGCGTTGGCACATTTAACCATGCTGTAGTTATAGAAACAGTTGCACCAGAAGATCCTCGGGCACAAGCAATCGCGAAAGTTGAGGCTCCAGCATCTGACAAAATGGGTTTATTTTTAAGTTGAGTATTATAATCCATTTGCTGACCAGTTGCCGCAATAGCAAGTAAAGCAGTGAAAACTAATTTATTTGATACCATGCGCGTAGGGAATCTCCTGTTTGTGGGATGTAGTTGCTGTTAAAAGTGATAGTGCTACCTGAGAGGTTGTACCCGATACTAGCATAAAGTATTTGTCCGTTCTTTGTGAGAATCAGCGAGGACGTTGGGGACGGTACCGCAGCTATTGTAAATATAGCATTTGCTCCGTCGATTGTCCCCACAGGGGTTTCGTTGTTTATCCATGTCACAGCTCCTTGACTACCTCCATGAAAAATCCATCTATACGGTTCAAGCACTTGTTCGGTGCTGAAAGCCGCTAAATTATTTATCTCTCGTTCAGCCTGCTTAAACAAGCTACGTGAGCCGGG
>TARA_R110000868_G_scaffold15090_2_pt1 | contig 17421 bp, 20 predicted proteins | sample TARA_R110000868 | Tara Oceans TARA_R110000868 (sample SAMEA4397489) | marine metagenome | biome: Polar Biome; feature: [SRF] surface water layer (ENVO:00010504); material: water (ENVO:00002006), including particulate matter (ENVO:01000060) such as... | depth 5 m | reverse complement strand
CGCCAATTGCTTGAGCATAACGAGACACAGCGCTTTCTGACAACGTTGGTGCGGTAGCAGCAGGAACGTCTGCAAATGCTCGTGGTTGAGCAGATAATCTTGCCAACAAGTCATTGTACGCTGCTGTAGTATCAGTAGTTGCCGTTGTGTAACGAGCCGTTAAAGCATCCCTGGCTTGTTTAGCCAATGTCTCTTGCTCTGCATTAAGGGATGTTTGCTGTCCAGCCAGAGCATCTCGCAATGTCTTATACCTATCTGATGAACCTGCTAGCAAAGAATCAAGATAACTCTTTTGTGCAAAAGCCCCTGCCTTTGCTCGCGCTGATGCTCCTCCATCACCACCACCAGTAAGGGTTATTGCATTGCCTGGTGGTTGTTCACCGCCAGCAAGGTATTCGGCAAGGTCAATTGCTTGTTGGACTGCAAGATTGCCCTCATAAGCATCAGGGCTTCTACCATCCAATGGGTCATCTTTTATTGTTGCTCGGGTTGGGGCTTGAGTAGAAAATGTCGCGCGCCCCCATTGAGTTGCTGGTGCAACTGGTGATTGCGGAACAACTGGACCGATATAGTTTGGAGCCGTTGGATTCAAGTAGTTACCTTGAGTTCCAGTGTCTGTACTTCCAAGACGTCTGTCTGTACTTCCAAGACGTCTAGTTGGTATGCGTCTGTTGTATTGGTAAAATCCTTTTGGTGCCATTTTAGTTACCTCACTGTAGTGCTAATAGATTGGTTGATGCGTTTGCTATTGCTTCTGCTCGTAGTTCGTCATTATCTAATGTTCTGTCTAGGTAGTCCTGATACAAGTTTTTCTCTGTAAGTTGGTATCCACGTTCTTCGTTAGTATTGTCTTCTACCATTCTTTGTCTACGCCTTGTTGCCTCAGCACCAAACAATCCTAATGCTTTGTTAAATATTCCAGACTTAACACCTGCTCCGTATAAGCCTCTTTTTCCGTACGAACGAGCGATACTTGGTAGTTGTTGTTCTACTTGTCGGTCAAAGTCACCAAGATTACGAGAACCTCTTGTTTGCGCCAAGAAACGTGCGTATTCATTAACTCCTGATTGACTTGCGTAAGAACCAGAGATTCCTCTTTGTCTACGTTCAAATTCTGCTGGGTTATATGCCATAATGTCTCCTACGTCAATTCACTAGCGTTTACGATAAGCCAGTTGGTTCCGTCTGCAACTAACTCACACCAAGAACCATCGGTTGCGGTAAGAATAAGGTTGAGACCAAATACTTGTCGTGGCGTACCTGCGCTTTGTAGTGAAACAATGTTATTTGTCGCTGAAACTATTACCTGGGGTGTAGTGTTTCGGATTTGTAACGACCTTCCTGCATATGTCGTAGCATTGGGTAAAGTGAGAGTACCAGTGCTTCCTCCAGTGTGGTTGAGAATATAATCATCAGTAGCGACCGTGTAAGAACCTGAAAAGTTAGCAACCTTTTTGAACATCTTAATGCCTGTTACAGCCTTATCGGTAATCGTTGTAGCATTGCCGACACTGGTTATAGGACCCGTTAAGTTGGCGTTAGTAACAACTGTCGCCGCGTTTCCGACTGAAGTAACCCCACCAGTTAAGTTGGCGTTAGTAACAACGGTTGTAGCATTGCCAACACTGGTTACCATGCCAGTTAAGTTTGCGTTAGTAGCATCATTGCCATTGAGTTTTTCAATTGCTTCCAAGATAGTGTCCGTAGCAGCAACAACACCTGCGTTTGAAACATACCCTGTTAAAACACCTAACTTAGATAATGCGATGTCAGCATTAGCATTGATTTGAGTATTTGTTATTGTGTCGTTAGCAATCTTTCCAGCAGTAACCGCATTAGCACCAAGTTTTCCTGTTGTGACGGCTAGGTCTTGAATGTTTGTAGTAGCAACAGCGTTAGTAGCAAGTAATGCGTTTACGATTGCGCCAGCATCAATGCCAGTACCATCGGCAAGGGCGTTGACGAATGCTGCAATATCATCCCAGTTCTCGTTATGAGGATTGGAAGCGACTACGGTGCCGTTTAGAAAAACGTTATATCCTGAGAAAGTTGCCATGTGTTATCCTTATCTATTCTTGATGTTTCGGCGTTTAAACTTATAAGCGATTGAGTTGATTCCCCATTTTCTTCCTGGAGGACTAAATATTGTCGTTGGTCCAAGGAAGGTGAGTTGAACTGCTCTACATCGTCCTAGTCTTTGTCCGCTTATTAAAGATGGTCCAATATTGTTGGTTCCATAGACTGCTGTACCATCGTAAATTGTGGTTGCTTGACCATAAATTCCTGCCAACGCAGGCGAGGCTTCTGGTACTAACTGAATCTGTTGAGTTCGTCTTACGTCAGTTGAGTTGTAATTATAAAAAACTTGTACAGTAACTGTTGTGTTGGCTTCAACTTCTTTAAGTACATAGTTTGGTCCAACAAATGTTTTGTCTTGAACATAACGACTTTCATCAAACCATGATGTTGTGTATGTGGTCGGGAATAAAGTTTCTACAGCAGCGATGCCATTCCACACATCATCTTCTACGGCGTTTTCGTAGTCATCTACGTAAACAACGAACTGTGCTTCTGTGACTGCAGGAGAAATGTTTGATGTATTGGGAGTTAACATTAATCCCCAGTTTTCATCTGATGAATCTCGCCAGTCACAACCGTGAACAAATCCATAACCACTTGTGTGTTGATACATTGTGTAAGCACCGTATTGACCAATAGATGAATCAAAGACAAAGTTTACGCAAGCATAATTAGGGGAAACAGAATTAGGAGTAGGGTTATATGGCATAGATATCCATAGACGATTGTTAACAAACGAAAGAGTAATTTGGTCTAAGGCATCTTGTCCAACTTCATTATTAATAATGATTGGTTCAATCCTCAAAAACAAGTCTTGCATTCCGTTGCGATTGTAAAAAAACAAACCCTTGGGGAAGTCAAAGAAGTAAACGCCACCGTCACCTTCGGCAATCTGCCCAGGAAATTCAACACCATGGATGGTAGATACTTCAACAAGTTGAAAGTTGTCATTCTCATAACCCATTAATAGATACGTAGCCTTAGGTTTGAATATTAATAGTTGTCCATCAACAATTGCTAAACCACGAATACCATTACCGCCAGCAGTAATATCAATATAATCTTCTTCTGCCCAGTCTTCAGGTAAGCCTTCGTGTGACCAACGTAAGCGGTTTGGATATTCCAAGCCATCTTCTCTTGTGTGAGCAACAAAGAGTTTGTTAGCGTGGTTTCTGCAGTGCCTTGCCTTAGGCATGTATCCACCAGTTGGCGTGATGTATGGCTGCCAAGTAGGACCAGAAGCAAGAAGGGTAGAAGCCTGAGCAAACGCTGGGTATGTCCACTTGCAAGAAGTTAAATCAATTCCGCGAGTAAAGTAAACGCTTTCTTCCCATTGTGTAATTGAAGCACCTTCAGAATCCTCAACATTCAGAGTTACTGGACCAGTTAATTGAAGGCGTGAAAAGTTTCCACCTTGCGAAGTCCAGATTTCGCCTGGGTCAGCGTTCTCTCCAGTTGTTAACATAATAGTGGGTGTACCAGCAAGGGCATAATTAAATAAACCTTTAGGATTCCACGTTGTTTGAGCAACACCAACGGGTGTGCTGTGCTTTAACTGAATACCTGCGCGACTAAATGCTCCACCACGTGGGTCAACGTCCATATTCATCAAGTAAGGTGATTCATTCTCTGCTAATTGGAATTGGTCAGCACGAAAATTGATTCCACCAGTAAAATCGTTTTTGATTGAAAATACTATAGGGTTTGGCATCGCTTATCTCCACCAAAGAAGATTGCCATTTCTTAACCCTGGCCATCCACCGTTCCACGGATAAATCTGCAGACCACCAGAAAGAACCAAGTCTTGGTTAGGGTTAGGTGCCGAGAGGTTATTGCGTGCAAGAGCAACGCCCTCGTCAAAGGTGCGCATAAAAACGGCAGCCATTTCAGGGTCTTCCTGATACTGGTACAAACGTGCAGCAGCATAGTTAATAATCATGATGCTGAACTCGGTATTTAGGTCAACGGTAAGGTTGGCGTCAGTTAGCCAGTCATAGGAAGGCTGACGAAATGCACGAATATTAAGAGTATAAACACCGTTTGGCATTGGCCAGACGTTCATACCTCCAGCCCAAAGACTGTAATACACAGGGTAGGCAGGTTGGTTGGTGGTGCCATTCCAATACTTTTGAGCAAGAAAGTCGTCAATGTAAATTAGTTGGTTGCCACCGTTGCTCTCGTTGGTAACAGATATGATTGTGCGAATGTCATTAAAGTCTGAACCAGTAGCAGGAGTTAAAGGTGCCGTGGTGTGAATACGCGTAAATCCGTCGTCGTATCTCTGCTGACTAGCAACGGTGTTGAGTTCATATACCGTCTGGAACCATGGCCATTTCACGTTCAGTGAAACAATTCGTTGATACGCTTCTTGGATAAAGGTATTAACCAAAGTAGGAGTCACATCATCAGAGTCGTTGGTGCCAATAGACAAATCTGTAATCTCTGCAATCAACGTCTGTAACTGAGTGATACTAAGAGCCATCGGCTACCTCATCCTTTGGACCGTGTTCAGCCCAGTGTTGTTCTTTTTCGGCTGCCTTATCAGCAAGCCGTTGTTTCTCAATTTCCTTAAATTGTTCTCTGTATTGGATTAATCGTTGGGCTTCTTCGCCCATGACTTGTCCATCACCCGTTTTAATAAAATGCTGCAGGTGACCAAAGCATAATGGTGTGCTTTTTGCGGGCTGTGCCTTGCACTGGTAGTTATTCCAAGCGCACCTCTTCTTTGCTGCAATGTACGGAACACCACTTTCTGGTGCACGCATGGTTCCTGGTACAGAACCTGCAACTCTCTGCGAGATTACATTCTTAGCAACTCCTGGTTGATTTCCGTAAACGGATTCAGTTCCAGCAAGTACTTGACTATCTTGTCGGTAGCCGTATGGTACGATGTTGTTATTATTATTCATAAAAAGTTCCTTCTCTCATACATATAGCGGTTTTCTTACATATACAGGAATTCGCTGGCACCGACCTCACCCGAAGGATAAGCGAAGCCGATACCAGCGAAACTCATGTTTGCTTGTCGGGTTAAGAACCCTTACCTATCAGGTGAGTCCTGTGAGAGCACCCTGACGGAGACGAGCACTACAGGTCAATGCACCGTAAGCCAAGATTAAGGCATAACGGGCGTCAACGCCGTTGACAACGCCATTCTGGAAGGGGGTCGTATTGAACCAGTTGCCAGACATGCCAGTCAACTTGAGGTACTTTGAGTTCAGGAAGTACATGTTACCAGCGGTACAAACCTTGTCAAAGACCACGGGAGTCTGCTTGAACATTAAGTTCTGGAATCCAGCGTTAGCCTTAGCAACGTCCTGATAGCGGACGAGTGGGGTCAACAGGTTTTCATATGCCTCGTACTGAGTCTGCGTGGTGACGATAATGTCGGGAACATCATTGCCCTTTGACGCATCGTTGTAGAGCGTGCCCATATCAACGAGGTCAAGAGCGCCACCGACGTTGGTAACCTGTGGGTTCCACCATGTCTCAGTAGCCGCATCAATGTTGCCGACTACGTTGTTAAGCGTTCCAGCAATCTTTGAAATGCCGAACATGTTCTCGCCAGAGCCAGTTCCAGAGAACAATTGACCGTTCATCAACTCCTGAATTGACTGTTCTGCCTGAGTAATTTTGGCATTGAGCAACTTGATAACCTGCTCTTTTCCACGGTTCTTGGCTTCTTCAATACCGCTGATTGCGATGGATGCAGCAACTTGCTTCCATTCGTAGTTTGCGGCTGAGATGCCTTCTTGTGGGGTTAGGGAAATTACGTCGTAGCCTGCATACATTTCTGCAGTGCTGTTCGCTTCGTAGAGCACGGGCTCAACAATGGAGACACCGCCCTCTTCAACGAGAACGCGTCCCTTGGTGTTAAGGTGGTCCAAGAGCACGTGTGCCTTGAAAATGTTGTCTACGAGTTGGTCTCGGTAGTTGTATAGGGTTGTGGATAACAGTTGATTAAAATCACCTGCGTCGTTTGGGAAAGCCATAATGAATCATCTCCTCAGATGTGTTTGTGTGTTTGTTACTACATGCCTAGTTGCTTTTCAGCCGCTCTAAAGGCATCCAGCACGGATGTGGATTTATTAGTAGGGATTGAACCTTTACCCTGAGATGAGCCACCAGATGACACTACGCCTGCTGCTTTCTTAGCCTCGGTGCGTCTAGCGGCTTCTGCAACCTTTTTTGTTGCTTGTCCGCGTTCGGCGTAAACCTTATCAAACTGGATTAGTTTAAAGGTTTCTTCCAAGTTCTGAGAACCAGATGCGAGTGCAAGTGCGATAACTTCTTCTCGGTTAAAGTCTTCTCCGTACTTATTTTCAAGGGCAATGATTTCATTCTCTACCTGAGAAAGTGTTTGCTTGTATTCCAAGTCACGTTTCCAGGCTTTAATTTCATCAAGTTCCTTGACTAAGGGGTCAACCCAAACGTCTTCCTCATATGAGGGCTGGACATTTGCTTGGCTAACACCATAGTGTTGCTGCAACAAAGATAAGGTTCCATAGGGGTCGCGTTCTAAGGCTTGCGCCAAGGCTGCTGCCGTTTGTACTTCTTGTTTCTGTTTACTGAGTTCCTGCGTTTTGCGGGTATAGTCCGCTTGACGCTGGTATCCAGCAAGAGCCTCATTGAGCGGAACGTCAACTTCTTCCCCGTCTACTTTGATTCTTACGGTTTTACTGCCGTATTCCTCAAGGTCTATGTATTCGGGATAGTCGTCTTCGTCGTACTCGGACTCAACTGCTTCCTCATCCGCAAACTCAACTTGTCCATCTAGGGGTTGGTCTACGTCGTTATCGGTTGCGTATTCATTTTCTATGTTCATAATAGGATTCCGTCCTTCGTTGGTTATTCCTATCTATATAGCGGATTTCTTACATTGGTGGTGCTGGAAGTATCCCCGACTCCACTAAAATCTGAATAACCTCTGGTGTAAAGCCACCACGAGAAACGATTTCATCAAGTATTTCAGGTGGAAGTTCCATAAGAATCTCTGGCGGAATCAACTCACTACCAGGGATTTGTGCTAATTCTGGTGGAAGTTGCATTGGAGGTGCAGGAGCCATTCCTTGTTCTCCACCTAGAGCAGCCATAATTTCTGGCGGTAGTTGCCCCGTAGCAATTAGTTCTTGTAGAAGTTCGGGTGGTAATCCTGCAAGTTCGGGTGGTAATCCTGCTGGTGGTGCTCCTTGAGGTGCCATTTCTGGTACAGGTGGTGCTCCTCCCGCATTCATCATTGCTGCAATCTCTGGAGGTAATCCCGCTGTATCTGGTGCGCCCATTGCTACTTGGTCTGGCGTTGGCATTGGACCACCCGCTGGTAGTTCGGCAGGTATTGGCATACCGCCAGCAGGAACTGATGATTGAGAAGGATTCTGCGGTGGTGCGCCTTGTGGTGCTTCATCTTCTGGTTGGTTCATGTATTTACTAGGGTCTTTAATACCAAAGCCTTGCTCAAGAACCAATTCTGCCATCTTGTCTAGTTTGATAACGCCTGCTTGAGCAAATGGTGCCATAGCATCAACAATTTGTAGTGCGCGCTGACGACGGAATCCTTCGTTCATTGGTACCGTAGAACCTGCTTCAACTGTAAAGTCAAATTCTCCGTCAATGTAATCCTTGTCAAAGTTAACCCAAGCCCACTTACCTGGCTTATCTAGTACACGGACAGTTTGTTCCTCAGTCATGAACTGTTGGGCTAATTTAATCAAACGGTAAGCAACTTTAGCGATGCCTAGTTCAATAATAGTTAGTTTTTCTGCTGCACGGGAATCTGCTGCACCTTGAAGAATGCTGGCTTCCGTAGCGGTACGACGGACTTCTGGTAGTACGCCACGCTGGTAATCGGAGATACCTGACACTCTGTCAATGTCACCGATAATAAGTGATGATTGATTATAAAAGTCAGGTGGGTTAATTAGGGCAGGCATCGGGAAAACAACATTGGAGATGTTCTCATCACCCTTAACAGGAACCATGGCGTTGTCCTCATCTGAGGAAAGTGCAGCACGACCGAAGTCATCAAAGGCATTCTCCTTAAACAAGTACTTACGGCTATAGCGCTTACGGTGGTTCATCATCTGCGTACGAGTCTCGTTGAGTTCGTACTGCAATGGCTCAATAGCCTCTAATTCACCCATTGGGTAGAACATACCTGGAATGTCATAGTTCCGTAACATAGTGAAAGGATGACCAAAAGCAAAAGGAATCTCTCGCGGTTTAACCAAGAACATATCTCCACCATCAGCAGAAAATACAGAAATAGTCTTCTTGTCTAGGTCATACCACTCAATGATGTCTGCGTATGCTTCTTGAGTTGTGTCAACTCCCACATACTGCGTTGTGTCCATGTTGATGTTGTCGTATCTACGAGCAAAGGCGCTGGCAGTTACCTGCATACGAGCCTTGTAATCATAACGCTTATCGGCTTGAACAGCCTTAAGGGGGCGACGAATACGTTGAGCAATCCAACGAATGTCCTTCATCGTGGTGCCCTCAGGGTCAACAAACATATTGAACGGGTCTATGCGCTCAATGAATGGGCGGTCTTCCGTAACAATAATATCAGTTTCTGCAAAGTTAGTAGGCTTATCTCCGTCGGCTAAGTCATCATCACTTTCATCAACGGTTGCACCTTCTTCTACATAGCGGTAGCCAGACTTAACCCAGCCGTGACCAAGAATCAAAAAGTCACGAACTGCTAGTTGAAACTCTTCTTGGCACTCATAGTGTTGCCACCAATAGTTAACAATTGCTTCAGCGATAACTGATTGGTCTGCATCTTCGGGTCCGCGAGGACTAACGACAATCTTTGGACGTCCAATAGACACCGACGGATAGAGGGTGTTAATGGTAGCAAATGCGATGTTTACCAACATTCGGTCAAACGGTGCAACGCTGCGGTACTGCTTTCCTCGGTATAAGTTAATCATACGCATCCATACAGGAGCATATTCATCTCTTACCCACATACGACTGTTTGAGTACCTTCCCCGATATTCAGCCAATAAGTCTGCATTTGTTCTTCGTGCCATTTTATTTCTCCTTCATAGAAACTAAGCCTTCACCTATGGCTGCCAAACGGCAAAGACCACCAGGCTTGACTTTGATAGTAATGATGTGACAATTCTTCTCTGTAGAGCAGTAGAATGCACAGTTGCCACACATGATTCCACGAGATGCTTTTTCTTTGTTATCTTCTGGACCGACATAGCCAACATAGATTCCGTTGTCGTCTTCGTCAGACAACTTGCCGTACTTCTCAACTATTTCGTGCATAGCAGCAACATACATTGATTCTGCTGGAGCCAACTTAACAACTGGGTTGTCAACGTACTCCATACCATCGTGACCTTCTTCTTCTGATGCTTCGCCAATGTTAATTGCGATAGTCATTGCTTTGCCCATTGGTGTGTCTTTATAATCCATCATTATTTCCTCGGTTTTTCTTTCATAAGTTCTTCAAAAAATCTTGCTGTTCGTGGCCAAATGTCTTCGTAAGTTAATTTATTACCGTTTACATCAAAAGCAATGTGACCGAATCTGTCACTTAATTGCCACATAGCAAATCTTTCAGCAAAGTCTTCAGTAACTCCGTCTGAATTGCCGTATCTGGTAGCACCAAATTCCCCTGGAGTAACGTATGAGGCATACGCGCCCATAAGGTCTTCATCAAATTCTGCATCAGCAAACTCGCTGCTATTTTCCATATCAAAAGTTGCTGCTGCCTTAAACTCACTTCTCCTACTGGGGTTATCAATAGATGTTAATTTATCAAAAACATGACCGTATTCATGAGTTAACACATTCATCGCACTACCAAATCCACGAGGATAATCTTCGTTACGTTTTGGAATATACTCCTCGTCTGCAGTTATTGATGTACTGTTTCCTTGGCGACCGCCAGGAAGAACAAATGCTGCGGCACCAGGATTAATCTCCGCCATTGTTTGCGGAAGAAGGTAAGACAGTAATTTTAAAGACCGTTGATTTGCTGGAATATTATTCCAAATACGGTCTTGTTCAACTCGTGGTTGCTGAGACCTAGATGATATTTCATCAATCAATAACTGTTCTTCAATGCCAATTGGATAACCACTACGCATTGCATCTTTATATATCGCATAGACTTCTGGTGTTACTTCTCGCTGGTAAACAATTCCATCTTCTTTAACAACAACCATATAGGGTACGTATTCAGATGATGTATATTTTTTATACCAAGCATCGGACGCTTCCCAATCAAATTCTTCATCCCAGTTCTCTTGCCGTGGTTTAGGAGGAGGATTGTCGGTCCCAGTTATTAAAAGAACTTGTCCATTTTTAAGATTTCTAATTGTTCTATCTGACCAGTTACTACCAAGATTTCTCCTAGAACTGAATTCATTTAATTCATCTCGTTCGTCTAGTGTTGGTTGGCTAATTTCACCAACAACAAACTTGGGTTTTTCGTATTGCTCAGTAACTGAGTATTGTGGAACTTTTTCCATGTCATAATCGCCATAATCATAATATGGAGCAGTTTCCATAGCAGCCCATTTTGAAGGAAATTTATAAGGAGCATTAGCAATTCGTTGTTCACGAATACGTTCTTCAGTATCAGCGCTGGGCATGTAACCCATTGCCATATCAGATAGGACTGTTTGCTTCATATCAGGCAACGACTTATAATAATCAATGGGTGCTTGTTCAGCATTTACGCGGTCAGTATATTGTTTAACAAGGTTTTGCGTAGAGTTGTATTGTTCTATATCATCAGCAACTGGGCTTAATAGTTTTTTAGCAATACTGTCAAGTATTCCTGGGCGACCAAAACTCGTTGTTGTTTGACCTGAATTAATCAGTGAACGAAAAATCGCTTCTTTCTCAAGAATACGACGTTCTTCTTCAGTTGGTATTGGGCGACGACCAGGAGGCATCAGTAAGGCATACCTTTTGCAGGGCGCGACTTTGTTGATGGTTTTGCTGGAAGGGTTTTTCCTGGGCTAGGCTTTGATGGGACAGGCTTTGCTGTAGACTTTGGCTTTCCCACTGCCTTGTCATAGGCGGCTGTTAACGCAGGGTTATGTGCTTGAAACTTTTTGTTTTGGTCCATCATGGTTATAACTTCCTTGCTTTGTCTAGGCAGGCGTCAAGTGCTTTTTTATTTGCCTTAACACGTGCTGCTGGCTTCTTTGCTTTAGATGAATTCAACTTGTCTGATGAACAAGCCTTAGCAACGGTTGCTGCTCTTTCGCCTTTGAGACGGGCTTCTCTTACTTTGTCTTTAGGCATTTTTTGCTCTGCGTTCATCTTCTTTAACCACGTCTCTTGGGATGTATGTGCCGTCAGCACTAATCCTGCTACCATCGGGTAAACGACCAGGCTTCCAATTTGTCTTTTCACCAGGCTTGAGTTTGGATGCATTAAACTTGATGGCTTTGCTAAATTTTGCGGGGTCAAAACCTTTGTCTTTGAGTAATTTAATAAAAGCATTGCGCTCTGCAATATCGGTATTTAACCTGTTTGGAACGGTTTTAATAGGATAACTAACTGTGTATCCCCATTGTCCTTCTGCTGCATTAACTACAAAAGGTTCAGAAAAGTTGTAACCCTGTTTTTCTAAGTCTGAAAACGAAAAACCAACAGGAATGTCGCTTGCCATAATAGTAATGGCTGTTCCTGGATTAGGAAGTGTTACTGGAAATCGCTCGTCATCGTACTTACCATCCTCTTCTGCTTTGGTGTAAGCCTTACCAAGGGGTGATGTTGAATATTTTCTATCAGGCATATTGTTTCTCCTTACATTGTTGGCGGTAGTTTTGGAACGGGTGTACGAGGGAGCATTCCTTCAGTTGGTGTCTTGCGCTTAGGCAACGGCAACTTAGGTTTTACATTGTCTGCGCGAGAATCTCTGATTGCCTGAGCCTGTTCTGCTGACATCTTCTTAGGTGCAGGTTTTGAACTAGCAAAAGAGCCAGGAGCAAAATCGCCACCAAACATTTTGCCAAGTGCCTTGACGGCTCCTAGCCAACTCTTACCTGCTGCTTTTGCACCATCAAGACCTGCATCCACAACCGTCTTGGCAGCGTTGACTGCTGTTGCGGGAATCTTCTTTGCGGTATCTGCGGCATCAAGGATTAGTTTGTCTGCTGCTCTAATCATTCGTTTAATTTCTGCTTCTGTCAGTTCAAGAGTAGTCTCAATAGGACCATCTCCCATAGCCTTCTCGTAAGCCTTGGTTAATGCTGGGTTTGGTGATTTCTTAATGGGCATGTCATTTCTCCTTATCTGTGAGGTGCCAATCAATATGACCCTCTAGTCGGTTATCTACCTTGTCAACTGTTTTAATTACTTGCTCAAGCAACGTTCGCGATTCAGCGTGCTGGCTAGAGTTTTCTTTTCTAAATCTTTGAAAGACCACGACTAACGGTCCTAGAATAATAGCCGATAGTAACGTAGACCAAAAAGCAGCCATTGTTATCGGAGAATCGCACGGGCTGGTACGGGTTCTATTTTCCCATCCTTAAAGTCTTTTGAACTTTCCATTTGACGTTGCTGTTCACGGATTGTCATGGGATTCTTAAACTGTGGACCAAAGCCAAACCTTAGTCCGCCAAGATGGCACGCAAAGCAAAGACCTCTTTTAAGGTCGTTTTCTGAGTCAATCGGCTTTTCACAGGTCTCACATTGCATATAAATCTCCTATAAGGTAGCGGATTTCTTACATAGCCACATTGTGTGAGCCAATAATGAATCCTGGTTCGGGCTTCTTGTGTTTAAGTTTGTCTGCAAACCAGTCAACACTGAAGGGTTTCTTCTCAATTTTGGGGCGATATTCGGCGTGCCAAACGAACTTAATCATCTGGTTAGCAATAGCCAAGGACATTACACAGTCGTCGTGAGGTGACCCATGGGTTGAACCGTTGTCATCACGAACGAATGTTTTTAGTTCAGCAATGGTATTTTCATCTCTAATCTCAAGAACTCCATCTCTGATGTGCGCATTCAATTCGTCCACTGCCAGGGGTTTTGACAGGGTGGTGGTTCTCCAACCTAGGGTTTCTGAGGCTTCGGCATTGCGTTGATTAAGTCGTCGTTGACGATAGAGGTTGGGGTAGTTTGCTTTATACAGGCTGGTCAGGGTGGTAAGACCGTGGTTGTTGGACTCAACGCCAACCAGTGCTCCGTTATAAAAGTAGCCTAAACCAAACAATATCTCACCAAATTTATCTGGGTCTATGTGGCCATGCCAATGGGCAGCAATTAATCCTGACTTGGCGTTAATAACATGGGCTGATGAATAGTCGCCTCTGGCTAAACCTTCGGCTACGTCAGCGCCAATCGTGTACACACCACCGTGTACTGGTAGTTCCCACACCTTAAGTGCTCCACCATCTTGTTCAAAGATAAACGAATTATATCCCGACTCTAATCCTTTGAGATAACCTCGTCTGGGCTTCTCTGGGATGCAACGATGAAGTGCATCAATGTCAAATACGGGGCGACCAGAGCGAATGAATGCTTCTTCGGGGTTGGATGGATACTCTTGATGTAATTGCCAGTCGGGGAGTTCTCTAGCCTGCGCGTCATACCAGTCCTGACCACGGTCGGCGTTGGCTGACCAAGGAAAGAAGATGCCAGTAAATCGGTTGGTTCCAGATTGACTACCCATCCATAGGTTATAGAAGATGTTTCCTTCACCCTTGGCGGTAGACAGACAGATAACACGACCACCTACGTCAGCAATAGGTTCAATGGCTGCCCATGCTTCTTCAGGGTTAGGTAAGAACGCCATCTCGTCAATAATGACCAGGAATACTGATTCACCACGAGCAGGGTCGTTGGCTGAAGGAAGTGACTCAATAATGGAGTCGTTGTCAAATACCATCTTGAGCACGTTGTTCTGAAGAAGTTCAGGACCGCGCTTTCTTAGCCATTCAGGTAAGAACTTGTACAGGTACTTAGTTTTAGATAATAACTTTGATGCTTCGCGCTCAGTCTTTGACAACATAACCACGAATCGGTCTGGCCAGAAGTAGGCAACCCAAAAGGAATAGGCGGCAGCAAGGGTGGAGAAACCAATCTGACGGGATTTAAGAACAATGGTGTATCTCTTATCTATCCACGCACGAACGGCTTCCTTCTGTGCTTCACGTAGATTTAACTGAATCTTACCTTTTGATGGGTGCTTGATAAAGACGTAGTTCTCGCAGAAGAAAGTGAATGCTTCTACCAGTTCGTCAGTTGTAGCGCCGTCTGAACCTCGGCATTTCCTAAACTTATGTTCATCTATTAATTCTTGTAGCGCAACCATTAAACACTTTGCTCTCTACTAACCTTGTCTTCCATCTCTTCTTTCCAAGAAAGGTTTACGTCGTCATCCCAGTTCAAGGACGGCTCAACGGCTTGACCTAAGATTAAAGGTGGAGACTCTTGAATGAGGTATTCGTCAGGGTGCATGAAGGCATCATCAAAATGGGTGTGTGGTGCATCATTTTCATCGTGGGTATGACCATCTTTGTGGTGTTCTTCGGGTGCTGGCATTACGTTGTTAATAAAGGAACTAATAATCCATTTATCGCCAGTAATAGGAACACAAGACTCGTGGGGGTGCGTGAACGTAGCAGGGAATAAACAAATTCGCCCCTGCACTGGCTTTACCTTTACTCCGTGAACGGGGAAGTTTGTTTCTCCACCAAACTCAACGTCGTTGAGATAAATGATTACTGCTAAGACTCGTTCGTTGGCAGTGCCAGGAAAAGAATCGGTGTGCTCGCGGTAATAACCAGCAGACTTATCGTATTTCTGCACTTGAAAGCCAGTGTCTTGAATATTTACCCAATGGTTAAGATGTGGGTACGCTTGTTTGTAGATGGCGATTGCAGAGGAAAGTGCCAGAAAGATGTTTGTATCTATTACAGAATCTTCAACGGTCCATTCATCTACATCCCGTTTATTATAATAAAGGTCTGTAGTTAATTTTGTAGCGGGCTCTACACCTCCCATTGTTTTACCAGGAAATGACTTGTGCCAAATTTGCTCTACCCTAGTTAAAAGGTTATTGCAAGTTGCTCTGTCAAGTAATCCATCAACGGTTTGAATCTGACCAGCACGGTCTGCTGGGTAATGCACGTTAATCATAAGTGTTCCTTCTATTCGTGTTCGCCAAAAGTCTTGGCTATTTGGAATTTCTCCATTAACCATTCCTTAAACTCTTCAGTTAAATCGGGAATTAGTTCTTCTGTTCTCTGGAGGGCATTTGTCCGTCCTTCTAAAAACCTGTTTACTTTTTCGTTAGGCACTTCTGAAAGAACCCATTCCTGAATAGTAATAGGTATATTTAGTATATCACACATTTGACTTGCTGTAATAGCAACTTCTTCGTTGTTATCCAGATGCTCGTGAGCATACTTCCATTCAAGTAACAGGCGGAATTGTTCTTGAAGCGTTTTTGTAAATGTATTTCCTCGTTGAGTTAAGTAGAAGTCTTCATCACCGCTAAACTCAAAGTAATAAACGAGACCTATTGGTGCAGCATCAACGACCACAAAAAGTGCGGTCAGGTCTTCTAGTGTAAAATGTTCACCAGTTACATTATTAGGTACATCAGTTAAAGTGCAGTTACAGACTCCATCAACTGCTTTATGAAATCCGCGCATTGCTAATACTGAGTCAAAGCAAGGCTTGTTGCTATCGCTATCAAACATAAAGTTTCTTGGGTTATCTAACTTGCCAAAACCAAACAGCCCTTTATTAATATCAAGATAGCCTTCGTAACTTCCAAGATGGTTTGACATTATGAGACTCTAATAATAAAGATTATCTGGGTTGTTGCTGTTGTATGCGTGTGTGCAGGGGTTTGAGCGTTGATTGTACTGGCGGTACCTGCGGTCAAAACAGAACCAGCGTGAGTATGAGTGTTTGCATTGCCAGCACTAAAAGTAGAGTTGACTGCGCCAGCAGTCCAAGTAGAGTTGACGCCAATAGTAGCGTTGGGTGCTCCAGGGGCAGTAATTGTAGAGTTTACAGCCGCCGAGTTATTGGCGCTGTTGAAAAATAATGTGTGACTGTGGTTAGTTCCTGCCGAGTTGTCTGTTGTGTATGAGTGAGTGTGGTTACTGCTTTGAATTGTTGTTGAAGCGTTTGCACCAGTGTTAGGTCTAAAATAAGTATGCGAATGGTTGGTAGAAGGACCACTGGTGTTACCTGTGTGAGCATGGTTTACAGAAGTATCACCAGTGTTACCAATAACGGCGTGAGCGTGTGCATCGGCATTACCAGCAGTCAAAACACCTCCTGAGTGGGTGTGACTGGCGGCATTGCCAGCAACAAATGTACCAGAAGAGTTTCCTGCTGTTAGAGCAAGTGCAAGAGAGGCGTTTGGAGCACCAGTAGCAGTAAGTGAACTATTGACAGAATGTGTGTGAACATCAACGGCGGAAGCAGCACTCGTTGTCTTTGTTGAGGGAACCGTAGGATTGACAGAAATGCCTACAGGAACGCTGCCCGTTGGGTTAAGAACGTTGCTATGGAAGTCGGGCAAATTAAAGTTTGGTCCTGAGCCACCATAGCGATACCCAATAACTGCAAAAAGGGCTGCGTATGTTCCTGTCGTACTCAATGAAGCACCGTTGCAGACAGCGTAAGTAGAAGGGGCGTTTGCGGATGTGCCAGCCCACATAATAACCGAACCGATAGGTGCTGCGCCAGAAATAGAAGAAGCCTGTACTTGATTAAAGGCTTTCTTTAATTCGTTCTGGTTCTGAACGTACAAAGGTTGGTTGTCCCCTTGAAACGCCTGAGCACCACCGCCAGCGTACGGTCTAATTGCCATTAATTGTCCTCAAGGATGGGGTATAAGCGACTAGCGTCATTTTCTTTAATATCGTCATCGCGTTGCTTCTTTTCTTTTTGAGCGTACTCAGCAATTAGGGCTTCTAGTTCACCATCAGACAGTTCTGAAGCCTTTTCCGTTTTGATATTGATTTCTTGTCGCGGGTTGGGCATTTGTCCAGTTGCCTGTAGATAAAGTTGAGCACTCTTAACATCACCGTTAATGCCTTTCTTAAACAAAGAGTCTAAAAGCATCTGTGTACGCTCGGGGCTGACGGTCAATCCTTTGATGCCGTCTTCCCACAATTCTTTAAAGCGAGGTAATTTTTGCCAGTTAGTCAGAGTGTTGGGAGTCATGCCGTGTTCTTCAGCCCAAGCATGTTTGGTAGCAGGCGACTTTAATTCTGATGGCAATAATAGCCAATCTAGATATTCTTGTTGGGTGCGTGTAAGTTCCTTAGCCATATCGTCCTTCTTTTGAAGTGCCTAACTATATAGCGCATTTCTTACATCAGAGATGGTGACCAA
>TARA_R110000868_G_scaffold119310_7_pt1 | contig 17444 bp, 22 predicted proteins | sample TARA_R110000868 | Tara Oceans TARA_R110000868 (sample SAMEA4397489) | marine metagenome | biome: Polar Biome; feature: [SRF] surface water layer (ENVO:00010504); material: water (ENVO:00002006), including particulate matter (ENVO:01000060) such as... | depth 5 m | reverse complement strand
AGTTAGTTGTTTAAACACGCAACTATCCTTACACATAAACGTTGTGTGCAATCTCCCTACTAAAAAATCAGTTGAGTTTTTTTGACAACGATTTTTAAAAAAAATATAAATAACTAATAATCAGTCGATTAATTTTGACGTTGTTTGGAAGCTAAAAAACGAACTATGAATAATAATTTAAGTCCAATATTAAGTTTTAGAAAAAAAACAAATAATAATAATAATAATCCTTCTATTTTAAATAATGAAAAAAGAGATTTAAAATCAATGTCGAGCTTGATAACTAAATCAAGAGAAAGTATAGATACATCAGAACACTCATAAACTATGGAACAAAAAAACCCAATTCTCAATTTTAGAAAAAAACACTTATTGAATTCAGAGAACAGTAACGTAAAAAAAGTCAATCTCAACAACTAGAATACTCGACAATGATTACTAAAACTAGAGAATCTATAGATACGACTGAACATTCTTAAAATGGGCGTAGAAATATTATTTATTACTAATAAAGATGACATTAGTGTCGATTATTTAATATCTAAGCTAAAATTAAAAACAAAAAAGTTTTTAAGAATAGATTCAGAGGATATTAATAAAATAGATTTCAATATTAATCCAAACGGCGAATTCTTAATAAGGATAAATAATGAAATGTATAATCTGAAAAATGTCAGAAGTGTTGTATTTAAAAGAACGCCAACAAAATTTGATTTTAGTAAAGAAGACTCCAATCAAAATTATTTAAATAATGAACGTAAACATTTTTTCGAAGGTTTATACTTGTGCCTTAAAGATGCAAAATGGATTAACCCAATGTTTGCTACCCATATTGCCGAAAGAAAAATATTTCAACTAAATCAAGCCAAATTATTAGGTTTACAAATACCTGATAGTGTTATAACGAATAATTCTTTAACTGCTCATAAGTTTCTTCAAAAACATCAGAAATCCATTATTAAACCTATTTCAAATGGTTTACAAGTTTTAAAAAAAGATATTTATTCAATCTATACTTCAGAAATAAAAAAAGACTTTTTTAGTTCATACAAGGAATCTATTTTATTTGAAACTCCTGTATTTTTGCAAGAAAAAATTGAAAATAAGAGTGATATAAGAGTAGTTATTATTAATGAAAATATATTCTCAGTTAGAATTGACAAAAATGATAAAACAGAGGTTGATTGGAGAAAACCAGAAATTTTAAAAACTTATTCCAATATAAATTTACCGAAAAAATTATCTAACTTACTAATTGAACTTAATAAGTCATTTGGTTTAATTTATTCTGCCGTAGATTTAATTGAAAAACCGAATGGAGAATTTATTTTTCTCGAAACAAATCCCGTTGGTGAATGGGTTTGGCTAGAAAGTGAACTGGACTTGAATATTTCAGAAACATTAATAAAAGAAATGTTATGGCAGAATTAAAAGATTATATATATAAGCCTATAAAAAGAGAGAAAATAAATTTTATATCAAGCTTGAAAAGTAATATAGAGTTAATTTATCATTCACTTTTACCACATTCATTACCAGATGAACCAAAATCTAAAATTACAGCAGAATCTATAAAAGAAAAAAATGTTGATGTAATTTATGAGTCATCTATCGAAATATATAAAGATTCAAAAGAAAGGATAAAGTCTTTAGAAAGTAAAGCTTTCAATTTAATGACCTATATCTCTGCAATAACTGCTATCTTAATATTTCTACTAAATAAAGAAATAAATAATACCACCAAAACACTTGCTATAATTTCAATTGTAGTTTTAATTCTTGCATTACTTATTTCGTTTCGTTGTATTGGAATAAAAGTACAAAAGACTCTTTTTATAAACTCAATGTTTGAATTTAAAAAAGAAAAGATTAAAGCAACTAATAAGAAATATATTTCGGCTGAATTAATTAATAATGCTTTGTTTAATCAAAATATAGCAGACAATACAACTGACATTCTAAAAGCGTCTAGAATATTATTATTTTATGGGATAACATTATCTTCAATATCTTTTTTAAGCCATGTTCTTTCAGATAATGAGATTAAAACCAACAATAAAATAGAGTTAATAAACTCAAAATATATTGATTCTATTTATAGCGATTACAAAACAATCAAAGAATCTAAATTAATCGAAATAAATAATAAAATAGACTCATTAAAAATTGAAATAGATAATTTTAAACAAAAAGAGATAAAATCGAAAAAGTAAAGCCTGCACACAACAAGCCGTATAAAATTAATTGCTAGTTAAAGCTTGCTTACAAAAATTCTTGCAGATTTTCTATTCGGTTTGTATTTGCTGAATTAGGTGCTGAAACACGTTACTAAATCATACACAAACCATTCACACCAAAAATAAAAACACAACGCAACCAACCATGACAACTACCCTACTCTATGTAACTCTATCGGCACTGGTTGTTTTGGTATTGACAGTTAAAGTAAACGGTTATTGGAAAGAACATTTGGCCATTACCCTAAACCTGAAACAAGAAATCATCATATGCCTGGTTTGTGTTGGTCTAGCGGTCACCGCTATTGCACTACAAAAGGTAAAGAAAAATGCAAGCCATGCATTTGACATCGGAAGTTTAGATACTATTGCCCAGCAACACATTAATTAGACCAAAGCTTTGCAGGTAGCTGGGCTATTGAAGCTAAAGACAAGGGGAAAGTGGTTAAAAATACCGCCACCTATTTAATACCTTTGTCTTTATTTTTTTTCATTGGTAGTCTAAAAAGAAGACTGGTATTGTTTTTTGTTTTTACCCAAGGATATATCCTCACTGAAGGCTTAACCGGTATCGCAAAAGGGATTATTAATCGCTATAGACCCTTTGCCTATATGACTGTTGATGAACTTGAAAAATTAGATTTAGCGGCTAAAGCTGAATTTTTAGAAGACATTGCCGATTATGATATTCTAAATTCATTTTTCTCTGGTGATGCCAGTAGTATAGCTTTTGGCTTTGTGTTTTTCGCATTCGCCTATAGCTGGTTTTATAAAGAACGTAAGTACACCTATCTGCTATGGATACTAGCCCTTAGCGGTGTAGTGCTGGGTGGCTATTTTAGAACTATGTCAGGAAAACATTTCCCCACTGATGTAACTGTGGGCGCCATCGTTGGCTCGGTTGTGGCCTTTGGCATTTTAATCCTTCACAAAAATATTTTAAATTCGATTACCTCAAAAGCTTAACTCTTGCTAACTATCTGCTTAAAACAGAGCGCATAAATACTTTTGAGACTGTTAAAAACGGGTGCTATCCTCCTGTAAAAAAAGCAGTTAGCGACAAAAACTAGATACTTTGGTTTCATAGCGACATCTACGTAATTGTGCATTTCATCGCAGCAATACAGCACAGTTTACTCTTGTGGCGTATTACCTATAAATTTTCTAGTGAAGCCCTGTAAATTTAAAATTCCACGTCTATTTTCGATACCACTAAAAAGTACGTAGCGCACTATGTAATGCTTGTACTATCGACGGTATAGATCATACTATATAGAAATAATTGGAGTTATAAAGAATATATGTTCTATACCATATACGCAGCACCTCTTAAAACCAACCAAAAGAATGACAAAAGAACAATTCGAAAATTGCAAGCAATGTTTAAAGAGAAAAAAAGGAGTCATTGAAATAGCTAGTGTTTGCAATATAAAAGGAAAAAGTATGGTGTTCGAAAATACCTGTAATGACTTTGACATCGATAGCACTGTAGTTGTAGGAGCAAAAAATAAAATAGACGCTATTAGACCCAATGAGCAAAGAGCAAAACTTGCGCAATTATTTATTTGGTTGGTTATGGCTCTTGATATTATAGCTATATTTTCATCCTATATGCAATATAACTTACTGCAGTCCTTACAAAATGATGAATTTGTAACCGACGAAATGTTGAACTCCAATGATACCCGAGAACAAATTATAGGCGTGTTGTATTTAATAGTTTTTATTAGTTCTGCCGTAATTTAGAAGGGCGTATTACAACCTAAATATCAGAACCAATTGTAATCATTCAGAGGGTTGGGCAGCCGGAAGTTGGTTTGTGCCTATACTCTCCTTGTTTCGTCCCTATCAAATAATGAAAGAAATGTGGCAAAAAACTACGCTATTAATTGCTTCGAAAACTGCTGATGCTACGGCGAATAGTACCCTGATAATTGGCCTGTGGTGGACTTTATGGATTGTATCGAATTATATTGGTAAATATGTTCTAAAAAGTGCATTTAAAGCCGAAACCATAGAAAACTACATCAACAGTACTATTGGCGATATGACTATATCCATACTTGGAATTCCGTTAGCGATTGCAACGGTTATGATGATTAAAGCCTATGCATTGAAAGAAGAAAAAATTTCTGAATTAGAACAAAAAGAAAATTAGAACGGCTGCTATCTACCTGTAAAAAAAGCAGTTAGCCGCAAAAACTAGATACTTTGGTTTCAGGGTAACGCCTTCGTAATTATGTATTTCATCGAAGAAATAGCACACTTTATAGTATTAGCACTAATTACCTACACTTCTTACGTGAAATCGTAAGTAAATTTAAAATATTACGCTTATTTTCGATACATCAACCAAGTACTCCCCCTATTATTTTTTTAGCATTTTTTAATAACGCATTGAGAATAGTAGATTTCACTATTATTAGGGTTATAAAACTTGTGTTATAGTATAGTTAGCAACAATTATGAAGAACCACGAAAATTTAATTTTTTATTCCATTAACTCAAAATTAGCACATCATATTAATACCAACTACTATAGTAATACACATTACGTTTGGGTCGCGCCATATTTTAATTGTGAAAAAACCAATCCGAGCTCATCAAATCCAAAAGACATATACAAAAACTTTAAAAAGGATTTAAAAAAAGGGAAAATAGATTATCACAGTCTGAATATAGCCAATAATAGAGTCGGTATAAAAAAAGGAGCAATCTTAATGTGTAAGTCTAAAAATATTGATGAAAACACCAAATCTTTAATAATTGCGTTATCCCAAAAAGCAGAGGCTGAACACTTTAGGCCAATTATTTACGTTATTCCAGCAGAAAAGGTTCTTAACAAAGTTGAGACACCCGATTTGACAATAAAAGCAAATTCATTATCTTTGGAGTACATTATTCCTTCATTGAAAAGTGAAGAATTCGATATAATTGAATTATAGCGTATGATTTTTGATTTTTTGAATACATTAAATGATAATAAATTCAATGAAGTTATTTTTTTTCTAAAAGACTTTATTTATCACTCTGCGCACGATAATTATTTAACTATTCCTAAATCAGTTTCTGAAGATTTATCACCTGAAAATTTAATTAAAATTGAAATTCTTCTTGCAGCAATTAGAAATGAGGATAGTAAACAATTACTACTTGAAGATATTAATTCTATAATTTATAAAAAAAATGAGCCTTCAAAAAACACAATTAAAAAAGCTTCCGAAATTTTAAAAGAACTATCTAGCTCAGAAATAAAAGAAACTACTGATAAAATAACAGTAGAATGGTCTGATTCAATAAAGGGTGTTACTGAACCTTTGTCATACCTCTCTAATCCCAAATATGGTAGACAGAAAAATATCAATATGAGGAAATTAATAAGAAGAAGAGATCTTTTAAAACTAAAAGGATTTAGACATCCATTTACAGTTAGAGCAAGTCAAGAAAATGATGTGATTTTAAGAGAAATAACATTAAATAATGGTGTAACAGTTAAAATTGTTGTTGATGAAAAGAATTTTGATAAATTTAATTATCAACAACCTATAGTAACAAATTCCATTTTAGACCTTCTTATTAAAGAGACTAGCGGATTGTAAGTATTGCTAACAATAGCTAGGAATAATTGCTTTTTCTCTCCTAATTCTGCCTATTTCACTGGAATTTTAAGCTTAGTGTGTACGTGCAAAGTTAAGTGCTAACCCGCACAACTACTCATACGAGCTGAACCATCCGCTCCAATTACAAAAAATCAAAAAAAATAATCATGACGACAACCCTACCCTATGTTAGTATTGCTGTATTGGTTATTTTTGGTATTAACGCTTAAGGTAAACGATTATTGAAAAGATTATTTTGCAATTACGGTAAATTAAAACAAGAAATTATCATTTACCTCGTTTATGTTGGGCTAGCGGTCACCGCTATAAAACCACAAAAAGTAAAGAAAAACACAAATCATGAATTTGTTATCGGTAGTTTAGATGCTACTGCCCTGCAACACATAAATCCGATAGACAGCGGCTTTGCTGGTAACTGGGCTATTGAAGCTAAAGACAAGGGGAAATTCGTTAAAAAAATAGCCAAAGGCAACCAAAACCAAATGACTTTATGAGAACAAAAATTAAATGTAAGATCATTAAGAAGTATATGTATTTGCAATGAAATTAAATGAAATCGAAATTTTAGTTTTTGTTAGTTTGATTCAAGGATTCCTTTTTTCAATAGTCATCCTAACTCAAAATAAGTTTAAAGTTAAAGCTAACAAATATTTAGCATATAGTACTTTTTTGTTGTCATATATTGGCGTAGTTGAACTATTGGTAGCCAAAAACTTGGATAAAACATTTTACTTCATAGATTATTTTGGAGACGATATTCCTTGGTTATTACTATTTTATATTCCTATGCTTATTTATTTTTTAAAGTCAACAAAAAATAGATATGGTAACAGTAAAAAGTTACTCTTGCTTACTATCCCATTCTTTATCTTTTGGATTTTGTATTCTATTATAGATTTACAATTCGATTTTGAAATGATGAATTGGGAAATTGTCAAGAAATATTACAGACTTGTATATGAAATAGAATTCTATTTTTCTATAGCATTTAATGTATCATTAGCTGCACTTTCTTATTTCGTTATCAAGCGTAGTACCATAAGTTTTGATGAAAAAAAATGGTTAAAAAATATATGGCTTTTCAATGCCTTACTACTTTTTATTTGGGTAATTAACACTTTTATTCCAGATGAAATTTATCCTTTTGAGCATAAAGATATTACCTATCCAGTTTGGTTGGGGGTTTCTATTTATGTGTATTGGCTTATTTTTAGGGGCCTCATCCAATTAAAACTCTCTCAAGACAAATCAGAAATTCATAACTTATTAGCGATATCTAAAGATAAAAAAGTTCATTTAGAGGATCGTAAGACTTCCGAAAAAAACACAAAAACTGATGTTATTATTCAGACACCTACCAATAAAAACACCGATTTAGAAGTTCCTAAAACTTCTAACAAGAATTCCGAAACAAAGAATCAACACTTTCAAAACTTTTTACAATTATTGGATGAGGAAAAATTATATCGTAATCCAGAATTGAGTAGAGATATTGTTGCAGATAAATTAAACATGAGTGCAGGTTATCTTTCTCAATTAATTAGTGCTTCGGTTAATTCAAATTTCACCTCATTAATTAATGATTATCGAATTAAAGATATTGAACAAATGTTATTAAATCCTGATTTTAACAAGTATAGTATTGTTGCTATTGGTTTAGAGGCTGGATTCCAATCAAAATCTACATTTTATAGCGAGTTTAAAAAGAAAACGGGCTACTCACCAAATCAGTTTAAGTTGATGCAAAATAAGTCCTGATTAGTCCACTTCTAACTTTTCAGGACTCGTGTTTTTTTAGTTGATGCTATTATTGCTGTATCAATTAAAATCTAAATGTCTAATGAAAGTATCGGTTTCAACAATCATTTTAATCTTCTGCATAAGAATTAGCGTATTTGCACAACAAAAAGCATCATTACCAATACATTATTTAGGAATTGGAGTTGGATATAGTTTTGATACTGTTAAAGACACAAATTTTTCACCACTCAATCAAAAAGGAAATTCATTATTTTATTCTATTTTCTATGAGCGACATGCAAAAAACATTATAAAATTAAATATTAAATACAACGGCGGAAATTTAAAATCTGGACGTTCAAATAGACTTGAAACGTCTTACTATAATGCAAATATTGGCATTAGCTATTTAAAGAATTTATCAGCAAATCAACAAGCGACAAACTTTTATATTGGTGGTACCTACACATTAGACGTTTTATATATGGATTGGTATAATCAAGATGCGTTTAGTTATATCGCTACCAACGGCTTGTCTATAAATGCAGCAATTTCAAAGCAATTATCCCCTAAGAATTATATCGAGAGTACTGTCTCTATTCCTGTAGTTCAATTTTTAAGCAGACCTCCATATAATAGTTTAGATGAGGATATTATTGAAAATCAGGATGAACCACTAAAAATTATTTTTGATGGTAAGTTAGCTTCATTTAAAGCATACAAAGCGATCAACTGGAATGTTAATTATAAACATGAAATTTCCAATCATTTTAATTGGAGAGTTGATTACGAAATCAATGCAAAAAAAGCAGAAAGAACCCATACGTTTACAAGTTTATCAAATAAAGTTTCAACAAGTATTTTATATAAATTTTAATATGAAAAAACTAATATTTTTATTCGCCCTAATATCATTTTCCTCTTGTGCTAACTTGATTATGGATAAAGAGGAACCATTGACTCAAAAAAATAATTTTGAAATATTTTGGAATGATTTTGACCAACATTATAGTTTGTTTACCATCAGAGATATTGATTGGAATAAATTATACGAAACTTATAGGTCTCAAGTAAATGATAATATCTCAGATGAGGAACTTTGGAATATATTGTCCAATTTAATAGCACATTTAGATGATAGTCATACCGTTTTATACGACGGAAACGGAAACAGTTATCGTTCAGGTTATGCATTAAATGAGCAATCTACAACTGAAATAAGTGAAGATCTTATAATTAAAAAATATTTAGATTTCATAACAAGAATTCCGTCTGAAGACAATCTTTCTTATGGAAAAATTAAAGGTAAAAATATTGGATATATTTATTTAGGAACTATGGATGGACAAAATCCTTCTATAATAAATGAGGTAATAAATGAATTGAATGACTATAGTGCTATAATTTTAGATGTGAGGCAAAACACAGGAGGTGATGATCGCTATTCAGCAAGAATAGCTCAAGTTTTTTCAGATGGAGCACATTTTATATATACCGTTCAAACACGAAATGGGATAGATCATGATGATTTTGATAAAAAAAAAGAATATCATACGTATTCAAATAAAGAAAGTTCATTTTTGAAACCAGTTATTGTTTTAACAGATAGAAAAACAATTAGTGCAGGAGAAATATTCTTATTACATATGAAATCATTCGAACATGTTGTTCAAATAGGAGATACAACAGCTGGAGATTTTTCAACAACAAGTAATATGCGATTTTTACCAAATGCTTGGCATTATAAATATTCTATTCAAAAAATTTTATTGCCAAATGGAGAAAGTTTAGATGGCATTGGTCATATCCCCGATGTATATATAAAAAATACGGAATCGGATATTCGCTCTTCAAATGATAAAGTTCTTGAAAAAGCAATTCAATATCTTTTTGATGAATCTCAAATTGATTAAAAAATAGAGCATAAAATTTATAAAGAACTGAACTCCGGATAGTTCTGTATTTTCAATAACTAAAAATACACTATACTAGAGATGTCATGCAGAACAACAATATTAAATTGAGAATAAGAAAAATGGAAAAGTCGAAAACCAAGTTGAGAGAGCACATACTTATGAAGTCATTCAAAAACACTTCAATACTGATTTTTTTTAGCGCCCATCGGAAGAGCGTATTACAACCTAAATATCAAAACCAATTGTACGCATTCTGAGGGTTGGGCAGCAGGATGTTGGTTTGTACCCATCCTCTCTTGGTTTTATCCCTATCAAATAATAAAAGAAATGTGGCATAAAACTACCCTATTAATTTCTTTAAAAATTTCTGATTCCACCGACAATAGCAGAATGATGATTAAAGCGTACGCATTGAAAGAAGAAAAAATTTCTGAATTAGAACAAAAGGAAATCTAAAAGCGGGTGCTATCCACCTGTATAAAAATAAGTTAGCGGCAACTACGAACAAATTGGCTTTATGGCAACATCGCCGTAATTGCGCATTTCATCGAAGAAATAGAACACTTTATAGTATTAATAATGATTACCTACAATTCTTACATCAAATCGTAAGAAAAATCAAAATATTACGCTTATTTTCGATACTGCAATTGAGTACTCCCCCCACAAATTATTTATCCTTTACTAAGATATCTAGAACTTTTGTTCTTTATGCTATTGTTGTCACGTATTAAAAAACCTATAAAACGATGAGCTCTAAACTTAGTATTTTGGCCCTGTCTGTTGCAATGAGCTCAAGCTATACTGACCCTTGTGCTGAAGGGTATACGCAACAAACAGCCGCTGATGGCGCTACCTATTGCTTGCTTGATGATGATGATGGTATTATTTATAATTTTGAGCTTGGCGACACTTATCAGTATAAGGCGCATGGCATAATTACCAATAAAAAGGGGTTTGGAGGAATAACGATAATAAAACTATAGTCTTAGCATAACATTTAACTATTAGCATACGGACTACTCCTATTAAAAATGAAATTGTATGAGCATCATACGCATAGCAAAAAAACGTAACCAATGAAAATAGAACACCTTGCTATTTGGACACAAGATCTAGAAAAAATGAAGGCTTTTTATCTTCAGTTTTTTGCGGTTACGAGCAACGAGAAATACCACAATCCTACCAAACAATTTAGTTCTTACTTTTTAACCTTTGAATCTGGCGCTCGTATAGAATTAATGCACAGGCCTGATATTGCCGAGCTATTACAGCGACAAGGAGAACACTTAGGGCTAGCCCATTTTGCGATTTCGCTCGGTGCGAAACAAAAGGTAGATGCACTAACCGCAGTACTACGTAAAAACGGCCATACGATCGTAGGAGCACCTAGAACTACGGGAGATGGGTATTATGAGAGTGTCATCGCTGACCCAGAAGGTAATTTAATAGAATTAACCATATAATTAATTTTTAATAATACCGTTTAAACATACTAGCTCAACAACCATGACCATTTATAAAAGAATCGATAAAATACTAGCTGCTTTTGGGAATATAAAAGCCCTGGAACGTACACATATAGACACCCATACCGAGGCGTTAATACAAAACATTCCAGGAGATAAAATTGCAGAATCTAAAGACGGACAGTTTTGGGGTAAGTTTCAAAATTTAGCGGGTTTCTATTTTTTAGAGACTATTATTTTAAGTCGTACGAATATCAAAACCGTTAAAGGCGGTAAGTTATACTTAAAAGGAAAAGATAATAGTTTGACGATAGACTCGGATACGAAAGAAATAGCATCGGATTATTCGAATATCTCTAAACGTTGGATGACCAGAGTAAGTTATATTGTTTCTAAAGAAGAGATAAAATACCTGAATGAGCATATTGCAGATGAAATAACATTTCAATACAAACGAAAATCTATTTTATTTAAAGTCATCAAATAAAAATTCAACCAACCACATAACAAGTGAAACACCGAAATACTTTCAAAGGGTATAAATATACCTTTAGAAAAATTACCAAAAAAGAGGTTTCGAAATTGAACAATTAGAAAATAGCTATATTTAAAGTTCACAACAACGATTAGAAGTCATTATGGCGAAACCTACCTATATCATTATATTTTATTTTTTAGCGCAACTAAGCTTTTCACAAGCAGATAAATGCACCCCTATTTTACAGAAAGATTTTGTAGCTAAAATACAAGGGTATAACCCAATGGATTTAGTGCCTTACAATGTGGTTAATGACGGTTGGGAAGAAAAATGGGGTTTAATGGATAAGAAAAGTAAAAAGAAACTCACCGCACCATTAATGAATTACGCCGCAACTTTTAACCCAGATGTTACTTTTTTTTATGAGGAGTGTGATGTAAGAATTTCGAATTCGTACCAATTGTATGTCAAAGATTTGATGATCTATTCTGAAGATTATGATGACTCCGCCGACCCAAAGATTCAACTCTTAGATTCTACAAACAACTTTAGAGGTTTTGAAGTAGATAGTATCGGTAATATAACAGGATACTCTAAAGTATATTTTAAAAGCCGTAATCATTATTGGAACATTTCTAAACCCTTTATACATCAAAATAACTATTACGCCGTAGTAAAAAACCCAAACGGACTACCAATAGTCATTAATACCAAAGGGGAATCTCAGCTAGAGCCAAAATACAAACAACTTCGGCACACTTCCTATCAAAAAAATAAGGAAGACCTACTCTATGTTGAAGATGTAACGGGTAATAAGGGATTTATAACCATGTCGGGCACAAAGGTCTTGTATGGTGAACTGTTGAAATATCCGTTTTATAGCAATGACATTTTTGGTTACAGTATTCAACATGATGGGATTAGAGGTTCAGGCGTTTATCGTGATTCCATTACAAAATCGGGCGTTTTAGACTTGACGAAAATGGAATGGCATATTAAACCTGTACAGCATCTGAAAATTGTAGATATGGTGTATACGTCTAATAAAAGCATTACAAGCACTCCAGAAAATCGCCACTTGTCAAACATTTATTTTGTTATTTTGAACCGTAAATTTCAGTACCTAGTAGATGAAAAAAACATTAGATTTATTGCGGAATAAATCCGATATTAAAAAGGCGATCTTTTTAAGTTAAAAGGATGTAAACCATTCTAACTCTAATAGGTACTAACACTATGAAAACACTATTTAAATGTGTATTGCTAGCGGTTTGTCTAGCACCATTTTACAACTGCGCTTCTGATTCTGATACTGATGATTGCACAAAATTGACCTTGATTCCGCAAATTTATATGGTGAACAACCAAACCTATAGTTATGATGTTGAACAAGAAGTGCCTTGTGACTTTCCGGATCCCAAAGAAATTAGCCAAATTCAACCTCCGGTATTAGAAAATTTCACCTATGAAGTGATCAGTTTTAATTTTACCCCTGATACTGGAAATAATACCAATAGATGGCAATTTGAAATTAAACTTAACAATCCAAATAATTATGCTGTTGTAGGATTTCCACTGGTCTCCATAGAAGTAGACGGTACCGCATATGCTGGAAGCTATACTGCCAATTGCAAGTCAATTGCTGCAAATTCTAGTTGTATCCTATCGTATGACGAAGAATCTTCATTAGATCTAGGGATTATAAATACGATTGAATTGGTTAACGTTGCCTATTATCTTACGAATTAGTAGACGATTAGTTTGCCATAGTTTCAATAGTATTTGAGATTACGCTCTTACGTGCTCAATACTGCTCTACTTAGCCTGCATCCTACCACAAAAATAGTACTGAAGTGATTTCTATTTTAGGTAGCTTGATGTGTTGCTTTCTGTGCTAATCACATATTATTGTGGAGATTGTAGCCCATTTTGATAATTAATTTATAAATTGATTTATCAGTTTGGATTACCAATGATTAGTCTATTATCTAACATGCTAGTTTTAGGTTCATCATTACAATTTCTACGTATGAAAAAAAGAGATAAAAACGGAATTCAGCCTTCAAATACCTATTCAAGATCAGCTTTTGTTCGCTTAACTGCTTTAGGGGTAGCAGCTTTACCCCTACTTAGTTTTGATTCTATTACACAACGAACAAACACAACAGTCACGCAGCCCTTAAATGTTCATCTTTTTTCAAAACACCTACAGTTTTTGAACTATAAAGATATGGCGGAAGCAGCCGCTGAAATGGGTTTTAACGGGTTGGACATAACCGTTAGAGAAAAAGGTCATGTGCTTCCAAAAAACGTGAAGCAACACTTACCCGAAGTGGCCGCTGCGCTAGCATCTTTCGGACTTTCCACAGAGATGATTACCACCAACATACTAGATCCAGAAGACCCAAACAGTAGCGCTATTTTAAATACGGCAAGCAAATTGGGGTTCAAAAATTACCGAATGGGATGGCTTACATATCCTGAAAATAGTACCATCCTCGAAAGTATAGACAAGTACAAATTGCTTTTTAGGAGCTTAGAAGCCCTAAATAAAAAAGTAGGAATCACTGGAGTTTATCAAAACCATGCAGGACTTCATGTAGGTGCTCCCATTTGGGATTTACAACTCTTACTTGCAGCTGCTGACCCCAATTATTTAGGCTGCCAATATGATATACGCCATGCGGTAGTAGAAGGTGGTACATGCTGGGAGTTAGGATTAAATCTTATTCAGTCACATATAAAAACCATTGTTATTAAAGATTTTAAATGGGGACAAGAAAATGGGCAATGGAAACCGATCAACGTACCTCTAGGAGAAGGAATGGTCGATTTTAAAAAGTACTTTACCCTTCTTAAAAAAATGGGGATTCACCATCCGCCAATATCGTTACATTGCGAACATGACTTGGGTGGTGCCGAACTTGGAAATACGACCATAAGTATCTCTCAAAAAGAAGTATTACAACGTATTAAAAAAGATCTTGACTTTCTCCAAACCGCTTGGCTACAAGCAGAACAACCTTAAAAAACGTAGTAATGACCAAATTATCAGAAGCAACTAGAGCAAAATTAAAAGCCGTGAGTACGGCAACCGTTGCCACCATATTATTCAAACGAGGGTTGAAAAATCAGTTTATACACGGCGTAAAACCTTTGCAAAAAGGCAAACCAACTATGGTAGGCGAAGCATATACCTTACGTTATATCCCGGCACGGGAAGATTTAAACCCGATTACCGTTTTCCAAAACCCAAAACACCTACAACGTGTAGCAGTGGAAGAATGTCCAAAAGGGAGTGTCTTAGTTATTGATAGTCGCAAAGATGCGCGTGCCGCCTCTGCAGGTTCTATTCTGGCCACGCGATTAATGATTCGAGGTGCTGCAGGCTTAGTTACCGATGGTGGCTTTCGTGATGCTTCTGAAATAGCGGAATTAACAATGCCATCATATCATCAAACTCCGTCTGCACCCACCAATTTAACCCTTCATCAAGCCATAGCTATAAATGATCCCATTGGCTGTGGTGATGTTGCTGTTTTTCCAGGTGATGTTTTATTAGGCGATGATGATGGTGTAATGGTTATTCCAGCAGCAATAGCCGAGTCGGTGGCAGAAGAAGCTACCCAAATGACCTTATTTGAAAATTTTGTTTTAGAAAAAGTAACTGCTGGGCACACTATAATTGGTTTGTATCCCCTTACTAATGATACCTTGCGCGCAGAATTTGAAGCCTGGAAAAAGGCCTAAAGTTTTTCACCATAAGATAAATCGCCAGCATCCCCTAAGCCTGGAACGATATACCCTTTTGCATTTAGCTCATCATCAATAGCGGCAATCCATAAATGGGTATTTTCAGGAAATACATTTTTCACATAGTCCACACCTTGCTGTGAGCCGATAACCGAAACAATATGAATTTGTTTTGGTGTACCATGATCTTTGAGTCCCTTTAAAACATTTTCTAGTGTTCTACCCGTTGCTAACATTGGATCTACGAGCACTAAAATTTTACTGTCCAAGTTAGGTGCTGCAAAATATTTTACGATGATTTCAAAATCATCTTCATCGCCTTCATGATGGCGATAGGCAGAGATGAATCCGTTTTCTGCGGTATCAAAATAATTTAGCAGCCCTTGATGAAAAGGGAGTCCAGCACGTAATATAGAACAGAGTACTAGCGCATCAGAAGCTAAGGGAATTTCTTTAGTACCTAATGGCGTTTGTACGGTTTGCGATTGGTAGTTTAATGTTTTACTTAATTCATACCCTAAAACCTCACCAATACGTTCTATGTTTTTACGAAAACGCATACTATCTTTTTGAATAGCTACATTTCTAAGCTCTGCAATAAATTGATTTAAGATTGAATTTTCCTTCTCAAAATTATGAACCGTCATAAAAGTAAATTTGTTTAAAAGTACATTTTTTATAACGAGTTACATATACCCCATCAAACACATTAATGCCTTCCTTTTTTTATTTTGCATTTTAAAAGGAACTATTTATTAACTTAAAGAGAATTTTAAGTTAATCTGTCGCTATAACCTAACTCCTATTTTTACGTAAATTTTTGATATGAAAAATATAGTTGCCTTCTCCTGTACCTTATTGCTAGCTTTTTGCTTAAACGCACAATCGCACACCCATACAGCAAAAAAACTTTCTTATCCTGATATTACAGGATTTGTAACGCTAAAAACAGATCTTCATCAACATACCGTTTTTTCTGATGGAAATGTATGGCCTACCATTCGGGTAATGGAAGCCCTTAGAGATAATTTAGATGTCATATCATTAACAGAGCATTTAGAATACCAGCCCCATAAAGCTGATATTCCGCATCCCGATCGCAACCGCTCTTTTGAATTAGCCTTGAACGAAGCTAAAGATCATGATCTAATCATTATCAATGGTTCAGAGATTACAAGAAGTGCACCTATTGGACATAACAATGCCATTTTTATTACTGATGCTAATAAAATTCTGGCTAAAGACGCAACAGACGCTTTTAAAGAAGCAAAAAAACAAGAAGCCTTTGTTTTTTGGAACCACCCAGCTTGGTATGCACAATCACCAAAAGGGACTCCTATTTTAAGTGATTTTCAAAAAGAAAGGATTCAAAAAGGCGAACTGCAAGGTATTGAGGTTATCAATTCTATTGATTATTCGGAAGAAGCCTTAGCCTTAGCTTTAGCGCATAATTTAACCATTATGGGTACAAGTGATATTCATGGTCTTATTGACTGGGATTATACCGAAAAAGGAAATAGCAGGCCTATTACTTTAGTTTTTGCAGAAACAAGAGATGCTAAAAGCATAAAGGCTGCCCTTTTTGCTGGTAGAACAGTTGCGGTATATAACGCATTACTTGTAGGGAAACCCGAATATGTAGTACCCCTGATCCATGAAAGTATTGTTATCAATACTGCTTCTTACCTAGATAATACAGCTGTATTAGAAGTTGAATTGGAGAATATTTCTAGTAGCGATTTACTATTTGAAAATGAGATGCCATATACGTTTTACAATAGCGCTCCCGTATTCACTGTCCCAGCCGGTGGAAAATACGTACTACAAATAAAAACTTTAGAAAAATTAAGCAATGTAAATTTAAAACTAAAGGCTTTAGGCGCTTATGTTGCTCCTAAACAGCATCCTATTATTGATTGGAAAATAATGACGGAGTAATTATTCTACCATTGAATATATATAACTAAAGCATTAAATGACTTACACGTTATTTAATGCTTTTTTTATTCAATTTAAAAACTACCAAAAACCCTAAAACACCAATCAATAGCCACAGGAAATCCACAAAAAATAGTTGCGTATGGCCTGCTAAGTAACTTTTCCAAATCCAATTACCGGTTACAATACCATTGCTAATCGGTACTAGTAATCCAAATAAACTCCCTAATAGCAAGCACCATTTATTGGTAAATGCATTGTCTTTTTTAAGAATAAAGATAAGAGTCAAGAGT
>TARA_R110000868_G_scaffold62328_4_pt1 | contig 17454 bp, 26 predicted proteins | sample TARA_R110000868 | Tara Oceans TARA_R110000868 (sample SAMEA4397489) | marine metagenome | biome: Polar Biome; feature: [SRF] surface water layer (ENVO:00010504); material: water (ENVO:00002006), including particulate matter (ENVO:01000060) such as... | depth 5 m | reverse complement strand
TAAAACTCTTCGACGATGACGAAGTCATAGTTCATGAGCACATGAACAAAGTCTTCAAGGGATTTGGCGGGGTGCTCAACAATTATCCGGTGAATTGGCTCACTGATCTTATCGAAACCGCCCCTAGTGGGCATGTTCATGATGATTTCAAACCTCATTGCGTAACCTCCATATTCGCCAAATCTCTTGTTCAACATGAGGCTGAACCAAAGCTGGCAACGCTTCTAACGCTTGTTTGCGAACCTCCTTTTTCATGTTAAGTATTTCACATGCTGCCTCATAAAAATGAAGCGAACAGGCGGATTGAATAGCTCTTGGCTGCTTTTCCAGCGGAGCATACCCATTGAGAACTGAAAAGATGTATTCACTTGGTTTTTTCCAAGTACTCGTTAAAGGCTGATTCGGCTGCATCTACTCCCAACGCGATACACGCGAAGGCTCCCATTGACTGAGCTGTACGAAGGTAATCCTGCTGACCTTTTTGCCAAATTGATTGCGTATGGTCTCGCCTTTTTAGCTCGCATACAAAAGCAGGCGCACCGGGAATAACAACATCAGGTGTGCCGCTTGTCATTCCCTCTGAGGCCTGATGTGCCGCTTGAAAATGAGTGCGCTTTCCTTCATTGCGAGGGTGAAACGCAATCTTCCCCCATGTCTCTGGGTACTTTTTTCTTATTCGTGCGAAAAAAGTAACCTGTTCAGCGTTTTCGGTAGGGCACTGCCCTCGATAAGTCTGATCACCGTACACTGGAATGTCACTTGGGAGCTTCATCTTTGGCCTCGTTGTAGGCGTATACCCTGAAGTACTCGCCCTGCTTTTGATACGTTATGGTTTGCGGTGGTTCTCCTTTTAACATAGCAAACATATTGTAAGATGCAACCTCGTTCGACCATTTTGGATTGCGTGATACCCAAAAAGTAAATCGTCTGTGTGGAGTAATTACAAAAATGCTGTATTGATCTCTTCCAGCTCGGCTAATTGTAGGGCGAACAATGAACTTTATCACTTCGTCGCATTGCCTGCGGTACGGGTCGTTCTTTTTTTCTTTGTAAGCAAGTCGCAGCTTTTCGTTGGGGTCAACAAGCTCGGCTTTGCATTTCGTGCAGTAGCGCGCTGCAATGTCGTTCATTTCTTCGCAATGCGGGCATTTTTTGCTGGTCCATCTATATAAACACCTACGAAGCTCACCTCCGTAAACGTGCTCAGCGGTACAGCGACGACCGAAATGAGCAGGAATAGGGCCGTATTCTCCATCAACCGTATCGCCGTCTAGATCGCAAAAATACCCAGCTTGATTGATTGCAAACTTTGTTGGATTGGGTCTTGCTTTGAAGCAATTTAGCGCGCTGCAATCTGGGCAAATGCAATCAACTCTATTTTCTCCATCGTTTTCTATTGTTTTGACTTTAGGGTTAAACAAATCTCCGTCTGGACAATGACGATCGATGTTTTCGGCATAGTCTAAAACCAGACAATCTTTCTTGCCATCATGAAGCCGCAAGCCCCTTCCGATGATCTGTTGCATCAGGCCCACCGATTCAGTCGCGCGCATCATGGCGATAACGTCAACATGCGTGGCATCAAACCCAGTGGTCAAAACAGCGACGTTAACTATGTATTTTATTTTTTGGGCCTTAAATGACTCAAGAATTGTTTCTCTTTCTTTTTTGGGTGTTTCTCCAGTTACGATAGCCGAAAGCTCAGGAGGTAGGCTGGCTAATACCTCACGCGCATGGCGAACAGTTGCTGCAAAAATCAAAACACCAAGCCTATCTTTTGATTTCTCTACAATGTCATCTACAATGTTTGAGGTCTTGCGCCCTTGCCCATGATACGCGCGGTCAATGTCTTCTTTTGAAAATTGGCCCTTTCGATCCAATTTCATCTGCTTCGTTTCGTATGACGTTGCACCTATTTCGCCAATTACTGGAGGGGTTAAATAGCCCTTTTCAATTAGCTCTTGTGCAGTTATGCGATACACACAGCGCGTAAAATAAGGTTCAATTGCTTGTTGCACATCAGACCCATCCGCGCGCTGCTTATATATGTATCCTGTAATCATGCGATACGGCGTAGCAGACATGCCCACAACCCTTAGATTTGGATTGGGAATACTGCTGATTATGTTTTTAATTGTTGGGGTAATTCCATGACATTCGTCAATGATCACCATCGCGATTTCGCTACCAAATTTGTCAATGCTGTTCAGCACTGACATCGGTGTTCCAAAAACAACAGGATGCTCAAGGCTTTTTTCCCCAACGCTCGCCGAAAAGAAAGACGCGTCGCCGGGGTACTTGGCATGGTTCTGCTCTACAAGCTCTTTAGATGGAGCAATACACAAAACCTTTTTCCCGCTCATGCCAAGAACGGTTTCTGCAAGCGCCGCAATGATATGACTCTTTCCGGCGCCTGTTGCTGCCTCAATCATGCAAGGCTTGGTAATCTTGCAAATCCAGTTGACGATAGAATCGTGCGCTAGTTGCTGATAAGGCCTAAGCATCACGAGAGCTTCCAATAACTGCTTTTCTCCCCTCGATAAGGCTCTAAGTCAAGATGAGGAAGGTGATCTTTTACAACCTTCGCATAGGATACAGCGCCAGCTTTCTCTACGTGTGTCAGCTTGCGCCCATTGAAAGATGCGTTTTTGTTTCCAGCTATTTCAACCAGCTTTTCCAATAGCTCCTTCTTGCGCTCTTCGTAAAGCTTGATCGCATTGGTTGCATCATCGTATTCCGCAAGGATTTGGGAAGCATTAAACTCTGGTCTTTTTGGCGAAAGATGCCGTTCTGGGTTTTTGATTTCTTCCAAATATTTTTCGTAGAACAAACGAAGCTCCGAAATGGCGTCATCGACAAATTCCTTATCGTATTCAACAACCTCAAGATATGTTGCTTTTGGACTCCATTGGTAGAAGTCGCACCATCTACGCTCCGTAACATGAAGCTGAAACTGCATCTGTGCAAAGTAGTGCATCTGTTCAAGAGCTGTCTTAAAGACGCCTTCACCCTTGCGCATACTGAAAGGGCACTTTACTTCCACAAGACCAAACTCTCCAACAAGCCCATCAGGAGATGCGCCTAGCCAATCGCCAACTCTAAAGAAACCGCATGGTTGAACAATGTGGCCGGTTTCCATTTCGTATTCAACGATGGCGCCTGCTTCGTTTGCAATACCCCATTCTGTCGCCACGTTTCCTTTGAACTCTGACTCTTCACCATGATATTCTCGCACCATGCGGCGCATTACATCATCGGTGGTCATAAATGGAGAGTAACCCAAGATCGCTCCAACTGATGATCCTGTTATTCTGCCCTTTCGGGCTTTGAACCATTCTGCGCTGCGCTGTTCCATTTTGTGCTCCTTGATGTTGAAGGGGCCCCTTTCGAGGCCCCTGTTTTTGATTAGAAAGGTACATCAGCCATGGGCTTCTGTTGAGCTTTACGCTCGACACCCATGATCCAATTACCCTCTTTGGTTTCTCCGGTAGATTCGTCTTTGATCTTCCAGACCATCACTTTGATGAGCATCTGTTTTCCGCCAATGCACTGCTGCATTACCTCATCAGTTGGCTCAAGTTTCTGCGCAGCCATCTTTCCGCCAGCATACGCATCGATGGCAAAAAGCATTCGCTTAGCTTTGTCTCGCTTCTTTTCAGGGTCCTTGGCCTGCGGGTTATCATCCGCAACCCAAAGCTTCTGAAAGATTTTACGGTTCTTGTATTCAATAGGACCGAGAATGGTCCAACGAAGAGAAATAAACCTGTTCTGGTCACGGTCTTGGTCCCATTTCGCTTCGTCAATATACGCAAGACATTGCGTGTTGCTTGGAATGGGAGTGATCTCTCCCCCTCCGATTTCAAACTTTTCCGATACTTCGAAGTCGCCTTCGCTAAGATTCCAAAAGCTCATTTTAACGCTCCAATGTAGGCTGTGAGGGGGTTAATGCCGGTTTCAACGGTCAAGGGTTCAGTGATGCCGTAGCGGTTCTTGCTGACATTCGCAGCTGTCGCATGAGTGATCAAAATGCGAGTCCCGTCCGAGATCGCTTTCTTTTTGTCACCGTCGCCAGTTGTGAAAGTTTCAAGCTTCAGAAAACCCACGACATCTACGTCATCGACATAGGCTGGCATAGACTTTTCGTGAAGCCTAAGCGTGTAGCGCATGTAAGCATCATCGTCCGGTGGTTCGATGCGGCTTGTGTCCGCATGAGCAACGAAGACAGTGTTCATGCCACGCTTTTCAGCAAGAAGGCCCGCAGCTTTACGAACCCTTGCGTGCATCGCCGCGACTGCATCGCGACCCGCACCATATCCCCCCAAAGCCTGCTGGATGCCGCGAGGCTTCTTTGGGTCTGTCTCTACAACATGCAAGGAGAACATGCGCTCTAAAGCGGTAACGCTATCGACCACTAAAGTTCTATATTGATGTTCTTCATGCATGAGGCCTTTCAGTTGGTCCCAAAGCATGTCGACTCCGGTCAAAACCGGAAATGCGTCGGGGCGACGGTCTACAGGAATAGCCTGCAATCCGTCTTCGGCGCGTATGACGATTGGCTTTGGAAATGTGCAAGCAAGGGTCGTTTTACCCAAGCCGCTGTCACCACATACCGTGATGAGTACAGGTCGGTCAGCGGGTTTGCTGACCGTTGATAGGATGCTCATTGGCATTCTCCTCTCTTCTCAACCCATTGACCTTATCGCCGACTTGTGTGAGAGTCAACAACGGAATATAGAAAAAGGCACATTCAGATGAAAGAAATGCGTAGAGCTTATGAGGATACCCTGCGACAAGTTGTCGCAGCGCTGGCCGACAGAAATCTATCAAAGGTTTCACGAATTGTCGGTCTGCACGAAAACACAGTGCGAGCTATAGCTTCTGGAAAGAACACAAAGCCCGCGCTCGAAACACTCGACAAGCTGGCTGATCATCTGTTTGGAGGTCGCCATGTATCGTGATTTCTGGGAAGCTAAATATAGAATTTTCGGCTTGCACACGATCAAAAATGGCAAATGCGGATGCGGAAATGATGACTGCAAAGCAATAGGAAAGCACCCACTCGCTTCAAATTGGCAACACACGCCGCTCTGGGACGATGAACAAATCGAGACAATGGAAGTCGCTGATCAGTTCATAACAGGATACGGAGTTCTTGTTCGCGGTCTGCTCGTCATCGACGTCGACGCACGAAATGGTGGAGTCATATCGTACGAGCGGCTTAAATCTGATTTTCCCGTTATCGAAAAAGCAGGATTGATCGTCAGCACAGGATCAGGCGGGGGGTCAAAGCATGTTTATTTTTCAGTTCCTGATGATTTAGCTCTTGTGCAAAAACACGCCGACTATCCCGGCATCGACTTCAAATCGTCGGGTTATGTGGTAGGTCCTGAATCGCTTCATATATCAGGCGCCAGGTATACGGTTGAATACGGATCCCCTGAAGATATAGACGCCGCTCCTGATGGGTTGATCTCTCTGTTGAAAAAGCCCGATCGGCATCGCGCCGAAATAGCGGGTCAGCCAGTTGATGTCTCACACGCAGACATTGCCGAAATGCTTGAGGTCATCAACCCAGACAGCGATCACGAAACATGGGTTCGCTGCGGCATGGCTGTGCATCACGCATCCGCCGGAACAGCCTTCGCCGTTTGGGATAAATGGTCAGCACAAGGAAGCAAATACCCAGGTTCTGACGTTCTTTCTAAGCGCTGGCACAGCTTTGGAAAAGCTGCCAATCCTGTCACGCTCGGTACGCTTACTCATTATGCTGAGACAAACGGTTGGAAACAGTCAGTTACCTTTGAGGCTGAGCTTCCTGCAGATGTAGGTCTTGACATTACAAACGTGAACCTCAAGCGCCCTCCCGGATTCGTGGGGCTTGTAACGGAATGGATCGAAGATCAGTGCCGTAGACCTCGAGAACATCTGTCGGTAGCAGGAGCTCTTACCGCAATCGGAAACATCGTTGGTCTCAAGTACACAGACGATCTTGATTCGATCACATCGAACCTGTTTTCGTTTTGTGTTGCAGGATCAGCGACTGGAAAAGATAGCATTCTTTCAGCCGTTACCGAGATACATCTTGCGGCGGGTATTCATCCGGCAACGCATGGTTCAATCAAGTCGGAGCAAGAGATAATTCGTAATCTTGTCGATCATCAGGCTTCGTTCTACGCAATCGACGAAATCGGTATTTTTCTCGGCAAGGTGAAGAACGCACAAGCGAAAGGCGGCGCACCATATCTTGACGGCATTATTGGTGTGCTCATGTCGATCTATAGCAAAGCGAACGGATACTTGCTCCTGACCGGCGATATGAAAAAAGAGGTGCGAAAGGCGATGCGCGCCGAATGTGTGCAGATTGAAAAGCAGATTGAAGAAGAACCTTCTCCAGCGCTCGACAAAAAGCTGGCCGAAATCAAAGTGCAGATGCAAAACCTCTCTCATGGATTGACGAAGCCCTTTTTGTCGCTGATCGGTTTTACAACAAATGTTACATTTGACAGTCTCGTTGATTTTCAGAACGCGACGAATGGATTCGTAGGTAGGTCAGTTCTGTTTACAGAATGGAATACGTCTCCTGCTCGCAAGAGAAACTTTCGCGCTCGCAAGATGCCCGACAGCTTGAGGTATGCTTTAGCTCAGCTTTACAGCGGAGATAGTTATGATTCAGTTGCGGATAGGCGTATCGAAAATTACAGCGACCGAATCAAGATTCCTACAACTCCCGGCGCCGCTGAGCTTTTAGAAAAGGTCGCCGATATTTTTGACGAGATGGCCGAAGATCACAAATCCAAGACCGGACTGGAAGCTATCGCCCTGCGGGCCTACGAGCAGGTGGCTAAGGTTTCTCTGATCCTCGCAGTACCTGAAGGGCTACGCACTGAAGAGCATGTGCGGTGGTCCTATGCTCTGATTATTCGGGACATCAAACAGAAGATGGATCTCGTAACCGGCAACGAGCGCGCGAAAGACGATCCGGGCTCAGCGCTGCAGGCAAAGTTGCGCAATATGATCCGCGACGAAGACGGCGAGACGCTTGGGGTTATCGTCAATCGGTTGCGGCAATACAAGAAAGCAGACATCGAGCGGTGCTTAAATGAGATGATTCGAGTGGGGTCAGCGGTGGTGATTGAGTCGCAACACAAATACAATAAGGCTATGGTCAAGCGGTACAGGGGTGCTTAGCAAACTATGCACTTTTTTTCTCTAATCTCTTTTTGTGTAGAAAATCAACGGGTTAGGGGGTGCTTAGTAGATAGTGCATCCCCTAGAGATATAAACACAGATAAAGACACAGAAAAAGAGAGAGAAATATATATATATAGAAATATATATATATATACTACTAACTACTTTTTTCTGTGTCTTTTCAATGTGTTAGTCGTTAGAGGTGCTTCGCTAACTTCTCAGCTAACCACTTTTCGTCAATTTTGCCATCGGCGAGGGCCTCAAGAACAAGTTCAGTGGATCTGGGAAGGGGGCGCGCGCCAGTTATCCAGTTGAATACAGATCTGGTTGTACAGCCCGTAATGAAGGCCAAATCTTTTTGTCGAATCTGATGCTCGTCGAGGAACGTTTGGAGGTCTCTCATTCGAATTCCTCTACTTCTAACATTCTGAAGGCGATCCGGCCCATCTTTGGGCGTTTCACCCGCCGATTCAGGTATTCCATTTGAAGACACCCACATGATTTGTTATTTCCTTTTCTGAGGTGGGTTCCCAAAACGGTTGAAGTTTTTCCACACTCACATAAGCATAACCATAAAGCTCCTTGCTTCTCATTGACTCCGGCCTGAGACAGAACCTTTAGGCGCCCATATTGGTTGCCTATTTCATTTATTGTTAATTTCCCCATTGCGGTGTCCCTTGTGTGTGCAGGCGTAGACAGTGCCGTCTCGTAAGCGGCGGCCAGTTGTGGTGCGGGTCTTGCCGCAGGCGCAGACGCACAACCAGACTGCGCGACCGCTGGGGGCTTTGCCGACATGCTCAAGCACAGTCAGTAGCCCATACGTCTTGCCGATTTCGTCAGTGCTCATTGGTCGCCCCAATGGTCAGGATTGTCGTATGGGTCTGTCGGTGGGTCGTCGGGCCAGAACCAGAGGATGAGGCAAACGACAATGGCTATCAGGACGAGCACAGAAGAGCCTCTCTGGCTTGTTGGCGGGTAGGGTGATGGGTAAGAGCCCCAGAGATAGAAAGAGCCCTCCACCCCCCGGCTGGGCGTTTCTGCACCCAGCCCATCAGTTTGCCGTTGAGCAGAACTCCATCTATCGGGTTCATGCGAGCACCTTTGCGCGAAGCTTTACAGAAAGATTTTGGCGAGTTGATCCAACTTTGCATTCGTCGGCTTGCGCTTTGGTAATGTACCAAAGCTCTATGGCGCGCTCTAATTTGAAGCTGCTTGTAGCCGTCAGGCTGAAATCAAGGAAGAACTGGTCGCCGTTTACGATCGCTTTCATGTCATCGCCCGCAGAGTTCATGCAGGCGGTAAGCGCTTCTTCTTTTAGAGCTTCGTACTGCTTCTTCATGGCTTTGTATTCGGCTTCGAGGAGGGCGAATCTGTCAGCGAGTTTGGTCATTGGTCTGGTTCCTGAGTTAGATAAAGGCGATGGCTGTAACGATTCCAACTGTAGCAAAGCAAATCAGTGCAAGGATGGCTTCGATGATTTTCATTGGGTTGGGCTCCGGTTGATGTTGATCAGAATAATGGTTCAGGACGGGCAGTCAAGAACTTTTTTCCGGTTTTGTGCTGTTCGATTGCTTTTTTTAATTCGATGTTGTCTTCGGCTTTAAGAAAGCACGAGGCCATCGGGTGCTTTCTGTCGTATTTTGCGAGCTTTTCAGCGTTCGCATCGGATGGATCGGCGCGGTAGGATTCGATAAGCTTGATCATTTTTTTCTCCGGTTGGTAACCGCCCCTGTTTTGAGGGGCGGTTGTTGTTTCAGGCTTCAACCTTTTGAGGCGCGTAGACTTCTTCGATCTTAACCACCACCCAGTTGTCGCCCGTGGCGGCGGTGCGGCGGTCTGCCTGCTGCTTGGCTTGGCTCAACCAGCAATAGGTATCGGCGATGGCGATCTGTTGGGAAAAGGTGAGGTCGCTGTCGTTGTTGATCAGGTAATACATGGCTCATTCTCCCTTGATGATGAAGTAAACGATCTGGTCGCGAAGTTCTTGGCTTAGGTCAAGAACAGGCTTGCGATACCAATCGTAGGCAAGCTCTACAAATTTGGCGATGTCGGCTTTGGTGGGCTCAGGGGTCCCGATCCAGCGCGCATAATCATAGGCGTCGATTAGGTCTTGCATTTGCTTGGTCTCCGTTGGGCTGGTCTGCTTCGATGTTTTTGACTTTAATGGTATTGCCAAGGCAGTCAAGAACTTTTTTCCATAAAAGTAGGTTTTTGTCGATTTTTCCAAGTGGCAATGGATGATTTCTCGTTTATGTAATAATTCCTGTACGCTTGAACGGTGTTTGGGTTCTTGTATTGATCAGGCATGGCTTGAGGCGCAGCGGTAAAACCGATGTCAGGTATCCCAGCTGGTGGAAATCTGACTGACTCAAGTATTTTTTGGCAGGCGTGTATTTTGCCGTAGCGGTGCGTGTACTCTTCGCATAGCGCCATACCATGCTCCCATAACCAGCGGTAGTTCTCGGCAGAGTCGCCCGCCCAGCGCGTCGAGGGATGATTGGCATGGGTCAGCTTGTAAGGCGCTGGCTCGCCGTAGCGGTGGTAAACCGCGCATAACATCTGCGCGGTCTCTAATGGCATCTTCACGATGTGCTTGTCGCACTGCATCACAGCAGCGGTCTCAGGGTTTGTGTCGAGGAAAAAGATGTTCATTTAGATGATCGCTTTCTGTTGAAGAGCTTCGTGAAAGGCTACCAAAGCTCCGGCGTTGAGCTCTCGCTTGATCTTTAATGGGCCGCTGAAGATTACACCAAGTTGGCGCCCGCGCTCGTAGTCCCACTGTAGCGCGCCCTCAAGGTATGCGTCTGGGTCAAAGGGCTTACCCTTCTGGGCGTCTTTGAACCCCCTAATGAAGGGGGCTCGTTTCATGAGGTACACAAGTCGTATCTTTTTGGTGCGAACTTGCCGAATCATGAGCGCACCTCGTAAGGCTTGTCCCAGCTGCCGATGTGAATGTAGCAGTACCAGCCCACGTCGAAGTAATCTGATTGGATGTCGCTGTTGTCCCAGTTGCCTTCCATCAGTACCGGCCAGATTTCGTTCATGAAGTCGAGCGCTTCCCCGTTGAAGGATTCTGACCAGTGATGGCGGGTAACAGTCAGGTCAGTTGTTGCGCGCTGCCAAAGAGGGTTTGACCAAGAGCGGGCTTCAATGGTCTCGTTGTAGTTGTTGATGATGTCGAGCTTTCCCGCGCTAAGCTTGAGGCGAAGCACCCCGTTTCTGGCGCTGAAAGTTCCCTTGAACCCGTACTTCTGAAGAATGGGCTTGGCTTTGGCTGTGATCTTGGCTTTGTCTAGCATTGGGCTGGTCTCCGGTTACATGTTCACAATAATGGTATTGCTCAGTCAGTCAAGAACTTTTTTCCGATTATTGTAGATTTTTTGCACGATCGAGAATTGCCTCTTTAATCTGTTCTAACCCAACGAAATCCAGTGCGGAGAATGTAAAGAGCTCTCGGGCAGCGCCTTGGTGCTCTGGGTTTGATATGACCATGACGTGAGTAAACCCATTGGTCTTATAGGTAGCCCCGTTCGATTTGATGTACTTCTTCACCAAGCCGTCTCGGCTAACGCTTGTGGCTTTGGCTAGGAAGTAATGATATTCATTTCCGTAGTTCAATTGAACAGCTATGATGTCGTTTCGTTTGGCTCTTGGGGTCATGTTGGGCTCCTTAGGGGAAATCGAGGGGGTAATTCCCCCCCCCCAGTTGTTTCAGGGGTAAGCGGCGCGGATGAATTGCCATGCTGCGGATTGTGTAGAAAAGTATCCGGCATTTCGAGCAAACATGCGGTCTTCAAAAGTAGCTTTTGAGCTAGTCAAAACGTCAATCGTGTACCCGTATTCAGATTGATAAACGTAGAACATGTTGGGCTCCTGTTGGGGTTGGGGGGCGCTCGGCCCCCCGGTTGGATCAAAAGTGCGGGTTGGTGCGGTCGATGTGACCCTTTACCAAGGACCAAGTCTTGTGCATCAACCAGCGACTGTTTTGGCCCTGACGGTAGAACTTCTGACCTCCGCTGGTGGTGATGATCTTGTGGTCCTTGCTGATCTTGGCGATAACACCGCAGGGGCGATAGTCGCCGTTGAAGGCATAAGAGACGGGGTCGTTGATGTTGGGGGGGGCGATGTTCATGTTGGGCTCCTGTTTGGCTAGTTGATAATTTGAGTATAATCGTGCCTTTAGGCCAATCAAGAACTTTTTTCATCTTTTTTACTTTTTTTTTTGTGCTATCGTAGCCGCGCAATGGGAGACACACATGGAAAACAACCGACTGAAGGCGTTTGTTGAGCGAATCGAAAAGCTTAACGAAGAACGAGATGCTATCAACGTGGACATCAAGGAAGTTATCTCGGAAGCTAAGTCCGATGGCTTCGATGCCAAAATACTCAAGAAAGTCATAGCGTTGCGCAAAATGGATCCGGCCGAACGCGAGCGAATCGGTGTTCTGGTCGAAACATACATGGCAGCGCTCTAATGTCGAAAATTGGCAGTATAAAGGACTGGCCGGCCGATAAGGTCGAGCGCCGAGCCGTCGAGGCTCTAATCCCCTACGCACGAAATGCCCGCACCCATTCGGACGCGCAGGTGGCCCAGCTGGCAGCCTCTATCAAGGAATGGGGCTGGACAACTCCAGTGCTGGTAGACGAAGAGGGCGGTATCATCGCTGGGCACGGCCGAGTCATGGCCGCGCGCAAGCTGGGGATCGAGGAGGTTCCCGTGATGGTTGCCAAAGGGTGGACGGAGGCGCAGAAAAAGGCCTACGTCCTCGCGGACAACCAGCTGGCGCTCAACTCTGGGTGGGACATGGACTTTCTCAGGGTGGAGCTTCAGGAGCTTCAGGAAATTGACTTCAATCTCGACCTAACCGGCTTCGATGCTGGCCAGCTTGCCAACATCTTTCTCGATGTCGAAGAAGGCCAGACAGACGCCGCCGAAGAATGGAAGGGGATGCCTGAATACGAAGGCCTCGATCCATGCTACAAAAAGGTAGTGGTCAACTTCGATAACGAAGAGGATTTTCAGGCCTTTTTTCGCCTGATCGCTCAAAAGTGCACCGATAAGACGAAGTCCGTCTGGTATCCCGAGAAGGAGCGTCGCGAACTTGAGGCGGTGCGCTGGGCCGAAGACGATGAGTAACCAGTTCCCGCTCTACATCCCTAGCAAGGGGCGCAGCGAGTACATGCTGACCTCGCGGGCGCTCGACGCTATGGGTGTCGATCATAAGATCGTCGTCGAGGAACCTGAATACAAAAAGTACCTTGAAGCGGTTGGGGGCAAGAAGGACAAGCTTCTTGTCCTCGACCTGTCTTACAAAGATAAATACGAGCTGTGCGACAAGCTGGGGCTTACCAAGAGCACAGGCCCGGGTCCCGCTCGCAACTTCGCTTGGGACCATTCCATATCCGAGGGCCATAAATGGCATTGGGTCATGGATGACAATATCAAGTGTTTCCGTCGAATGCACCGCAATGAGCGCATCAAGGTCACGTCAGGCGCCTTCTGGGAGGCTATGGAAGACTTCGTGTTGCGCTACAAGAATGTGGCAATGGCGGGGCCCAACTACTCGATGTTCGCCTTTGGCGCCAGCAAGCTTCCGCCGTTCATTACCAACACGCGCATTTACTCCTGCAATCTGATCCGCAACGACGTGCCGTTCAGATGGCGCGGCCGCTATAACGAAGACACCATTCTGTCCCTAGACATGCTCAAGGCCGGATGGTGCACCGTTCAGTTCAACGCCTTTCTGCAAGAGAAGATCCGCACCCAGACCATCGGCGGGGGCAATACGGCAGAGTTCTATGCAAAGGAAGGCACCTTCGCTAAAAGCAAGATGCAAATCGACGTGCACCCAGATGTCTCCAAGATGGTCTGGAAGTTCGGGCGCTGTCATCATCATGTCGACTACACGCCGTTTAAGAAACAAAAGCTGATCAAAAAGGAAGGGCTTGAAATTAAGCCCGTTGTAAAGGATTATGGTATGAAGCTGGTCAGGGTGAAATAAATGCCCCGCAAATCCCACGAACCTACCGAGAAAGACCGCAAGCAAGTCATGGTCATGGCTGGCATCGGCTTGACGCATGACCAAATTGGCAAGGTGCTGGGCATCTCGGACGAGACGCTGCGCAAATACTACAGCCAAGAGCTCGACACAGCCGAATCTCTCATGAACGCTCAGGTAGCCCAGAACCTGTTCTCTATCGCGACCAGCAAGGGCAGCGGCTCCGTTGCCGCAGCCATCTTCTGGATGAAAACCCGCGCTGGTTGGAGAGAGACCATCAAGGCTGAGGTTGAGGTTAAAAATGAGCCGAGCGCCAACCTCTTCAACTTTCTAGAGCTAATCGAGAAATCGAAAAGCCATTGAGCTTGGCGGATCCCCGCCGAGGCCCGAGAGGGCATAGCAGCAGGAGCAGTAGTATGTTTACAGTTTTGCACTTTGAAGATGGCGACCGTGAGGGGCCTCAGCGCCTCTATCAGACAGACAAGCCAATCTATTGGAAAAGCAAAGACGCGCTTAGTTTCCTTGAAATGTCCACAAATGAAAAAGGCAAAGTCCACTTGCTAGAACAAGGACTTGCTATCGTCATGAACGGCAACGGCAAGACCGTGGCTACGTACAAGCTGGGCTGATGGACGATCTTCAACAGGCATGGCAGAAGCTCACCCCGTTAGAGCGCGCCATTGCCGATTGGCAGATGGGGTGGATGGTCAAACGTCTGCCCCATCAAGTGCCCCCGAAAAGTCTAGACTGGACTATCTGGCTATTGCTGGCGGGGCGAGGCGCCGGCAAGACCCGCACCGCTGCCGAAGTGCTGGGCATGTGGGCCGTTATGCAACCCAATACCCGCTGGCTGGTGTCCGCACCTACCTATGGCGATCTGACAGGCGTTTGCTTTGAAGGTGAATCCGGCCTGATCAACTGTCTTCCTCAAGCAGTGGTCGAGACCTACAACCGATCAGAGGTCGAACTGAAGTTGGTCAACGGCTCTACAATCAAAGGCATTACCGCCGAGAAGCCCGAGCGCTTTCGTGGACCGCAATTTCATGGAGGCTGGCTGGACGAGCTTGCCGCATGGCAGCGCGCCGACGAAGCCTTCGACCTTCTGATGTTCGGTATGCGCTTAGGCGACAGGCCGCGCATCATCGCGACCACAACTCCTAAACCCAACAACATCATCCGCAACCTTCTAAAGCGCGAAGGCAAAGACGTCATCATCACCCGCGCCAGCACCTATGCGAACCTTGAAAACCTTGCGCCGACATTCAAAGACCAGATTCTGCGCTATGAGGGCACGACCATCGGGCGCCAAGAGATTCATGCCGAGGTAATCAGCCCAGAGGAGATGGGCGTTGTTCGCCGCAGCTGGCTCAAGCTATGGCCCAATGGAAAGCCTCTGCCGGAGCTTGAGTTCATCGTCATGTCGCTGGACACTGCCTTTACGGAAGAGACTGGCAGCACCACCAAGGGCGACCCAGACTATTCAGCCTGCGCCGTCTGGGGCGTCTTCAGCATGGGTAAGGAGCGCCGCGACATCATCCTGCTTGACTGCTGGCAAGACCGGCTGGGCTTCCCCGATCTGATCAAGCGGGTAAAGCAGGAAATGAAAGCCGTCTACGCGCCGAGAGAACGATCAGTTCTTAAGCCCATGTTCGGGGCTTCGTACATGGAGGATTCAGGCCGCAAGCCAGACGTTCTGTTGATCGAGGATAAGGGGTCGGGTATCAGCCTGCGCCAGACGCTTGCCCGAGAGGGGATCATCTCAGCGCCTTATAACCCAGGACGAGCCCGCAAGCTTGACCGGCTTCATGCTGTCTCGCCCCTGTTCGCCGCAGGGAGGATTTGGGTGCCAGAAAGCACGAAGATGCCCGGAACTCCAATAAGCTGGAGTCAGATCATGGTCGAGCAGCTGTGCACCTTTTCCGGCGAGGGGTCGATCCCCCATGATGACATGATGGACGCCGGAGTACAGGGCTTACGATACCTTGCCGACCGTGATATGATCCGTGTAACCCGACCCGAAGCTCCAGAGCCACGAGACCGTGACGAACGACCGAAAGGCAACCCATATGCCGCATGATGCTAATCGTTGCAACTAAAGGGGATTAACCTTGAACGCTCAAGCTAAGCAAGTTTCTTCGACAGAAATCATACAGAAAAGTATCGCGCAGGAAGATCCCAATCTCGACATCAATCGGGCTTTGCAGACCATTGCGTATATGATGCAAGAGAAAATGATTCAACTTTTGCAAATTGGAAATACAGTTTTTATGCTTAAACCGCTTGATGATGGTGTCGTAGAGTTTCATACCTTTACCATTGAGCCAATCAATGATCTTATTTTGAGGTATCGTGCGGGTATCAATTCCCTTAAGGAAATGGGGTTCAAGAAGGCCATCACTTATTCTGAATCGCCTGCTTTCGTTAAGATCGCGCAACAGACGGGACTGCCTGTTAATATCAGTCAAGAAAAGACTGATAAAGGCATGACCTACAAATTTGAGGTGGATCTGTAATGCCCGCAATACCGTTTGTTGCCGCCGCTGTTCTCAGCGAAATAGGAATCACAGCAGCCGCAGTTGGCTCCACGCTTCTTGGCGGCGCAGGCGCTGTCGCTGCTATTGAGGGCGGAACTTTCATTGCAAGCGCCCTTGGAGGCGCGGTTATTGGCGCTGGTACTGGCGCACTGTCTGCGGCTATTCAAGGTGGCGACATTGGAAAGGGTGCTCTCATGGGCGCCGTTAGCGGCGGTGTCTCTTCAGCCATTGGCCCATCTATCAATAACTTTGTAACCGATTCTTTGGGCATGTCTGGAAAGCTGGCAAGCGGAGTGTCAGCGGCAATCACTGGAGAAATATCAGGAACACTGGCCGGGGTTGCTGGAGGGCAAGACATAGGAACAGCGGCTAAGGGCTCTTTGTTGGGTGCCTTGCAATCAGGTCTTTATGTAGGAAGCGGACTGTCTAAAGTTATCAATGATGCAATTGGCGGCATTGGTAATACTGTAGAAGGGTATCTACAGCCAAAGGATATGAGCGCGACTTCATATGAAACATCTATCATGGACGCTGCCAGCAAGGGGCAAGCCGGAGAGTGGCTTTACGATCATTCTGGAGATCAAAACGCTTTAGATTTCCTTAGAGGTTATGAAACCAACTCCTATTTTGACTCGGAAGGCAATATCATTTCTGGCGAAATTGTAGAGCCTTCCATAGATATGGCTGAGGTTGCGCGAATTAATGCGGAAGCTAACGCAAAAATCGACGCTTCTATTCAGGAGAAATTAAACGACCCCAATATCTCTACGGAAGAGAAATTTGCGATTGCTAAAGACGCTCAGAATAGAGCAGGAATTCAACTTAAAATAATAGATATTGCGGATTTAATTGATCCATCTGTTAAAAATCTTTTAGATCCGAGCGCCGAACAATACGATGCCGCTAAAGATGTCTTGAAACAAAAACTAGACAGTTATTCTGATGAAATTATCAAAAACAATTATAAAGATATAGGGTTCGAAAACCCTGATCAAAAGGATTATGATTATTGGAAAGGTTTACTTGAACAAGGTGGAGTCTTGCCCAGTGAAATTGCGTCTCAATTTGCTACAGATGCATCACAGATCCTTATTGATCAAGCCTATGCCTCTGTAGGACGCACAAACAACGTTTCTCAGCAGGAGAAAGATTATTGGGCTGATCAGATAAAAAACAAAGGCCTGACGGCTGACGAGTTTCGGGCTCAATTTGAGTCTGATTCTAAAAAAATAATGAGCGATGCTGATTATCTTAGTAAAACAAGCATAGCTGATCAGAAGATTGATTTAACAGGCGTTGATGTAAACAAATCTGTAAATCAGACTCTTGAGGATGCCGCTAAAAAGGGTACGGGCACTGTTACCAAGACACTGCCTGTTCCAGCAAACTCTGGAATGGCTGCTACGGTTGACGCCGCGCGTGAAGCGGCAAAGATCGGATTGCTAAACAAATTTCTTGAGAATCCAGATTATTATGCAGCTGTAACAAGCAATATGATAACTGGCGATCCGCTATTGCCAGAGCTCAAGGCTATCAATGATGCGGCAATCAAGGCGCAAGCAGCTGGCGGGGCAAAACTTGATCTGACTAAAGCAATTGACGCAAACAAAGCTGTGATTGAAAGTTTGGATTCTGTTGCGCCAACAGATGTAGGAAAGGTGGTGACGGATCTTTCCAAAATTGACACTAAGGCAAACACTGGTGCTGTTATTGAAACCAACACTGGCAAA
>TARA_R110000868_G_scaffold138335_2_pt1 | contig 17463 bp, 22 predicted proteins | sample TARA_R110000868 | Tara Oceans TARA_R110000868 (sample SAMEA4397489) | marine metagenome | biome: Polar Biome; feature: [SRF] surface water layer (ENVO:00010504); material: water (ENVO:00002006), including particulate matter (ENVO:01000060) such as... | depth 5 m | reverse complement strand
AATTCATAATGTGGTATATATTGTTTTAATTGTTTTATTTTTTTATAGATTTCTTCTACTAATGGTTCAAAATTTATAGATTCTGCCTTTAAAAACATTGTAGTTTGCATATCTACACATGGTTCTGCCGGATTAAGATTAAGAATTACTTTATTATCATGGCAGTTAGTAAATTTAGAAATAGCCATTTCGGTTGTGTGTATATATTCATCTATATTAATCCTGGTTGATAAACCGGCACTTTTAGATGCTACTTGGGAAACTATTTCTACATATTTTAAACCTGTGCAATTTTTTGAAATTAAATGTAAAATAGGCATAGATGCTTGCCCACCACAGGTTATCATGTTTATATTATCATTATCTAATATAAGATTTGCATTAATATCAGGAACACATAATTCACCTACCTTTGACGGTGTTAAATCAATAACCTTAATACCCATTGATTTAAAAATTGCTGCGTGATTTGTAGCATCTATAGCATTTGTGCAGTCATATACAATGTCAATAGTCTTGCCGTTTTTAATAAAATAATCAATACCATCTACTGTGGTCTTTATGCCCCTATCTGAAGCCATTTTAATTCCTTCAGAATCCTTGCGCCTCCCTGCAAAAATTTCCAAAGAAAACCGTGGATCCTTCAATATTTTTAGCATTAAATCTATACCAATATTACCAGTGCCTATAATTCCTACCTTTAACATCTTTGTATTGCGTTAGATTTAGGGTTAATTCCACTAATCATATTCTCCTTAACCTCTTTTAAAGAGATTAAAGGCGACATTTCTTCTATGGGTGGGGCAAAGATACTGCCATCCATGTTTTTTATACCCCTAACCTTAGGAATAAAATCTTGCTCTGGATCCATATATACCTCACAAACAGCTGGACCTTCAGTTTCTAAAAAGGCACTCATATTGGTTTCATAATCCAACCATGTCTTCACAGAATAATAAGGAAAATCAAAGGCTGCAGACATTTTCTGAAAATTAGGTAATGATACGCCGGTTGCCGCATCTACACTATTGTAATTGCCTTTAAATAACATTTTTTGAGTATGTTTAATCATGAGGTACCCATCGTTATTGAAAATGATTATCTTAACAGAAAGGTTATGGTGTTTTATAGTTTGCAATTCTTGTAAATTTAACATCATACCACCATCACAATTTAAACAAATTACATTCTTTGAACGATCTGCTAGAGAAGCTCCTAAAGCACCGGGTAATCCATATCCCATCTCACCTAATCCAAGAGATGTAAACATAATATTATGTTCTTTTAATTTAATACTATAATGCCCACTTAACAAAGCAGTACCCATATCTGTAACAATTATTTCATTACCTTTTAAATTAGCACTTAGCTTGTCTATAAATTTATATGAATTAATATACAGAGCATTATCATGCTCTGGCAAAAGCTTTGGATATTTTTGTTTTATGGTATTACAATATGATAACCATTCTGTCTTTTCTTCAATATACTGAGAATTAGACAATAATGCCGTTATTAAATCGCCTGTGTCTAAATTTACAACCTGTGTATTTAATTTGTTATGCTTTGTGGACTCTTTAAAATCTATATCGTTAATTATTAATTCAGCTCGTGGGGCAAAATCATTTAAATCATATCCCGTTTGTAAAATAGACAAGCGACTACCCAAACTAATAATTAAATCGCTATTTTGTATTATAAAATTAGCTGAGCGTTCTCCCATAACCCCCGACCTGCCAAAGTTATAATTGTTATTTTCTGGAAGTAGATCTATACCAGACCATGTTAGTATAACAGGAATTTTAAATTTATTAACCAGATCTCGAAACTCTTTTTTAGCTCCAGCAATACGTACACCATGACCACCTATAATAACTGGGCGTTTACTATTTGTTAATTTTTTATAGATAGTGTTTACTTCTGCCTCTAAGATTGAAGAAAAATAATCAATTTGATTATTGGTTTTTTGTATTGTAATCCATTCACGAGGCTCCACCATTTTACCTTGCATATCAAATGGAATATCCAGCCAGACTGGACCTGGGCGACCACTAATACTAATAGTTAACCCCTTCTCTAATTCTTCTTGAACACTATCAGTCATGGTTAACGTTTTAGCATATTTAGTTATCTTTTTAACAGCCTCTGGGGAATCATACCCTTGAATGCCGTACATCCTGAGGTCCTTATGGGTTTCAAGATATTTGGCTTGTTCTTGACCTGATATGATTAATCCAGGAATAGAATCTGCCCAATTACTAAGCACACCAGTGATAGCATTAGAAGATCCAGCACCTGCAGTAACTATTGATGCGGATAATTTTCCGGAAGCTCTGAAGTAGGCGCCCATAGCCATAACCGCGCTTTGTTCATGGTGAGTACATATGATTTTAGTATACCCCAATTTGACTATAGAGTCAAAAATATATGAATTAGCTGAGCCAATTATACCAAAAACTATTTCTATTTTTTGTTTCTTTAAAAATTCTGCAACTAGATCACTATTTTTTACCATATAAATTTATTTCTATAATACTCTACAATTTGTTTAATCTCCACATCAAAACTCTTCTTTGGAGACCACCCAAGATTTCTCAATTTAGAATCATCCAAAGCATATCTCACATCTTGCCCAGGTCTATTATACGAAAAATCAACATACTCTGCCATATCAACTGTACCAAGATTTGGATAATATGCATTTAAAATAGCATTTATGGTTTTCATATTTTCCTGTTCAAACCCACCCGCAACATTATATATTTCTCCTGGTGACCCCTTTTCTATAATTGTTAATACAGCCTCTGCTGTATCATCAGCATGTAACCAATTTCGTACAGATAATCCATTATTATGAAGTGGAATTTTCTTACCTAAATTTAAGTATTTGACAGCCTTAGGAATTAATTTTTCAACATATTGACCAATACCGTAATTGTTAGTAGGTCTTATGATAGCACATGACAAATTGTAAGTACGTCCCCAAGCAGCAATAAGCATGTCAGCTGCTGCTTTAGATGCTGAATAGGGGTTGCTAGGTTTAAGCATATCATTTTCGTGGTGAGCTCCCGTTTCAGTATCTCCATAAACCTCATCAGTACTAAAATGAATTAGAACAGGTTTAGTAAACTGCTCTCCGCGATAATTGCGAAGCAATTGCAATATATTATGAACACCATCAATGTTAGATTTAATAAACTCATTACTACTTACAATACTATTACCTACATGGGTTTCCGCTGCGGTGTTAATTATAAAATCACATTCATATAAAAATTTTAAATCATTAATATCGCAATTTACAAATGAGAAATTTGAATTTGCCTGAAATTCTTTTAATAAATTGGAATTAGCGGCATAGGTAATTTTATCAACACCCTTCACATACCATCCCCTATCAAGACATTTTCTCGTAAGATGAGATCCGATAAATCCTAGGCAACCGGTTATATATACTACTTTTGTTTGTTTCATATCAGAGATTTAATTTATTATCCTTTATTAGTTGAATACGCTCAGAATTTTCTGTACCTGTAAAATGAGCTAAAAATGAATCTTTAGTCCATGGTGCTACAATACCAGATCGATTATTATCCTTTATCCATGTTTGAGTTTCAGTTAGAAACCCAGGTACTGCATTGAGATATTTGTGATCAAGAATACAAAAATCTTCCCTATATTGTGGTATATTATACATCTGGTTGAGAGCGCCTTGATCTGCTACAATCATTTCTAAAAAATGTTGGCTTATTTGCACGAAGGCATTAAAAAAATTAGATACATTTTGGGTTCGGCGCACAATAAAATTACCAGAACTAAAACTAGTATGATGCATCCAATCATAGGAAGCTATATAACATGCATCCTTATGTATAAAATCCTCTAATTTATAATCAAAGTTTGTAATGACAGAATCTGCATCTACCCACATTACATTATCATAATGATTCAATAATTTGAAAGCAAATGCTGTTCTTTGAAACCCAATGTGTTGTTCTTTGAACCCACAGGACTCTATACCAGGAAATGATCTAAGACACATAAAATCATATCCTTTAGAAGCTGCGTAATTTTGTTTAGATGGATTTGTAAGATCAAGAACATCCCACATGCTTTTATCACTTCCTGTAAGAATTAAAGTTTTCATATGTATTATCTTTAATTAAGCGGGTTTCTTTAAAAAATCAAGTTAGACTGTTTTTAAGAAAATACGACCAGGAAATATTTTATTTAGATCTAATTCTGCAGGAATTATTTGTTCTGGACTAATGACTTTTTTATCAGAATGTCGGTTAAACCATGCTCCCCATGAACTAAACGTACTATTTGCTATAATATTGCTATGACACATAGACATAAGATACATGTCTACATATGTAGAATTATTCTCCGAAAACACCATATCCCATCCACTAAAAGCACCTGGTAGAGTAGTTTTACACCACTCTATATCATCTGAAAATACTAATATTTGATAATTTTCTTTATTAAAATGTGTTAATGCTTCTATGTAATAATTTAATGATAAATTTAATCCACTGGCATATAGATAGTCAGTACGTCTAAAATGCATAGATACAACCTTCTTATTAGTCTTTAATGTATCATAAAAAGCTGTAGCCTTTATAATATGTTCTTTGCGAAAAACAAATAGATTGTTTATAATCTCATCTAATAGATGTATCCAGTAGCAAAAGCTATAATCAAAGCGTCGACGTATGGCATAGCTTAAATCTGGATTAATATTTATAATGTCCGCATCAACATCAAGATAGCATTGAGGCATTGGCTTAACACAAATTTCATTATAAGATCCAGACCCTAGTATGGTAATAGGATAATCAAATGCTTCTATAAATCCTCTTTGCCCTTTACCTACATCTAGACTGGACTCATGTATAGCTAATTTATGTCCTGTTTTTTTACCAATGGCATACATCACAGCAAAATTATGCATTTGAGAGCCTAATTGTTCTGTATAGCCTATATCAGGCATGAATATGTAAGCCATATTACTTTTTGAAAAAGGTATTTACTGTCTCTTCAATATAGTCTAATTGCTGGTCTGTAATGACAGGGCTAGTGCCAAGAAAAAATGTATCAGTAGTTACCTTTCTAGCATTGGGGTATAAAGATATGACATCTTCTACTGGCATAATACCTTCATATGCTGGTTGTAGCATAATATTTCCTGCAAAATAAGGTCGAGTTTGTATTTTGAAAGATTCTAAATGATCTACAATATTCTTCCTCTTAAACTCAGAATTATTCTTAATAGTTAAAGCAAATGCAAACCAATTAGGATCACTTTTAAGTGTAGCTTCTGGTAAAATAAAATATTCTTCATATTTCTTAAAGATATCATATAGTCGTTTATGATTTTTTCTTCTTAGAGCACCTATTTCTGGTAATTTTTTTATTTGCTCCAAGCCCATAGCTGCTTGTATTTCAATAGGCTTTAGATTATATCCAATTTCATCATAGACATATTTGTGATCAAACACCTCATCTGGTAAAGATGGAAGCCAATTAGAAAATCTATTATTGCATGTACCATTTTTTAAAAGATTTGCCTTCAACCCAGTGCAATAGCATCCCCTACCCCACTCTCTAAAACTACGAGTAACTATCTCCTGCAATTGAGTATCACAAGCTACAAAACCACCTTCACCCATAGTGATATGATGTGCTGGGTAGAATGAACAGCTTGCAAAAGCACCAAAACTTCCTAAGGGTACATTATTATAAAAAGATCCTAAAGCATCACAGCAATCTTCTAGAAGAACAAGATTATAGGTCTTTATAATATCCATAAGCCTATCCATATTAGGTGGATTACCAAGAACATGTGCAAATGTAATTACTTTAGCCCCTTTCTTAGCTTGCTCTTCTACTTGATCTAGGTTTAAATTTAAAGTATCTAAATCTATATCTACAAAGACTGGTTCAAACCCTAACTGAAAAATTGGGTTGATAGTTGTAGGAAATCCAGCTATAGGTGTTATGACCTTTGTTCCTTTTTTAAAATTAAATAAACGCTTAGAAGTCAAAGCAGACATCATTAACAAATTAGAGCTGCTTCCGCTATTAGTAAGAATGCCGTATTGTTTGCCGAGATATTTTGGAAAACTATTTTCAAAAGACAATCCCTTTTGTCCTAGAACCAGCCACCCGCTCAACAAGGTTTCTACAGAAGAAATATATTCATCTTCATTAAAATAAGGACCTGCATATTGAACCCAGTCTTTACCAGCAGTCCATTTTTTACTTGCTTTTTGTTCTAGAACATATTGTTTTACAAGGTCTAGAATCTGATCTTTAATTAACATAATATGATTATATATTATGGTCTAATGTTTATCACTGGGTTTTGGTTTCAGATTCAATTTTTTTAGCATAATCATATATACCCATTCCCCAGTCACCTAAATTTGGAATACTATACATGTTAGTATATTTGACAATAAATTTAAGCCTATCATTTTGCTTCATATCCTGTATCTTAAAAATATCTTCTCTTATTTTTAATTCTATCGGAGCCTGTCTATACTCCCAATTAAAATTATTGACTGAGTTATCATACGCTTCGGCGCCGACAACATCTGCATTATGTAACTTCTTATTAACATAATCAGTAACCTTCCAAAAATACTGTTTGACACCAACCCATCGCTTATCTAACCATTGAAGGTGTGCTATGAATAGGTTTGCTGTAGGTATAACAACACCCCTCTCAGCGGGTGGTAAATGCAATGAATGCATTTGGCGATATGGAAATACACCTCGTTGGCTATAAGATGCTACACGGTCTGTTACATTATAGTTCCATGAGGTATCAACCCTTAAGGTATTTTTACTGGCGTATTGCACCCACTGCAAATAAAAAACTGTACCAACATTGGTGTCTAATAACTGATTCAATTCCTCTTTAGTCATAGAACCATCTAGATATTCATCAGAATCTAAACAAATAATTTTTTTAGAATACTTTAACGCTTCATCATACAAACTCTGACGCACATCAGATTCTTGCTTAAGAACGTTAACTATATCATCCGGTCGATTTAATATTGCCAGAATATTATACTTTTCTTTATTCTTTTCCAGGAATTCAACAGTATCATCGGTTGAGTCGTCATTAAAAAAGATAAATCCGTCTGCATATTTACTCCATATGGGTAACTGTTCTTTAAGAAGAAAACACTCATTACGTGTCATTGTTATTTGTACAATCATAAATTTATTTAAAATATAGGTGCTGCAATTCAACCTCATTTGTACATGGGTGTATATAGTTTGTTTGGACACCTCGCTGTATTAACACATTATAAAAATACCTATGCCATAGATCATAATCTGCTCTATGTAATTCATAGAACGTGCTTTGATTATATGTAAATTCCTTACATGGTGCATTGGATGCATCTTGATGTATAACATGAAAAATTGTAGGTATCTTATTTTGCATAAAAGTATCGGCATTACGCAAAAATATTGTAGCATAATGAGTATCCCAATACACAACCGCATATACATACTCTGGAAATTTTAATCTATTATCATTCCACCAACTAGTCTTAATTGTAAATGCATCAAAACCAGAAATTTGATAATGGCTATTTTTGACTGGTGAAGATGAAGGATCGTTTATCTTAATTGAAAAATTTAAATCTACGATATCTCCTTCTATAGCCAATCGGGATGCTATATAGGCTTCATGATTATTAGAAAAAATCTCTTCAAAGAATTTAGTACTGACAATTATATCTGAATTTATGAAGCAAAAATAATCGTATCCCAGTGCCGCTAGGCTATCAAACATTTCACGCACAATTGGCAAACCACGTGTACCCCCGCATATTTCATCGCCGGTTTTCTTTAGACTCCTTAGTGTTGTAAAATTAGAATTTTCTGAAAGATCCTTGCCGTTTTCAAATTGAATATTGAATAAATCTATCCTATCTGGAAACTTTTGTTTGCATTTAATAAGACTTTGTAAGGCAAGCTCTTGTCTAATACCTGTACCGAATAAATTTGTACCTACTGCAATTTTCATATATATAAAACCCCTATTCCCTTTTCCTTTATTGGTGACTTAAGAATCTCCTTGTGTTTATATTGTTGCTTTAATATATCCCAGGCCTTTTTACCCCCGCCTTCTTCATTCTCAGCGATATCATGAAAAGCCACAATACCACCCTTTTTGACAAATTTAGAATATATATCAAAATCCATCATTATAGCTTCATACCGGTGATCTCCGTCAATAAAAAGAAAATCTAACAAATCTCCACTAAGAATGTCTGAAACCTGTTTTTTAGTTTCGGGTGTTTGTGAAACATCCGGTATGAGATATAATTTACATTTTTTAGCTTTAGCCCATTGAGGCCATACCTTGTAATAATTATGTTCCTGCTTAGATACTCTCCAATCTGAAGGCCCTACAAATTTTCTTACAGGCAAATCTATAGAGATTGCAGTAGATCCTTCTTGAGCATAATGTATAAAATGTTGTAAGGTCCACCCATACAAAGATCCTATTTCTAGAAATTTGTGTGGTTTAATCTTTATAAATTCTTCTAATAATTCTTCAAATTCTTCTAGAATTTGACTGCCTAATTCATTTTCTGAAATAATAAGTGACATATTATTTGGTTAATTTTGATTGTTTCTTTATCCAATCTATAACCGTTTGTTCAGAATTATATGGTGGGTTATTAGGATAATGACCGTGTTTAATCAAGTATTTTTCTCTACCACCATATACATTCTTATTCCATTCTTCTTTTTTATTAGCAATAGATGATTGATCAATAGCATTAGGTGCTTCAGTTAATAGATCATGACTATTAGCTACGTCAGCAAACCACCAAAATGGAGGGTGATATCCTGCCTTAGCTATGCGATATGTTAAATCTACATGCTCCCAAGCATTATAGAACTGTTCATCATGTAAGCCTACATTCTCTAAAACTGACCTATGAAAATATGTAAACATAGCTACCGTATGTTCGTAAAGAGCTACACGTATACCCTCTTTATATTCTATAATTAAACGCGGATTTGGCGCGGTATCTTGTTTTAGGAGGTGACGGGTATCTAGATCTATACGTATACTGGGGTCTTGCTTGCGATTAAATGGACTACCTGGTCCGTAATTAAAATGTAGAATACCGGATTGCTTGGCTGCTGATATATAAATATCAAAAACATTAGGATCTTTAATAATCATATCATCTTCCATAAGAAAGATATGTTCACATCCTAATTTTAGTAGAGCCTCCAAAGCATCATTCTTACTAATACCCACTCCTTTATTGGCAGGATGTTCTATAAGGGTTACATTAGACATTTTAATGCCTAATTTTGCTAGAGTTGGAAGAGGATCACCGTCGTTAATTACCACAATATTATCAATTTTGCCGTGGGGTAAAGATTTGAAACACTTTTCAAAAAAATCTAACCGGTTACAAGTAATAATACCTAAGCCAATTTTTGCGGGCATATCAATTATATTAACGTAAATAATAGAAATGGCAACGAATAACGTAAACATAATTAATATTACCAATCTCCCACAAACTCAGGATATTGTAGATGGCAATTTTCTTGTAGTGCAGAACGATCTAGGCACCCAAATTATAGATTGGGCTAATGTTTATGTTCTAAAATTAGACACGACAGGTAGTGGGTCTATAATCGGAACATTATCAGCTGCTGCTATTGAAGTAAGTAACTGCCATGCTGATAGTCTATCTGCTGAGTATATAGTCACTAATGGTTTGGTGGGTCAGACTTATACGGAGACTTATGCCAATAGCTTTACGTTCACTAATGGTGTTGCCACGTCAGCTTATTATGTGTTTGGCAGTCCAGAGTATACGGATTTATTGACTAATATTATACCAGCTGCTACATCATATTCAGCAGGTCTAGCACAAGCCGTTTATGAATATTATGTGGCATCTAATGCTAATACAATAGTTGCCGGCACCTCTACGGTTGGAATAACATTTCCATCATTACCTACAGAATTGGCTTATAGTGATTTCGTATCAGCAGATTGCAATGCTGTCTACACCGGTAGTGTTACTTTATCTGGTAGACCATTTGTAACTGGCTTTTATGATAATACAGGCGGTTTAGGTGCTGTGTTAAATATTGGACAAATAGCTACAACAAATCTACCGGTTAATGACTTCTCTATAAAGGTAAGCAAACATTATACTGTAAGTTAACACTATACAGTATAAAATAATAAAGCTTTACAAAGTTTTTTAAAAGAAGGCTTAGGGTCTAACCCCTTAGAAATTAAACGGGCGTGTTCTTTTTTGAAAGCATTGATAAAGTCTTTGCTTAATTCAAAATTGCGTGGATAGAATTCACGCTTAATATATTTTATACTTTTGAATCCATTAACATCTTCTGTTAATAATTTTACACAATCATCAAACTTCACACTATTATTTAATCTGTCTATACCCCTTCTCTGTGGGTCTAAAAAGATCTTTGGGTGTCAATTTATCACCCAACTTAGCACCAATAATCTTATTTTTATCAGATTTTAGCTTATTTTCACTTTCCAATGCTAAGCCTTGTTCTCTTAGTAAAGATTCCATCATGTCTATATTTTCTGGAGATAAAACACTAGTTGATGTATCTACAATATCTCCACTGGTATTAACATATAATTTAGTCATTTGTATGCGTTCTATGCGATTTCCGAATATCTCTATAATGGGTGGTGCATCATCTTTAACAAAGAACGGACTGGCGCCTTTTTGTTGCTGATATGTTATACCTTTAAAAATATTATCAATCTCAGAAATAAATTCAGGGTCTAAATCACGAGCATCTCGTGGTTGTAAAGGTACTGGTGCTACATGAGTAATGGGTGTAAAGAATATAATATCTAAAGCTCTTAAGCTTTCTTTTACTTTTTCAATAGATTCTAATATAAAATCCTTGTCTATATCTGAATTTTTTTTATCATGAGCCCATAAAGAATACACTAGATTATCTAATGGGCATCGATCAAATAACACATGATCTTCTTTTTTTGTTTGTTTAATATCATCTATTAGACAATCTAAAATAATTCCCTGACTGTGTTTATTACTAGTTTTATTAACACTAAGGTTGTGTTCTTTTATAGCTTTGCGATAAGATTCATTAGAGCGCCTATACATAGGCCACTCTTTAATCATATCATCTATAAACGTGCTTTTGCCTTGATTGGCAGATCCAATAACAGCGATTCTCATTGTATTAATTAGGTTATATATTTAAAATTTCAAACGCGAAGAGCCTTATCCCAAATAAGTAGTTGCAGGCGGGCACTAAACATAAACCCATGCTCCTTGCAAAGTTCTGCTACTACTACTGCCACATCATTTTGTTCTTGACGTGATCCACAGCATGGCATAAGCCATGTATTAATCCTTGGTACTTGTATGCTAGGTTCTTTAATATACTTTGTATTAATTTCATCTACATCTTCTGGTGTCTTAACAACAAATTTAAAACAAGAACCCAATTCTACATGCCGGCGCAAAACCTCAGGAATATATCTCTTTTCTTCTGGATCTCCATTATTAGATAATTTAGGAGATACTGTAAATGTTGCACCATAAAGCTCTGACCAGTCTTTGTCTGGCATAAGAGTACCGTTTGTTTCAAAATCAATTATAGGCCTGAATTCATACTTCTTTACAAAGGTTTGCATGAATTCCAACAACTTCTTTTGTTGGATAAGCGGTTCTCCTCCTGTAATCTTTAAGATAGCTCCTTTAAACAGCTTATCAATATACCCCTTTTCTTCTAGGAGTTGAAAAATTCTTTCAAATTCCAATTTGTTTTTAATAGACCAACTTACAAAACTATCACAACCAAAAGGAGATGCTGCACTTTTAAATCCTTGACAGGTGAGGTTGCACATGGAAAGCCTCATAAAAACAGAGGGTGCACCAGCGTATCTACCTTCTCCTTCTATGGTATAGAAAACATAATCATCTGATAAAAATAATTCACTCATAGAAGTATTATAGATATGAAAGTTTGAAAATCAATCAAATTAATCCCTTAGATTCCATTTCTGCTAACTCTTTCATGGCTTCTTCCGGTGATAATGTAATATTATTACTGGGTAGATGATTCTTAAATGTTGGGGCTGGTTTATTTTCTACAGAAAATTGAGCCAATTTAGATAAAACCGATTGCTCTAACGCATCTATAGTCGGATCTTTAGTCCTAACTATAGATGCGTTTATTTTACTGTTATTTATTTGCTCTAGTTCTAGCGCCTTAGTCCAAGCAAATAATTGAATATCATTCATTACACTCCCCAGCTAGTGCCTTTAAATGGATTGGACCAACTATTGACAGTAACCGTATTACCTACGGGTGCAGCATGACTTGTTTTTGGTGATTCATCAGCAACTGAACCTACATGGGCAGCGCGACTATTATGAGTTGAAACTGATGGTGTTGTTATGGGGCTTATGGGTGCTTCTTCAGTAATTAAAGTTGCATCATTATCTATAACGACTTCATTTGAGCACGTCTCACAAGTATATACTAATTGATGAACATTGGGTATTCTAACAGATGCTGAGGTTGCATCTGATTCCTCAAGTTGAACGGACCGATCACAGACCTTACAGGCTATAGTCTTATCAACCCACCACAGAGCCGCTTTTTTGTTACCAGTGTTTAATATCTTCATAATATATTATTTTATGAAGGATTGTGCCAAAATCAACTGCTATTTGACTTGCTTAAATTGAAAAGCCTCTGCTAAAACGCGATTAATTGCTTGTTCAAAACTCTCCGTAACCTTCTTTTTGCGAGCTTTGCTTAAAGCAATTGCTATAGCTTGTTTTGAGGCTTTGGATTTATTTTGAGGCTTAGAGGAACCTATTTTACCTTTCTTTTTATAGGTTTTCATTAGCTCTGCTATATTGGTACCTATATTTTGTTTTCCAGATTTAAGTGGCATATGCTTATATTTAACGCCTTACCTTTATTACGTATACAGATTCTATTGCAGCTACTTTATTAAATGCCTTAGAACCTTTTTTGATATAGTTTATAACAGAACCAGAAACTATTTCATCAGAAATAATACCTCTCCCTGTAATAATTTCACCACGCTTAGCCCAGTGAACCTCTGGTAAAGATGGGTCAATTTCAATATATTCCTTTGCAGGTCGATTTTTGTAATCTAAAATATACTGACTACCCTCAGCATCAAATTCTAATTTGGGCTGATGTCCAGATTCTTTTTCATTCTTAATATATTTGCCTTCGGGTGTAATATTACTTACCATTATTTGTTTAATAGCGTAAAATGGTAATGAACCTTCATCAATCGTTGCCACAAAAGCTAGGCGAGGCTTTGTCGTGTCTAGGGGCTCAGCTATAATAGTATATGCTGCATTTTTTTCATCTAATTTAGATACATTTACAACCACACCCTTATATTCTCCATTATACATAGTAATAATAGAAAAATTAGATCCCTTACGCGGCCATCCATTAGGCATGCTCAATGTTAAATAATATTTTTTTAATTGGGCCTCCTTTTCAGCACTTATAGCCTTTTTAAAGGCTTTACCGCCTTCATAAGCTCCCTTTAACACATCATACCCATCAGAACCAGCTAACCTAGCACCTAATCCTTTTGGGTTAAGTAAAATTTCTTTACCTAAACCTTTAACACCTCTTCCAATTACATTAGCTGCAGCCTTTACTGTGCTTAGTTTTGGTGGTTGTACAGAATTAACAGGTGGTGGGGGTGGGGCTGCTGGTGGAGTAGTGGCTTCTACAGCAATTACCAAATCTTTAAAATTTACTATTTTATTCATGGGATTTTACAAATTCTCTATATAAATTTATGATTTCAGCATCCGAGCTACCCCGCTGTTTTAATAATGCCTCTACATCTTCATAGCGGGCAGCATTTTTAATATTAGTAAAATAAGATTCAGAATCTAATATTTGTAAATGTTTAAATATAAAATATTTAAAATGATCTAAAGGTGACGGTGAGGTCAAAGCATCACAGGGTATATCTACAATAGGTGACCCAGTTTTAATAACCATTAACTTTACAAATTGATTATTTTCTTCTAGAATATACCCCTCATAGCTATCCACGTATCGGAATTGCTCAAAGGAAGCATGGCGGGGGTCTACCTTAATCCTTACTCTTTTAAGGTGTTTGCCTACATTTTCAAAAAATACGTGATTAAAACGCATATTAGTAATATTATTTATGTTGAAAAGTTTCTTAAACACCTTATAATAAACCTATGACTGATAATAAACCTCTATCCAATAACATAGATGAGCCAGTAGCTGAAGAGATTTTCAGTGAAGCTAATAGAATTATGTTTAATAATTTAACAAAATTACCTCACGCTAACGGCAATTTGCCTAGAACCGAAGACGAAAGAAAGGCAATTATTGTTCGGGCAGCAAAGGCTTATGAGGCTTATCTGGATGCTTTATGTTTTGATTGGCGCATTGATCCTAATAGTGCCAACACACCCATGCGAGTAGCTAAAGCTTTCGTAAATGAAATAGCTTCTGGGTGCTATTCAGAACCGCCACGAATCACGGCATTTGAAAATGTAGACAAGTATACTGGAATGGTATTTCAAGGCGGTATTCCAGTTAAGAGTCTTTGTTCTCACCATCATTTACCATTTGTTGGTAAAGCGCATGTAGCTTATATTCCAAGTCCGGACGGCAAAGTTATTGGATTGAGCAAATTAAATCGCATTGTAGAGTTCTATGCTCGTCGACCTCAAATTCAGGAAGGTCTTACATCCCAAATACATAAGGCTATCAACAATACCTGTGAAGGAAATATTGGTGTTGCTGTAATGATTAGTGCTACCCATACCTGTGCTTGCTTGAGAGGCGTTAATCATGATGGAGCTTGCATGAAGACTAGTGACCTGAGTGGAGCATTCCTAGAGAAAGCACCTGTTAGAGAGGAGTTTTATAGTTTTGTGAGAGATATGGCTAACAGCCGATATATTGGATAATGTCGTAACTAATAGCCGATATATCAGATAATAGTACAAATATTAATATTTGTACTATTTTTTTGCTTTTAAAAGGGCATTTGAAGCCTGTTCTACTACCAACGGATTAAAAGACTTCCAGTTACCTAGGTGGCCTATATCTAGGTGGCATTTAGTTTGTTCTTCACAAAGAGTAATTAAATTACTAGGGTCTAATTCCAGAGCCGGGAATAAGTGAAATGGCTGTTTATGATGAACCTGAAGTTTTGAAATTCCACCACAGGCCGCACAGCTAGGATTTGTTTTTAAAAACAAAGATCTGGTTGCTTCCCAATGTGATGATCTTAATTTTAAAGGCTTGCCTTGACTAAGATCTTTTATAGCTGATTTAATGACATTAAACATATTAAGATTCTAGGTTTCTACGAATTTCACCAAAACGGGATTTACTGATAGCAGCATGTACTAATTTTTGACCTTCTAGTCTTGATATTTCTTTTTGTAAATTATCTATCCTATCATTATACACCTTCCATCCCTCACCTTTATACTCCATAGCATAGTCTCGCTCTGCCTCCGTATTAACTATATCCTTCCTTAATGATTCTATTTCTTTGTCAATACGATCATTGTGGGCGTTTATAATTCTTTCCTGAGACTCACTATGGATCTCGCTTACTACTTCAGCTTTATTGACATCTATAATTGCATCTAATTTTTTAATAAATGGTACACCTAATAGAATTTTTTCATCATTTTGAGACCTATCAGCCACGCTAAAGGGTTCGTTTTCAAAAAATTTATTTTTTATTTTTAACCCCAACCCTATAACTGGGCGATTGTGACTTCTACCACCAGCAACAACCTCTACCCATCCAATTTGTCTAAAGCTAACAGTCTGCCCGTTTATAGTTTGAAATTTAATTATAATTTCACCCTTATCATTTTTAAGACGCTGAATATTAATGCCATGTATAACATTATACCCATCATTACCACTATCCACCTTTGCAATTACAGCACCTATACCGTTTATCTCAACCGGTTCACTGACTCCAACAACTGTATTCTCCGTTAAGAAATCTCCAGGTAGATATACATCTTCATCTCGATCATCTGGTTCTCCCGTGCCTATAACAACTTTGTGAGTCTCCATGCCAAAACTTATTAAAGCACTACGTTGTAATCGATTTAGATGAACCACAAATTTCTGATCTAATGCTTTAATATATTTTTGAAAGAATATTTCAACTGTTGTTTTGACAACCCTAACATATCCTTTTTTAGCCATGCACAGATAAACATACTCCCTGTCGTTCCACATTTCATTTGGTATGTCTAATATGCCACGTTGCTCAGCCCAAGTATAATGTCCCTCTGTAGCTCTTTCTATTTTACCATTTGGTGTAAGCCAATATTCGATCCACATGCCGTTCCAGGACTCAAAAATCATTTTTTTCTTTAAGAAATTTTTAAAATGCTTACTCATATGTTGGTATTTTTGTACTTACACGAGAACCGGGGGTCTTTTCAAGGCATATGGTGGGTTGACCGTCTAAATCAGCTCTTCCTATAGAATTATATAAATGTTTAGCAGCCTTTTCAGCTTCTTGAAAATTATTAACCTTATAACTATTTATATTATCATAAGAATCATACCACCAACCCCCTTCCTCAGAGCCTCCCAACTTACGTGATATATCATATAGAGTCACATACAGGGGATAGTTCAGCGCATATTCAGGATTATAAGGATCTTCATCATTTAAAAATTGTTCATATTGATTAAACTTTTCAATCTGCGCTATAGCATCAGGATATTTTTTTAATATATCTAATGATTTTTGTCTTGCTTCTACTCTCCAGCTTTCAGATTTAAGATTTTCCATTTCGGTATCAGTTACTAGAGCCCAATACTTAAAGGTTTTTGTACGCCGATTTATAACATCAATTAATGCAGTTAAAGCTGAAGAGCTTTCTTCCTTAATATAGTCATCTAATTTATCAGGACCATAATATCCTGTTTCAGTATCATATAACTCTAACCACGGCATATGTTTTTTAGCATAGTAGTACACAGCCTTTAAATGTTTTTTTGAAAATTCTTCTACGTTAGTTTCAGATACACCATAAATGCTATTTAATTCTACAACCTTATCATAAGACAGTTTGCGATTTGGGTAAGCAGCTCCGTGAGGAAAATTACTAGATCCTCTTTCAAAGTCTTTATCTACGTCACTGGTATCTGGCCAAGTGGGAGTTTCATCTTCTGGTTCTGTATCTTCTATATTAAGCTTGAAGAATTTTTTAAAATTTTTCATATTTAAAATAGACTACCAGGTACGACAAGCCCAATACCGAGCTTTAGTGCGAGGTCCAGGAGACTCACAATGATGGCGAGCCCTAAAACTACGACGGCGAGCTGGATTGT
>TARA_R110000868_G_scaffold11599_2_pt1 | contig 17474 bp, 23 predicted proteins | sample TARA_R110000868 | Tara Oceans TARA_R110000868 (sample SAMEA4397489) | marine metagenome | biome: Polar Biome; feature: [SRF] surface water layer (ENVO:00010504); material: water (ENVO:00002006), including particulate matter (ENVO:01000060) such as... | depth 5 m | reverse complement strand
ATAGCGTGGGGATTTACTTTTGGCTATCTCGTGGGAAAGTACGTAGAGTGGGATTAATTAAATCCTACACGCTTCCAATAGTCACAGTTAGTGAGGGTAATCTTTTTGAGCATTGGCGTGTCTCTCATAAAAGACATAAGCAACAAAAGCAAGATGTAAATCATTATTTAAGTGAACTTTCTGCTTATAAAGATAAGAAAATTACTGTAAAATTGATCCGTATAGCATCTAGAAAACTTGACGCACATGATAATTTACGCATGAGTTTAAAATTTGTCGTTGATGCAATAGCCGATATTTTGAATCCCGGGAAAGCGGCAGGGAGAGCAGATGATAGCGATTTGATTGAGTGGCAGTATGATCAAGAGAAAGGCAAGCCGAAAGAGAAGGCGATAAGGGTAGAAATTTATGCCCGATGATATGTGCATGTGTCCGGGGGATGGTTGTCCTTTAAAAAATGAATGCTATCGCTATAGAGCTAAAAAAGCGCATTATGACCAGCTCTATTTTAGAGATGCTCCAAATGACGGAAGAAAGTGTGAGTATTTTATTAGATTTCGTGAGGAATCAAAAGTAAAGAAATGAAAACTCAAAGAGCAATACTCCTGATAAATTTTATCAGCCAGTTAAAAAAATGCCCGTGTGCAAAGTGTGATAAAGAAATCGAATTTATCAAGAAAGAATTGAATGAGATTTATCCGGAATATGTAACGCATGTTTAAAATGACCGTTATTGCTAACGGCCAAGTATTCAGTAAACATCCTAAGACGAGTTTATTCGTCAAAATAACTCTAAAATAATATATGGATTATGTCAATTATGACCGATGAACTTACAGAAGACTTGCAAAACATGAGCAAAGAAGAGCTGATGATGCTTTACGCAGTTCAGACGGCAAAAACGAGCCTAGAGCTTTATTTAACAGATGGGCTTACGTCACAAGATTATAGCATGACTTATCAGATTCTGAGTCAGGCACTCTTGTACGTGCAAAATAATCGAGATGAAAAGTGATATATAATCGCGCTTAAAGTTCAGCCTACGGGCTTTTAATCAACCAAAAATAGGAGATTTATGAAAACGTTACTACTTGCAACTTTAGTCCTCTCGTCCTGCGCTTGCTATGCTAACGTCGTCAAGGGACCTGATAAAAACGGTCACTATGTCGTCGATAATTGCGGAAAAGAAATGGAGTGCAAAAATTCTAAAGTTAAATTGATGCCAGAATCTGAGGCAAGACAGATGCAGAGTTTTAAATCTAATTCACCTATCGCTTTATTTTAAATTTTGACTCCAAGAAAGTCATTGGGGCTTATGATTTGCTTTTGCATTTTATAGCCCCTTTTTCATCAAAAAAAAAAGCACAAAAATTTTCTTTTCTTTTTTATTTAAACTTAGTAGTTTACAGGAAAGTTAAGAGGTCAAATGCCGTCAGAGATATCCATTACAGTTAAAAACGATGAAAAAAGACAGACAACTAAACATTTGATTTACGACGTTTACGCAGTGCATGAGGAAGACCCGCTTATTAAGGATCTTATGGATAGAGCTGTCAAAGAATTTAATGATACTCCTGATAAAGTCAGCGTAAAAATAACTATGGAAGTGAAATGAATTACGAAGCTGTACTTTATGACACGGACGGATGCGATCACGTTTTGAAAGATGTCAATAAATTTGAACTTGATTCTCTTTTTAAAGCTTATGAAAATAATTGGGCATTTTTTGGCTGTGGCATCTGCATTAAAATGGCCGATGTTAAGTTGATTAGATACAAAGAGGTTGAATAGATGCCAGCAGGTAGACCACGAACATCCACACCTCCACCCGAAGAAATGATTCTTTTAGGTGAGGAAATGCTTAAATGGATAGAAAATAATAATCCTATTCATCTTTCTCAATGGTGGAGTATAGAAAAGTTTATTGATTCTAAAGTGTGGCGTAATATGATTGAAGCTTCTGAATTTTCCCCCTATTATACGAAAGCTTTAAAAATGATCGGAATGAATTACATTAGTAAAGATTCTTGTGTAGAGCCTAGAATTAAAGATAGATGGCAAAGAGTTTACTTTAAAGACTTGAAGAATGAAGAAGACGAAACAGCACGATTTTTGCAATCTCTCCGCATTGAAGAACTTGAAAAGCTTCCGACTGACGTATTAGACAAGTTTACTGCTTTGATGGCTCAAATGAAACACAATCAATCCTCAAACAGTGATTTGACAAGCAAAAGCGCAGAGACTAAATCATAGCCCGTAATAGGCGCATTTAAAGCGTTGGTAGGAAGATTTTCATATGACTTTATCATCTCATCCAACATTTTTAATTTTTCTTTTCGTGTTGGTTTTTCTATGTAAAGCGGCTTTACTTCTGCTTTTTCCTCGTCTTTGACAGTAATAATTATCTCATTCCCTTGATCATCTACTCGTAGGAAATTACTCCAATCATTAGCCATAGCGGTATATTCTTGTGTGCCTCCGGTAATAGAGATCTCTCCGCATTTACAAGAGACATGATCGTGAAGATGAAAGCTTTCAATGATTGAGTGACATAGCTTGCATTTAGCTCTATTTTTCATGAATTAGCCTTTGTGATATCGTGACGGCATTATGAAAGATTTACTCGCCCCAAAGCAAGTTCAATTCATTAACGAATCTACACGTCATTGGAATTTAGCACACGGTTCAGTTCGCTCAGGCAAGACCGTGGGCACGCTTATACGTTTTATGCAAGCAGCATATGATTGTGTGGATTCGCAGATCTTTATGGTAGGGCACAGTTCGGCTACAATCTACGAGAATGCCATTCGATTATTGCTTGAATCAGAGCAATTAAGTGTATTCCGTCCGTTTTGCACATGGTATGCAGGCAAGAGGCAGCTTAAGTTCAAGGATAAGACAATCAGCTGTCTTGGGGCTAAAGATGAGGGAGCAATAGGCCAATTTCAAGGGAAAACGATGAGCTTGGTTTACTGCGATGAGATTACTCTATACCCCGAATCCATCATTGACATGATCGACACGCGTCTTTCAAATCCTTGGAGCATGGGTTTTGCGTCTATGAACCCATCGCACCCAGGACACAAGGTTAAACAATGGATTAATGCAGCTGAGGAGGGCGACCTAAACTATTATCAACTCCATTTCACTCTAGATGACAATCCATACGTGGACGACGCCTACAAAAACAGGATTAAAGCAAGCCTTTCGGGTCTATTTTATAAGCGTAATTATCTTGGCCTTTGGTGTCTTGCTGAAGGAGCTATTTTTGACTTCTTTGATAGAGATATACACGTTCTTAAGCGACCTCCTAGAGCTGCTGAATATTACATAGCTGGAATAGACTTTGGAACTAGCAATGCGTTCGCCTGTGTGCTAATCGGAGTATCAACTGGTCACGCGACACAGACAGGAAAATGTCTTTGGGTAGAGAAAGAATACTACTGGAATAGCAAAGCTACTGGCAGACAGAAAACAAACAGCGAGTACGCAAGAGACGTTGAAGAGTTTTTAGAGCCATACGGGCCTCGATGCGTTTATATAGACCCAAGTGCTGCATCCATGCGTTTAGAGCTTCAGCGCAAAGGAATACCCGTTGTTTCAGCGGATAACGATGTGACTGAAGGAATTCGTGAGATGACAAGCCAGATGGCAGAGGGTAACTTATTTGTACTTGATTGCTGTCCTAACTTAATTAAAGAAATAGAGGGCTACGTTTGGGACTCGAAAAAAAGCATTGAAGGGGAGGACGCTCCAGTTAAAAGGGGAGATCACGCGGTCGATGCGTTACGTTATTGCATGCAGAGTCATAAAGTAGTGACTTACAACCCTTACACTCACAATCCAAATCAATATATTCAAAATAGATTTTCTCGTTGACTAAGCGATATTGATATATTTAAAACTTTAATGTACATTCTATTTTTAGCCAGAAAAGGCTAATCGGAGGATGTCATTTCACTTACACCAACAGCATGGAACAATTCGATTGAGCCGAACGAAGGCAATATCCGTACATGGATGACTGGCCTTTACACGCGTTATCAGCCCTTAGAAAGCGCGCGTTGGAACCAAGCCAACATCGACACGCTTTTTTACGCTGGCGAGCAATCCTTCGTTAATCGCTATTTCAATTTCAACAACACCCGATCCAACAACAACTATTATTTTAACCTGATTCAGCAGCCTATAAACATAGTCACGGGTTATGAGCGTCAGCACCGCAAGAATTTTAATTATATTCCCACAGAAGGCGCAGATCCTCTGACTACCGATCAATACAATAAGCTGATTACTCATGCGTGCAATGCCGGAAGTATTCATGAAATGAAGTCTAAAGCAAAAGAGCTTGCTGCTATCTCTGGTATGGTTTTAGCACAGCCCTATCTTGATTTTACGGGTGACGATCAGGCTCAAGGTACCCTTAAGGTCAAAATTTGGGAATACAATAGTTTTATCGTAGATCCCTACTTCCGCAATCCTGATATGTCCGATGCTCAGTTTGTTTGGTGTCAAGAATACATTAGCAAGAACGAAGCAGAAGCACGCTTTCCGGGTAAGACTCAAGGCATCAATTCTATGTCTGGGGCATCTCAAACTTATGGGTCCTTCTACTTCCTTCCTGAAAATTACAATTTGGCTAAAAACGACCTCTTAGTTTTGTCATACGTCTGGTACAAGTGGAGACGCAAGAAGAAGCGCCTTTATAGCCGTACACGTAATCAGTTCTTTGACTTTGCGGGTGGTGATGGCAATCTAGAGTCATTACTTTACAACATCCCAGATATGGAAGAAGTGACTGTGGAAGTGCCATGCTGGAAACTTTGCGTTGTCCTTAACGATAGATTGATGTTCCAAGGCGAAAACCCTCTTGGCTTTGATGCTTGCCCATTCGTTCCGTATTATTGGAACTACGATCCTCATATAAACTATCCTGAGTTACGGGTAAGGTCATTAGTCCGTCCCATGCGCACGCCTCAGTTTCTAGCGAATCATAAGATTATAAACAATAATGATATTGCAGCAGCAACGATCAACGCAGGTTGGAAGCGCAAAATTGGTGCAGTAGCTAACGAGGACAATCTTAAGAAAGCCGGGCAAGGTTGGGACGTAATTATCAATCTCGGCTATGAAATGACTGACGTTGAAAAAATCATCCCAAGCGCAGTTCCTGAGTCAGATCTAGCACTAGCCCAGCAGATGATTGATTTAGTTCCTACTGTTGCCGGTATCAATGTCGAGAACTGGAGCGGTCAAGAAAATAAGCAGATTAGCGCATTGACTACACTAATGAAGCAAGCGGCTAACCTGCTTGTATTTCAGAAATACTTTGATCAGTGGGATTTGTCTGATAGCCTGCTTGGAGATTTACTTTTACAGATTCCTTTAAACAACTGGAACGCTGAAAAAGTGGCATTGTACATTGGCGAGGAACCATCGCCTCACTTCTATTCAAAGGTATTTTCAAAGTATCAGGTTCTTGTTGAGGAGTCCGACCTAACGCCTACTCAGAATAACTTACAAGCTCAACAAATGATGGAGATTAATGAGCGATTCGGACGTGAAGTGTTCACTCCTTCCATGATCATTCCTAAGATGAACATTAGCGGTAAGGCTGAGATCATTAAGATCCTTGAGCAACAAGAACAGCAAGCAGCTGCAATGCAACAAGAGCAAGCACAAGTTCAGCATGCGTTTGAACATGCTAAGATGCAAGAATTGATGAGTAAAGCTGTTACTAATATATCTATAGCTAGAGAAAGACATGGTAGAGCTGAATCTAATTTAGGACTTTACGAAGAGCGTTTAAGCATGATAGAACGTAATAATGCCCTCACATTGAAAGAGAAGCAAGCGGCTCTTAATCAACTCCTTGAAAGCATCCAAAAGTATGGCGAGATTGAAACCGCTTACGCTGATAACAAGCTAAGAATTGAAGCCAATGAGATTGATTTTGACACTGAAAGAGAAAAGCAAGATGTTCATCGTAGATCTGAATCTAACAAGTTTTTAATGGAAATTATGCAAGGGTTGCCAGATCCGATGCAACAAGTGCAAAATCAGCAAATTCAAGGGCAAGAACAATCGCCTTTACAAATGCAAATGTAGATGGTATAAAAAGAATAATTTAAAACTAAGCCGATCAATGGCTTTAAGGGGTAATTATGGCAGGCAGCGGACAAAGAGCTAGCGGACAAATGTCAGGCGGAATGAGAATTGATGACCATGCGTTTTTTGGAGGATCTGCTCCAGCGGGAAGAGTATTTCCAGAAGGCAACAAGTGCAAGCAAGAAATGTCAGCGGGTGGTGCTGGTGAAGTCATGAAGTATGAAGATACTACAGAGCGCATCAAAGCTTCTCAAGATATGGCTAAAGGCAAAGTCAAGTCGCATCAAGGCAGATTGCCTGAGTATAGAAACTAATTTTATTTGAAATGGGTTCCTTTTTGTTGGTGAAGCTTCAAAAATCCCATTTCAAATATATAAAAGGACACATATGAAATCAGGTTTCAAACAGCCTAACGCTATTAAAAGCCAAAAGCCAAAAGATAAGCCTCTTGATGGCAAGCCATATCCGCTTGGATGGGACTTTAAATGCCCTCAATATGATCAGAGATCAAGCGTTTTTGTGAATGCTGGTACTGACTATGGAGTAGGCATGAAACAGCCCGTAGGATCTAAAAATGAGCCAAAACAGCATGTTGACACATTGCCTTATGGACGCATTGACACGCTACAAGTATCAGGAATTAAGTCAGAATGAAGAAACCTAAAGGCTCAAAGCAATCTCATACGCCTAATTCTAAATATCCGAGAGCCGATGAACATGGCACAGGGATTAAGCAGAAGATGGGTAGAACGCTTGATAGCTCTATGACTTTAAAGTCGGCAGTTTCTAAGCATCTTGGGAAGCCTCCAAAGTCTCTGGCATAACTTTCCAAGGCTCTTTAAACCAATTGTCTTTGGTTTCTTCAAAGCATTTTAAACACACATCCATTTTCATAATCTTATATTCATTAATGTCATGATAACATGTAATGAATTTATTGCATGAATCTCTACAAATTACACAAAAACAGATTGAATTCATTCAATTATGCCTTTAACATTATCTAGTTTTTCTCCCTTCATACATATTTTTATAGCTAATGTGCTAATAGGTTCTCCAAGTAAGAGTCCACCTAAACTGATAGGCGCGATGTTTTTCCTATCAATTATTTGCTCGTTTACAAATTCTAGATCTGGAATCTTTCGCATAAAAAACTTTTTCCAAAGATCTAGATATTGTTTGGCTTCAATTTTTTCTTCTTCACTTCTATATTCAACCCATTCACCAAAGAAATGTTCAGACATAAACTTTTGGCCTCCTAACTTCTTGCAATTTCTCATCAACAATAGCTTTCAGTATCAAACGTCCGTATTCTTCTGTCATATCATCAGGATGAGGCTTCTCAAGCTCTTTCTTTTTGTGTTTAAACATCTCAATGCTCCAAGCCACTTCATTTTGTTCCGTCACATTGCCCTTTTCATACTGTTTCCATTGCTCTTTTGGAGGTATCAGCCAGACTATTTGAATGGTATCGGTGTGAGATATAGCACGAAATAAGTACGAGTTTGTTTGAGCTTCAGGAATTGATAACCTTGGTTGCCATAGCATCCGTTTATTCACGCCATCGTCAGCGGTACGAGGATGTGCAAAAATGTAAACATAAGGAGATTTGTCTTGAATGGCTAACGAGTCAGGATTACGCTTTAAGCAATCTTCAGCACCTTGAAAGATGTTGACGGCCTGATCTTTAACAAAATGTTGCAATCTGTCGTGTGTTTCAAGTCTATTTAGTTTCATCTATTGCCATCAATTTCAAATTTTAGTTTAATCAACGTATCCAATCGCTTAGGAGCGTTAACCCTTTAGGATATCATGACAGCACCCATACAAGAAAATCAAGCACAAGATCAGCAAATTAGCAATAAAGAGCTAAACTTTCGTGCACTTGAGCAGAAATACCAACAGCAACTTGCACAAGAAAGAGCCGAAAGAGAACGGTTGCAACAAGAGCTTTCACAAAGACAAAACGTACAAAATGATGATGATGATCACGATTCAGAGCCTTATGTGGATCACAAGCGATTAAGAAAAGAGCAAGCCAAGTTTGGTCAGCAAATTAAACAAGAGACGCAAAGCGAGATTAATAAGGCCGTCCAAATGGCTTTAAAACAAGAGCGTGAAAACAATTGGCTTAAGAACAATTCAGACTTTCAAGAAGTCATGCAGCACGCAGAGAAATTTGCCCAGCTTGATCCAGAACTTGCCGAAACTATTTTAGAAATGCCTGCCGGATTTGAGCGTCAAAAGCTAGTTTACAAAAACATCAAAGCTCTTGGACTGCATAAAGAAAAGCCGAGAGAGTCAACCATACAAGAGAAGATAGATGCCAATAGACGAAGCCCTTATTACCAGCCTTCTAATGTTGGATCATCACCCTATGGGGGCACTGGTGATTTTAGTAATAATGGTCAGAAAAATGCTTATGACAAGATGCAAGAATTGAAAAATCGTTTGAGATTGTAAACAGGAATTAAATTGAAAGATCCTATATGTCCAAAATGCAAAAAACCGTTAAAGCCTTGTGACCATCACATGATGGGAATTGATAAGAAGTGCTTTGATTGCCATGTAAATTGGACATATAGACTTGGATTTAAGGATTACAAGTCAAATCCTGAAAATGTTTGTAAACCGTTATTTAAGCATTAATCTATTGATATAAAATAAAACTTTAAATATACATAGAACCACGCAAGCATAAGCGTTATATGCAGTCGCGTTAGGAGAATTCGCAAACTCCATCAGATATGAAAGAAAACGGACGTAGATACGCATCGTCCACGGATCACATATCACATTAATGTAAGCTTAGAGGTTTACATGACTATCACAAACACGTCGAATCTTGGTCCGATGATATTGCAGAGCCTTGCTCCTGCTATGTTGTATGTTCCAACCCCGACTATGAATTACATTACCGTCGCTGACAAGGTTTCCATGCCTGCCAACGGTGGTACTACTTGCCGCTTTATGCGTCCAAGAGCGCTTACTCCGCCTACTGTCCAACTTGGTAACAGTGGAATAGATCCACCAGCACAAATCCCACAAAGGGATATTATTGATGCACAGATGGCCTTCTTCGGTATAACTAACCAGTGCCGAATATAAATTAACTTGAATTATACCGACTGGATGTATAATTAACGAACAAGTAATTTTACAGGATTTATTATATATTGGTCCTGTATAAATCTGACCTAATTGACTTGGAACCCTAAACTGAGTATCAATGAAGATGCCCAGCATGGAAACAAGGGCCAAGAACTAAAGGACTTTACAATGTGGAATTGCCCGAACTCTAGCATTAAGTTTTTTGATTTCTGCGATACAATCTTCTCGAAGAGTTTGTTCTTCAAGAGAAATTTCGCGGTTACCTCTTCCCAGATTCAAGGGAAAAGATTCTCTAAACTTAATAACGAGTTCGCAATGCCTCTTTTTTATGAGCAAATAAGGATGGATTTGTCTACAGATATCAAGAAGTCGATGACCTGTAACAACCCATTCATAACAGTCCCTTTTAAAAAGTTTATCTCTAGTTTCTTTAAACGCTGCGGAACAAGTTCCTTTAAACGTTTCTTGAAGCCAGTGGAAAAGTCGAATATCGGTATTGGATACTTTAAGCACACAGCGGTAATGCCCGTTTTTGTATCCATCTCCAGGTTTGTTTTTAAGTTTGCAGGCATGAAAACATCCTTCACCGTCGACTATTCCCGCAAGGTAAGCCAGATCAAGGGGATCATGAATCTTTGGTTCATAAAGAATTCTATGTTTGTGATCAATGTTGTTGAACTTCATTAAAACCTCCTAGGTTACGAGTTCACCAAATAGTATACACATGGATTTGATAATAGTCAAGTTCGGGCTGACAGACTAAGGCGGTTGGATATCCTTAATAACGGGATAAAGCGATAGTCGGGTCTAACGAGGAAACCGTTAGAGTGGGGCAGAAATGACCTCACCCCTCATTATGAGGAGTAACAATTCGCAAGAAGGAGTTCTAGCTTGGGTATCAGAGCGTTTAGCTGTCGCAATGCGTCAAGCTGAAGATCTAATCCTACGCGACTACATCGTTTCAGCTGCTTCCCAGATTAATGCTGGTGGTGGTTCAAACGGCTTTAATCCAACTAACCTTGGATTGACAGACTTTAGCCTTGTAGCAACGACTTTAGACACAAATAACGCTTATAAATTTATGAGCGGTATTGAAGGTATGGATCGTTTTGGTACAGGTCCTATAAGAAGCTCATATTTTATGTTGGCTTCAACTGAGCTACAAAGCGATTTTGATGCGCTAGTAGGTCAAGGGGTGCTTAATAACTGGAATTATCCGTCTAACGCCAGTGCGCTACCAAGCGAATGGGGTTCGGTGTATAACCTTAGAATTCTTACAAGTTCTGAGGCTCCAGTAGCCAGAAATGCAGCTACTAATAACCTTGGAGTGCTTAATGATGTGTATTATAACACAGTATTAGGCAAACAAGCGCTCACGCATATTTCACAAGATGGTTATTCCATGAACTTGATTTATCGTGATCCGTATTATTCAGGTATGTTGGCACAGAATGCGACACTAGCGGTTAAATTCGCTCAGTCTCAAGCTCTGACACAAGATACTGCTATCCGTAACCTCTTAAGCACACGCTTAAGCAACTTAGGAGTATAAGATGGCTGAATATTCAAAACTCGCAAGAGGTAGCTTTACTTCAAATGGTTTTGCTAAAATCATTAACCTTCCTTTTGTTCCGGATTATGTAGAGTTTTTTAACTTTACAGTTGTTAACTCTGCTGCGACGTCTCAAAACGTAGCTTACGGTAAGTGGCAATATCCAATGGCACAAGGAACAGCTATACAGCAAGGTTATAATGCGACTCCGACACTTATCTATGATACAGTGGCGTCAGGTGGTATTAGCACTTTTTCAGCCGGACAATTGCTACAATACGGGCCTACGCTTCAAATTGTAAGCATTTCTAAGGCTTCTGCTGCGGTTGTCACCACTTCAACAAACCATGGCTTTGCCAGTGGCGATGTTGTTTTGATGAACGGGCTTTATCAGTCTACAACAACAGGTATGCCGCAAATAGCCGGTATTCCTTTTACTGTAACTGTAACAGGTTTGACAACCTTTACAATTCCATGGAATACAAACCAATCTAATTATACAGCTCTAGCAGGTTCTCCGGCCGGTGCTACACTTAAGAAGATTTTGTATCCATACTTGTATTTCCCTGGTTCAACAGTGATCAGCGCAATTACTGCACCTAACGGAACCACAATTCCGACTGGTACAGTTCAAGTGGATACTGCAAGCGCTCATAATTTTGTAGTAGGTCAAGAAATTGCCTTTAGAATTCCTTCTTTGTATGGTTCTGTAGAGCTAAATTCTTTACCTAATATTCCTACACCTGGCTCACCTATCTACGGATATGTGGACCAAGTAACGGACTACAATACAGTGATTGTAAGAACTCCATTTGCAGCTGCATTTACAGCATTTAACAGCAATCAAACGGTATCGAGTGTCCCTGGACTCTCATTCCCTCAAATTGTTGCTATGGGTGATGTAAATACAGGTGGCGTACAGATTTCGGGCGGATCTCCTTTGTATCCATCTCCTTATTCTGTCGCAATTGGTGACGGTAATGCAGCCACTAACGGTGTGCTGACTAACCGGATCAATACAGTCAATGGACCTGCTATTCAAGGTGCTTATGTAAACAACACAAGCCAAGGATTTATCATTGGTGCAGGTGCTGGTACAGTGCTTACAACATCTGATCTAGTAGGGGTAGCAAATGACCTCATTTATTGGAGAGCTTTGTCTCATGACATGGGCTTGCCGTTATAAATAGTGTTTTGAAATTGTAATAAATTATTTAATACAAGATCATGGGGAAGGACTAAATATCCTTCCCTTTTACTTTGAGGTTTTATGGTGTCTGAAAGAGGCGTTGTGACATTCCCCATCCCACTTTATCAAAATGTGGAGATCCGTGAGGAATATTACATTCCACAAAGGTACGTGATCGATGACATTACACTTGGTCAAACGACTACAGTTATCACAGACGGGAACCATGATTATGTGGTAGGTCAGCAAATTCGCTTTCTTATTCCTGCTAATTTTGGAAGTTATCAGCTTAACAACGTCAAAGGCATTGTTATTTCTGTTCCTTCATTAGATCAGTTAGTCATAGACGTAGACAGCTCAAGAAACGTCGATCCTTTTTTAACATCTGCAACCGTCACAACTGCAAGTCCACAAATAATTGCTATTGGCGATGTCAATAGTGGCGTGATTAACAGATATGGAAGAACTCAAAACGGAACATTCATTCCAGGAAGCTTCATTAATATCTCACCTCAATAGTGCTAGACTTTCTTGAAGTTTAAGTTTATAAATAAATTAAATTTTAAGTATAGGTACCTACATGTCAGAAAAGCCAACTCCTCGCAGTTCCCTTGGTGAAAAAGAGTTAGATAAGGCTGAAAAGCAACTTGACGCATTTGATGCAAGCGTTAGATCGCTCACTCTTGACCGCATGAATATGGCGCCAAGCGCAGATAAAGAAATGCAGACAACAATGAGCCAAAATCAGCTTGCAAGAGCGACCGATATCTATCTTAAACCTCATACTTCTATTGGTTCTCGTGAGAAATTCAATGAGGATTACCGCAAAGAATATGAGTACGCAAAAGAATATGTTCAATTCATCGCGGAAAACAAAATGATCATCGGTGAAATTATTGAAATGTGGACAAAGCCTTTTGCAGGAATGCCGGCTCAGTTTTGGAAGGTCCCCGTTAATAAAGCTTTGTGGGCACCTCGTTATGTGGCAGAGCAGATTAAACGCGCTAAATACCACGTTTTAACTATGCGTGACAGCGTAACGACAGGATCTGATCATATGGGGCAATACTATGGAACAATGGCCGTAGATAGCACCGTTCAGCGTTTAGATGCCCATCCTGTAGGCAACACAAAATCTATCTTTATGGGTGCGTAAATTGAAATGTAAAGCGGAATTACAAGCATGAATTTACTTCAAGATGTGATCACTTACGTTAGACGGCTGATTAAAACTCCGTCTAACTCCTCGATTACAGATGAGCTCATTATTGATTATTTAAATCGTTTTCTCATTAATGACGTAGACGCGCGCATTCAGCTTTTTGATTTTAAAACAAAGTATCAGTTTCAGACGCAACCAGGCGTTGATCAATACAACATGCCCCTTTATGACATCCAAATATCACCAAGCACAAGCAATCAAAGCGTAAACTTTTACCCGGTTTATCAAGGCTTTGTCGGACCTGCCTATATTGGCGGTGTCCAATGTGGTTTTGAAACGGAAAAAGATAAGTTTTTTAGTGTTTGGCCAAAAGTTGTTCAACAAAGCTTTGTTGCAGCAATTGGAGATGGGGGAGCAACCTACACATTTCAGATCCCTTTTATAGGCCCACAGGTTAGCCCCCCTAATCCCCCATTTAATGCGATTCTACGCGGTCATGTAGATATCACTGGAATTGTAGCCACTAACCTAAATATAGATCCTCCTATAGCCACTACCACCACAAATTACATCGCCACGATTCCGACTACAAGCGTCGACTCTGCGGTATTCATCACTTCGATTGATTCCACGGGGAACAAAATTGTTGTTCAGGATAGCGGGGAGTTTTTAGATACCAATATTAATTTGGGTTTATTGATGGAACCGGGTAAGGCACCCTATGGCAATCAAGCGTTGCCAGGTGGATATAGCGCGACTTCAAACGTCATCAACTACCTGACCGGTGAAATTACCGTTACATTTCCTACTGCCGTCCCTTCAGGAAATAACATCAACGTGCAGTGCTATTTCTTTCAAACAGGCTTACCAAGATCAATCTTGTTCTATAATAATTGTCTCATACTTAGATCCCCTCCAGCCCAAAGTTACACCGTTGAACTAGATGCCTACCTATCACCAGCAGCCTTTTTAAACACAAGTTCTGCTCTCCCTTTTGGCTATATGGCCGAATACTTATCACTTGGAGCTGCTCGAAAGATCCTTTCGGATACCGGAGACGCAGAGCAACTTGCTTTTTATGAGCCAAGATTCTTAGAACAAGAAAGCTTAGTCCACATTAGAAGCCAAAGACAATGGACAGCCACCAGAACTAAAACGCTTTATAGCCAAAATAATACCTCCGCTTTAAGTGCCATGAGCAATTTCAGCGGATCATCCTACTAGGAGATTATGCCTAATTACACATACATCACAAATATTCCGGCATCGTCGAACAATCCTTCTGCTGATCAACCAAATATGCAGATTAACACAAATTCAATTGATGATATCATAGAAGTCGATCACTTTAGTTTTAATGATAATCTAGGTGGGTATCACAAACAGGTCAACTTAGTTAATAGCGTTGCAAATCCAGGTACTCCAGCAGGCGTTGGAAGTGTTTTATTTAGCAAATCAAATGACTGGTATTTTCAAAATGCATCTCTTGGTTTAAATGCTATTCAAATGACAAATGCAGCCTATTTTCCCATTCAAGCTATCAATGGAGGCAGAACATTTTTACCTGGTGGTATGATTATGCAATGGGGATTTGTTGTTGCAGGTGGAACTTTTAGCAATTTTGACACAGGAGCTGTTGTTTTTCCTGTTGCATTTCCCACAATAGTAATTAACGTACTTACAACTCCTGGATATGGTGGGGCACAACCCACATCTACATCGGGTATGGTAGTTTCAATTAAAAACCCTGTGCCTAATTCTGGGTTTACATGGGCCGTGAATACGGGTTCATCAGCTTATAACACATTTTATTGGCAAGCGTTAGGTTATTAATGACAACAAAACTCGTCGTTGGCCCTATCAAAAGTGGTTTAACTACAAACGTTTTGCCTTTTAATATTGACAATGATTCATTTCCTAAACTTAACAACGCTTTTCAATGGAGAGGACGAGTTAAAAGAAGGCGAGGAGATGAATTTTTAAATCGTCTTGCCCGTTATTTTCCAAATGCTTCAATTGGAGTTACTGGCGCATCTCCTTGGACTATCAATACAATTTACTCAACCTATACCCCTGCCGTCACACCTGAAACTAACGCAACAATAACGCCCGGATCTGTGGTTATTACGCTTGCAGGGCCTATTATATTTACTGATCAAGGGGATGGCACTTTAACCTCTGCCACACCTGGAAACTCAGGGACAATTAATTACATTTCTGGAGTCATAGTTTTAACGCATACGGCCGGTGTAGGAATAGCAGCGACTGCCATATTTGCTTATTACCCTGTTTTGCCTGTCATGGGACTTGAAAGCTTTGTTGAAAAAACAAATGAATTTATTCAGACTATCGGTTTTGACACTAAATACGCATACAATATTGCTCCTGTAGAGCCTTACAATATGCCAAGCGTAAGTTATTACAAAAACCCTGCTGTCGATGCCTCTTTGTTACCAGGATATGTGCCTAAAACAACATGGACGCCTATAACTTGGAACGGCCAAGACTACCAACAGTTTTGGACAACAAATTATGAAGGAGCTTTTTGGGCAACTAATGGGATTGAAGTTCCGTTTGATCCTACAAATGTGGGAATGCAATACGCGCCACCGTCCGATATTGCTTATGTGGCAAATACAGCAACCACACTAACAGTAACTATCGCAGGAAGCCCGCTTGTCATAGGTGATTTTGTTTTTGTAAATGAATGGACTGGGGCAACTCCTGCAGCAACAACCTCAATCAACTATCAATCTGGTTATGTCACGCAAATAGCTCCAAATATTATTATAACTTTTCCATTTGCTGCACTGGTAGCAGGTCCATATACTCCTGGAATAGTTCAATATCTAACTAACCGATCAGACGTAACAAAAGATTGCATTCGCTGGTATGATGGAGATCCTACAAATGGAAGTGTGGTAGCACCTGGATTTTTTCAAGGTAAAGGGTGGGTTAACTTCATGCCCCCTTTATCTCAAGGTCCTTTTCAAGTTGGTGACGCGCCAGAAGCCCAATATTATTTAGTGGGCGCTAAAATGATGCAGCAGTTTAAAGATCGCCTTGTTTTCTTTGGTCCGGTGATTCAAACATCCGCAGCAGGGAGCCAGATTTATCTTGAAGATACCCTCATATATAGCCAAAATGGCACACCTTTTTATACAGCTTCATTTGATGGCGATCCAGTATCAGCCGGCACTACTTTTTCTCCTATTCTAACGCCTATTAATCAAGTTGCCTCAGCCGCTGCATGGTTTGAGGATCAAACGGGATTTGGTGGCTACATTGATTCCGGCCTTGATGAGCCAATGAATACAATTGGCAATAACGAAGACGTGATCATCATAGGGTTTGATACAAATAAAGTTCGTATGGTGTACACGGGTAACGACATCGTTCCATTTAACCTGTTTATCATTAACTCAGAGCTTGGCGGTACTAGCACGTTTTCTGTCATTCAAATGGATCAAGGCGTTATTGATAGAGGAAATAGAGGCTATACGATCACCAATCAATCCGCATCGCAAAGAATTGACCTTGCCAATCCGGATCAAGTCTTTCAAGTTCAAAATATTAATAACGGCACGGAGCGATTTACGGCAGCAAGGGACTTCTTAAACGAATGGGTGTATTTTACCTATCCACCTAACCAAGAATCATCAAATCAATCCCGTTTTCCAACGGAGACATTTCTATATAATTATCGTGATAACTCATGGGCTTTATTTCAAGAGTGCTTTACAACTTATGGTCCATTTAAAAAGCTAACTGGCTTTACTTGGGCAACTGTAGGAAGAAAGTTTCCTACTTGGAGACAATGGAATGAGCCTTGGGATACTGGAAATTCAAATGCTTTGCAAGAAGCAGTTATTGGTGGCACACCTCAAGGCTTTGTTATGTTTCGGGCTCAAGGGACCGAAGACGGGGAAAGCATCGCGATTTTTAATATAGCCGGTAGCATTGTAACATCCCCCGATCACTGTTTAAATAACAATGACTTTATTGAGATATCTGGGGTACTTGGAACCATTGGGCAAGACGTGAACGGTAAAATATTTCGCGTTCAAAATCCTACGCTTAACACATTTACTTTAAGCCCAAGCATTGTAGGAACAGGAACCTATACGGGTGGAGGGGTAATTAAACGTCTTTATGTGCCTTTTATTCAAAGTAAACAGTTTCCTCCTGCGTGGGCATTAGCTAGAAAAACAAGAATTGGCGTTCAGCAATATTTATTAAGCTTTACTCCAAATGCTCAGATTACTCTATATATTTACTTAAGCACTGCTAGCGAGACACCATTTAATTTTGGCGATATTGTTCCTGCTATTGAGCCAGAAAATGATGGCTTA
>TARA_R110000868_G_scaffold234322_1_pt1 | contig 17492 bp, 18 predicted proteins | sample TARA_R110000868 | Tara Oceans TARA_R110000868 (sample SAMEA4397489) | marine metagenome | biome: Polar Biome; feature: [SRF] surface water layer (ENVO:00010504); material: water (ENVO:00002006), including particulate matter (ENVO:01000060) such as... | depth 5 m | reverse complement strand
TGTCACGATGTTCCACTTGGTAATATCGAAACAGGCTTTACGCTATTTAACAAACCAATGCCTTGCATAACTGATAGCTGTGTAAGTAGTGCAGACAGTAAAATACCTAAAAGGAAATAAATGTTATATCCTAGAGAGCCTGATGCTAATAAGTTTAATCCCTTTATTACATTGTTTCCAAACTTCGGTAATACAGATTCTGTACTAGATTACGGTGGTAATAGAGGAAACTTACTTTATTTTAGTAATAATGTAATTAACCCTTATTTGTACACATGTATTGATGTAGATCCTACGGTTATAGAACATGGCAAAATAGAATTTCCTAATTCAAATTGGATATTTTTTAATAAATTTAACTGGTGTTATAATCATAACGGAATTGATCTAGAATATCCTAATATTGATATAAATCAAAATTACATATGGGCTTATAGTGTTTTTACTCATACTGATTTTAAAGAATTCAAAACTGCTGTACTTTGGTTTCTAACATTTAACTTTAAAAAGATTGCAATAAGTTTTTTAGATATTGATAATATAAAACTTAAAGAATCCTTTTATGAAAAGCGTATAAAGCGTTTTGGAAGTTCGGCTGATTTACCAAATGCAAATGGCAATATAGTTTATTTCATAGACAACACTACGCTAATATATAATCAAGAAACTGCACAAAGAGAAAACTGTAAAGAATTTTTAACATTTTATAAATCAAGTTGGTTAGTTGAACAATTTTCTAAACTTGGAATTGATGCAAAAATAGAAAAGGACGTTGCACAACATTCGTTTTTAACAATTACTAAACAATAGCGGATAAATATTATACTGCAATTAACAAATTGCGAACCGTTGGTTCATTTTATATACTGTTCATCCGTGATCCGAAGAATACTTCTTTGCAACTTATAACATGGAATATAAAATGAAAACAGTATACTTTACACAAATTAATAATGTCATTGCCGAGGCAACATTTTTGCCGTTGAGCGTAGCTTATGTTTGGGAGTATTGTCTTACACAATCTGAAATTAAAGATAACTGGAAACTCGGTGGTATACTTTTTGAAAGAGATACTATTGAAAATTATCTTAAAGATATTGTAAACCCTGATGTATTTGCTATTAGTACATATGTGTGGAATTGGAATATCAGCAGAGAGCTTGCTAGAGAAGTTAAAAAACGCTGGCCTAACTGTAAGGTTGTTATGGGAGGACCACAAGTACCTTATAAAAAAGAATGGCTAGAAGAAAACCGAGACATATGCGATTATATTATAACTTATGCAGGCGAACGTTCTTTGGCAGAATTCTTAAAGGGCAATTTAGAGTATCCTGGTATAATGAGTACAACACATTACAAAGTGCCTACACCTGATAAAGAACTTAATGACATTCCTAGTCCGTATCTTAGCGGACTAATGGATAGCTTAATGAAACCAGGTAAGCAATATAGTGCAATTGTTGAAACCAATCGCGGCTGTCCTTATGCTTGTACGTTTTGTGATCAGGAAGCATTATATTATAACAAAGTTTCGCAATTTGACTATAATAGAGTAATAAAAGAAATTGATTGGATTGTTGACCATAAAATAGATTTCCTTTATTTTGCAGATTCAAATGTAGGTATATTTGATAGAGATGTAGAGTTTATTAAGTATATTGCTAAGTGCAGAAATAACACAGGCTATCCTAGACAAATTGATTACTCAACTGCAAAACAACAACCAAAACGTATTGTAGAGTTAGGACGTATCCTTAATCAAGAAGCAAAAATTAAACGTGGTGTTACTATTGCATTGCAAAGTATGAATCCAGCTACACTAACAGCAATCAAACGCATTAATATTGCAAATACTAAATTAGAACAAATGGTTAACGAATATAACAATGCCGGAGTTGACAATTATTGCGAACTTATTGTTGGGTTACCAGAAGAGTCTTTAGAAACATGGATTGCAGGTATAGGAAAAATATTAGAATTGGGTAGCGATCATGCACTTACTGTTCATCCATTAAGCATTGTTCCTAATACTCCATTTTCTGATCCTGCATACAAAGCCCGTTATGAACTAGAATACATACCAACACCTGCACCGGCAGGAGGAAATACATATCCTAATGATAGCCAAGGTGAAATAGATTATGTGTGTCATTCTAGTAAAACATTTACTACTAATGAATACATTGATATGTATTACTTTGCTAAAGGTATTGTTATTCCTCATCATTATCACGGAGTAAGCCAGATCATTGCAACCTATTTGCATAAAGAATATCAGATTCCATTAATTGAATTTTACAAATTCTTATTTGATTGGAGCAGAAACAGCAATGGTATTCTTCATAAGGAATACTTAGCACATACAAATAGTCTAAAAGAAAGTTTGTTTGAAATGAAAACATGGGGAAGACCAATTATAGGTGGCGATGATTTTCATTTTCAAGACAACGGAGCAACTGCTGCAACACTTTATCAAAATATTGACATTGTACTTAAAGAAATAGTAACGATTGTTAAAGCAAAATACAATATAGATGTTACAGAAGCAGCACAATTTAATAAACATATATTAGACTTATACAATAAAAAACAAAATACAAAAGAGTTTAATAAAAATTGGAACAGTTGGTTTTTTGAAAATAAACCGTTAATAACAATTAATACAGAAGTAACAGTTGTATTAAACAAGTACAAAGATGTTAGCGATCATGCTAAACATTTATTTTGGTTTGGACGTAAATCAAAGCGTTGCTTCTTAACATCAAAAGAAAAGGAATTGGTTATATGATTAGAGTTGGTGATATAATACCTGACATTAAGTCTATGCACAAAGAAGGATCAAAAACTAATTGGTTATCTACACATGAATTGTTCAAAGACAAAAAAATACTATTGCTAGGAATACCCGGAGTATTCTTAGTAGAGTATGCAGCAAGTCAACTAAAAACTTATGATTTTTATGCAGACAAAATTAAAAGTTTAGGTATCGACGAAATTTGGTTTACTAGTGTTGACAATTGTTATGTGCAATTATCGTGGAGCAAGCACGATAACCTTACACACATAAAAAACTTACCAGATCCTGTTGGTGATTGGGCAAGTAGTATTGGTATGCTAGAAGACATGCGCAGAGAAGGCATCGGCGACAAATGCAGTCATCGCTATGCAATAATATTAGACAACTTAATTTGTAAAAACGTAAAGTACGAAGACTTTAGTCATAACCCAATGACATGTTTCCAAGTCACAGACGCAGATACAATTATAAAATATTTAGAAATTATTCAAACAAATTATGAAAGGTGGGATGATGCAGCAAGAAACAAAGTCGATAGTCTCGGAAGAAGCAAAGTCAACAGCGTATTGTCTTGAGTTACCTAGCTTATGGTATGACAGAGAATATTTAATTGATCATTTAAAGAACATTGATAACGATAGTTGGTATGAGTTTGACTGTGGTCACATTCGTTGGACAGTACACGAAGCATTTAATCCTAGATTAGAATGTAAAAATTATAAATGGAGTGAGTTCCATTTAGAACTTGCAATGCTATTTAATCCTCCTATTACTCCGGATACAATGTTATACACAAGTACTCCAATCGGCGGAACTCCGCCACACCAAGATAGAAATAGACCTGCAGTACTAAACTTTGCAGTCAGAGGAGAGTTTGGAGATAGTAGTCCTCAAACATTTTATGAAGACTTTGACAGAAGTACTTTAAGTTATACAATGCCTTATACTAAAAGCAATATTACAAATGAATTTTCACCTTGGATGTTTAAAGGTCCTAAAATACACGGTGTAAACAACGAAAATGATGCTAACAGAACTATCATTACTACTTGCTGGAGGCACAACAGTTATGAAGACATTGTAGAAAGATTAAAAAACGGAACGTTAATTAATCAAGAACAAAATGATAAAAACAAAAGAATTAAATTTATAGGGTTATAATATGACAAATTGGTATCACAGAAAACTAACACAACTTCAATACAACTCTAATGTATTTGATGATATAATTGGGTATGCTAAAAGTACAACGTGGAAACATAAAGGATCTACAACTGGTGAAATGTGGGCTGATAAGAATGATGTACTATGGAACGTAAACGAACTAGACTTGTCAGTTGATCAGTTTCCAATATTGCAGGAAATATTTGATGGGTTGCAGCTTGAATTTAAACGTCCTCGTTTTTATGTAAGTAGTGTACCTGCCGGAGGCTTATCAAATCATATAGACCATCAAAAATGGGGAAACTTTGGATTTCCATTAGTTGGTAATTTTGCAGAGTCACCTCAATATTACTACGATCCTTTTAATCATCCAGTAGAACACTTTGTACTAGATACACCAATTATTTTTAGCACACGTATGCTTCACGGTGTTCCTAGATCAAAGAATAGCACTTCTGCTAGGTGGATACTAATGATGGAAATATATGAATGGATGGATCATGTATTTAAAAAAGTAGACAATGATACAATATGGAAAGATACTAAGAACTTTAAATGGTTGACAAATTAGGCATTTTAGGATATATTAAAGTATGAGATATGCAATCACCGGACATACCAGCGGCCTTGGAAAAGCATTAACTCAGTATGAAGATATCAAAGATAACTATATAGGATTTAGTAGATCCACTGGGTATGATATATCTGATCCTAATTGTAGAAAACAAATTATTGAAGAAGCTAATAATTGTCAAATATTTATTAATAATGCATATAATGGTTTTGCGCAGACAGATCTACTTTACGAGTTATTTGATGTATGGAAAGACAGAGATAAGTTTATTATAAACATTAGTTCAAACACAACCGACGGTGTAAAACTTTTCCCTCATTTATACTCTGCACATAAACACTCTTTAGAAAAAGCCGGTGAGCAACTTGCTAATTCTTTTTATCCTTGTATGGTAACTACATTAAAATTTGGATACTTGGGTACAGAACGTATTTTAGAAAAAAATCCAGTACCTAAATGCATACCATTAAACCATGCTGTTAGATTTATTGAACATGCAATAGACCTTATGGATGATAACATACGGTTAACAACAGCTACATTAATTCCTGCACAAAGTTCCTTTAATCCTGAGGAAAACGATCGATGAAAGATAAAGTTTACTTTATACAATTGCCGATGTCGGATTCGGGCGCAAGGCTACCCCAAGCAGTTGGTACTATATGGAGTTATTGTGAACAGTTTGCTGAAGTATCGGATAGATACGAACTAGGCGGAGTATGGTGGAATACGCCTATTGAAATTGTAAACCCATCTGTTGTTGCAGCATCTTGCTATATGTGGAACTGGACTGCTACATACAAAATACTAAAGCAAGTTAGAAAAGATTATCCAAACTGCAAAATTATTGTAGGTGGACCAGATCCGCAATATTCAACTGACTGGTGTGAGCGTCATCCAGAAGTTGATGCTGTAGTAGCATACTACGGTGAAGAAACATTTAAACAACTGTTGTTAAATGATACACTAGACTTGCCAGGCGTAGTTACAAAAGACTTTAATAACAGTAAATCTGCAATATATGCAAATCCAAACACAATACCAAGTCCGTATCTTAATGGCTTCTTTGATAAACTATTAGAAAATAACAACAAAAAATCAATTAGGACAATATTTGAAGGAAACAGAGGGTGTCCATATAGTTGCAGTTTTTGCGACATTGGATCTCTAATGTATCAAAAAATACAAATGTTTGATACTGACCGTTGTTTAGCTGAATTAGACTGGATGGTAAAGCGCAATGTTAGTGTAATAGACGTTGCTGATAGTAATTTTGGAATATTTCCTAGAGATGAAATGCTTGTTGATTTTTTAATTGAGAAAAAAATATCAAATGAATTTAACGGATTGTTTGCTCCTACGTGGGCAAAAAATCACGGTGAAAGAATAATTAGATTAGCAAAGAAATTACAAGAACACAATATAGAAAATATATTTGGGTTTAGCTTACAAAGTACTAATCCTGAAACATTAAAAACTGTTAAAAGAACAAACACATTTAATATACAAGAGTTTGTTCCTATTATTAAAGATATGAAAAAAAACAACGTATCGACATATACAGAATTAATTTTTCCATTGCCAGGCGATACAGTAGAAACATTTACTAATGGCATGTATGAAATACTTGACATGGATGTTCCTTTTGAAATGCTACAAATTAACAGTTTAAGCAGACTGTCTAATACAGAGTTTAATACGGGATTTGATAAACTTTCTTGGGCAAATATAATAGGAACAGCAAAACATTACGACAATGATGTAGTTGATGAAGTTTGCATTAGTACCGAAACATTAGACGAAGATGCAGTATTTGAAATGTTATTTTTTAGCAGAGCATTTTTAATTCCCATGTATTGGTATGGTCTAACTACATATTTGGCAGATCACTTGTACAGTAATAATATCAAAAGTAGAAGTGAACTTCATAAAGACTTGTATTCTCAACTACAAAAAGAAGAAATGTTTATAAAGTTAAAACAAGATATGAAAGCTCATTACTTTGATTCTATAAAAAATAACGGACATTTTGGATATTACATTTACGATATGTGGTATACTGATACTGCACATGCTCATTTGTATTATTATCAAAATAATATATTTGATATACTATTAAAATTATACCCAGAATATAATGATATAATTGTTTCTAATAACAATGATTTTTTAGAAATTACAGATCTTAATCAATGGCTGTTAAAAATTCATATCAGAGGAAGATTTTCAAAAGGATGGAATAAAAATGAATAAACTTACTATTAACGGAAATTGGTATGTCGATTTAGACAGCGCATTAGATATTGACAGTTGTCCAAACGTAGATGACGCAATAGTTAGCAACTATGAAATGATACGACATAGTTGTGGTATACGTACATTTGATTTAGATGACAATGACGTTCCGGATACGTCTGGCATTTTAGTTCTTTTTCCTATACAAGAAAATCTTTTAAAAACAAATAAAGATATCTTTATAACTGAATTTTTACATAAAGTACGTTCTCCTTATTATGTATTAAATTTAAGGCAAGGCGGTCACGAAAGTTATGTTTACGATGCAATTAAAACTCCTAAAGAGGTTTGGGATTCTATTACGTGGAAAGACGAACTTACTGAAAGATGGAATCCTTTTAAAGAATGGGTTGAGAATCTGCCTGTAAAACGTATTGGTCATATTGGATTGTTTATTAACAGACCTGGAGTAATTCCGTGGTATCATGTTGATAGTGGACAAGATGACGATATAGAAAACTGGAAACCTACTCCGCATAGAGGCGAATTTATTTGGATTAACCTTGACAAAAATAAAACATTTTATGTTTTAGATAATAATAAAATTCCAGTACAGATTAAATCAAGAAGTGCATTTTTTAATACAAACAACTGGCACGGCGGCCATGAAGCTACTCATAGCTGGAGTTGCAGTGTAAGAATTGACTGCATATTCACTGATGAGTTTAGAAAACAGTTAAACATAGATAATATCGATGGATATTATTTTGAATAACTTTGAAAATTTTAAAGAAAAGTTTGTAGGATGGTCTTTTGCTGTTGAAGAAAAACAATCAAACAACCTTCCGGTGTGTCCGTATGCTAAACACGCCAGGGTTACAAATAATTTACAATTCTTTGACGGCAGGGAAAACTTAAAAGAGTGTTTTTTAAACTACACCGGCGAAACAGATATGGGAGTAGTCTGGCTAGGAGATAATATCGACAGTGAAACTGTCAACAGTACTTTAAAAGAGCAAAGAAAAATAAAACCAAACATTGTTTACTTCTTGTCTACTGCGAACTCCGGATATATTAGTAAATCGTTTACTAATACTATAATTATGCATAGGTATGACGACTATCTTATTAAACAAAGATCTCTTTACGAACAAGGGTATTATGAAATGTATCCTAGCGATGCATGGATAAAGATAGAAATAGACAATACATACAAAGACTTGTATCCAATAAGAAAACAAAAAACCCAAGTTATAGGATCTGAATCACAATATAGAATTTTTGATTACTATTTTGATAGTCCCGGAAGTGTGTTAGACATCGGCGGAAATGCAGGAAACTTATTATCGTCTAATAATAAAAAAATTGTAGAATATAGTTGCCTTGATATCTCGGATAAAATAATGTATTTAGGTAAACAAATGTACCCAGGTGCAAACTTTTACTTTTACGATAGATATAACGAGTATTATAATATAAATGGAAATACTAACGAACCATTTCCAGAAATTAAAAAACATGATTACGTTTTTATAAACAGCGTATTTACTAGCAGTAGTTTTGAAGACATGATATATATATTAGAGCAATCTCTAAATATTGCTAATAAAAAAATTGTATTCAGTGTGTTTGATTATAATAATACATCATTAAAAGAAAAATTTAACATAGACATTTTAACTAAAGAATCTGAAGTATCTTATACTGCAAAAAGTATAAAATTTCACAATATAGATTTGTTAAAAGAATATATCAAAAATAAATTTAGTATTGACGTTAGTGTTGATACCCCTTGTCCAATAGACAATAACTTTACAGTATTTTGTATAGAAAGGTAACCATGTATACAAATCCTCTCAATAAATTAATTTGGGAAAAGGTAAGCGAAATGTTCTATTGGAATGTTTCGCCCGAAAGTCCAATATCACAATTGCCTTTTACAGCAGAATTTATCAATGCATGTGAAAAAGAGTTTCAGATGTTTGTTCGAAACAGTTTCTTTCCTATTAAACTAGGAACAGTTGACGAATGGCAACACAATACATTTGGTGATTTTGTTAAAGCAATTGACGAACAATATCAAAACAATTACTTTTTAGCAGAACATGGCACTAGTACAACAGGCGTTGTAGGTACAGTATATGATATTGACGAAAAGCCTATTGCTAACAAGTGGAACATTCGTGGTCAAGCACTTGTTGATCGCTTAACAGCAATGCAAAAAGAAAATCCTGCGCTTACTATACTTGATATGGGCTGCGGAGTAAACGAATACAAAAAACACCTTAACAATGTAACAGGTGTTGACCCTTATAGAACTGAAGCAGATATAATTGCAAAACAAAGTGATTTTGATCCACAAGGTCAAACATGGGACGTAATTATTTGTTTTGGTCCACAGAATTGGTACACATACGATGAACAATATAGAAATTTTAAAAAACTCAAAGAGTGTCTTGCTCCAAATGGAATCTTATTTTGGAGCCATGTACATAACTATTATAAAGTGTTTCAACCGGATGCACAGTATGGTCACACGTGGATTTACGGTGACATGGATCACGCCCAGCGCAATAGTGCTTTTTATTTCTTTGATCGTGATTGGAAATATATTTGGTATTTCAACTGGACAGAACACTCAATGGAACAACTTGCCGGGCACGTTGGTCTTAAAGTAAACAACGTTAAGTACGATGAATGCAACCTTTACCGTCCACCGATGTGGAGATTATTTGCGGAGATGAGTCATGAATAGATGGGAAGTTACAAAATAAAATGATTGAATTAATAGAGAATACAATTCCTAAAAATATAAAAAATGTTGGCATAAAAATGAGCGGCGGCACTGATAGTAGTATTGCTGCATACTTGATTGCGTTGTATTCGGTTAAAAACAATCTCAATTTAAATATAATACCTATAACTGTAATTGAAGAATCTGCACCATTTCAATTAATATTTACAGAAACTGTTATAAAAATAATAAACAAAATAATACCTGCAAATATAAAACAGCCAATAGTTTTTAATTTTTCTAAAGGTGATAAAATTAAGAGAATTAGAAAAGTTGAAAATATACTTTTTAAATCTAAAACTGTTGAGTTAATAGTTTCCGGTACAACTAAAGCCCCAAAAGAAGATATTGGATATAACAATACAGTTAAGTGGCCAGCTAGTGATGATAGAACATTAGACTCGTATCCATATCTCTGGGATAACAAAATTTATACTCCAATTTTAAACATAGACAAAAAAGGAGTAGCTAAACTATACGAAGAATATGACTTAGTTGATACGCTTTTTCCTTATACAAGAAGTTGTGTGTCTGCAACAACAGATTTTAGTAAACACTGTGGAACATGCTGGTGGTGCAAAGAACGCATTTGGGCATTTGGAAGATTACAATAAAGGAATTATGATGACACCCGAAGATCACTTAGCATTAACAAAGTATCTAAGCATGGAAGATTTAATGCAATTTAGATACGATTTTGATCATGAACAAGCATATGAAGAAATTTCTAAGTATCCTAGAGATACGTGGCCTCGTTATAATCCTCGAAAGCCTATTGAACGATATTCTCTTGATTTAACCCAGTTGCCAGGAGGCAACGATAACGTTAGTAGTTTGAATGAATATAACCAAACTGCTGGAGTCAAACTAAACAACCACGATTTTACACAACCTACAGAAATTTATCATAATCTTCCAACTATAAAAGGTATATTAGAGCCGTTTAGGCCTTGGTTAGGAAGAACTCATATTATAAGGATTGATGCAGGTGGATTTTTTCCTCCTCACTACGACACTGTTATTCCTGATGAAGATGTATATGATGTAAGATTAGTCGCAGCAATACATAATATAACTGATATGTATTTTAAATGGTTGTACGATACAGACAATCGTGTAATTCCTTTGCAAAACGGCAACGTATGGGCTATTAATACAGGAAAACCACATAGTGTGTTTAGTTTTAAAAATGATGCAATGATATTAGTAGCAAATTTAAGATTTGATAAAGCATTATTTAAAGAGATTATAGACAATCACTATAAGTATTCTTAAAATATGAACCCATACTTTAAAAAATATACAGGTTGGCATGTTGAATTAACAGCAAGGTGCCCACTTGATTGCCCAGGATGTAATCGACAAGAAGTTGTAGCTGCTAATCAACTCAAGACAGACATAAACTTTGAATATTTAAAAAACTTGTTTCCTAAAGCAACATTACCTGAAATACAGTATATGTATTTCTGTGGCAACAACGGCGATCCTATATATCATCCGCAGTTTCATGACATTGCGGAATATTTCTTTACAGTGCAACATCTAGATTTAACTACAAATGGTATGCAAAATACCAATTTCTGGAATAGAGTATTAGAAACATGGCCAGAAAACAGTACTGTACAATTAAGTATTGACGGGTTAAAGGACACAAATCATTTGTATCGTATCAATTCAAAATGGGATAAAATACAAAACTTATTTGACCTAATAAGTTCTAAAAAAAGAAAATGCCGCATCGAATGGAAGTATATTGTGTTTGATCATAATAGACATCAAGTAGATGAAGCAATTGAATTAAGTAAAAAGCTAGGAATAAACATGTTTAGGATTAAGAAGTCTTATCCTATTCCAGAAGATCGTACATTAAATGGTAAAATAAACCCGTATAATAAAACAGATTTATTTCCTAATAACAATACAGAAACAATTAACGAAATATCACCATTCTGTTCAACTGGCGACATGCACTATATAGATGCATGGGGTAATTATTGGCCCTGCTGTTGGATAGATCAGGAAAAGGCAAGCGGATACAATACAATTAATATTCGAGATCGTACATTAGAAGATTTGAGAATCCACTATAATAGTTTTTCATCGTGCTTGCAATCTTGGAATACTGCTCCGTCTAGCTGTAAAAAATTCTGTGCAAAGATATTAGAAAACTCAAATGAATTAAAAGTACCAAACAGCCAGTTAGGAAGGATAGATATATCAAATGATTGAGCTTTCGTTATGGGCAACAATTGGAACAATCTGCGGAATGGTATTTGGCATCATTCCGGGCGCAGGTCCGTTTATTGCTACGGCTGTATTATATCCTTTCTTAGCTGCAACTACACCAGTTAACATAATGATGTATTATGTTGCAGTGCTTATTACTACTAACTATACCAATAGTGTTACTGCTATACTTTATGGAATACCCGGTGATGCTAGTGCCATACCTACTGCTAGAGAAGGATACAGATTCTTTCGCAAAGGATACGGAGCATTAGCTGTTAGCAGTAATGCAATTAGCAGTACAATTGGTGTAATATTTGCAGTTGTATCATTTATGTTATTGTTACCAACTATTACCAGTATCTTTAAATTTTATAACAGCATAGTACAAACTATTGTAATTGCAATGGCTATATTACTAATAATGTTTTTTAATAAACAAAATAAGATGGTTACACTAATATTATTTCTTTTTGGAGGATTTTTAGCTCATGTAGGTGTAGATCCTGTTACGTTTAATAGCTTTGCCACATTTGGTAATAGTTATTTAAGTTTAGGAATTCCGTTTAGTGCTATAATGGTAGGGCTTTATCTTGTTCCTGAAATTTTAAAGATTCAGAACTTATCAATCGATACTCCAAAACAAATAAGTAATATTGCTATAGGAAAGAATACATTGATTCCATCATTACTAGGTAGTATTATTGGATTTTGGTGTGGACTTATTCCTGGCATAACAAACATTCTTGGTAGCTATGCAAGTGCCAAGGTAGTTAAACAGTTCTTTCGTTTACCTGCTCTTAAAAGCATAGCTGCCGCAGAAGCAGCAAACAATAGTGGAGCACTAAGTAGTTTGTTGCCTTTGCTTATACTTGCGATACCGATTACTGGAAGCGAAGTTTTAATATACTATCTTATGTTAGAAAATGGATTTCAGTTTACTATTCAAAATACAATTACAAAGTTAAATGATATTATGTTGTTTATTCCTTTTGTAACAATGTTTTGTTTAGTAGTAAGTTGGTATGGCTTTAATCTGTTAGGTAAAGTTGCTTATTTTTATAAACAATATAAAACATTAGCAAATATCTTTATACTAACTACTATCAGTATAATAAGCATAGTGATCTTTCCAATACACGAATGGATGGTAGTATGCTTGTTTATTTTAATGGTACTAGGATACGCACTTAAACGTTTAGATACAAGTCCAATAATATACGGATTTTTTCTTAGCGATTTATTTTATGAAAGTCTTACAAGGACTATAGTGATTTTATCTTAGGAGAACAAATGAAACTTTTAATCACAACATTGCTAACAGCAATTTTATCAACAGCAGCATATGCTGAAACTTTAAACATAGTCAATCCTGGCAGTGAAGAAGGTATGTTTAGACAAGTGCTAACAGAATTTTCTGACAGTATTGATCATCAATTTGTACAGGCAAACAATCCTGTAACAGCCGCTACCTATCTAGAAAACGGAAATGCTCTTACTATGTGGAGTAGTGAATGGCCTGGTAACAAAGACATTACTAGCCCTGTAGTGAGTGACGACAACATTGTTGCACTAATGACAACCGAAACAATAATGTGCAGTAGAGAATTTACTTCATTTAATGATATGGTTGGCAAACAAGTAAAAATTGCAACATGGGGAAGTAATCCGGTAGCAAAATTTCTTAACACGCTAGGTAGTAACTTAGGTATTGACTTTATTGTTGTGCCATATGACGGTAGTGGATCAACTACAAAAGGTTATATTGCAAATGATGCCGATACAGTTTTTACTATTACAACTAGACAACCAGCAATTGAACAAGATACATCAAGTACTTGTTTTGCTTTTAGTGCAGCTGGCGACTTGTCTTTTAGATTTGTTGATGCAGTTGTAACTGTTGATGTAGATGAATCAACAATAACAGCTCTTAGATCTGTTATAGCAGAAAAAAGCAAAACTGAAAACTGGCTTGAAAAGTACAAAGGAACGTCAACTTACGTCGGCGGTGCAATGTACGACGAATCGTTGTTAGATATCTATCAAACTGCTGTAATTAACTTTACCGAATAACTATTCGTAAACGATGCAATCTTGCAAGAGCTTATTGATTTTAACATAATTATCAAATAGCTCTTGCTGATTGTTACCTAAAATATCTAAGTTAATATTAAATGTTTTATTCTGAAGATTTTGAAATTCGGGTATAACTGTTCCAGGAGTTAGCATTGTATTTTGCATATTAAAGTACTTGCTTACTATATCTAAATTTTTAATAGATTTTATTTTACCTGGACGTAACACTGCACATCCCCATAGTAATGTTGTATTAAGTTCTATAGGATTTCCAGCAAGCATATTTTTAACAACTTTATTATTGTTCAATCTATCTAGTATATTAATAAATTGTCCCATACGAGGATTAAAATCAATTGCAATAAAGTTATTGTCATCTATATGAAAATCCGGCCCAGCAAACAGCAAGTTTTTAATTTTTAACTTGTCTACTAATGTCTGTAAGAAGTGCAACGAGTGTCTTGCAATTTCTGGATCAACTTCTTCTTTAGTTTCGATCCATACAGCACGTTCTCTAACAATATCGCTAGACTTGCTTACACTGTGACTTTCGATTGGATTACTATTAGGGTCTAGTAAATCGCCGTATTTGATTTTACTATTCTTAACATAAAACGCAATGTTTACTTTTCCATCACGAATACATCCATAAGGAGAGATACTAGGTTCGGTACTCCAGAAATATTCTTGGAACATAACTCTGCAAGGCTTGTAATTAAACCTACTGCTATGAATGCCTTCTTTATTTAAAGCAAAGAACTCATTATGAATTCCTTTATCTTTTAAATGTTTTAGAAAATGGTGTTTGTTATTCCAACGTCGATATTCGATACTTGGGTTATTATGGTCATCACCAGGATAAAATATATTACTACCAGTACCAATATCTGGTTTACTAAACAATTCTTTGTTTTTAAAGACATTAAGCTGATCGTGAAACGTTGGTGTAATACTGTTAGGAACATATTCTCCTAATCCGTTTGATCTGCAAAAGTCGTCAAACAATTGTTTATTGCTTAAAACTTCTGCAGCAAACGGACTTAGATTTGATATATTATAATAGGATTCTAATTGCGACTGTAATGGCAAAAGATTCTCACTTACACAATATACAGCGTCGATATTGGGTAACTTTGATGTAATGTCAATTATATTAAATCTTTTATTAATGATTACCTTGGATACCTTAGAAACATAATGCATCGTATCTTGATTTGGACTTTGCTCTATAACCAAATAGATGTTGTTTCCGTAGTAAGCATTAATCAAAGCCTCACTTTTATTTAGGCTTCTTTCGTGTGCAATAATTAAAATATTCAAGACACTTCCTTTAGTATGTGATTTAAACATATTATACGAGAGTCTTCGTTAGATTGCAACCTAATTTTTACTTTGTTAAATTTAAACTTGGTAGACAAGTATTTAAAGTTTATCAGAATGTTGTTATACAGTGTACTAGACATCAATAGGTTTGGTATATTGTACTTGTATACATTAAATTTTTTATTTTTATTAACACTCATAAATCCGTGATACAACCCTTTTAAGTGTATCTCAGTAGGTTTGATAGCTGTTAACTTACTAAATTCTTCATAGTTATCACACCACGTATCTTTGCTAGGAAGAAATACAGTTGTGTTTGAAAAGTCTTGATTAACATGATCGTTTGTAAATGCTATTATTCCAGGATAAAAGCAATAGTTTTTAAAAAACTTGTTAGCGTGTACTAATCCTAAGTAACCGCCTAAACTAAATCCTATGTGTATAATTTTATATTCTTCCGGAAAAGAATGGTTGCATATTAAATCTTTTAATGTTATATTAGATTTATCACCGTTATCCCAGTATATTGTTTCTAATCCGTATAAAGAAAAATAATCTAATAATCCAACTCTAAACCCTTTATCTAAAAAGAATTGAGCAATATTTTTTTCACTATCTCCAAGCCCACCACTGCCGTGAGATATAAGTATCAGTTTATCTGGATACAACAATCGAGAAGGAATAAGTATTTGTATGTTATCAACCATTTATAATTTTAAAATTGCAGAATTAGATATTAATAATCTACCTACTGAACTATTTAGTTTCTGTACTAGTGCCGAATCACAAGGTATGGAGAACAACAAATCAATTGAAAAGATGAAGTTTGGACGTTGGGATCAAGATGTTTGGTGGTGTACATGGGTTAATAATAAGATTGTAAGTATCAGCGGATGTCATCGTTACAACGAGTATAGCCCCGACTGTTGGCGTCTTATGGTGCGTACTGCTACGCTAAAAGAATATAGAGGACGAGCACCCGGTAGTATTAAACAAATAAAAACAGACTTTAATTGGGGATACATACTTCCATATCAAGTTGCATATGCTAAAAGCCACGGTGCAAAGAAACTTATATTTACAACTAACAGCAACACACAAGGTGATGCAAATAGCTTTAGAACTAACAGGGTTGTATCTAAAGTACTTGCACCACAAGGATTAGTTAAGTTGATAGATACGGATATAGAAATATTTTATACAAAACAAAATGTATGGGAAATTATTACTTGACGTCTATGTTTCCTGATACATTAAATTTACTTGTTATATCTCGATTAAACGGTGTTTTAAATATTCTATTTGGCCCGCCAAGGGTTGCGTCTTGATCTGACCAAGCTGGATTGTTTGCTGAAACAACAATTGTACCCATCATACCATTGTGTGTTCCGCATTGAAAATAATAACTACCTGCTGCATACGGAACCCACGTAAGCATTTCGCCGCCGTAGCACCCTGCATTGGTCACATATAACGCTTGAGCTCCAGTACCTGATACATTTTGTGATATTTTTATATACAATGGATGTGCAGAACTTGCATTGTTAATAATGTTTATAGTATCTCCTATTCGACATCCAAATGTAGCATTTTGGCCTGAAAAGTCTCCTGTTACAACCCAAGTTGATGTTCCGTTGTTAGTAACAGCAACATTTATAGGTCTATCAATAGTAAATGCCTCATCATACAGCAACCCTTTGGTTGAGTTATTGTGTATAAACTTTTTCATTTCTGCAGGTGTCATGCCTGGATTAGCTTCTAATATAGTAGCAATCATACCTGCTACGTTAGGCGATGCCATACTAGTACCAGATATCTTCATCAGCTTGTAAGACGCATTTAATGGACTATTTGCAGTTGCGACACTAGCATCTGTGCCATCTGTTAAATCGCAAGCACCTGCTTTGTCTGTGCTGGCTACACTGGTAATACTTGTACCCGGAGCATATATGTCTACGCCAGGTCCTGTGCAACTTGACTCGGCTTTGTGTTCTAGTCCACCTTGATACGTTATATCCATATTACCTACTGCAAATGCATTGGTACTATATGGGCTCGATCCTCTATGATAATATCGTGTTGATCCACTAACAACTACGTTGTTATCGTAGTCGCTGTCGCCTTCTCTTGCAATGTAATAAAAACTGTTACCAGCAGCAATACAAACGTGTACACCTTCAGCAATCAATTCTTCTAAATCAACATCAACCGATCCAACACGACTATTAAATGATCTAGTGCCGTTAACGACCGGAATGATACCTGCGTTTGCCCAAACTTCATTTGATGTACTAAAACTAGGT
>TARA_R110000868_G_scaffold291002_4_pt1 | contig 17495 bp, 15 predicted proteins | sample TARA_R110000868 | Tara Oceans TARA_R110000868 (sample SAMEA4397489) | marine metagenome | biome: Polar Biome; feature: [SRF] surface water layer (ENVO:00010504); material: water (ENVO:00002006), including particulate matter (ENVO:01000060) such as... | depth 5 m | reverse complement strand
AATACTAGGAGGCGGTCAATTAGGTAAAATGCTTTTGTACGAAACGAGAAAATTTGATATCCATACCAAGGTAATGGATCCGTCGGATGAAGCCCCTTCCAAAATTTCCTGCAATGAGTTTTTTAAGGGCGACCTTATGGATTTTGATGCGGTTTACCGCTTTGGCAAAAAAGTGGACCTCTTAACCATAGAGATCGAGAACGTAAATCTTGATGCCCTGGAAAAATTGGAGGATGAAGGCTTAAAGGTATTTCCTCCTACCCGTGCCCTGCGCATTATACAAAACAAGGCAAAACAAAAACTGTTTTACATTGACAACAATATACCCACTGCAGATTTTCAGCGTTTTGCATATAAGAGCGAGATTGAGGACAGTATTGCCAATGGAGGTCTAAAATTTCCTTTTATTTGGAAGGCTACCCAATTCGGGTACGATGGACAAGGAGTTAAGGTTGTTCGTGAATTGGAGGATTTAAGCGGTCTTCCTCCCGGTGAATGCATCACCGAGGAAATGATAAATTTTAAAAATGAACTTGCGGTCATTGTTGCCCGTAGCCCAAGCGGGGAAGTAAGGACATATCCTGTTGTGGAAATGGAATTCCACCCCGAGGCCAATCAGGTGGAATATGTAATTTGCCCTGCAAGGATAGACGCCAAGGTCGCCGAGAAAGCTCAGGAAATAGCACTGCAACTATCCCATAAAATAAAGCATGTTGGACTTTTGGCGGTAGAAATGTTCCAGACCAAAGAAGATAAAATCTTGGTAAACGAAGTGGCGCCAAGACCCCATAACAGTGGCCATTACAGTATTGAAGCCAGCTATACCAATCAATTTGAACAGCATATCCGCGCTATTTTGGACCTTCCATTGGGCAATACGGCCAGTAAGGTTGCAGGAATTATGGTGAATTTAGTGGGAGCAGAGGGTCATACCGGAAATGTAGTTTATGGGAATATGGAGGAAATATTGAGGATGAATGGAGTTACCCCTCATATTTACGGCAAAAAGCAGACACGGCCCTTTAGAAAAATGGGTCATGTAACCATCGTAAACAACGACATTAACGAGGCCCGAAAAATAGCCGAACAAGTGAAGAATACGATTAAAGTAATTAGTGAATAAAAATTTTCAATGATATGAGTAAAGTAGCGGTAGTTATGGGAAGCACCAGCGACCTCCCTGTAATGCAGGAAGCCATTGATATATTAAAAGGTTTTGATATTGAGGTAGATGTCGATATTGTATCGGCACACCGTACACCCGAAAAATTGTTCGATTTTAGCAAGAATGCCCATAAAAATGGATATTCAGTAATCATTGCCGGAGCAGGTGGAGCTGCCCATTTGCCAGGAATGGTGGCATCCTTGTCCCCGTTACCAGTAATAGGTGTTCCTGTAAAAAGCAGTAATTCCATTGATGGTTGGGATTCCATACTATCCATTCTTCAAATGCCAGGTGGTGTCCCTGTAGCAACTGTAGCACTCAATGGCGCAAAAAATGCTGGAATTTTAGCTGCCCAGATTATAGGAAGCTCCGACAAATGTGTCCTGGACAAAATTATCTTTTACAAGGAAGGCCTTAAGCAAAAGGTTATCGACGGAGCCGAGGAAATGAAAAAAAGAAAAATTTAGTCATGAGTCCGTTAATTACCGAAGAATTCCAATACAAAATTTAAAAATGCCTTACACTTTTATGAATCCATTATTGGCCCCTTTCGATACCGCACCTTTCTCCACGATAAAAAATGAGCATTTTAAACCTGCGTTTTTAAAAGCCATAGATATGGCCAGAGCAGAAATTGATGCTATTGCAAATGCTACCGACACCCCCACTTTTGAGAACACCATAGCTGCCCTGGATTATTCCGGACAGCAACTGGACAGGGTTTCCAGTGTTTTTTTTAATCTAAATTCCGCAGAGACCAATCCGGAAATTCAGAAAATAGCCCAAGAGGTATCCCCACTTCTGTCCGAATTCAGCAATGACATTACTTTGAACGAGGATTTATTTAAGCGGGTAAAAGCAGTTTACGACCTGAGGAAAGATTTAAAACTAACTCCTGAGGAACAGACGCTACTTGATAAGAAATACAAAAGTTTTAGTAGAAACGGTGCCAATTTAACAGATAATAAAAAGAAGCGCTTACGTGAAATTGATACCGACCTATCCAAACTAAAGCTGCAATTCGGTGAAAATGTTTTGGCGGAGACCAATAAATACGAAATGCACCTACCCTCCGAGGCCGATCTGGACGGGCTGCCAGAAGGGGAAAAAGAAGCTGCTGCCCAATTGGCCAAATCAAAGGACAAAGAAGGCTGGTTGATCACCCTGGATTACCCAAGCTATATTCCTTTTATGAAATATGCCAACAACCGAAAATTGCGAAAGGAACTATCCATTGCTTTTGGAAGCAAGGGTTTTCATAATGACGAATTGGACAATCAGAAAAATATAATCCAAATTGCCAAACTCAGACATGAAAGGGCCAATTTATTGGGCTATAAAACCCATGCCCATTACGTATTGGAGGAACGTATGGCGGAGACCCCGGAAAAAGTCCACCAATTCCTTAATGAGTTGTTGGAAAAGGCAAAACCTGCTGCCGAAAGGGAATATGCCGAGTTGGAAGATTTTGCCAAAAAATTAGATGGCATAGACCGTTTGGAGAAATGGGACGGCGCCTATTATTCTGAAAAATTAAAGCAAAAACTGTTCGACCTGGACGACGAAAAACTTAAGCCCTATTTTAAACTGGAAAATGTAATCGCCGGGGTATTTAAAGTAGCTGAAAAATTATTTGGCCTTCAATTTGAAGAAGTTTTTGATATAGACAAGTACCACCCGGATGTAAAGACGTATCGCATTTACGATCAAGATAAAAAATTGGTATCCCTATTTTATGCCGATTTCCATCCTAGACCGGGAAAACGGGGAGGAGCTTGGATGACTTCATTCAAAGCACAGTACGTACAAAACGGAATTAACGTGCGTCCGCATATTTCCAATGTCTGCAATTTTACCAAACCCACCGCGAGCAAACCCTCCTTACTCACATTCAATGAAGTAACCACTTTATTTCATGAGTTTGGGCACGGATTACATGGCATGTTGGCTAATACGGTCTATCCAGGACTCTCAGGTACTTCGGTATTTTGGGATTTTGTGGAATTGCCCAGCCAAATAATGGAAAACTGGTGTTTTGAAAAAGAAGCTCTGGAATTATTTGCCACACATTATCAATCGGGCGAGGTAATTCCGATGGAATTGGTACAAAAAATAAAAGACTCGGCAACCTTCCAAGAAGGAATGGCAACCCTGAGACAGATCAGTTTTGGTTTATTGGACATGTCCTGGCACGGAACCGATCCATCCGAAATCACTGACGTTAAGGCTCAGGAACAACTTGCTTTTAAGCAAACTGATTTATATCCCGAATGCCCAGAAACCTGCATGAGCACCTCCTTTTCCCATATATTTCAAGGAGGATATTCTTCGGGCTACTACAGTTACAAATGGGCAGAAGTATTGGATGCCGATGCCTTTGCCTACTTCAAGGAAAAGGGAATTTTTAATAAGGAAGTGGCTACTAAATTCAAGGACAATGTACTCTCTAAAGGGGGAACTGAAAAGCCAATGGAATTGTACAAACGTTTTAGAGGAAGCGAACCCAAGATCGAGGCCTTGTTGAAACGCGCCGGCTTATTGACTTAAACTTCCCTTTAAAAAAAACCGGAAAATAAAGTATCATTTTTTTAGTTGGACTCCGAGTTCAATGTTACTTTTTATTTAAAAAGGCCAAAGCCCTTTATAGGCCCGAATTATCCTGAATATTGGGATTAAGCTTTTTTAAATGGGCTATAAATCCGCGTTTCTCTCTTGGAGAAATTATGACACTTTCATATGTGTTGTAAAAAATTTCCAGCCTATCCAAGGAAGTAGCTGGGGCACTAACAGGATTATTGGTTGCCTCAATTTTTGTAATGGTATTTATTTGAATAGATCGATTGATCAGGAAACCACTTTTAACTCGCAACACCTTTTCATCAACTTCATAATATGTAAACAAAAAAATATAGGCAACAAATAGAAAGATCAACAATAACACTACAGGACCAACCCCTACTGAATGTTCTATGAACAAGTAAATAGGACTAACCAACATAAGGACTATTACCACAACAAGAAACCAACCAATTTTAGACTTGTATCTTACCATAAATAATTACATTGGACCAACGTCATCACCAACCAATTTATAAATTATTGAAGTCGTCTATGAAAGTAACAGTAAATCTTGGATTTCAGTCTTAATTTACCACCTTAACGGCATCATAACCACCTTCCAAGTTTACCACATGCTCAAAACCCAGGGATTTTAACTTTTCTTGAGCCTTGGCGCTACGTCCACCCATTTTGCAGTATAGGTAAATAGTTTTGTCCTTGTCCACAGCCTTAAAGCTGTCCGCGAAATTTGTATCGAACCAATTTATATTTTGGGCATTCTCCAAATGTCCGTCCCCGAATTCCTCAGGGGTCCTTACATCCACCAAAATAGCATTATCAAGTAATTCCTGCTTAAATTGGGTTATTGGCATTTTGCTCACATTTTCCTGTGAACAACCGGTTTGCAGTACAAGTACCACCAAAAAAAGAAATATTGCTCTCATATCTTATTTACTTATTCAAAAATAAGAATTCTACTTGAGAAAAATCACTTATTTTTGAAACGACAAACAGGTATGACAAAACAAGAATTAAATCCGGATATATGGGTCGATAGTTATTCCGACTACCTCTTTAACTATGCGGTAAGCCGGGTCAACGATTCTGAAATAGCCAAAGATTTGGTACAGGAAACCTTTTTTGCTGGTTTAAAATCAGCAAAAAATTTTAAAGGGGAAGCTGCTGAACGCACATGGCTGATCTCCATTTTAAAAAGAAAAGTGATCGATCATTATCGCAAAATAAACTCCAAAAAAGCGAAATCCATGATTCGGATCACCCAGAACCAGCATAGTGAGACTGATAGCAACTTTTTGGAAGAACAAGTAGCCGATCCAATGAGTCTTTTGGAAAATAGTCAAATAGAAAATGAAGAGTTAGGCTTGGCCATTCAGGACTGCATTAGCAAACTTCCGAAAAAACATGCATTGGCCTTTACGCTAAAAACTATTAACGGACTTAGTACGGAAGAGGTATGTAAGGAGCTAGGAATTAATCCGTCTAATCTTTGGGTTATAATCCATAGGGCACGAACTGTTCTTATGGATTGCCTAAATAACAATTGGTTTAAAATATGAAGACCTGTAAGGATGTTGAAATAATTTGCACGAAAGCTCAGTACAAGGAAGCCACTATTTTGGAAAAAATCAAAATCAAGCTTCACGTATTGGTCTGCCACACCTGTAAATCATTTTCCAAAAAAAATACCAAACTAACCTCCCTCTGTTCGGAAGCCAATCTTAAGACACTTCCTTTTGAAGAAAAAGAAAAGATGAAAGAGAAGTTAAAATCAAAGGCCTAAAAAAACATCCAACACCAATATACAGATCCACCAAAAAATTGGAATGGCCTCTACCCAGAAAGAGGAAAAATATTTTGCCTGTTTTCTTTTTGTAATGAACATAAATATTCCCAACATCAAAAACATTACCCCTTTACTTGTTACCTCCAAATAAGTCAAGTGATCCTTTAAAAAGGTTAAAAAGAAAAAAACCACAACACCCAAAGATCCATAAATTTTAGTGTTCACAAAGCCAAACCTTTGCGGTAAGGTCTTAAGTTCGGGATCATCATATTCCATATCCCTTATTTCAAAAGGCACCATGAGGATCAGGACCATCAAAAAACGTTGTATACCCTCTACACCCACATCCCAATCTATGGCACTATTTACAGCAATTACTGGCAGAACAACGGTTGTACCAGCCCAGACCAAGGCCACTACAAAAATTTTCAGTCCCCCTAAATTTCTAAGATTTTTTGTATTTGGCAATAATGGAATAGCATAAAAACTAGTTAAAATGGATAAAACTGCAATTCCCATCCAGGCATCAAAGGACACAAAATAAGCTTGATATAGGGCCAAGGCACCAGCTACAAAACTAAAGACCTGGATATTTTTATGATGCTTGTTGGCCACTAAAAGATACTTTCTCGCCTCCACACCGTACTTCACAAAGTTGTAACAAGCAATTGTTCCAAAAAAGGCGAAATAAGAAATATGGTTATCCCTAGGCAGCCCAAAAAAAACACAACTAATTTCAATACATGCAAAAACAGATATTGCTACATGTATACTGGCATCCAGATAAAAATGAAATATGTATTTAAGCCATTTCATAAATTAAAAATAACCAAAGTGTTTATAACCTCCTGTTTTAGTTAAAAACTTTGAACGACTTAGAGGTTAAACCTGCAAAATAAACATAAATAATGAGTATTTTTGCTCTCATTTATTTTAGACCAAATTAGCTTATATTATGAGGACAGACGTATTTGCCTTACGCCATATTGGCATTAGAGAGGAAGATCTTCCACAAATGCTGAAAACCATCCGTGCCAACTCCGTGGATCAGTTAATTTCCGAAACCATTCCAGACGACATAAGGCTTGCCAAACCTTTGGTTTTGGACCAGCCAATGAGCGAGCACGAGTATTTGTCCCATATTCAAAATTTATCTGAAAAGAACAAAGTTTTCAAATCCTATATCGGCTTGGGTTATCATGAAAGTATAACCCCTTCTGTTATAAAAAGAAATATTTTGGAAAATGCCGGATGGTATACGGCCTATACGCCCTACCAAGCCGAGATTGCCCAAGGTAGATTGGAAGCCCTGTTAAATTTTCAGACCGTTATTGCAGAACTCACCGGAATGGAATTGGCCAATGCCTCCCTTTTGGATGAGAGTACAGCAGCCGCTGAGGCCATGGCAATGTTATTCGATGTCCGCAGTAGAGATCAAAAGAAAAATAATGTTTTAAAATTTTTCGTCTCAGAAGAAATATTACCTCAAACATTATCCTTATTACAAACAAGGGCAACACCTTTGGAAATTGATTTGATTATTGGAAATCACCAAGAATTTGAATTTAGCGATGATTATTTTGGCGCCCTACTACAATACCCAGGGAAATATGGTCAAGTATATGATTATGCCGGATTCGTAGCTAAAGCGGCCGAAAAAAACATCAAAGTTGCTGTGGCGGCAGATATATTGAGTTTGGCAATATTGACCCCTCCTGGTGAATTTGGTGCGGACGTAGTGGTAGGAACCACACAACGTTTCGGAATTCCATTAGGTTACGGAGGACCGCATGCCGCCTTTTTTGCAACAAGGGAGGAATACAAAAGGAGCATCCCTGGAAGAATTATTGGAGTTACCAAGGATACGGATGGCAAGCCGGCCCTAAGAATGGCCCTACAGACCAGGGAACAACACATTAAGAGGGACAAGGCCACATCCAATATCTGTACAGCCCAGGTGCTACTGGCTGTAATGGCTGGAATGTATGCAGTATATCACGGACCAAAAGGACTAAAATATATAGCAACTAAAGTTCACTCTTCAGCTACAACACTTGTCGATATTCTTGAAAAGTTGGGGTTATACCAGACCAATACTTCTTATTTTGACACAGTAAGCATAAAAGCGGATTCTTCCAAAGTTAGGTCCATCGCTGAAAAGCACGAGGTTAATTTCCTTTATGTTGATGCCGACACTATCGCCATTGCGTTAAACGAGGCTACATCCCTCAAGGATCTGCAACAAATAGTAAATATTTTTGCTGAAGCCATTGGAAAGGAATCCATCACCATAAATGGACTATTGACGCATTCGAATATTGAAAACAAACTAACCCGCACAACAAAATTTTTAGAGAATAGCGTATTCAACTCCTATCATTCGGAAACCGAATTAATGCGCTACATAAAAAAATTGGAAAGAAAAGATTTGGCATTGAACCATTCTATGATTTCCCTTGGGTCCTGTACCATGAAATTGAACGCTGCCTCTGAAATGCTCCCATTGAGCCTTGCACGCTGGGGAAATATTCATCCTTTTGCACCCATTGAACAAGCTGAGGGGTACCAAATTATTTTGAAGGAATTGAAAAATGACCTGAATACCATCACCGGATTCGCCGGAACTTCTTTACAACCAAATTCGGGAGCACAAGGAGAATTCGCCGGACTTATGGTAATAAGGGCCTTTCATGAATCCAAAGGGGAAAGCCATAGAAATATATGCCTTATACCGGCCTCTGCCCATGGTACAAATCCCGCCTCCGCCGTTATGGCCGGAATGAAAGTGGTAGTTACCAAAACCGATGAAAATGGCAACATAGATGTGACCGATTTAAGGGAAAAAGCGGAATTACACAAGGACAATCTATCCGCTTTAATGGTAACATATCCCTCCACCCACGGAGTATTCGAATCCTCCATTAAAGAAATTACAAAATTGATCCATGATAACGGTGGTCAGGTCTATATGGACGGAGCAAATATGAATGCGCAGGTAGGGTTGACCAACCCTGCCACTATAGGTGCGGATGTTTGCCACCTAAACCTACATAAAACTTTCGCTATTCCCCACGGTGGTGGCGGACCCGGAGTTGGACCTATATGTGTAGCGAAACAATTGGTGCCCTTTTTACCAGGTAACCCAGTTATTAAAACAGGTGGTGATAAAGCAATTACAGCCATATCGGCAGCTCCTTGGGGAAGTTCACTTGTATGCCTTATTTCCTATGGATATATAAAAATGTTGGGAGAGTCCGGATTAACACAATCTACCAAGACAGCTATCCTAAACGCCAACTACATAAAGAACAAACTTAGTGGCAAATTCGACGTTCTCTATACAGGAGAAAAGGGAAGGGCGGCCCATGAGATGATTATTGATTGTAGGCCCTTTAAAGAAAATGGTATAGAAGTTACAGATATTGCAAAAAGATTAATGGATTATGGTTTTCATGCGCCTACCGTATCTTTTCCGGTCGCCGGAACACTTATGATCGAGCCCACGGAAAGCGAAAGCGTAGCAGAATTGGATCGTTTCTGCAGCGCAATGTTATCCATACGGGAAGAAATAGATGCAGCATCTATTGAGGACAGTAACAATGCCCTTAAAAATTCTCCCCATACCTTGGAAATGATTACCAGCGATCAATGGGATTTCCCATACAGCAGACAACAGGCTGCCTTCCCATTGCCATATGTTATGGAAAACAAGTTTTGGCCTAGCGTAAGACGAGTGGACGACACTTATGGAGACCGTAATTTGATATGTACCTGCGCGCCTATCGAGGCCTACGCAGAAGCATAGAAATCCCAATAAAGACAAGCCCTGAAAGGCCTTTCAATTAATTTTGAAAGGCTTTTTTTTAAAGTAAATACAAAAGAGGAATAATCTTGGACATCATATCAAATATTATGCATGCATATTACGGCAGCCCAATTATTATATATTTATAGTATTAAATTCACATATTATTATGAACATTGGAATTACTGGCACTGGTTCTTACCTACCATCCATTGTAACAAAAAATTCAGATTTTGAAAATCATGATTTTTTAAATGAAGATGGTAGTCCTTTCAACCATCAGAACGAAGTAATAATTCAAAAATTCAAAGGCATAACCGGAATTAGCGAAAGGCGCTATGCAGAGAATAATTTAAACACCTCCCAACTGGCATTTTTTGCGGCAGAAAAGGCCATCGCCGATGCCAAAATTGATAAAGAAGAGCTGGATTATATCATTTTCGCACATAATTTTGGTGATGTTTCAGATGGTAAATCACAAGGGGATACCCTGCCCAGTTTAGCTACAAGGGTAAAGCATCAATTGCAGATCCAAAATCCAAAGTGTGTTGCATATGACCTCCTATTTGGTTGTCCGGGCTGGATAGAAGGACTAATCCAAGCAAATGCATTTATTAAAAGTGGCATAGCCAAAAAATGCCTAGTCATTGGAGCAGAAACATTATCCAGGGTTGTGGACAAGCACGATCGGGACTCTATGATCTATTCGGATGGTGCCGGTGCAACCATATTGGAAGCCAGGGATGACGCAGGGCAGATATTGGCTCACAACAGTGCAACCTATGCCAACGAGGAAGCATTCTTTCTATATTTTGGAGAGTCATATTCCAAGTCCACCAAAGAAGATAAGCGTTACATTAAAATGTACGGTCGAAAAATATATGAATTCGCCGTAACCCATGTACCCCAAGCTATGAAAGATAGTTTGGATAAAAGTGGAGTACCCATCTCCCAGCTAAAGAAAATCTTCATTCACCAAGCGAATGAAAAAATGGATGAAGCCATAGTAAAACGTTTTTATAAACTTTATGATATGGAAATGCCCAGTGGTATAATGCCAATGAGTATTGAAAAATTAGGCAATAGTTCCGTAGCTACTATTCCTACCCTATTTGATATGGTGAAAAAGGGAAAAATGGAAAATCAATCGATAAAAAAGGGAGATGTTGTTATATTTGCCAGTGTTGGTGCCGGCATGAATATAAATGCCATTGTTTATAGGGTTTAATCTATAAATCACTGAACACTTTTTCAAATATCTTTGTTTCTGGTTTTAGGGTTATAAATTCTTAAACCACAAAACGAACATTTTAAACCACAAACCAGATTACAACTGATGTACGAAAGAACATTCCCGAACAAACGTTTTAAACATACCCTCGCTTTTCTTCAAAAACACATATCTACGGACCAATCCATTTTAGATCTTGGAGTCGAAAATCCTTTTTCCAAGATAATGACAGAAAATGGATATACCGTTGAAAACACAAAAGGTGAAGATTTGGACCTTGATCTTACTTCCGCCAAGACCACTAACGCAGAAGTTACCACTGCCTTCGAAATCTTCGAGCATTTATTAGCACCATTAAACATACTTAGTGCCATAAAATCCAATAAATTAGTGGCCAGTATCCCTTTAAAATTATGGTTCTCACCAGCTTACAGAAGTAAGACGGACCCATGGGATAGACATTATCATGAATTTGAGGACTGGCAATTTGACTGGTTAATGGAAAAGGCGGGTTGGGAAATTAAAGATCGGGCAAAATGGACCAATCCTGTAAATAAAATAGGCATTAGACCCCTACTAAGGAGTTTTACCCCAAGATACTACATTGTTTATGCAGAGAGAAAAATAAGCCCTCAAACCAGCTCCAATGAATAACAAAGGCTAGATTGGATAAAGTGCAGGCAGGCAAAATTCCAAAATCAATTAAAACTTAGCATCTCCTGCTTAAATATACCAACGTCCTACAACTTGGACCATTAGAAAACAAAAATAATTTTACAGGTGAATTACTATATTATTATCCCTGCACACAACGAGGACCAATACCTAAAGGACACCCTGCAATCCGTAGTAACACAAACCATGCCTCCAAAAAAAGTTGTTGTAGTAAATGATAATTCTATAGACAACACAGAGCTCATTATTGATCGTTTTGCTTCGGCACATGAATTTATAACCAAGGTCAACACAAAATCTTCAACTGCCCATATGCCGGGAAGTAAAGTCATCAATGCTTTTAACAAGGGGTTGGAACTGCTGGATGAGAACTACGATTTTTTGGTGAAATTGGACGCGGATATAATTCTTCCAGATACCTATTTTGAAAGAATAGCGCAAATATTTTCATCCGATCCCAAAATAGGAATAGCAGGCGGATTTGCCTTTGAGCAGAATAAAAACGGAGAATGGGCCTTAAATCATCCTATGGATAAAAATCATGTCCGCGGTGCTTTTAAGGCCTATAGAAAAGGTTGTTTTATGACCATAGGCGGACTTAAAACAGCAATGGGATGGGATACTGTAGATGAGCTATTGGCCCAATATAACGGTTACAATATTTACACCGATACCTCCTTGCAGGCAAAGCATTTGCGACCTCTAGGAAATGCCTATAACAAAAAAGCCAAACTACTTCAGGGAAAAGCCATGTACACTATGAGATATGGTTTGCCCATTACCCTGATTGCTTCCCTGAAAATGGCCCTAAAACAAAAAAAGCCAAAGGCTTTTTTTGATAATCTTCAAGGCTTTTTTCTGGCGAGGAAAGAAAAATCCGATTTTTTGGTAAGTCCATTGGAGGGTAAGTTTATTCGCCAGCTAAGATGGAGAAATATAAAAGCCAAACTCTTCCAATAATCGAAAAGTTTGGCTTTTTTAAGTTTATAATAAAGAAAACTGTTACTTGATTACCTCCACAATAGGTTCTCCCGTAGTCCCTGAAGGAGCATTCATTCCCAGCAAAGCAGCAATTGTAGGAGCTATATCAGGAATTTCTGTCCTACTTACCGTACTTCCCTTTTTAATCCCCTTTCCAAAAAATAACAAAGGCGCATGCGTATCATAATTCCATGGGGAACCATGCGTAGACCCGGTTTTCCCGTATGACCCACTGCCTGGATCGAAGACCATCAATACATCTCCCGAACGTTTTTGATTGTATCCATTTTGAACGATGTAAGGTATGCCGCTGGTGTATTGGTTTTGCCACAATTGATTAGCTGTAAACACCTTATAGACCCCATCATATTGAATTAATTCCAATGCCAGCTCTTCCTCTACCTCATCAATATCCAGGTCCAAATTCTTGACCACCTTGTAATCCAAAAACAATTGATTATTGGAGGAATTTTTCACAATATCAGTAGTACCATAGGTATATTTCAAAAACTCGGTAAGCCTGTTCTCCATATTTTTAGAATCCACTAGACCTCCTGGAAGTTTATTGTCTCTTAAAAATGCTGGGACATCAATGGCCGCATGGTCGGCAGTCAGAAACACTGTATACTCCCCTGCTCCCACTTTCTTATCCAAGCTATCAAAAAGACGTTTTAAATCTTGGTCCAAACGCAGATAGGTATCCTCAACCTCCTTGGAGTTCACCCCCCAATTATGACCTACATAATCCGTACTGGAGAAACTAATAGCCAAGAAATCCGTATCGTTATCAGCACCTAGCATTTCCTTGTCCACTGCTTCCAAGGCAAAATCAGTGGTTAAGCTATTGCCGTAAGGTGTGCTTTTTAAGAGGCTATATTTACCATTTTTATCCCATAAACTTACCAAATCATAGGGAAACGTTGCAGTGCCCTGGCCTTCAAAAATACCCTCATAATTATTGTTATCAGAACCACTTTCCTTATAGGTATTGATGTCTTTCAAAGTAGTCCAAGGCTTTTTGTATTGATTTACACTTTTTTGCGAATTAAATTCACTCACCCATTTCGGCAACTCGTTCATGTAATAAGAACTGCTAATCCAATTTCCGGCATCACCCCCATCAAACCAATAGGCGGCATTCGCGGAATGGCCACCTGGCAAAACAGCACCCCTATCCTTTATAGCAACTGCAATTACCTTTCCCCGCATTTGGGTATGCAACCTTACCTGATCGGTTATGGTCGTGGTCTGTATTCTATGAGGAGACATTTTTCCGGCATCCGAGGTGGTTCCTACGGAATTATAACTCTTATCCCCAGCACAATAAACACTCTCATTCGCATATTTATCATACCAATCATTGGCAATTATACCGTGTACAGATGGGGTAGTTCCCGTATAAACAGAGGCGTGTCCCGCACCGGTCACTGTTGGCGCATAATTAAAATGATTGTTTTTGCAATTAAATCCTTCATTTACCATACGCTTAAATCCACCATCACCATATTGATCCCAAAACCGGGTCAAGTAATCGTAACGCATTTGGTCTACTACGATTCCGACGACTAATTTTGGTGTGGTAGCAATGTTTGAATCGGCGTTAATTTCAGTGTTTTTTAACTGCTCTTCCTTATTTTTTTTAGACTTTCTTTGGCCATTTACCAACCCAGGATTAAATCCCATTAAAACCACTAATAACAATAGAAGTAGACTCTTATTTTGCATTTATCAATATTTTTAGGAACAAAAATATATAAATAAAACCTTTAAAATTTAATTGGAAGTTAAATGATTCTTAATATTGTTATTTTTACACTCCTAAGCAATATCACATATTGAATGAATTACCTTGCATCTATCGGTAGCTATTTTATAATGATCATTGAGGTTTTTAAAAAGCCTACCAAATGGTCCGTAATGAAAACCCTAATTCTAAAGGAAATTGACGAATTGGTCTATGGGTCCATGGGCATAATTATTTTCATTTCTTTCTTTATCGGGGGGGTGGTTGCCATACAAACGGCATTGAATATCACCAACCCTCTAATACCCAGGAATCTGATCGGATTTGCCACCAGACAATCTGTTATACTTGAGTTTGCGCCTACCTTTACCTCTATTATTATGGCTGGAAAGGTTGGTTCTTATATAACATCCAGTATAGGTACTATGCGTGTAACGGAACAAATTGATGCCTTGGAAATTATGGGGGTGAATTCCTTAAATTACCTCGTTTTTCCAAAAATAATAGCCATGTTGTTCTATCCGTTCGTAATTGCCATAGCTATGTATGTTGGAATATTTGGAGGATGGACCGCAGGAGTTTTTGGCGGCTTCAGTTCCAGTGCCGACTTTGTGGAAGGCCTTCAATTGGACTTTATTCCGTTTCATGTAACCTATTCCTTTGTAAAATCGATAGTTTTCGCACTGCTTATTGCTACCATTCCATCCTTTCACGGATATTACATGAAAGGCGGGGCCTTAGAAGTTGGTAAGGCCAGTACTACCTCCTTTGTTTGGACAAGTGTTGTCATTATTATTGTAAATTACATTTTAACACAATTACTTTTAGGCTAATGATAGAGGTAGACAATATACATAAATCGTTTGGGGACGCACATATCTTAAAAGGTATCAGTTCCAGCTTTGAAAAAGGTAAGACCAATTTGATCATAGGACAAAGTGGATCTGGAAAAACAGTTTTTCTTAAATGCCTTTTAGGTCTTTTCAAACCAGATGAAGGCACTATTAGTTACGATGGGAAAATTTACGCCAAACTTTCCGCTAGTGAACAAAGGAATTTAAGACAGGAAATGGGGATGGTTTTTCAGGGAAGTGCCCTTTTCGATTCCATGACGGTCGAAGGCAATGTGATGTTTCCTTTAGGTATGTTTACCAAACAATCCAAATCTGAAATGCAGGATCGGGTAGATTTTGTCCTAAAAAGGGTAAACCTGGTTGATGCCCATCATAAATTTCCATCAGAAATTTCTGGGGGAATGCAGAAAAGGGTTGCTATTGCCCGGGCCATTGTAATGAACCCAAAATATTTATTCTGTGATGAACCCAATTCAGGACTAGATCCCAAAACCGCTATCTTGATCGACAACCTAATCCATGAAATTACCCAAGAATACGATATTACTACGGTAATCAACACACATGATATGAATTCTGTAATGGAAATTGGCGAGAAGATAATTTTTCTAAAAAATGGCCTTAAAGAATGGGAAGGCAGTAACAAGGAAATTTTTAAAACCGAAAACGAAGCCGTAACCGACTTCGTCTATTCGTCGGAATTATTTAAAAAGGTTCGTCAGATGTATATTGAAGAGCGAAATTAAATCTGTTCCTCCCTTACTTGAATCTTGGAATTCTTTAACCTTAAACGCAACCAATCCGTTAATTTTTGGGAATCTGTTTTTATTTGTTTGGCAGGCAATCCCTTTTTCCACTGTACATTAAAAACGGGGATGGTATCCATTTTATTGAAATCCGTTGTAATGGTATAGGAAAAGCCCAAACTGGTCAAATTTTCATAATTGGCCTTGGCTTCCGCACTTATTTCCTGAAAAGGAATCTGCTGCTCAACAATCTTGCTCATTTTGCCAACCTCTTCCTTTAAAACTTGAATTTGTTGTTCCTTACTTAGTAGTTCCGCTTTTTTGGACTCATACAACTCATTAACATACTTCATTTGATCCAATTCCAAGTTTTTAGACCCCTGTACCACCTTTAATTCTACATTTTTAAGCTTGGCAAAGGTGTTTTTTTGAGTATTCCATGTGGCAATCACATTATCCGGGATGGTTTCACTGCCCATAAACACCAATTCTATATAGCCACCATTCCCATGATTGTATTGTATGTCCGTTAAATTCTCTAAATAGCGGCCCTCCCCAGGTAATTCATAGGGCGCAATATTGTTGGTTACAAATTGATTGGCTTCCTTTTTAAATAAAGACTCCTGAAACACATCATAAAATGTAAATCCGGCAGGAATTATTACTAAAATTGCTACTATCGATGCCATCCGGGCTATAAACCTTCTTCGCTGTGAATTGGCATAGCGCACCATTGGAAAGCGCAATAATTTTATTACCAAAAAAGTAGCCAAACCAATAAAAATGGTGTTTATGGTAAAGAGATACATGGCTCCAGTGGCATAACCAAAATTACCTATGGCCAATCCAAAACCAACCGTACATAAAGGTGGCATCAATGCTGTGGCAATGGCCACACCAAATATAACGCTTGCAATAGTTCCCTTTTTTGCCCGGGCAATTACCAGGGCCAATCCCCCAAAAAAAGCAATGAGTACATCCCTAATATCCGGTTCGGTACGAGCCAGAAGCTCCGATGACTCATCCCGTAAAGGAAAAAAATAAAAGAATAAAAAAGCTGTAATGACACTTAATCCAACCATTACGGCAAAATTCTTCAAGGAACGCCTTAAGGTATCTATATCATTGATTGCCAATGACAAGCCCATACCCAATATAGGACCCATTAAAGGCGAAATTAACATCGCACCTATGACTACGGCCGTGGAGTTGGCGTTAAGACCAACAGAGGCAATAAAAATGGAACAAATTAAAATCCATGAGGTGTGTCCTTTAAATGGAATATCCGCAATAATAGATTCCTTGGTAGCTTCTTGATCGGTGTTTTGACGAATATCGAGCAAATCACTGAGAAATTTTTTAGTACTTCCCAACAGCCCTTTAAAATCCTTTTTAATATCCTCTCCACTACCTTCGGGCACTACCTGATTCTCATCCTTATTTAAATTTTCCTCCATAACTATCCTAAATGTGCTCCAAATTTATCCTTTACCTTAGCCAGTATTGTTTTTATGTCCTGCTCCTTTGATTTAGGATATATCAACAAAACCTCTTCCTTATCCACTACAATATAATCCTTTAAACCTTCAATGACTACTATTTTACCTTTTGGAGAGCGTATCATATTCCCTTGGGCATCCTCGGCCAAAACTTGGCAGTTCACCAAAGCATTATTATTTTCGTCCTTATCCAACTTATCGTATAGGGAGCCCCAGGTGCCCAGATCGTTCCAATCGAAAGTAGCAGGTAGGACAAAAATATTTTTGGAGGGTTCCAAAATAGCATAATCTATGGACACATTATCCGCCTTTGGATAATTTTCATTGATAAATGCCCTTTCCTGGGTGGTATTGTAGTATTCCATCCCACTCTGGAACAAAGTATATTGTTCTGGTTGAAATTGTTTAAAAGCATTTACTATGGTATTCACG
>TARA_R110000868_G_scaffold7497_3_pt1 | contig 17496 bp, 10 predicted proteins | sample TARA_R110000868 | Tara Oceans TARA_R110000868 (sample SAMEA4397489) | marine metagenome | biome: Polar Biome; feature: [SRF] surface water layer (ENVO:00010504); material: water (ENVO:00002006), including particulate matter (ENVO:01000060) such as... | depth 5 m | reverse complement strand
CGCTACAAATGATTGGGCACTAAGTTTTCTACCTTACACAGATATTATGTGCGAGTCAAAATGCAAGAACTTAGCCAGCATTGAGCTGTATAAATACTATATGGAGAAGAATAATGACCTATCTAAACAATATGTACGGACGCAAGTCCAGCCCGATCTCATCGAAGTCTGATAAGAATCCTAATCGTATTACAGGCGGATTACGTGCGCAGGGTGTTGATCGCTTTACTATGGTTGCAGAAGATGGCTCTAGTAAAGAAATTCCTACATTAGAATATGTTCGCAGTTTGGAAGAGCAGTCAAGAAGGCAGCGAGCAGCTATCGATGTTTTAGAACGAAAGCTAACTCGCTGTGAAACTTCTATTCAGCAGCTACAAAGTGCTGTACTTAGGAACCAGTCTTAGGTTTACGACCACGCTTTGCTGGTGCTGATTTAATAGCAGCAGGTTTCTTAGAAGCAGACTTTGGGGCTGCTTTTTTTATGTCTGCTGTTTTAGGCGTTGCTTTAGGCTTTTCAACAACTGGTGCAACAACTGGTGCAACAACTGGTGTTTCTAGTTTATAAGGAGCCTCTGCAACTGTTGCAGGACTCGATGTGAATAGATTCTTAATCCAATTTAACATAATGTTTCCTCCTTAAGGATAAGTATTTACAACAAGGAGAAACATTATGATTAAAAACTGGATTGTAGCTAGACTAAGTGAGCGTACTACATTAGACGGTGCTATACTAATTGGTGCTGGTATTGCGTTCTTAATTTTTAAGCCGATAGCAAGCTTAGTAGCATACGGTGCTATTGCATACGGTGCTTGGACACTTTGGAAAAAAGAGAAATAAATGATTTCAGTAACGCCGACTGCTAATATACAGATTGGCAAATTATGCCAAGAGCATAGTTGTTATGCAATTACACTAAATGTCAAAGGCGGCGGATGTGCCGGCTTTGAATACGAATGGGGAACAGCAGCAGCAAACGAACTAAGTGCCGACGATTATGTAATCGAATGTGACACAGGGGCGTTTGCAGTAGGATCACACAGTGTCGTTTTCTTAGCTGGATCAACTATCAATTATAAAAAAGACATTATTGGATCAACATTTGAAGTATTAAATCCAAATGCTCAAAGTGCGTGTGGGTGTGGTGTTTCTATAAATTTTAATGATAGTATACATTATTAAAGTTTCCCAATTGGTGTAGAACTGCTAGCACTCATATTCCAAACTTGCTTGCGTTCTACACCTTTTCTTTGGGCAAATCTCTTACTATCGCAGGTCTTACATACGTGAAAGTAGTTATTACTTAGGCGTTTAGGATCCATACTTCCCCTAGCCCGTATAAACTCTTCATCACAACAGTCACACCTAAATACACAATGAGTTACTTCGCGAGTGTAGGAGTGTTCCTTGCCTGTTTTGCTTTTTCGGGTGTGCCGCGATTGCTTTTTAAATTCTCTTATAAACATAACTATATTTACATTAAGATTATAAAATTGTACGATAAATAACTATAACAGATGTTAAATTTACTATGGAAAAATCCATAGTACCCATAAAATCGGAGCATAAAAATGGCAAAACAAGAAGTTGATATTGGCGTAGAAGGTAATGACGGCACAGGCGATAGTATTCGCGAGTCGTTTCGTAAAGTAAATGAAAACTTTAACGAGATATATGCAGTATTCGGCGCTGGTGGATCTATTGATTTTACCACACTTGGCGATACCCCAGAATTCTTAACACCTTACACAGTTCCGTTTGTTAATAATGGTGCTACTGCAATTGATTTAGTTGAATTTGCTAGTGATCGGGCGACCGGTGCTGCAACTGACAGTGTGTTAATAAGCTACGATTATGCTGGGAAGATTGTACTTTCAACTGCATTTAGGAGTTTAGTACAAGATAGTACTCCTAAATTGGGCGGGCCATTAGATGGTAGAACACCCGAAGGTGGAGAAGTAATTCGAACTATTGCACTTAGCGGTAGCGCAATTAGTGAAGCAGCAGTTACTAGTTTTAACCAAACTTATGCTAGCAGCGAAAACATTACAATTGACGACCTTGTTATTACAAAAGGTTATGCTGACAACAGATATATTGCAGGCGCATTACCAATACGCCTCGACGACGAGCCTGCTGATGCATCTGAATATAGTTTAAATATTACAGCATATACTAGTGGTAATGCTGTAATAAACAGTCACGGTTTTGACAGAACAATCAACGGAACTCCGTATAGATTTAACGCAGAAGACGTTAAGCCGTCAGTACTGACAAACGGACAAACATATTATTTAAGATACTTTAATACAAATCAATTAAGTATTCACGCTACTAAAGAAGCTGCAACAGTCCAAAGTCAAAATACTGCTAATTCAAATAAGATATTCATTGTTGGAACTGTCGGAGTAGATGATAGTCATACACTTACTGATATAGGATATGATGAAACTCTATCAGGCTTTTTCTTAGCAAACGAAGCAATACCTCGCAAGAGTATTGTTCGTCGTCAAGGCGATACAATGACAGGTCCTCTAATTCTTCACGATAGTCCGGGAGAATTAACAGGCCTTACTACTTCTAAAGAAGACTTACAAGCAGCAACCAAATTTTATGTAGATAACACTTCATATGCAGCAGTTGATAACCTTTATGTTAGTACTCAAGGCGACGACACAATGCGTGGAGTTCCAGCAGGTAAAGAAGGAACTTCATTAAACTATGCTTATAAAAGTGTAAATGCAGCAGCAGCTCGTGCAGCTGAAATGATACAAGCTGCTGAATCTGAACCAGGTCCATATTTTCAAACAATTACTCGTAATGATGGGGCAGAAGCTGCTACAATAGCAAATGTCGAAATAGCAACATTAGGCGGACAAGGTCCAGTATTTTCACAAGCAAGAAATCTTATTGAGCTGAACAAAGCGTTTGTTGCAAGAGAAATAACTTCATACTTACAGTTTAAATATCCAGACTTTACTTACAATACAGCTACTTGCGAAAGAGACTTAAACTTAATTATGGATGCAATTGCGTTCGATATTAATCTAAGTGCAAGTGCAACATTAAACAACTCAAATGCACTGACTAGACGAGCAGCAGAACGGTATTATGCAAATGCTAGTGGACGCATTGCTATTCGGCGTCAGGGTGTAGAAACAGTTGACGCAATTGAAACTGCACGTGATATGATTGCTGCAATACTATTAAACAGAACATACTTACAAACACCAATTAACGCTGTTACTAACGCTGCTATTCCTACAGTAACAACTACACTTAACCATAATCTAGTTGACGGCAACATTGTAGTGTTTAAATCTGTTAACGGAATGATACAACTTAACGATAATTACTATTATATTAAAGTTACAGGTCCAACTACGTTTGAATTGTTTAGCGATGCAACTCTAAATACTGCAATTAATACAACTGCATTTACTGCGTATGCGTCTGGTGGTACTATTGGTATAGTTTATCAAACTGACAATAAACAAACATTTGATATCGGTAATGATGCAGCGGCACTTGCAAGAGCAGGCGTTAATGAAAAGTTCAATTTAGTTGTTGAGATTATAACTAATGGTATTAACGAAGGAGCTGTTGAAAATAATGGTCGCACATACTTAATAAAAATTGATCCGGGCGAAGGCAATGAATCAGTTGATCAAGCTATTGCAAATAACAGAGACATTATTCCTGGAAAGGTAGTAGTTGGTAAAATATCCAAAGCACAGGGTAGAGTTGTAAATTACTTTTCAAGAGTATCTCCTAACAATCCTGACCTATCTGGTCTATATGACGTAGCCGAAATACATTTGTTAAAGCCGATCGACTTTATTCCAAACGAAGATTTAGAATACGGAAACTTTGTTAAACAGAAACAAATTACTATATTTGTTGAATCTGGATTTTACGAAGAAGATTATCCAATTAAAGTTGCAGCAAACGTATCTATTAAAGGAGACGAATTTAGACGAGTTATTATTCGTCCTAAGCGCAGAATATCTCAATCACGTTGGGCAGATACGTATCTTTATAGAGACAGAGATTTTGACGGTATAACAGTATCTACAGCAGGTACTCGTTTCTATAATCAAACAAATGAATGGCAAGGACACTTTGGATATCATTATCTAGCAAATCCTGAAAAACCACAAAACACTGGTACTCCTGCAGAAAATGCAGGTGGATATGATGCAGCATCAGCAATACTTAGAGAAAACAAAGAATTTATTCAACAAGAAGTACTTGGTTATATTAACAGTAATGTTAACGATTTATTGTATGATAAACCAACATTTGCAACTGATCTAGAAGAAATACTTAGTGGACTGACATACGACTTTAGTTTAGCTACAACATATAATCAAGTTAGATTAGGTTTAAAATTTCAACGTACAAAAAGTATATACTTAGATCAAAGATTAAAAGACATTTGGGTAGTAGCATTAACTCACGCTAAATCATTAGTAGCAGCTCTTCCCGGAGTTGGATCTCGCTGCAATGTTGGATTTGACACAATAATTAATATTATTACAAACGGCAATGTAAACACAGATGACGGCGCAACATTACCTATTACTTACACTGCGTTTGCAGGAACTACTGCTAACGGTGCTAATGCACGAAATCAACTACAAGCAAACAAAGAATTTATTGCGCAAGAAGCACTAGCATATTTAAAAGCCCTTGCTCCAAAAAAATATATCAATGAACAAGTACGATTAACAGATTTTAGAAACTTTGTAGATGTACTCACATACGATATGTTTTATGGCGGCAACGTTGGTAGTGTAGAATTTGCAAGAGACTTATTTGACAGGAACGGTGCTCAACTAAAGTTTGAAATTAATACAAGACAAGAGACACTAGCTACACTAGATTATATTAAAACTGTTATCGAAGACGTGTTGTTAGAAACAACAGTTACTCCTACTATTGGTAATTCTGAAGTACAGGATACAACAAATACTCCTGCAACAAGTACAGAAGTAGGAATTGTAAATGCTTACATAAACATAATCTATACACAGATTAATAATAACAACTTAATAAACATACCAGCAAGAGTTCCTCCGTCCTTAGCAGACATAAGCGATTCTGGAATCATAGCAGCAAAGAGCAGTGTTGACGGTAATATTACAACTGTAACCTCTGGTGTTCTTTTATACTTAGATTCCGACCCTGTTACATCCTTTACATATAACACTGACAAATGTGCTAGAGATGTTGGATTAATTGTTGATGCATTAGTTGACGATTTAATTGCAGGTGGGGACGAATTTTCTACCGAAGTACAAGGCGAATACTTTGAAAGTTATATTTTAAGATATAACAGTGGCGGATTTGGTGGACAAGAAAATGTTACTAAGCGAGCTATTGAATATGTAAAAACAATTGCTGCAAGAACATTTACTGGAACTTATGACGAGGGCGACCTATGGCAAAATCCATTAGATAATGACTATATAGAGTTTGACGGCAAATATGGAATTGCTGAAGCAGGCACTGATACTGTTGTTAATGGATTAGTAACTAGGATGGTATTTGCGTTTGACAGAGACTATAACCCACCAAGACGTAACGACGAAATGGATGTATTCATGATGAATGATGCAACTATTATTAGAAACGTTACTGTACAAGGACACGGTGGATTTTTATTAGTACTCGATCCTGAAGGGCAAGTTTTAACTAAATCACCATATGTACAAACTGGTTCAAGTTTTTCTAAATCGTTAGGTAACCAAAAGATATTTGGTGGCGGTATGTTTGTTGATGCTTACACTGGTAACTTACCAATGTACATTCCTACAACTATCGATCCAGTTGGCGAAGGAAATCCGGGTGACATAGAATCTGGTAAAACTAATGCCTTTGAACTGTGGGTGAGATCAGAAGAAGGTACAGGCTTGTTTATTCGTCAACCAGAGTTGCCTGCGCCGTTCTATATAGAAGGTAGACGCTACCAAGTTAATGCAATTAGTCGTTATAGTAAATCAAACGGCTGGTGTAAGCTTCACTTAGATCCAAACTCAAACAACAGTGACGGGTTTGACGAATCACAATTTGAAGAAAACGTAGGACAGATTAGCAGAACAGTATACATTCAAACTGCTGGTAACCGTTCGATGCTAGGCAATGACTTTACACAGATTAACGACTTAGGGTATGGCCTTGTTACCAATAACGGTGCGTTCTCAGAGATGGTATCTATGTTTACATATTACTGTCAGGCAGCTTACTATGCTAAAAACGGTTCTGAAATACGATCACTAAACGGATCAAACGGTTATGGATATTTCGGTCTAGTAGCCGAAGGTGCTGATCCAAACGAAATTCCAGATCAGGTAACATATGCAACTGATATGGTACAACCTGCTAAGTCAATAACATACTTAGACGGCACAGATAATACAAACATCCAAGGTGGTCTTTCTGTATTCATTACTGATTTAAAATATCCGCCTGCACCAAACTCAACTATACAAATTGATCACGGTGCTGTCATTGGAGTACTAAGATATAGAGTCGGGTCAGTGTCAAAAATTACAACTTTGCCAGGTGGAGTATCACAACCGACTGATGGAATATATACTAACGACATCTACAGATTATCACTTACTGGTAAGGTTGGCGGCGAAAACGGCGACTTCTTTAATAATCTTCAAGCAGATGTCGTTGATGGTACACTAATTGAATTTAGAACAGGTTCTACGCACATATTTGATAAAGTTAAAAGTAAAAGCGACATAGTAGAACGTCCTAGTACTGCTATTAACTTTGACGAGTCTGATTTGATTACTTATAGATCGACTGCGTTTTCAGGCAGTGACAACTTCGGTACTGAACTATCAGCTACACAAATACAAACTACGTTTAACTTAGAATATGATCATATTGAAGTACCTGTAGATTTTGCCAATGCAAGTGGCGGAAATGGCACTACAATCAGTGACACTAATATAGCAATTGCTACTAATACACAAGGATTGCAGCTAGATGCTTCTAAGATTACAAGACTTACTAGAGATATATACGGAAATCAACCAGTTGCTAGTTCAAATCCTAATGCATATAACTTAATTGCCAACAATTTAAGATATGTGCAAGAAGAAGTTATTCAATGGATTAATACAACATATCCAGCGTTAGACTACGATGTAAATAAATGTTACAGAGATGTAGGATTAATTGTTCGCGGCATAGGAATGGACTTAAAATACGGTGGTAATGCTACTACTGTACAAAATGCAAACAAATATTATGTAGGAACAGTATCGTATTTGCCCGAAATTCAAAAAGCAGCTACTATAGCAGCACAAGACAAGGCAAAAGAAATTGTAACACAGTACATTTTAACAAAGGCAGCTTGGGTAACGGCAAACACTAATGGATATACACAAAGTACAGCTGGTTCAAATGCGGAAGCTGGAACTGCTACTACTGCGTCAACGCTTATGGATATTGTTACAGACGCAATTGAGTTAGGCGCAGCAACTATTCCGTCAGGCATAGCAATAACTGGTTATGCTGGCGGTATGAATTTTGTATATGCTGGTAGAACACATCAAATCGTAGGATTTACTGACAACGGCGACGGCACTGCAACAATAGCAATCGATAGTATGCCAGTAACTGATCTTACTTCAGGTGGCGTAGGTATTGCTCAAGCATTTACTGCTAATAGAATATTGTACGCTGGTATACAAATAGACACAACTGCTGAAATTACTGTTAGTATATCACTATGTAGAGCTACCGGGCACGACTTTACACAAATTGGTCTTGGGTCGTTTAACACAGCAAACTACCCAAGTGTTATTTTAGGAAAATCAGGCAATTCACTTGCACCGTTTTATGTAGATTCTGAAAGTGCTGAATCAGGACAAGTTTGGGAAAGACGTAAGGGACGAGTGTTCTGGATGTCAACTGACCAATACGGCTTCTTCCGTGTAGGACAGTTCTTTAGTGTGGATCAAGCGCAAGGATCGATTGCATTCTCAGGCGAACTTGAAATTACAAACGCTAACGGTTTTGGATTTAAGAAAGGCGTTGTAGTCGACGAGTTCTCAATTGACGATACTATGGTTGACGAGTCTGATACTGCTGTTCCTGTTGAAAAAGCAATTGTTAGCTATGTCAACAAGCGACTTGGTAGAGATAAAAATAATAACACTATATCTGGACTAGGATCAGTAACAGGCTACTTACCATTAAACGGCACTCCGTCAATGCTAGGCGATTTAAAAATGGGCGGAAACAAGATACAAAATCTTGATAACCCTGACAACGGAGATGATGCAACTAACAAAGCGTATGTTGATGATAAGATCCTTAACAGTGATAACTTTGATGTTCTAAGAGAAACAACAAAGAATGACGTTACAGCAGGTGATTTTGTTACATACACCGGTTACAGAAAGATTTTAATCGAAGTTCCGCAAGATGGATCAGGATCGGATACGTACGAAGTAGGAGATATTATTAAAAACAATGCTGGTAATGTAACAGCAGTTGTTAAAGACATAGTTCAAACTACAGACGATATTGTAGGTGAGAATCAAATTGGCAACGAAATTTGGGTCGTAACTTACGAATTATCATCAATACCCGACTTCACTGAAGAAGCCATTAAGGGCGACGGAAGTAAAGCAGATATAACATCGTTTGTACTAAGAGGACCATTTGACGAAATAGGAAATGCCAACAATAGCGTTACTAGTGATGTTAATATTACTTTAACACGAAATGACGGAGTACTTGATTCTTCAGGAGTAGGCGCTATTGCTGAACTTGAAATTCAGTTACGTAATGGTGTTGTAGGTGATACAGAAGTTGCAGCTGATGCAGCAATTGCACAGTCTAAACTATTAATGAACAGAGCAACTACTAAAGATACTAGTAGCGGACTATACGGCAGTGGTGATGCAGTTGGCCAAACATTTAGAGGCCTTGGTGTATTTGATGCAGACAATTTTACCGAAGAAGTAAGATTAACGCTATCAGGAACCATTACTGCGGCTGTTGGAGATGTACTCTATCAGGGTTCTAATAGAGGTGTAGTTTCTGAACAAATAACAGATAATACGTTAGTTGTAATTAAAACTACTAATATGTGGGTACCAAGTGTTACAGTAATTACAAAGGCATCATTTTTAGATGGTATTGAACGAGCTGCACAATCTACTAGTAGAGTAGTTACAGCAGTTAATAGCAGTGGATTTATTGGATTAAAAGAACGTAGTATTGGTTTTGATAAGTTGACTTCAATAGCTACTGATACTGTTATTGGTAGATCGCTTGATAGTACAGGCGATGCTAGTGCTATTCCGTTTAATACAGTTGTTAAAGAAGGCTTTGGCGTAGAAGATAAAGATTTCTTTGGTGGGGCCTCTAAGATAGAAAATGACATTGTATTACTATCTGGTAACAAGTTAAACTTTGCAACTCTTGTAAGTGTACAAAACGGGGAATCTATTACACAAGGAAATATAAGAGGATACGTACAAGGTACAGCATATAATACAAACAGCATATATGTCGTTGATGTGATTAATACAAATACACTTGCCGTTGCAAACTTTGGTGTCGGCGCTGTTAATGCAAGTATTAGTGGGGCAATTGGCAGTGTAACTTCAGTTAATACAGGAGAAAACTTAATAGGCAGAGTCTTGGTTAAACTAGACGAAGGCATTTATGGAACTACTCCGATTAGTACTGTTAGTGCAAATGATAGTATTGTAAGGCGCACTAGTAGCGGAGCAGTTCAAGCTAATAACTATGTTCTAGGAGGGTCGTCAACTAATACTGTGCTATCGGAAACAGGCAACACTCTTAAATTTACTACGCCAAATGGTGGAACTATTCTTACTTCAGTAGGAAATAATAGACCAGTAACACAAATAGGCGGTAACATTGTTATTGGCGATATTGCAAATAATTCTGCAAATGAAGGCACCTTTCAAGATGCTAGTAGATTTGGTGAAGCTAATACTGTAGCAGCAGGGTTGTTTATTATAGGTCAACAATACAAAATTGCTACTTTAGGATCAACTAACTTTACACTAATCGGAGCAAGTGCAAATACACTAGGTGTAATATTTACTGCTACAGGCGTAGGAGCCGGTACTGGTACTGCAACCGTGCAAGGCTATTCTAACTTAGCTGCTCGTTGGGTATATACTAACTTTATCGAAGCACTAACTGAAAAAAATAGTACTTCAACTGGTATTAGTATAGGTAAAGGAACTGGATTTGCTAGCGCAGACGATCAAACTATTATTTTAGTAACAAACGGAGCCGAAAGATTAGTTGTTACTAATACTACAATAACTGCAAATGCAGATATTGCAGCAGATGCTGGGCAATTTACAGGTAATTTAACTGTATTAGGGGCCAACGAGTTTGCTGTTACAAATGCTACTGCTGCTACTAGGTTCTTAGTTTCGGGTGCAACTGGTAATACTACAATTGGAACAGGTACTACAGGTACTCTAAGCGTAGGAGGTGAGATTAGTACTGCGTCAAGTCTTGTTGTAGCAACTAGTGCAACGTTTGGCGGTGGCTACGGTGACACAGGCACTACAATTTCTACTGCTGGTAACATTAGCACAAACGGTACACTAACCGTAGATAGTACTACTAAACTTAACGGCAACACTGATATAGGTAATGCAACTACTGATACACTAACAATTACAGCAAGTGTTGATAGTAACATTATTCCAACTGGAACACGTAACTTAGGTAGTTCCACAAGTGCGTGGAGTACTGTATACGGAGGCACATTCTCGGGTACTGCTACAACTGCAAAATATGCTGACTTAGCTGAAAACTACTTAGCTGATGCAGAGTATGCTCCGGGTACTGTACTTGTGTTAGGCGGCGCAGCAGAAGTTACTACAACTAATGCTAAAGGTGATCATAGAGTTGCAGGTGTAGTTACAACTAATCCTGCACACTTAATGAACAGTGCGCTCGAAGGCGAGTACGTTGTGGGTGTTGCATTATCAGGACGAGTTCCTGTTAATGTAGTTGGCGCTGTACGCAAAGGTGATATTATAGTTACTAGTGCAATGCCAGGCTTTGCTTGTGTAGACAATAATCCAAAATACGGAACTATTATCGGTAAAGCAATAACAGAAAAAACCGACAGCGAGCGTGGAGTTGTTGAGGTACTAGTTGGTTAATTGTAATTACGATAAATATGTAAAACAGGAAGAATAACACATGGCAAACAGATTTCCATTAGTTTTTGATGCAGGAGCAGCTAAGAGTATACAAGAACTTCCGACGGGGGACAATTTAAACCTGTCGGGAAGTAGTATAGCTAATGCTGTTAATATTTCTGCAACAGGAACACTTACAGTACCAACGTTAAATGTTACTAGTATAAATGTCAACGGCAGCGCAATTGCTGCTGTTGCATCTACTAATGACTACAATGATTTAACAAATAAACCGTCTTTGTTTAGTGGCGATTATAACGATTTAACTAACAAACCGGCAGACGGAGTAGTTAGTTGGAACACTTTAGCTGACAAACCGGTTATTGCTTCAAAAATAAGCCAACTAACAAACGATACTAATTTTGTTTCTAACGCACAAGTTACTATTACAAGCAATCAAGTAACTGATTTAGCAACTGTAGCAACTTCTGGTTCTTTTAACGACCTTGCCAATGTTCCAAACTTTGTAACTAACGAACAGATTGTAGGCGGAACACTGACTGTTGAAGTAAGTAATACTGGTGACCTACAAGGTAGTGTATTTGCAGATGATAGCTCGTTAATGGTAGATCATATCAACAATGAACTAATTACAAATAAACTTAAAACAGACGTAATTGAAAGTGATAATTTTGCGTTACTTGCTCAACGAAACATAGTAATTGATACGTCGGAGTTTGTATCAATAAAATCACAGTCCTTCGAACTATACAACGATAATTCAGGAACAAATATTTCAGACCTTGATGTATTACGATTTCAAGGTAATGTAGACTTTACACAAGCATCAGTATCCGGGCTTACGCTTGGAGATGTAGTCGGAGATCTAAAAGGCTCAGTGTTTTCTGATGATAGTGCTGTAATGGTTGATGCTGTAAATAATATTATAACAGCAAACACTGTCAATGGCGACAGTATAACTGGCACTAATATATACGGAAATTTATCTAAACAGTTCGACAAACTAACTATTAGCTCTACTGCTGGCATTGATATACTACCAGCAGGAGCATTAAACATTCCTAATGCTACGTCAGTAATAGTATCAGCAACTAATGGAATTAGCCTTGCTGCTACTGATAATTTAGTATTATCAAGTTCGAGCGGAATTATAGACTTTGCAAGCGGATCAACCGTTGACTTTACTGACACTATAGTAACTGGATTAAATGTACAAGCAACTGGTGATTTAGTTGGTAGCGTGTTTGCAGATAATAGTACATTACTTGTAGACGGAGTTAACGGTAAAGTAGTCGGAGATATTGAAAGTACCTCATTATCAGTCACTAGTAATACTGGTTACGGAATAACAGTTAGTGACACTCAAGCAAGTGTACTTGTGCTTGGTCAAGACGGACTTACTGTTACTAATGCTAGTGGATCAGTTTTAGGCGGAACTAGCGGAGTTACGCTAGTTGGTGCAGCAGGCGGGATAATTACAATCGGTGCAGGGACAGCAGGTAATATTATACTAGGAAGCGGATCGAATACTGTACAGCTTGTAACCAGCACTTCTTTGGATATATCGGATCTTACATTAATAAACTTTGCAAATTCTACAATAAGCGGGTTAGCAGGCGGGTCAGTAAGTTACACTGCTACTACTCCTGCAAATTGGTTCGGAACTCCGCCAGCAACGGTACAAGAAGCAATAGATAGAATAGCAGCAGCATTACAAGCTAATGCAATCTTAGCATAACGGAGAATAAAAATGGCAATAGAATATATTAATACAGGAACAATCGCAAACGACGGAACTGGTGATGCTCTCCGTGAAGCATTTATTAAAGTTAATAATAACTTTGAAGAACTTGATTTAAGAATTATTGAAGAGACTGTAATTGAAAATGTTGGAGTTGTAGGAGCTAGTGTATATGCTGGCAAAACTGACGGAGTTAACGGCTTTAAAAAAATAATAAGTGGGACTAATATCAATGTTTCAGAAAATGCTACAAGTATCACTCTTAATGTTCCAAATTCGTTAGACGAACTTTTAATTATAAGCGACAATGGAGCAATTACTGTTGCGCCCGGGCAAAGCTTAACTGTTGCAGGTGGCAACGGTATTAATTCAAGCACTAGCGGACAGTCATTAACTATAGAATTAGATACTAGTAACATTGTTTCTAGAGATTCAGCACCTGCGCTGTCTGCAAACTTGTCTGCAGGCGGCTATAACATACTAAATGTGGGTACACTATCTGCTACAACATTTAACGGAACACTAGAAGGATTAGTATACGGAATTGATGTGCGAGAACTAGGATCGTTAACAGGGTTTGATTTTGGAAGATTTAGAAATACATACAATAATGCAATAGAATTTATTATTGCAACTACAGATTTAGATTTTGGACCATTTAATCCTGATATCGGAGATACCGTAGACCTTGGTTTTCTTGTATAAGTTATTTCCGATAAATATGCTTATATAGGAAGTAGAAAATGTCAAATTTATGGACTCGAGCAAATAACACATCACTAGGCGATCTTGTTGAAAAGGTAACAACAACTATTCCGTTGCCTGTTCTTAATAGAGCAAGAGTGTCACTTATTAGTGGTGCGCTACCTCCTGGAATAAAAATAAATGATAATCTATTAGATGGTACTCCGTACGAAGTTGCTAGAATTATAGAGTATAAATTTGTTTTAAGAGCAACACTAGATAAGTTGATCGAAGACAGAACATTTAGATTAACAGTAAGTGGACCTGATGTTCCGGTCTGGCAAACAACTGCTGGCGACTTAGCTGTTGGTAATAACAACACATTTTTTATATTAGATAGCAGTCCTATAGACTTTCAACTAGTCGCAACTGATGATGATTTAGAAGCCGGACAAACTTTAGAATACTATTTAGGCGAAGGCGACGGAGAGTTGCCGCCGGGATGCACGTTAACTACTGATGGTAGAATTATTGGAATTGTCGATCCTCTATTAGCTATAGTAAGAGGTGAAATTTATTCGAGTGGGTTTTATGATACTAGCCCGTACGATATGACATCGGGAGGTTATGATTTTGGTATACGAAGCTCTAACGGATACGATAGCTTTTATTACGATACAACTACTTGGGACTTTAATTATACTGAACGTGCTCCTGCAAAATTAAATCGCTATTATCAGTTTACAGTAAATGTAACTGATGGTGATACTGTATCTCGCAGAACATTTAAGATATTTGTAGTTGGAGATGATTTCTTTCGAGCAGACAACACTGTATTACAAGTGGGTAGTGGAACATTTACAGCAGACAACACCAACTTAAGAACTCCTATCTGGATTACTCCTAGCGACTTAGGCATCAAACGAGCAAATAACTATGTAACACTACAACTAGATATAATAGATACAAACACACAAGTAGGGTTTGTTTCATACAGTATATCGGCTACTAATCCAGGAACATACAGATTAAAGACTACTGGCGAAACAATAACTAACGGATACTACGAAATAAGTGGAAGGTTGCCTAAATTTATAGACAGCAGGCGTGGCCCGGATAGTTTTAATGGAAACATTCCTAATCCTATAGTTCTGAGTGAATGGGAAGTATTAGTTCCAGAAACAGTTAGTATACTGCCGCCAGGTCTGAGTATTGATCTTTCAAATGGAGAAATTGCAGGAAGAGTCCCTTATCAGTCAGAAGTGACCACAAAATATACATTTACGCTTATTGCAACCCGCATAACTCCGGACAATGTTTCAGAAAGCGTTTCGTCATTAAAAACATTTACAATTAGATTACTAGGTGAAATAAATTCTGAAACACTATGGGTTACTGAGCCTAATTTAGGAACACTTAATACTAATGCTATCAGTGTGTTACGAGTAGAAGCAACAACTACTGTGCCTAATGCAAGAGTGGTATACAGCTTTTCTAATGGAAGATTACCTCCTGGGTTAATTCTTACATTCGACGGAGAAATTGCAGGAAAAGTCAACTCATTTGGTGAAAAAGTATATCGTAGCCTGTGGAGAGGTTCTAGGAGTTATAAAGCAGGAGATGTTGTAAAACACGAAGGTATATTCTATACTACAAATAGTAATCATTTAAGCACATCGTCGAATAACTTTGTGACAGATATTTTATTATGGGAAGAATTTAATTACAGCATAGAAGGGTTAACTATTTTTAACTCGGATAACATTAGCTTTGATGCAAACATTACAACAATAGATAGACAATTTAAGTTCTTGGTTAATGCACAAGATCAATACAAATATAGTATTGCTAAACGAGAATTTAGTATTACTGTAACCGATCCAGAAATAATAAAATATAGTAATATTAGTATGAAGCCGTTTTTAAAGGAATCTATAAAACAACAATTTAGAAACTTTATTTCTAATCCAGAAATTTTTATACCCGAGAACATTTATCGTCCGGGTGATAAAAACTTTGGCATTCAAAGAGAAATTAAGGTTCCAGTATACTACGGAATAGAAACTAAAAGCATTAACGAATTCGTAGCTGCCGCTGCAAAAAATCATAAAAGAGGACAATATATTGTTGGTGACTTAAAAACAGCCGAAGCTAGAATTGAAGGGACAGATACAGTAGTATACGAAGTAGTGTACTTAGAGGTAATAGATCCAAGAGATGCTAAAGGAGCTAGAACTAGAAAAAATATTACTATTAAGAATTCTTCAAAACTAACAACAGACTCTGTTAGTACTACTCCAAAAGATATGTTTTATGATTACGATATAAAACCTAGCTTCTCAGTTTATACTAGAAGCGGACAACAAGTAGTAACACTCGACGAAGATTTTACAATTAACACCAGATCAGACGGCAGTTTTGATTTAAGGTGGACCAGCGGCATTACTATCGATGGCAGAACCGAAGACAATATAATAAAAATACTAGAAGGGTCTGGACCAAACAACACATTTAGACCACAGTACGAAAATGTTATAAAAGTAGATACAGATGCAATTAAGGTCTCGGCCACAACAGATAATGTTAGGTACATTAGTAATATTTCTAATATGCGAGATAATATTCGAACTATAGGAATTACTAACAGAAGTTTTGTTCCTTTGTGGATGCGTAGTCAACAATCGATCAGTGTTACTGAATTAGGATATGTTCCAGGAATAGTATTATGCTATTGTAAGCCTGGCACTAGTGAAATAATCAAAGCAGCAATTAATGCAGATGGTTTTGATTTTAAAATATTTAATTTAGATATGGATCGATATATAATTGACAGTACTGATAGTGCTAGCAAAGAAAAATACATTCTATTCGCAAATTACAAATTCAATATATAAACCAGATAAATAAGTGTAGGAGAACACACTAATGGCAACAAGCGACAACATAACACCAGAACAAATAGATGAAGAATTTCCTATTGCTGGGCAGGACAATGATTCCCAAGGTTTTAGAGATAATTTTGCTGCAATTCAATCGAGTCTTGCATCTACAAAAACTGCTATCAAGGATTTAGAATCAAAAGTTATTGTAAAATCAGCATTAACAGGCACAGTACTCAACAATGATATGCAAGGCAATATTATTAAGAATGGTGTACTACAAGGTGTTGCTGAAGAATCTTTTAATACAGGTAATATTGTAACAGATGCTGATGGCGAGATACTTTGGACAAATGGGTCATATCAAAATATTTCAATGGCAAATCCTAGTTCAGTAAGACTAAGTTTAGGCGGCTGGCCTGCTAATGGAGTACTTGGAAAAATGCGTATAGCATTACGTAGTAACTCAGGCGATACTAGAACTGTAGTTTTTGAAGCAGCTAATGCCGGTACACTACGAGTTGATCCAAACTTTCCAACAGGAAGTTTTACAGTTACTAGTGCTACTACTCCAAAAATTATTGATATATGGACTGTCGACGGTGGCATAACTGTGTTTATGGAATACATCGGCGAATTTGCAATTAAATCGTAATGTTTAATCCGTTAGTAGATGATTTTTCAAAACTAAGCGATACAGTACTTGAGGAGAAAATAGTAGAGCTAGGTAGAAAATACTGGCAAACTAGAAATCCTCAAGTACAGATGCAAATCTCTAGTATCTTAGAAATGTACAAAGACGAAGCTCGTGTACGTAGAGCTATTGCATATCAACGTCAAAATGAAAATAATGACAATAATGGACTTGACAGTTTAATAAATGTAAGTTAAAATAAGTGTATGCTTATTAAAACTGACGAACTAGGTATCCCACGTTTTTCAAACAAAGACCTTGTTGACATGATCTATAGTGGTCACGTTGACAAGTGTCACGTTGTG
>TARA_R110000868_G_scaffold149300_1_pt1 | contig 17502 bp, 20 predicted proteins | sample TARA_R110000868 | Tara Oceans TARA_R110000868 (sample SAMEA4397489) | marine metagenome | biome: Polar Biome; feature: [SRF] surface water layer (ENVO:00010504); material: water (ENVO:00002006), including particulate matter (ENVO:01000060) such as... | depth 5 m | reverse complement strand
GTCACGGTCGAAGAAGAAGCCGCGCTGAAATCTGCGGGCGAATAACTCAGCCGCCGATAGCTTATATAAATTCTTCACATAAGCTATCGGCGGACGGTTTTCATCCAATTAACCGATCCAACAACACTTTAATATCAGCTACTTTTTCACACTGACTCTCGCGAAGAAGGCGATGTCGTTTTCGCGCTGTTTTTTCGCCTAGAGCGTTACCCTTTGTATGCTTCGCGAATTTCGCGGTCGATATATCAGGAAATGGGTCGCCGGGAACGCCTCCATAAAACCGATAACCAACAGTTTCCAACGAATCCCTATTCACATAAATTACGATCAAACAGCCACTCGGTTTTTGTGTTAGCCGCTCAGAAATTGCAAACGATGCAGTATTTCCGCCTTCAATCTTAGCTTTAACCTGAATGTGTCTGGTTATTAAAGCAGCTTCGAGCACGATATCGTAACCCGAGGCATCGACCTCTGCTTGAAGAATTTCCATGTCAAAATGCCCCCGTCGCCACAGTTCCTTACCTAAGGCACCCAAAAGCGCGTGTTCTAAAATACTTTCACGTAATGAAGAATATTCTGCGTGCGGGTCCATTAATCGCCTCCAAAAAAAATCAACAAAATGGCATCATCTGAGAATTTGCTTTATGTTCACCAGAGAAGCGCTTTGCAGTCTAGCTTTCGCAGCATAGAATCATATTATGTCTGACCGTCCACTCATCGGGATACTGCTGGATTACGAGGCCGAGGGGTCGTTCTCGAAACGCCCGCATTATGCACTCCGCACCGCGTATTTTGACGCCGTGTGGAAGGCTGGCGGCATGCCGGTGGGCTTGCCCTACCTAGACGCGGCCAGATCTGACTACCTAGACGCCGTCGCTGGCCTGATTGTGCCGGGCGGCTTTTATCCGTTTCCGGCCACCTTGTACGGGCGCCCGGATGACGGCACCCCCGCGCACCCGCGCTATGCGTTCGAGCGCACGCTGATGGCTGATGCGCTGACCCGCGATCTGCCGACGCTGGGTATCTGTGCGGGCATGCAGGTGATGGCCGCGGCGCGCGGTGCGACCATGTGGGGCGATATCAAATCCGAGCTCGACTGCGCCGTCGATCACCTGAATGAAAAGCCCGCCGAGCAGACTGCACACACCGTGCAAATCACCCCCGGCACCCGCTTGCATCAAATCACCGGCACCGACGAGATCGCCGTCAACACGGCGCACAACGAAGCACTCCGCGACATCCCGGACAGCATCACCATCTCGGCCCGCGCGCCGGACGGCGTCATTGAAGCCATCGAACTTCCCGACCGCCGCTTCGCGCTGGGCGTCCAATGGCATCCGGAATTTTTCTTGGATGACGTTGATCCCAACTTCAAACTTTTCACCAATTTGGTCGGGGCCGCTGGACAGTCTACATGAGCGGTCACAACGACATAACCGTTGGTATCGCCGGACTCGGCACCATGGGGCTGCCGATGGCAGAGAACCTTTTGAAAGCCGGGTTCACTGTGGTCGGGTATGACGTGCGACCGCTCAAGTATTTTCCGGGCGTTGCCGATCACATGACCACCGATCCGTCGGATTTTGCGGTGCGCGCGGGCGTTTTGATTTCGGTGGTTCGCGATATCGCCGAGACCGAAGCGCTTTTGTTCGATACGCAAGCCGTGACGCGCCATCCGCAAGCGCCGAAGACGGTTATTCTGTCGTCGACGTTGTCGCCCCGCTACATCGTCGACGTGGGTGCGAGGCTGGGTAACGACGTCACGGTCATCGATGCGCCGATGTCGGGGGCGCCGTACCGGGCGCGGGCGGGCAGCTTGACCTTTATGCTGGGCGGCGCCGCGGGCGCGGTCAGCGCCTTAATGCCGATATTCAAGGCCATGGGCGATACGTGTCATCATTTGGGGCCTTTGGGCGCCGGAGCGGCGGCGAAGGTGGCCAACAATCTTTGTGCCGCAGCCGGCGTCGTCGCGGTGCGTCGTGCGTTGGCCGCCGCGCAAGCCTATGGCATCGACCAAGACGCCATGCTGAATGTCATGCGCAGCAGCTCCGGCAGCACATGGTACGGTGATAACCTCGCAGACATCGATTGGGCGCGCGAAGGCTATGCGAAAGAAAACACTATGGGGATTTTAGAAAAAGACGTGTCCAGCTTTATGGATGCACTGGGCGGCACAGACTTGATGGCGCCGGGTCCGTTCGAGGACGCCATCCTGACCGAGATCAGACGAATGGAGCCGTTATTATGAATGCACCTGAAAGCGCCCGTGACACGCTGTTCGCCGCAGCAGCCATCGTCGCAGCCATCGCCGTCGGGCTCGGCGCCTATGGCGCGCACCGGCTGGCGGTGGAGCCGAGCATCGTGCGCATATGGGAAACTGGTGTCAGCTATCAGATGTGGCATGCCTTGGGGGCCATCGCAGCAGCGCTTTTGGCAAGGGCCCGCAGCGGCCGATACGCGATAATCGCGCGACTTGCGGGCTGGGCGTTTCTGGTCGGTGCCGGCTTGTTCGCGAGCTCACTCTATTGGTTTGTTTTGAACGGGATTGTGCCGGTGCCGGGCGCAGCACCGCTGGGCGGTATCATGATGATGGCTGGCTGGGTCGCGCTTGCGGTGGTCGCCTTGAAAGGCCATTGACGGTAAGTCGTACTATCCGAGACGGTCGCTCTATCGATGAGAAAAGGTCCGGGGGACAGATGCGTAAAAAGATCTTCATGCTTTTAGATGCCGGGCACGGCGATCAACCCATGGCGCACGCGGTCGATATGTTTCTGATCGGCTTGATCTCACTCAACGTTATCGCGGTAATTTTAGAATCGGTGCCCAGCTTAGGCGCGCTCTACGGCACCTATTTTGCGATTTTCGAAGTCTTCTCGATCACCGTTTTCACGATCGAATATATTCTGCGGGTCTGGTCCGCCGTAGAAAGCGACAACCCGCGCTATAGAACCCCGATCAAGGGGCGCTTACGCTTTATGCGCTCACCGCTCGCCGTCATCGATTTGCTGGTGATCTTGCCGTATTTCCTAAGCATGTTTATCGGCGTGGATTTGCGGATGCTGCGCGCGCTCAGGATGCTGCGGGCATTCCGCCTGACCCGTTACGCCAGCTCTATGAACATACTCTTTCAAGTATTACGGAACGAAGCGTCGGTGATCGCAGCCGCGCTGTTCGTGCTGCTGATGCTGATCTTGGTGGCGGCCAGTGTTACGTACCTTGCGGAGCACACGGTTCAACCCGAAGCGTTCGGCTCGATCCCCCACGCGCTTTGGTGGGCTGTCGTTACCATGACCACCATCGGCTACGGCGATGTGGTGCCGCAGACCGTGATCGGACGTCTGTGTGCAGCGGTGATCGGGATCATCAGTGTCGGCATCGTCGCCTTGCCCGCGGGTATTTTGGCCTCCGGTTTTAGCGATGCTTTACACCAACGCCGCAAGCAGTTCGCGCATGTCGTCGAAGACGTTCTCGGCGACGGTCACATCAACGATGCGGACCGCGAGGTCCTTCGGCATATGCAGGAAGAACTCGGCCTAAGCCCCAGGGACGCGGCATTGATGTTGAAAGCCGGCTATCGACGCACCGAGCAATCCGTCGATCGGGGTGCCGAGCCGCCGGATAAACAAGGCGGCGGTAAAACATAGGCGAAAGCTAGCCAAACGCCACTGTCGGCATTTGCTGAATCGCCTGCTTTGGCGCACTCGGCAATCTTGGCGGTGCAAGCTCTAAGCCACCCGTGGCAAACGCACGCCCAAGCTCGCCCGCCAGCGCAAGCACCGTGCCGTGGCAGTTTGGCGGCAACAGCCACGTCGCAATCGCACTCCCTTGCCCACGACGATTATGCAATACAGCCCCAATAAGGGCGAGGAGCGCGCGCTCATCGGCCGTCGCCGTCATCGCACCCGGATGACGAAGGTAAAACGTGCGCCGCGCATTCAGACCGATCACATGCGCCAGCATTTTGGTTGCCTTCGCGGCCCGCTCCGCCGCCGCAGCGCCCAGTTCGCAGGCATAGCGCCGACGGATATACGCATAATTTTCGGGATTCTGAGACCACAATCGGACGCCGTCCAACAATAAACTTTCCGGGCGACAGAACCGCACTTGGTCGGTTTCACTTGGCGCAACATAAGCTCGTTTTCGCATCATCATTGTCTATCTCCGCATCCGTAACCCAATGTCTGGATAGCACAAGCTCAATAATATGCAAATGATAATTATTCTCATTTATAACTTGATCTATGTGCTGGTGACTCGACAATCACCCATGGCGCTTCAAAACATGCCCGGCAAAATACAAAGACCCACAGATCAAAATCCGCGCCGGTGTCGATCCGGCGGCGGCATCAAGGATTGCGTGCGAGGCAGCCTCAAGACTTTCCGCCGCCGCCGCTTTAAGTCCAGCAGCTTCGGCATAGCCCACCAAATCATCGGCGCCGATTGCAGCCTTTTCGTCCGGGATCGTAATGCACTGCACGCCGGCGATATTTTTAAGAGCGCCAAAGTAGCCGGCGGGGTCCTTACTTTCGATCATACCGGCAATCAAATACAGCGGCTGGTCGGACCAATGTGATTGTGCGTACGCGTTAATCGCCCGTGCAGCATCCGGGTTATGGCCGCCATCCAACCAAACTTCCCAAGTATCGGGCACCGCATCGATAACCGGGCCCAACCTCAATCGTTGCAGACGGGCCGGCCAATCGACAGATAATAGTCCCGACGCGATGTGCGCCGGTGTGATAACAAAGTCCTGTAACGAGCGCACCGCCACTGCGGCGTGACCTGCGTTGATAATCTGATGCGCACCCGGCAATGCGGGCGCAGGTAGCACCAGCACCTCTCCGCCATGTTCGACCTCCATGCCCTCCTCGGTGGCATGTGCGCGCCAGTTGACGCCGAACATACTGAGCGGCGCCTCCTTGGCATCGGCATGCGCGGCAATAACGTCCATCGCGTCCGAATGCTGCGGCCCGACGATGCAGCGCACGTGCGGCTTGATGATGCCGGCCTTCTCGGTCGCGATTTCGGCCAAGGTATTACCCAAAAACTGTTGATGATCCATCGACACCGGCGTGATCGCCGTCAATGCCGGACGCGCGATCACATTGGTCGCATCCAACCTGCCGCCCAAGCCGTTTTCCAGCAAAAGCACATCGGCGGGCGTGCGCGCAAATGCAACGAAGGCAGCCGCCGTAGTGATTTCAAAAAAGGTGATTTCCTCGCCGGCGTTGGCGTGTTCGCATTCATCTAAAATCGTCTGCAGATGGTCTTCGCTGATCACTTCACCGGCAAGGCGGATCCGCTCATGAAAATGCACAAGATGCGGCGATGTGTAGACATGCACGCGCAGGCCCGCAGCCTCCAAAATGGCGCGCATAAGCGCCAAAACCGAACCTTTGCCGTTGGTGCCGGTCACATGGATCGCCGGCGGCACGCGCTGTTCAGGGTGGTTGAGAGCAGCTAGGATGCGACGCATCCGGCCCAACGATAGATCAACGAGTTTTGGGTGCAGCGTCAGCAGGCGCTGCAACGTCTGCCCGCTACCGGGTTCAGTCCCGGGCGGGCTCATCAACGTCGCCAGCCGCGGTGCTGGATGACTTTTCAACCGTTGTATCTTTGGCCTTCGGAGGCGGCAGCACTTCAACTTTTGCGTCGGTGGCCACGGCCGACAGCGGCTTTGTGCCCATCAACAGATCAATCACGCGCGCCAGCGTTTCGCGCAACTCTGCACGCGGCACCACCATATCGACCATGCCGTGCTCATAAAGATACTCGGCGCGCTGGAAGCCTTCAGGCAAGGTTTCGCGGATGGTTTGTTCGATCACGCGCTGCCCGGCGAAACCGATCACGGCGCCGGGCTCTGCGATATGGATATCGCCCAGCATCGCTAAAGACGCGGAAACACCACCCGTGGTCGGATCACAAAGAATAACGATATACGGCAACCCCGCATCACGGACTTCTTCAACGGCAATGGTCGTGCGCGCAAGCTGCATCAACGAATGAATGCCTTCTTGCATGCGCGCACCGCCGCTCGACGTCAGCACGACCAGCGGGGCTTTTGCCTCAATCGCGGCCCTGGCTGCGGTCACGACACCCTCACCGACGGCGATCCCCATAGAACCACCCATAAACGAAAAATCAAATGCCGCCATGACCGTGGTCCGGCCACCGACAGCACCTTTACCGACGACGATGGCATCGGTCATTTTGGTTTTCGTCTGCGATTCCTTGAGACGGTCAGAATATTTTTTGATGTCACGAAACTTCAGCGGATCGACGACGGCGCGAGGCACATTGATCTGCTCGAACTTTTCGTCATCGAACAGCATGCCTAAACGATGGTGCGCACCCAACCGCATGTGGTGACCGCAGTGCTGGCAAACGTGCAGGTTCTTCGCGAGGTCGCGATGGAATATCATTTGTCCGCAGCCAGGGCACTTGTGCCACAGATTGTCGGGGACGTCTTTACGACCCCCGACCCATTCGCGGAGTTTCGGGCGTACGAAATTGGCGATCCAGCTCAAGAAGCGATCTCCGTTTTTGTGGTGCGCGCATCGCGCACACCTTTGGCAAGGTCACTGACAAGGCCAAGAACATCAGCGACAAGGCCGGGCTTGGCCTTCCCGTTATCATCTAGGTTGGCCGTGATGCGGTCAACAAGCGCAGAGCCGACAACGGCGGCATCCGCAACCCGCGCGATGCCCGCCGCCTGGGCGGGCGTGCGGATACCAAAGCCCACAGCAACAGGCAAATCGGTATACTTTTGGATGCGCTTAACATGGCTCGCAACGTCTGTAGCTTCCGCCGACTTGGTGCCGGTGATCCCGGTGATCGAGACGAAATACACAAACCCGCTGGCGTGCTCGACGACCCGAGGTAAGCGCGCATCGTCGGTCGTCGGCGCGGTCAGATAGATAAAGTTTATCCCGGCCTTCAGCGCCGGCAGACACAATTCACCCTCTTCTTCGGGTGGCAGATCGACAACGATCAAACCATCGACACCAGCCTTCTTCGCATCGACCAAAAAGGCGTCCACACCATAGATATAAATTGGGTTGTAGTATCCCATCAACACGATCGGTGTCTCGTCATCAGCTTTGCGGAACTCAGTCACCATTGCCAGCACTTTACGGAGCGTCATGCCGGCCTTGATGGCACGCAGTGAACTCGCCTGGATCGCCGGGCCGTCAGCCATCGGATCAGAAAACGGCACGCCGATTTCGATCAGATCGGCGCCGGCTTTGGCGATGCCGTGCAGAATCTCGGCAGACGTCGCCGGGTCAGGGTCGCCGGCGGTGGTGAAGGTCACCAAGCCGGCGCGGTTTTCCGCCTTGAGGGCCGCAAAGCGGCGGGCGATACGTGTTTCAGGTTGCGGGCTCATATCCGGATCACATCTCAAAGCCAAGACGTTCGGCAATCGCGAACACGTCTTTATCGCCACGCCCGCACAGGTTCATCACCAACAGATGATCGCTCGGCAGATCGGGCGCAATTTTGGTCACGTACGCCAATGCGTGCGCAGGCTCAAGGGCTGGAATGATGCCTTCCTTCGCAGTGCAGAGCTTAAACGCTTCCATCGCCTCGTCATCGGTCACCGACACATACTCGACCCGCCCAATGTCGCGGAGCCATGCATGCTCGGGCCCGATCCCAGGGTAATCGAGGCCGGCAGAAATCGAATAGCCGTCTTTGATTTGGCCGTCGTCGTCTTGCAGCAAATACGTCCGGTTGCCGTGTAAAACGCCCGGCCTACCGCCGTTCAGCGACGCGCAATGTTCACCACTTTCGATGCCGTGACCGGCCGCCTCAACGCCGATAATCTTGACGCTGTCGTCATCCAAGAACGGATGGAACATGCCGATGGCGTTGGAGCCACCACCGATGCAGGCCACCAACGAATCCGGCAAGCGGCCTTCGCGCTCCTGCATTTGTTCGCGAATTTCGTTGCCGATCACGCATTGGAAATCACGCACCATCATCGGATACGGATGCGGCCCGGCGGCGGTACCGATCAAATAATAGGTGTCATCGACGTTTGAGACCCAATCGCGCAGCGCTTCGTTCATGGCGTCTTTGAGCGTTCCTGTGCCCGCCGTCACGGGAATAATCTCAGCGCCTAAAAGACGCATCCGAAAAACGTTCGGCTTTTGCCGGATAACGTCGGTTGAGCCCATGTAGACGACGCACTTCATGCCGAATAACGCGCACACCGTCGCCGTCGCCACGCCGTGCTGACCGGCGCCGGTCTCGGCGATGATCCGCTCTTTACCCATGCGTCGGGCCAAAAGGATCTGGCCGATGGTGTTGTTAATCTTGTGCGCACCGGTGTGATTGAGCTCGTCGCGCTTGAAATAGACTTTCGCGCCGCCAAAATGCTCGGTCATGCGCTTGGCAAAATACAGCGGCGACGGACGGCCCACGTAATGGGTCATCAGATCATTGAATTCAGCCCAAAAATCGTCGTCATTGCGCGCAGCTTCCCAGGCCTTTTCGACCTCTAAGATCAACGGCATCAAAGTTTCTGCGACGAAACGGCCGCCGAAAATGCCAAAGTGCCCGTTTTCGTCGACACCGCTGCGCAATGTATTGAGCTTGTTCATGAACGTAACCCTTCTCTTAAGGGCCGCAACTTAACGCCTCAAAGCCCTGATTAACAGGTTTTTTCCCATTAAAGCGCAACCTGTTCGTATGATTTAGGTGCCGTGCGCGGCCTTGATGAAGGCACGAATTTTCTCAGCACTTTTATGTCCCGGCGTCTTTTCGACACCGCTGGACACGTCCACCATGGCGGCATCCGTGCTGCGAATCGCGTCGGCAACATTTTCCGGTGTGAGCCCGCCCGCAAGCAGCCACGGCACCTGAAAATCCGCGCCCTTCAAAAGATCCCAATCGAACGTCAGCGCATTGCCGCCGGGGCGCGTTGCGTCGGCAGGCGGCTTCGCGTCAAACAGCAACATATCGGCGACGTCGGCATAAGCATGCGCGGAGGCGACATCTTCGGCAGATGATACCGACAACGCCTTGATCACCGGCAAGCCGAACGTCGCGCGGACCGCACGGATGCGCGCCAAATCTTCGTCGCCATGCAATTGCAGGGTATCGATCCCCGCCGCTGCGACGATCTGAGCCAAAAGCACGTCATCGGCGTTCACCGTCAGCGCGACTTTGCGCACACCCTCGGGCACGCGCGCGGTCAGCGCGGCGGCTTGCTCAATCGTCACGTTTCGGGGTGAGCGAGGAAAAAACACGAACCCCGTCAACGTCGCGCCGGAATCAACGGCAACGTCAACGTGCGCAGCCTCACTGAGACCGCAGATTTTGACATCAACAGACATCGCGACTTACAGCCCGTCCAGCTCTTCGGCGATTTTCTCGGCAGCTCTCACCGGGTCATCGGCGCCGGTGATCGGACGCCCGATGACGAGGTAGTCTGCGCCCGCTTTGATCGCGTCGGCAGGCGTGGTAATCCGCTTTTGATCGCCACTGGCCGCCCACGCGGGCCGAATGCCCGGCACAATCAGTTTAAAATCCGGACCGCAGACAGCGCGGATCGATTTGATTTCGCGGGGGCTACAGACCACACCGTCCAAGCCACATGCCTTGGTCAGCGCGGCCAAATGCACAACCTGGTCTTCGGCAGATTTTTCAATGCCGAGCTCGGCCAAGTCTTCATCGCCGAGCGAGGTCAGCACGGTCACGGCGATCAGCATTGGGCGCGCATGGGAGGCGCCGTCGAGGGCGCCTTTCGCAGCGCGCATCATCGCAGCGCCGCCGCTTGCATGCACATTCAAGATTGCCGGTGCCAGCGGTAAAGCCGAACGAATCGCGCCTGCGACGGTATTCGGAATATCGTGAAATTTGAGATCGAGAAAGATCGGCATGCCGACATCAGCAACGGCACGCACACCCGCAGGGCCATTTGCGACAAAGAATTCCTTGCCCAGCTTTACGCCTCCGACGTGCCCCGCCAAGTTGTGCGCAAGCGTGACCGCGCGCGCCTGATCCGGCGTATCGATGGCCACATAAATGCGTTGTGTTGGGCTCAAGGTCATATTCTGGCTCATAATCTGGACGTTTTATGCGCCGACGCGCCGATAGGCAAGCATGGCGGCGGCTAAGTCCTCGATCGCAGTGCCGGCAGATTTGAACAGCGTGATATCATCAGGGTTACGCTGCACGGTGACACGCCCTTGCGCCAAATCAAACAGATCGGCCTCGATATCCCCTTCCGAAATCGCACCCCGCGCCAAAGGATCGCACAGATCGCCGGCTTCTTTCATAGCCCCGGCACGGGTGTCGCAGAAAATCCGTGCACGCCCGAGCACCGCATCGTCGGCTTCGCGCATATCCGGGCGGAACGCGCCGACCAAATCAATATGCTGCCCGGGCCTGAGCCACGCGCCCTGCAAAATCGGCGTTTTTGACAATGTCGCCGTGGAAATCACGTCGGCCCACGCGACCGCTTCCGCTAAATCCCCTACGGGTGTTGCAGATAGGCCTTGCGCCGTAAGCGTTTGCGCCAACGCCGCCGCCTTCCCTGAATCGCGTCCCCAGACCCTCACCTGCTTGATCGGTCGCACCGAAGCGTGCGCCATCGGCAGATGCTGCGCGAGCACGCCGGTGCCGATCATCAACAATTTTTCCGCCCCTTCGGGGGCTAAATAACGGGCGGCCAACGCAGACGCCGCTGCGGTACGACGCGCCGTCAACTCGGGCCCATCAATCAGCGCCAACGGCACGCCGGTATCCCGATCAAACAATTGCACGGTCGCCTGCACGGCCGGCATTCCCTTAGCCGCGTTCTCAGGCGCCACGATCACAGTCTTCACACTAACGAAGCCATCGTCCGACCACGCCGGCATCAAAAGCACCGTCGAGTCTTGGCCATCTTCGACCGGAACATTATGATGCGCGCGGACGGGCACGGTGCAGCCGCCTTTAAACGCCGCATCAATCGCATCGACGAGCGCTGCATACGGCAGAGCGGCCGCCGTTTTGGCTGCATCAATTAAAAGCATAAGAGTCGCCCGGTAACGGCGTTAGCCACCGTTGGTCGTGACCGGCAGTTTGGATGCAGACGCATCGTCGCGCTGTGCATTGCGGAGTTCCCGCTCGCGATCATCGAGTTTGTTGCTGAGGGAACGCAATTCGCGCTCGGCCTTGTCAGCCCGCCATTGTGCATTGCGCGCATGACGTCGGGTACTTCCTGCAGACACCCAAGCCACAATACCGCCCCACAAAAAGCCGACAATGAAGACGGCCAGAACCAGTGTAAACACCGGCACCGTGATTTCATTGGGCAGCGGCCACAAATCAAGGGTCACCAGTTCCCGATTGACGGCAGAGAACACGATCACCACCAGGGCGAACGGAATCATTATCAGCCATGTAAGAAAGCGCTTCACGCTTAGACCTCCGGCCTTAGCCGAGCCGCCGTCCCTAGCGGGTACGGCCGACCCGAGATTATTGACCGCCGTTCAACCGTTCACGCAGTTGCTTGCCGGTCTTGAAGTAAGGAATAAATTTTTCATCCACACGAACAGAATCGCCGGTCCTTGGATTGCGACCCACCCGTGACGGACGCGCCTTCACGGAAAATGCGCCAAAGCCACGCAACTCAACCCGATCGCCCCGTGACAGGGCTGAGGTGATTTCCTCGAAGATGGTTGAGACAATACGCTCGACCTCGCGGTGATAGAGTCGCGGATTGTCCGCTGCCAATTTGGCGATTAACTCAGATTTCGTCATGGCCGACAATCCTTCCAAAATATGCAACGGACCTGCATCAGCGTCCGCTACCATCGGAAGGTTGCCAAAGGGCTAGAACGCCGTCAAGTCTAAGGCGTTCTGTCCAAAGCGATATTCCAAAAATTGACGAGAGCGCCGACTGCGCTCCATCGCGCCACCAGTACAGCGGATCATCAAGTTGCCAATCAACAACCGGCAAATCCGTGCTGATTTCATGCGCGGTGGCGAGCCACGTGCGAGCGTCCGTGTAGCCGCCGATCTCGTCGATCAAATTGGCTTCAAGCGCCCGGGAGCCGGTCATGATACGCCCGTCACCGGTTCGTTGCAGCACGGCGTCTAAGCTCATGCCGCGCCGATCCGCAACCATCTGTGCGAAACGCGTATGTAACTCGTTGACCACTTCTTGGAGCTGCTGACGTGCGTCCGGCTGCAGTTTCTCGGCCGGGTTCGGCGTCGCTTTCAAGGCGCCGCTTTTAATGGTCTCGGGCTTGATCCCGACCTTGTCCAACAAGTCCGTGACGTCCGCAGACTGCATAATCACACCAATCGACGCCGTAATCGTCCCGTAGCTGGCAAAAATCCTGTCGGCGCCAATCGCCGTCATATAGGCACCGCTGGTCGCGATCCCGCCCATCACGGCGACGACCGGCTTTTCGGCAGCGACCCGACGCAACGCGCCGTACATCGCCTCGCCCCCATCAAAGGTACCGCCGGGGCTGGTGATATCGACGATCAAGGCTTTCGCGGTGGGGTCATCTGCAATTTGATCGAACAGATCAATCATCTCTGAATCAGCGAGGATGACACCTTCAATCGTGACCCGGGCCACATGATCATCGCCATCAAGGCCGCCAAACCCATTCCGCTCGCCGATCAACAACAAGACCGCCAGCGTAAAACCGATAACCGCCAAAAGTCGCCACACCGTCAAATGACGCCGCAAACGACGAATGGCCATCAATGCATCACTGTCGAGACGCGAGCCCATAACGTTCTCCGTGATCTAAATGAACGAGTCGCCAAAAACAAAAACGGGCGGCTCCAAGAGCCGCCCGTCTGTCACAGACTATATCAGTCTTCGGTCTTGTCGCCATCGGCGTCGTCGCCGGCTGCGGCTTCGACTTCTGCCTCATCCGCTTTCGCGGCTTTCTTTTTGGCGGGTGCCTTTTTCGGCTTTTCTTCGGCTGCCGGCTCTTCGGCTGCTTCCTGGGTGCCGGCAAGTGCCGCGCCCAAAATGTCGCCGAGCGTTGCGCCGGAGTCGGTGGAACCGTATTCGGCCATCGCCTTCTTCTCGTCCTCGACTTCGCGTGCTTTGATCGAGAGCGTAAGCTTGCGGCCCGACTTGTCGACCTGCGTCACTTTTGCGTCGACCTTTTCGCCGGCGGCGAAACGATCTGGACGCTGTTCCGAGCGGTCACGCGACAGGTCACCCTTACGGATGAAGCCCGGGATCGAGTCATTGACCATAACCTCGATACCGTTGTCGGTGATTTGCGTCACCGTACAAGTCACAACCGCGCCCTTCTTGACGCCGTCCATGGCACCGCCGATAGGATCGCTGGACAGTTGTTTCACGCCGAGCGAGATACGCTCTTTCTCGACGTCCACATCCAGCACCTTAGCTTTGACCATGTCGCCTTTGTTGTACGCGGCCAAAGCTTCTTCGCCCGACTGATCCCAGCTGAGGTCGGATAAGTGCGCCATACCGTCGATCTCGCCATCCAAACCGATGAACAGACCAAACTCGGTGATGTTACGCACTTCGCCTTCGACTTCGGCGCCGATCGGGTGATGTGCGAGGAAGTCCGACCATGGATTTTCCATGCACTGCTTGAGGCCCAGCGAAATACGACGCTTGTCGGGATCGGTGTCGAGCACCATGACTTCGACCTCTTGCGAGGTGGAAACGATTTTGCCCGGATGCACGTTTTTCTTGGTCCAGCTCATCTCGGAGACGTGTACCAAACCTTCGACACCGGCTTCGAGTTCAACGAAAGCGCCATAATCGGTGATGTTGGTAACGCGACCTTTGAGCTTGGCACCGTTCGGGTATTTGCCTTCGACGCCTTCCCAAGGATCGGACTCGAGCTGCTTCATACCCAGCGAGATACGCTGCGTTTCAGCATTGAAGCGGATCACTTGGACTTTCACCGTCTCGCCGACCTGCAGGGCCTCGGACGGGTGGTTGATGCGCTTCCATGCAATGTCGGTGACGTGCAACAAGCCGTCGACGCCGCCCAGGTCCACGAACGCACCGTAATCGGTGATGTTCTTGACCACACCCTCGAGGATCTGACCCTCTTCGAGGTTCTGCATCAGTTCCGAACGGGCTTCCGAGCGGGTCTCTTCAAGCACCGCACGGCGCGACACAACGATGTTGTTGCGCGCCTGGTCCATCTTGAGGATTTGGAACGGCTGCGGGGTGCCCATCAGCGGCGAGATATCGCGCACCGGACGGATGTCGACCTGGCTGCCCGGCAAGAAGGCCACGGCGCCAGAAAGATCGACGATGAAGCCGCCTTTGACGCGACCAAAGATCACGCCGTTGACGCGCTCTTGCTTGTTGAAAGCTTTCTCCAACTCGGCCCATGCCTCTTCGCGGCGGGCTTTTTCACGGCTCAACCGGATCACACCGTCGCGATCTTCATAACGCTCGACGAACACATCGACTTCGTCGCCCGGCTTGATCGCGAGGTCCTGACCTGGGACGCCAAATTCTTTAACCGGCACGCGACCTTCGGATTTGAGGCCTACGTCGACAACGACGGAATCGCCGTCAATCGAGATCACCGTGCCTTTTAAGACGCGGCCTTCAAAGCCGTCGTCTTCTGCGCCAAGTTGTTCATCCAACATGGCGGCGAAATCTTCAGTAATCTTAGGGGCTTCTTCTACTGCTGCTTTAGCCATTATCAAGTCTATCCTTTATTTACGTTCCTGGCCGGCCGGTTGGTTCCAGCGGTCTTGAAACACTCGGTTTACCCATGCCCCGTTTCGGCGCATGAGCGGTTCAATTCGCCATCCTTAAGCGGACGGTCTGATCATTGGGAAAAGCTTAAGGCCGCTTGGCGCGCACCGTTTCCAAAGCTTTTTCGAACGCGGCATCCGCGTCCAACGCTGAGGTATCGATGATCACCGCGTCGTCGGCCGGCTTGAGGGGTGCAACGGACCGGGATTGATCCCGGGCGTCACGCTCCTTCATCTCTTCCAAAACGCGCGCGTATATAGCGTTTTGGCCGCCATCGTGCAACTCTTTATGGCGGCGACGTGCACGTTCCTCAGCGGATGCGGTGATGAAAAGCTTCACATCCGCGTCCGGGCATACCACCGTGCCGACGTCGCGACCATCCAAAACGGCCCCAAGTTTACCACCCGGCGGCGTGCGCGCAAAATCACGTTGGAAATCCAAAAGGGCGGCCCGGACATCCGGAATCGCCGAGACTTTGGACGCAGCCTGGCCGACCGTTTCGTCGCGCAGGCCATCTGCATGCAGGTCCGCCGGCTGCAGTTGGCGGGCGGCTTCGGTGCAGGCTGCCGCGTCATCCATATCAATGCCGAGATCCAAGACCTTCTTTGCGGTCGCGCGGTAAATCGCGCCGGTATCCAAATGTGCGAAATCAAACGCCTCGGCCAAATGCCGCGCCAAAGTGCCTTTACCGGCCGCCGCCGGGCCATCGATCGCGATAATCATGCGCTTGTTGCTCCGATCTGCGTGCCGAGGCCGTTCATCAAATCAACAAAACCTGGAAAGCTGGTGCCGATGGCATCGGCATCATCGATCACCACCGGATTTTCGGTGACGCAGCCCAGCACGAGGAAACTCATCGCAATGCGGTGGTCCAAGTCGACGGCGATCTCGGCGCCGCCCTTTGGCGGGCCGGCCAAGCCATCGACTTCCATCCAGTCTTCGCCGCTGCGCACGACCACGCCGCACGCGGTCAGCCCGTCGACCATCGCCGCCAGGCGATCGGATTCCTTGACCCGAAGCTCGCCGATACCGGTCATCCGCGTGGTGCCTGTGGCAAGCGCGGCGGCGACCGACAACACCGGGTATTCATCGATCATCGAGGCAGCGCGTCCCGGCGGCACATCGATGCCCCGGAGAGCGCTGGTCCGCGCCACCAAATCGCCGACCGGCTCACCGCCTTCGATGCGGCGATTTTCAATGGTGATATCGGCGCCCATATCAATCAGCGTTTCCACCAAGCCGGCACGCAGCGGATTAAGCCCGACCGCTTCGATCCGAACCGCGCTGTCCGGCACCAAAAGGGCAGCGACCAGCGGGAAAGCGGCGGACGAAATATCTGCGGGCACCAAAATGTCTGCGGCTTTCAACTCGGGCTGTCCGGTCAAGCGCACCGAAATACCGCCGTCCGGCAACGCGTCGGTGATCACCTCGGCGCCGAAATGGCGAAGCATGTTTTCAGTGTGGTCGCGGGTCGCCACATGCTCGATCACCGAGGTTTCGCCGGGCGTGTTGAGCCCGGCCAGCAACACGGCGGACTTGACCTGCGCCGACGCCACCGTCATCTCGGCGGCGACCGGCACCGGGTCGGCGGCGCCTTCGACGGTGATCGGCAAAAGCCCGCCGTCGCGCGCCGTAAAACGGGTCCCGAATGCCCGCAGCGGCCCCATCACGCGTTCCATCGGGCGCCTAGACAACGACGCATCGCCGGTGAACACACAGGTGATCGGATGCGTCGCCACCAAACCCATCAACAACCGCACGCCGGTGCCGGCATTGCCCATGTCGATCACAGCCGTGGGCGCCTGCAAAGCACCGATGCCGCGCCCGGCCACAGTCCAGGTGCCGTCGTCATGACGGGTGACCTCGGCGCCCAATGCGCGCATCGCGGCGGCGGTGGCCAGCACGTCGGCGCCTTCCAGCAAACCGGTGATTCGGGTTTCGCCAACCGCCAACGCGCCCAGCATCAAGGAACGGTGCGAGACCGATTTATCGCCGGGCACGCGGATTGATCCACGAAGGCTTTTTGCCGCTTGGGCGCGAAGTGCAGGCACGCGTTTAACCTCTTAAACTGTTGCTGGACGCGGCATCATCGCGCCTGTCCGGGAAATTCGATGCGGGCCATAGCATGAAGTTGCCATGTGTGCGAGCCTAAGACATCGTCGGGCTCGGCATTTTTGACTTTGACAGCGGACAAGGATCATGGCAAATGCCGCAAAACCCTGGCGTTTATTGAAGTAGTAGGAGTCAAAACGTGGCGAAACCTGATTTGGGAAAAAAGTTAACGTGCCCGAGCTGCGGCGCACGTTTTTACGACCTACACAAAACCCCGGCGACGTGCCCGAAGTGCGAGGCCGAGGTCGAGGTGCAACCGTTGCTGAAGCCGAAGCGCTCGGCGCCCGAACCGGTAAAACCGAAAAAGCCGGTTCCGGTTGTGAAAGAGGTCGAAGAAGACGATGACGATGACGACGATCTCGAAATCGACGACGATGACGATGATCTGATCGAAGACACGTCCGACCTGGATGACGATGACGACGACGACGTCGCCGAAGTGAAAGAACACATCGAAGTCGACACCGACACCGACCGTTAAGCGCGACGACATAGGTTTACGCCGGGGCCGGCGGCACTTTTCGCTTGCTAGCCCCGGATCGCCTCCGTATCTTCCGCCGCGATCACAAGATCACAGCCACCGTCGCCCCCAAAGCGACAACGCCGTGGCAAAACACCCTTAGGGGCCATAGCTCAGTTGGGAGAGCGCTACAATGGCATTGTAGAGGTCGTCG
>TARA_R110000868_G_scaffold86958_1_pt1 | contig 17504 bp, 21 predicted proteins | sample TARA_R110000868 | Tara Oceans TARA_R110000868 (sample SAMEA4397489) | marine metagenome | biome: Polar Biome; feature: [SRF] surface water layer (ENVO:00010504); material: water (ENVO:00002006), including particulate matter (ENVO:01000060) such as... | depth 5 m | reverse complement strand
TACTGAAAGCAAAGCAACCACAGTATTTCGTATTGGAGAATGTAAAGGGAATATTGAATCACGATGAGGGCAAGACATACCAAAAGATATTCAACTTATTTCACAATGCAGGATACAAAGTCAGAGTAGTTTTATTGAATGCTTTACACTATGGATCAGCACAAAATCGAGAAAGAGTCATATTCTTAGGTTCAAAAGATGAATTCCCAGCACTACGACCAGAAATCTTAGATGATACAGTTCGATTTAAGGATATATGGGATGCAGATGATACTAAGTACAAGACAATCAAGATGACAGAGAAGAACAAAAACAAGATTGAACAACTACTTACATTCAATTTTGAGCTTATAGGAAAGTATGATCGGGTGGGAACACTCACAACGCAGTTTGGATGCGGCGAAAAATTAGTATGGGATGAGAAATGGGATGGATTCAGATACATGACCACACTAGAAGCAGAAAGGTTACAAGGATTTGAAGATGGATGGACAAAAGTCGGAAGCGATAATGCACGATATTGGGCATTAGGAAATGCAGTCAATTGCAAGATGAGTGACTATCTGTTCAATAACTATTTACCTAAGATATGGAACTGGTAAAAAACAAAGGAGGTAGACCGCCAAAGAAGGTGAACAAAGGCGGAAGACCTACTGTAATGACTCCAGAGGTAATCGGGAAACTGGAACACGTTTTTAGTATTGGGGGAAGTGATGGAGAAGCTTGTCTATATGCCAGCATTTCAAAGCAAGCATTATACGACTATCAAACATTAAACCCAGCATTTACCGAACGAAAAGAACATTTGAAAGAAACGCCATTCTTAAAGGCTAGAACGACAATTGCACAGAGTTTGAGTTCTACACAAGGGGCTCAATGGTTTATGGAGAGAAAGAACAAAGTGGAGTTTGGGAAAGCAGAAGATACAACGCCAGCCACACTCACGAAGAACACATACAATTTCATCTTTTCACCAGAGGTCAGGGAGAAGGTGAAAGTGATTGATGGTGATATCAAAAAATTATTAACACAAGCATATGTTTCGAAGACTAAAGAGGATGTGGGAATTATCGAAGAAAGACCAGACATTCCTAAAGGAACTTGATGAGATGACCGACGAAGAAATTAAAGTGATGCCAGAAGCAGGTGATGGTGGGGCAGTCTTTATGGGGGAAGGAAGCCACGAGGAGTACCAAGAACTATTGAAAGAGGACAACGGCTTATCTGGATGGTACAAACGCATCAGAAATTTATGAAAACATGCACAGTATGTAACAAAGAAAAAGATGAAAACTTGTTTTACACAAGGCAAAATATAAACAAGTCAAAAGCTGTGTACCGGAAGTCGATGTGCATTAATTGTACGAAGAAGGCAGTGAACGATTGGAAGTCTGCAAACTTGGAACGGTACAATACGTATCAAAGGGAGTATCAGGCTAGAAATAAAATTTGAGATACGAACACACGCCACGACCACAGATAGAAGACCACTATCACATTCGTGAGTTGATAGAAGCACAGGAGAAACGGTCAGACGATAGAACAATGCACAGGAACAGAGAGCAGGCACAGAAGGAGCGAGAGGATTTGATTAAGGACTCGAAGTCAGTGGACATTAAAGAGTTTTGGTGTGACGAGTGCAAGATGGACTTTGCAGAGTTGGTATGGAAGCAAGTGGAAGTGGATTGGTCAAACACAGCACAGAGGATAGCGTTCTACAAAACAAAGCATGAATGTGGAAATTGGTGCATCAGATTGATTACAGACAGGAACAGAGATGCGTATTGGTTTGAATCAATGCAGGTGAGTAGAGACAGAGGGAAGCATCACAATGATATTTTGCAGAGTTTCGAGACAGGGTACAACTTATTATATGGTAAGCGAAAATAGATATGCAAAAAACCAGTACACGATTACACCCACAGGAGAGGATGCGAAGATTGAAGTTGACCGTCAGTGAGAAGCTAGAGGAATGGAAGAAGACGAGAGAGGGTAAGCGACAGAATAAGAAAAAGTAATATGAATCATAATCATCATTGTTACTGTGACCACAAACTAAAGTTTTGCAGTCATTGTGATCTCGTATATTGCGAGAAGTGTTCAGTAGAGTGGAAGAAGCCACCAAATATCTGGTCGTATGGTTCAGGAGTAACGTTATGTGGAAACACGACGACAACCACCACAGGAACAACTACCCTTAATACACAAGTTAAGTGCAATCACAATGAAAATACTGGGAAATAGACTACTCGTAACGAGAGTCGAAGAAGAAAAGAAAGAGGGATTTCAGACAGTTGAGGTGCAGGACAGTTTCATATACAAAGGGAGAATTGAACAAGTGGGAGAGGATAAAGGAATGATGTGGACAGGAACGAGTATGCAAGAGTCACCAATCAAAGTAGGGATGACTGTACTTTTTGCAAAGTATTCACCTCACTCACAGGACATAGATGATGCAGGAGAGAAGAAGAAGATTATTCGAATGGAAGACGTGCTAGCTATTCTATGAACAAACTTATAACACAAGGACACGAAGCGAGAATGAAACTAAAGCGAGGTATTGATATTGCGTGTGATGCAGTACGACCTACACTTGGAGCAGTTGGAATGTCGGCAATGATTGAGTATCCCGGATTAGATCCAATTGAATGTGATGATGGAGTGACCATTCTTAAAAACATAGAATTAAAAGACCACTATGAAAACATGGGAGTTCAGATGCTACGCAAAGCAGCTATTCGCACTAGTCAGGAAGGTGGTGATGGAACCGCGACGACAACTGTACTTACACAGGCATTGGTTAATGAAGTGTTCAAAGAGATTGCAAACGATTCGTCAAAGATTCGTGAAGTCAGAGAGAGACTAAAGCTCGGACTTGCAGATGTACTCAAAGAGTTGGAGAAGGTGAAGAAGGTTGTGAGTGAGGATGATATTGAAAAGATTGCGACCATCAGTTCACTTGATCCAGAGGTTGCAAAGCTCATAGCAGAAGTCATAAAGGACATTGGCGTGAATGGCGTGGTGACAGTCGAGAAGGGCTCTAAACTTGGGTATTCAAAGGAAGTGGTGAAGGGAATGCGTTTTGATCGTGGGCTTATTTCACCGTTCTTCGTGAATGACCGTGAGAATCAACAGTGTGTCCTTGAAGATGTGTACATTGTGATTATAGATCGAAAGGTGAGTATGAATGAGCAGATTATTCCTATACTCAATTCAATTGGTACAGGTAAGGATATTCTTTTTGTTGCAGATGATGTGGATTCAGTAGCACTTGGAACACTAGCTCACAATGCAGCCAATGGGATTGCGAGGATTGGATGTGTACGCAATCCGTATTCAGCTACACCAGGAAAGGACTTCTTGTTTGATGTTGCAGCCCTTACTGGTGGAACTGTGATTAGTGAGGAAAGAGGAATGAAACTTGATAATGCAAACGTTGCTCTATGTGGCCGAGCAGAGAAGGTCGTTATTACAAAGGACAAGACAACAATCATTGGAGGTGTTGCAGGACAAGAATTACAGGACAGGATTACAGATATTCAAGGGCAGATTGAAACGACAACAAGTGACTATCAAAAGAAAATGCTCATGGATAGACTTGCTGCACTTACAGGAGGTATTGGAGTAATTAGAGTGGGAGCATACACAGACACAGAGTTCCACGCGAAGAAGTACAAGTTTGAGAATGCTATCAACGCAACACAAGCGGCACTACAGGAGGGAGTTGTTGCAGGTGGTGGTGTTGCTCTTGCAAAGGTAAAGCGAAACATTAACGAATCATTGTTTGCGAACGTGCTGTTAGCCCCCATAAAACAGATGTCAATAAATGCTGGTATGGATGCTTATGCAGTAGAATATCAAGTTACTAATCAAGAAGAACAAATGACAGATGCCCAATTCAACGAATGGGGATTCGATTTCAGAACAGGTGAGACAGTCAATATGTTTGATGCAGGGATTATTGATCCATTCAAAGTCACACGGTTGGCACTTGAATCAGCAGTTGCAATAGCATCAGCGTTGGTAGGAATAGAGACAGTAATTGTTACAGAAGATAAGAAAGATGAGTCAACAGGATAAGCAATATTATTCGATACTCCAGTGGATTGTCACGGAGGGAATTGTGAATGAGAAAGGTGATGCCTTTGATTTTCACGATAGGCCATTCCTGTTGGACATTCTCACAGACTTCACACCGAACATTGTTGTTACAGCGTGTGCACAGGTGGGGAAGTCAGTATCGTTTTCTATTAAGATTCTGTTTGCAGTGAAGTATTTGCACTTCAACTGCATATACACAATGCCGTCAGATGAAGACGTGCGAGAGTTTGTAGGTTCGAAGTTGAATAAGATTGTACAAGCGAACTATCACGAGTTTGATGGAATGGAGACAGACAACATCGAACGAAAAGAATTGAATGATCGGTTCATATTCTTTAAGGGTACAAACTCAAAGACTGCAGCGATTAGTACGACAGCAGACTTACTGGTACATGATGAGGTGTCACGGTCAGATCAGAATGCAATTGAAACGTACAAGTCACGAACGAAAGCATCAGAGTACAAAGGCAGGTGGTTATTCAGCAATCCTGGGAGTGAACGTGATGAGTTGGATTTGGCGTGGATGAAGTCAGACCAAAAGGAATGGGTGATAACGTGTCCTCATTGTGCAGATGAGCATTATCTTTCGTGGCCAGAGAGTATTGATATGGAGAAGAAGTGCTACATATGCAGAGCGTGCAAGGAGCCGATTGCAGATGATGTTCGAAGACAGGGGAAGTGGGAAGCACAGAATGGTGCGAGTAAGGTGAGTGGCTATCATATTTCGCACCTGATGTGTCCTTGGATTTCAGCAGAAGAAGTGATTGAGGACAGCGAGGGTGATCCAGCGTATTTCAACAACTTTGTACTAGGGAAGCCATACAGTCCCGGTGATTTGAGTGTATCGAAAACAACAATATTAGATTTGTGGACACCTAAAGATTTAACAACAGGGAATATCTTTCTTGGTGTAGACGTAGGAAATATAAAACACTACACAATTCGTACAGAGAAAGGAATATTAAAGGTTGGAAGGTTTAGTGCATGGAGTGAGTTGGATGACATCATTAAATTCTGGAAGCCAACAGCAGGTGTGATAGATGCAATGCCAGACAATACAGCATCAAAGCACTATGTGGAAAAGTATCCATTCATGCAGATGAGTTTCTTCCAAGAGAACAATGCAAATCCACAGACAATTGTGTGGTGGGGAGAGAATGATAAGCGTGGAGTAGTCTATTCACACAGGGATCGTATTCTTGATCGTATGCTCACTGATATGATTGAAGCAAAGTGGCTTATTGGTGTTGTACCAGATAAAGATTTCCAGTTGTTCATCAAGCACTTTGAAACGTTACGAAGAATGAAGGTGACAAACAACAAAGGAATTGAGCGATACGTATGGGAAAGTACAACAGGAGAGGATCACTTTGTCTTTTCTACTCTTTATGCGTATCTTGCGTGTCTTACAAGAGGGTCAGGGGTATTTTATGGTCAGGATCTTGTTGGGGATAAACCAAGTGTATTGGGTATAGATAATGTGTACGACGTTTCAGTAATGTGGAAAGAGCAAAATGGATAATTTACCTAAAATAGCAGTCTATATTCCAGATGAGGAAGCACAGAAATTCCTTTTATTTCAGCGATATTATGAACAATTCAGCCTTTTAGTGGACAGTGGAGTGTTTGATGTACGGAATGGTAGTGTTGTCTTACATTATGATAAAAGCGGGGGGCTTATGGCAATCAACAGAGCAGATGTACTTTATTCGAAACGGCATAGCTTGCAATAAATTCATAGTTGTGTGATATACTATAGTTAATTCAGTTGCGGGCTCAACCCTTTACGCAAGGCGGGTAATCTTTCGAGATTATTCGTTATTTTTTGTATTCAAATGAAAGTAGATATTAAATCTTTGGATGAGACACAAAAGCTACAATTGGTTGCTTTACGATGGGCTTCATCAGCAGAATTGTGGGAAGTCGTGGAGCACACATACAAGAACAACACCGCTATTTACGCAAACAAAGCGGATTGGCTTGGTAATATTCCAGAAAAACGAAGGAAATACCAGACACAAGCAAACAGGATCTTTGTGAACATGGAAGCGGTAATCAACTCTTTGATTGCTAATCCTCCTGGTATCAACATTATTCCTTCACGTGATGGAGATGAGGCACAAGACTTTGCTCGTAAATTAGAGAGCTTTTTCCGCAAGAAGTTTGTTGACAGGAACACAAAAGAGGTATTGAGAATGGGGTTACGTAACTTGTATTTTGCACGATTGCTTGTTATCAAGCCATTTTGGAACCCAATGATTAATGACTTTGATTTCAGAGCTGTTGATCCACGTAAAATTCGTGTAGCTAAGTATGCCCGCAAGGAACAGGACTCAGAATTTGCAATTGAGGAAATTGAGGACAATCTTTGTGCACTTGTGGCACGTTTCCCAGAGAAGAAAGAAGCACTGATGAAGAAGTGCGGGATTACTGATGAGGCAGACATGTACGTGAAGAATCCAGACCTTAAGTACAAAGAGTCTTGGATACAGGATTATGTTATTTTTTCAATTGACAATATTCTGCTTGGATGTATTAAGAATCCGTATTGGGATTGGGATGGCATTTTAATTACAGAAGAAGAAGAACAGGAGTTGAATGGTGACGGAACAGAAAACAATCCTGGTCTTACTGGTGATTCACGAAGACAAAAACTACAGCAAGTGAAGGTAGAACAGGATCAGCGTAAGGCACAGGCACTTCCAACAGGTGATACAGAGGATGTACAAGAAGGAGAAGTGTCAGGGCAAGAACCAACGACTAAATTTAAGCCGTTCTACTTCAACTATTTCGATACACCGCGAAAGCCGTACATCATTGCGACGATATTCAACAACGAGAATAGTCCAATTGGTCGCACAGACATGATTACGCTAGCGGCAGAACTGCAACGAGGTATTGATAAGCGAAAGATGGATATTGACGAGAACTGCGAGATTGCTAATGGAATCATAAAAGTTGATGCAGAGGTGATGAGCAAGTCAGATGCACAGCGTATTCGATTTGAAACACGGGGAATCATTTGGGGTAAGGGAGTGGTGAATGGGGTACAGCGTGAGGTTGGGCAGGCACTACCACAGATGGTATTCGAAGACATGATTGATTCACGACAGGAGATCGACAACATCATGGCGGCGACATCAGCATTCAGAGGTGAACGTGAAGGACAGGAAACAAAAGCAGGCCGTCTTGCACTCATACAGCAATCGTTCCTACGTCTTAATGAATTGGTACAGGTTGTGGATTACGTTTCAGGAGAAATCTTTAATTGGGGTATGCAACTTGCGAAGACACGATACACCGAGTATCACTACGCAAAATGGATGGGCAGGGAAGGAGCCCGTGAGGTAATTGAGTTGATCCAAGATGACTTTGAAACAGGCTCAGAGATCACCGTTATCGCTGGAAAGACGCTACCAGTTGATGACGAATTTAAGTTCGAACAGGCACAAAACGATGTATTACAAGGCTTTATTTCACCTGCAGACTATCTAGAAATTGCGAAGTACGACAATGCAAAAGAGCTTGCGAAGAATGCCGTACTCTACAAGCAGAACCCAATGGCAGCAGTAGGAATTGGTCAGGATGAGATGCCAGTGCCGTTTATGCCTGGGACACTTACACCAGACCAAGTTGCAGCGTCAGATCCTAATGCGGGAGGACAAGTTCCACCGATGCCACCAATGTAATTATGTTCAAAGTAAAACTTACAAAAAGAGAATTGAAACGCCACGATGGAACTATGACTGTGGATGTGAATTTCTTTGATGGAGTTGAATCATTTACAAAATCGTTTGTACTTCCGATTGATTCATCAATAGGCGATATTAAAGTCAGTGCAAAGGAATACATAGAGGATTACGAAGCGGGGGTGGCACTGTTACTAGATCCACAAGAGGAGATAGACCTCACACCTACGCAATCAGAAAGGACACCAGAGAGAAACTATCAAAAAAAGAAGCGTGAGTTGGAGAAGTATATGGCACTCGTTGCACTCGGAGTATTTGAGACAAACGATGCGGCAATAGTTTCGTTACGAGCAGATGTGAAAAACAAGTTCAAACCAAAGTACAAATAGACGTTCGACCCGTGATGTCGTTAAACCCACTTAAAAGATAGTTTGACCAAGCAATTCCCATCAGTCGCAAGACTAAGTTGGGAGGGGGCAGTCGTAAAATTATATGTCAGAGGAATCAATCGAAGTGGTACTCAGTGATGATGGAAATGTCTCAGCATTTGATGCAGACACAACACCAGCACCAAGTGAACCAGTAGTAGATGTACCAGTAGCAGACCTCTATGAGTTGCCAGATGGACGGAAGGTTGATGCAGTCACGCTTCAATCTGAATGGAAGGAAAACTTCTATCCTGAATTTACTCGACGTTCACAGGAATTAGCGGAGTTGAAAAGGGGAACATTAGAAACCAAAACTCCAAGTAAATTCGAAGACCCAGAGTATACTCCACAATCATATGCGGAGATCATACAAGCAGCGAAGGAAGCGGCACTGAACGAACTTGCAGAGAAAGAACAAGCTCGGATTACACAGCAAGAAGCGATTGAAAATGAAGTTGTTCAACAACTTGCAAAAGTAAAGAAGCTCGATGCGACTGTAAACGAGAACCAACTTTTCTTACATGCAAGCAAGTACGGGTTCCGAGATCTTCCAATGGCTTATCAGAACATGAAAGATATGTCAGGACTCGCAAAGACTGTGCAGAAAACTACTGCACAGAATATTGCAAAGAGAAATGACCCTGTTTCGGTAGCACCAGGGGGATCAGTAGGAACACGCCCAGATCCATCAGCATTTGGATCAGCAATCGAATACATGAGGAGTCTAAACACTTAATTTATGATCTTTAACACAGCAGTCACAACTACTACTCGTGAGTATATTCTCAAGAAAGTATTTGACCAAGTAACAACTGGAACACCAGGTCTTATGACCTTTCTCCAGCGACCAAAGGAATGGACATCTGGTACTTCTTACAAGTTCCCAATCAAGTATCAGGATACTACCAACGGTGGGAACATGGGTATCGCAGATCGTCTTGACACAGATCGTCAGAATGTTCGTGTGAACGCAGAGTTCAACCTGAAAGCGGCTAACAAGCCAGTTGTAGTAGCTATTGCGGAAACTACAGCAAACATGGGAGATGAACAAATTGTAAATCTTCTTGACACCGAGTTTGATTCACAGGCACAGTCTCTTATGAATGTGATGGGACAAAACCTTTTCACAGGTAATGGATCAGGAAACGATTGGGATTCACTTGCAAATGCAGCATCAGATTCAACTCTTTTTGCTACATACGGCGGTCTATCTCGTTCAACCTATTCAGCGTGGAGTGGTTATTACCTAGCGTCTACAGGAGCACTTACTCTTGCGAAACTAGCAACCGCAGATGATGCAGTAACTATTGGAGTTGATTCACCAGACATGGCTTTCACGACGAAGGCAATTTGGTCAACATACGAAAGTCTCCTTACTCCAACTGTCCGAGCAAACTTCTCAACAAGTGGTTACCCACGAATGAACGCATTTGGTGGAGTATCAAGCACACCAGGTCTCGGAGCACAGCAAGGATTCGTATACCTTACATTCCGTGGCACCCCAATTGCAAAGGATGAGCAAGTTCCATCAGGAAAGTATTTCCTAGTGAACTCAAAGGCATTCGGATTCGTTGGATTCAACTACGAGGATGAAAATATTATGACTGCAAACTTTAAGAAGACAAGTGATGCAGTACCATCTGGAGTACCAGGAAACGTGAAGTCAACTCGTGGCTTCCAGTTCCGAAAGATGATGGCCCCAGTAGATCAGCTTACAAAAGTTGGTTACTTGATTTACGCAGGAAACTTCGTAGGTACAAATTGCCGACTTAACGGAACACTTGCCGGTGCTTCTTAACAGCCACTTAAATCAATTTCATTATGATTTTTGACAATACAGAAGCAATAGATCCCGCAATTGAACCAGAGGACTTAGAGCCAGAGGATGATGTGGAGGTAGAGGACGATGAGGAGTTAGCAGCATAAGCCTTTTACCTCGGAGGTCAGTTTACGAATTGACCTTACGTGAGAGGGCAACAAAAATATATGTCATTACTCGAAAACTTTGTGCCAGTTGTAAAGTACAACGGGCTCAATACAGATAAAGACGCAGTTCTGGGTGGGACACTTGCAGTTACGGGTGCTGTGTCCATTACAGGACAACTTGGAGCGAAAGAACTTACTGAGACAGCTACAGCAGACGATACCCTTACGATTTCAGAGTCTGGAAAGACTATTTATATGGGTACGGCTGGTGTAGACATTACACTTCCGGCAGTTGCGACTGCAGCAGGAGTTGTGTACAGATTCGTCTGTTCAGCAAACTTTGCTTCTACCAACATGACCATAAAGACATCAGGACTAGAAGATAAAATTTATGGCTCACTAGAGGTAGCAGGTGCAGTTGTTCTTTGTTCAGCAGAAGACTTGATAAGTTTTGTCAATACGGCAGAGCTACCCGGAGACTGGTGTGAGCTTCGCTCAGACGGAACTAATTGGTACATTTCTGGACAGGCCGGTGCATCAGGTGGAATGACTTGTACGGCAACTTAAATGATTAGCAGAGTTTAGCTCTAAAAAATAATATGAACAAAATTTCATTTCAAAACGTTTACCAGACAATCACACAGCGAGGTGAGTTCAAGCTTGGTCAACGAGCGTCTACACCAGATGGTCGTGAATGGCGTTTTGTAACTTCTACTACGCTTGCAGCAGGACATATTGCAATCCCAGTAGCGACTTTCGCAGCAGACCTTTATTCGTCTTCAACCGATCAGCAAGGTCGTAAGGTGTACCTTACACGTGCTGCGGATACAAACACAGTTGGTGTTTATGAAGATGCAATCGGAGTTGTTGACGATGGTGTCGGAGTAGGACAGACATTCAAGATCCGAACAAACAACGCAACAACCTTTACTCTTTACCCAGAGACAGCACTTGGGACAGCTCTTGCAGTAGCAGATTCAGACCTTACCGTTGTAGGTATGGCGAACTGTAAAGTTGCAGCTGTTACCGTAAAGATTCAGATGACACAGGGAGGTACTCAAGTTGCGTTCACTACTGGTGATTACGGATGGCTTCTCCAACGTGGAGATGGTCGTGTACTTGCAGGTGAAGGACTTACGGTTGGAGGCAGTTTCGTTTCAGGCGATGACACAGCAGGACAAGTTCTTAAAGGAACTACCGCAAAGGGTGAATTTGATGAACAGACTCTTGGTTATGCAATCGTTGCAAACGCAGCAGCAGATCAGGGAGCACTTGTCCGCTACAACGTAGCGTAACGCTTTGGTTCCTCATAATGGGTGGGGAACCAGATGCGGTACGGTACCGTTAGGAGAACGTCAAAGCTCCTATTATTAACCTAAGGAAATTAGGATTATGGCAGAGCCACAAATTCAAAATCCAAATGATTACAAAGTCGTCACGTTTCACAACAAGACTGATTTTGCATTCACTCCTGAAATGGGTTCCATGTACGATGGGCGACCTATCTTTGGTATCTCAGGAGCACCAGCGATTAATCCTGGTGAAAGTATCGTGCTCCCCTACCACGTAGGGAACCTACTAGCTAAGAATTTAGCCAAGGCGGTAATGACTCGAAAGGCACCCCAAGATGCGGCAGGTGTCCCTACAGGAGTTGCTATTTGGAACGATGATAGTTTGGAAGCGTTGCGGGTTTCTTACATTACAGAAATGTATTCAGAGGAAAAGCCAGCAGCAGTTTCAGAAACAGATCGTTTAATGGCGAAGGTAGAGGAATATAAAGCTATGGTAGACAAATTGATACCAAAGCAAGACGCAGGCGAAGCAAAAACATCAGATCCAAAAACTGATGCAACACCGTCACAGTATGCCGATAAAGCAGATGTGATCGCAGAGCTTGCAAAGCGTGGTATCAAGTATGATGCTCGACAAAATAAAGCAACGTTAGAGAAGTTGATCGCATAGGGCGAAAGCTCATGTGCAGAGACAACAGGGTGTGCAAGCCATCCCATGAGCTATATGGATATTCAAACAATCGACAAACAGAAAATGGACTCACTTACAGCTCTTGCGAGCACTAATATTGCTATTAGTCAAGCAAAAGCAACTCTTGAAGAATTAAAAAAGAGTGAGAGTGCTTACATTAAAGTGCGAGAAGAAAAAGTTTTGGCTTCAATCCAAGCAATGTTGTACGAAAGTAAAGAAATCACAAAGGAAACGTCAGAAAATTACACAGGAGTTCAGGAATTGTTGAAGAATACAAAAATCCTAGCTCAATTCGTGGTAGAAGCACATGGAGAGTTCAAAGAATTGGTCAAAGTGTTTGAAAAAGCATCAGAGAATTGGGATCAGGAGGTCAAAGAGGTACAAAAAGAGCTTGCAGATACACGAAAACAGATAGAAGTAAGCAAAATTCAGGTAAAAAATGACCTTGAATCAATCGAAAAGAGGAAGAAAGAGGTACAAGATGAGGAGAGAAAGATTAAGGATCAGCGAGAAACATTAGAAAGAGCGTTTGCAAGGTTGGGAAAATAGTATGACTAATATATTATCAAGAGACGAAAATCACGTTCCAATACAAGGAAGTTTTAATGCTACTCGTTTTAATGAAACTTTAACAGCAGAAAGAAGTTCTCAATTTAACTTTAAACCAACGTGGGGACTTTCAACTTTACGATATACAACTTCTGCTACTGGTTCAGGTGCTACTTCAGGTGAGACAGGAGGGGAATTTCGATTACAGAGTGGAACAGCTAATAACGGAGTAGCTACAGTTCAAACTAATCAACGAGGACAGTATCAGGCAGGTGCTATGGGACAGGCAGGTATTGGTGTTCGTATTCCTACACTTCCCCTTACTACAGCTTATTGTGAATGGGGGTACACTGATTTTACCAATGGTTTCTACTTTGGAGTAGATGGTACAGGTAAGTATGTTGCGTATGTAACGGGCGGATCAGTGACTAAAACATATCAAAGTTCTTGGAACATAGACAAACTAGACGGGACTGGTAATTCTGGGTATACGCTTGATTTAGCAGATGGGCACGTTACACAGATTGACTTTACTTGGTATGGATATGGAGATATTGAATATTCATATTACATAGGAAATCCAGTTACAAACAAAATTGAAAAGGTAGTATGTCATAGGACTAGAATTGATGATTCTGCTTCAATTGTAGACCCTAACCAACCACTTACATTTAGAAGTGGTAATGGTGCAAGCACAACAACTAACCTTTCTCTTTATATTGGAGGTCATCAGTTCTCAACTCTTAGTGGTAATTCAGTTCCTCAAAAACGACAAGCAGGTGAAATACTTACATCGTATACAACAGCAACCGACACAAACTGGCAACCAATAATTGCTATAAGGAAGAAGGCAGATTTGAATAGCAGGACTAATAGTGTTCTGGCCTACCTAAATAGTTTTGCTGTTACTGCTGATTCAGACATGGAAATAAGAGTGACTATCGGTGGGACAACAAGTAACGGAACTTGGGGAACGCCTACAGGCTGGACTGCAACTGAAACTGCCCTAGAAACCAAAGTAACCGTTGCAGGAACAGTTCTAGCTACTTCTGTGGCTGGAAACCCAGTAGATTATTCTTTCGTACTAGCGTTAGGTGCAGGTCTAATCAAAGGTGGTTCAGCCACAAGTTCTTCTAGTATTCCTCTTGGAGCAACACAAGAAGTTATCTTGTGGGTACGAAGACTTGTTGGGTCAGGAGCGATGATTATTAGAAACGCCAACGTGACTTGGGAGGAAGAATGGTAGTAAATAAAAAAATAATATGACACAAGTTTCAGCAGCATTCACAAGAGACGCAAACGCAGTACCGATTACTGCAGTTGGTCTTACTGCAACAAAGAGCATCACGTATGCGGCGGGAACGACTGGTGCTACAGGGGCAACTACGTTGTTTACTGTGACTGGTGTTGTTGCCCTTCGTGTCTTTGCATTATGTGGGTTAGATCTTACATCAGGAGGTGCGGCAACAATGGAGGTTGGAGTTGCAGGGGGAACGGCAACACTTATCGCTCAGACTACTGCAACAGCGATTGATGTAGGAGAAATATGGATTGACACGGCACCAGCACTTGTGGAGTTATTGCCAGCTTTTTCGCTCATAAGTGAGTTGGATGTTATTCAAACAATTGCCACAACTACAGTTACAGGGGGAAGTTTAACCTACTACTGTATATGGATTCCAATTAGTGACACAGGTAATGTAGTAGCAGCATAAAATATGGAAACCCCACGAGACAACAACTTTGTGCCAGTAAAAATGGGGATTTTGTGTACCGATGGAGTTACACCAGTTGCGATTGCTATTGATGCTGGTGGGAATATGAAGGTTGATGAAGCAAGTACCATTTCAGTAGCGGCAACATTGGCAAAGCGAGATGAGAACCATGTCCCGACATGGATGGGAGTGAGTTCAGTAGATGGAGTGACGCCAGTACCAATATATGTCAATGCAGATGGAGGGGTTTTAATAGAAAATAATTAAATTATTATGTCAGAAGCATCAAGAGACGGAAACTTTGTACCAACAGCACTTGGAGTTTCAAGTGTGGATGGAGTGACGCCAAAACCATTTAACGTGGACCCTGTTACAGGAAGACTCTTGACAGATGTTTCTGGTGGTGGTTCTGGTACTGTAACATCTGTCTCGGTTACGACAGTAAATGGTGTTTCGGGAACAGTTGCAACCGCAACGACAACCCCAGCAATCTCTTTGACTCTTGGAGCAATTACTCCTTCGAGCGTTACCGTATCAGGATTAACTGCATCTGAAATAGTAATAACAAATGGATCTAAAGCTTTAACATCTGCGGCAGTTGCAACATATCCGTCACTAACGGAACTTACGTATGTCAAGGGAGTTACAAGTGCTATTCAAACTCAAATTAACGCGAAAGGAGCTGGTACTGTTACATCAGTAGGATTTACTGGTGGCATTATCTCAGTAGCCACAGCAACAACAACTCCAGCTTTTACAGTAGCGGGTACATCAGGTGGTGTTCCTTATTTTTCATCAAATTCTGCATGGGCCACATCTGCGGCATTGGCGGCTAATGCACTTGTAATAGGAGGTGGAGCGGGAGTTGCACCAAGTACCGTGACTACAGGAACAAACGTTTTGACAGCTTTAGGGGTAGCAGTAGGCTCAGCAGGAGCCTTTGTTACTTTTAACGGTGCGTTAGGGACGCCTTCTTCTGGGACAGTAACTAATCTCACAGGGACAGCATCAATAAATATTAACGGAACCGTGGGAGCAACAACTCCAACTACAGGTGTATTTACAACAGCAACTATAAACACCAGCCTTTTGCCAGATGCAAATGATGGGGCGGTATTAGGTGCTGCAGGTACAGCATTCTCAGACCTATTCTTAGCAGAAGGTGGAGTAATAAATTGGGACAGTGGGGACGTAACAATCACTCAGACAGGAAATAACCTTGCTATAGATGGGGCTACGGTGATTGATATAGGAGGGGATTTGGATATGAATGGTAACGACATTACTCTTGTAGACACAATTACTTTTGGTGAGACTGGTTCGATACAACTTGACCCAGTACTATCAGCAGATGGGACTTACTCAGGTATTACTATAACAGGAACGGCAGGGGCTGCTTTAGCTTTTGGTGACTTAATTTATTTAGCGGTAGCCGACTCACGTTGGGAGTTGACAGATGCAGATGCAGTAGCAACGTGTGGAGCAGTATTAACGGGTATGTGTGTGCTTGCAGCAGCAGCAGACGGAAATGCTACAACCATTTTGTTACAGGGAAACATACGTGCAGATACAGCATTCCCAGCATTAACAGTAGGAGCAAACGTGTATGCAGGACTTACAGCAGGAGACATTGTAACAACAGCACCAAGTGCTACTGATGATGTTGTGCATGTGGTGGGGAAGGCGTTAACTGCGGATTCCATATACTTTAATCCAAGTATGGATTATATAACAATTGTCTAGTATGGAAATACAATTAACCAAAAGAGAATATTTGGGGGACGGGTATGTTCATCAGTTTATAAATATAGCAACTGGTGAGGTCGTTCTTATACCTTGTACTGAAGAAGATTACAACGCTCTTACTACGAAGAGCCCAAGTTTAGAGGGTCACACTTGGCAAGGTTCTACTGGTGGGACTTATAAAGTGGATACCCCAAACACAGTATTAGGGCTAAATGAATACTGTGATTTGCCAAGTGGGAAACAGGTAGTTCGTTTATACAGCAACGGAATGTTAGATCCCGAGGTACTTTTAGATGCTGCTACAATTAAAAATGACACAGTTGATGAAGCGGTAGTGTTGGCAAAAAAACAACAAGACCTAATACGTACAGGTGTAGATGTAGAAATATAATATGGCAACACCAACTTTAGTAGGTACCAAAACAAATTTTGCTTCGGCAGCAGTAGGGACTTCACACACCATTTCTCACACGGTAGATGGTGGTGGTTCCAACGTGGGCTTATTTGTGATTGCGTACTCAAACACCGGCAACAATACCGCCTTTACCGACTGCAAGTGGAATGGGGGGTCGGCGATGTCTCAGATTGTTTCGGTAGTTGGTTCGTTTTCGGGTGGTGGGATAATGTACTTCCAAGCAGCTCCAACTAGCGGAACACTTAATGTAGTTATAACTTGTGCGTCAAAGAGTTGTAATGCGTTTGTTTTTCAGTTACAAGACGTAAAACAGACGTCCCCGGTTGACGCCACTTCTGCGGGTGCGTTTAGTGCGGGAGCTACTTCTCTGAACGATACAGGTCTAACCACAGGTACCAATGGGAGTCTCATTATAAACTGGGGCATTTATGGCTCTGTTGCTACCGCGATCACTCCCGCAGGGAGTGAGACAGAAGTTGCGGAATTCGTAGGAAACTCGTTTACAAGAGACACGCAAGTGCAAACGCTCCCAAAGGAAACGGCGGGGGCTCAGACAGTGGGGACGACATGGACGACTTCCGCGAGTATCGATATGTATACGACTTCGCTTCTGTACCAATCATCAGCATCTACGACTGTTAAAACATGGAATGGTATTGTACGAGCCAATCTAAAATCTCTTAATGGTACCCTTAGTGCTAACATTAAGAAGATTAACGGAATAACTTAAGTGGAATACCCTTTCTTAAAATCAGTACGAGAGAACTGGATGATCCTCACTTTTGTGGGAGGTGTTATTGCTGGATGGGTAATGTTCAATGCACGACTATCGACTGCAGAATCCACGGTACTAGAACTTCAAATAACACACCAAGAGTTAAAACAGATGCAAATAAACGTTGCTATAATGGCTGTAAAAGTAGAGGACATAAACAAGGACACAGATGAAATT
>TARA_R110000868_G_scaffold136564_2_pt1 | contig 17511 bp, 14 predicted proteins | sample TARA_R110000868 | Tara Oceans TARA_R110000868 (sample SAMEA4397489) | marine metagenome | biome: Polar Biome; feature: [SRF] surface water layer (ENVO:00010504); material: water (ENVO:00002006), including particulate matter (ENVO:01000060) such as... | depth 5 m | reverse complement strand
TGGAACTTCTCCGAAAGCGATGGCTGGAGCCATAACTACAACGAAAAATTCCTCACCCTCAACGAGGAAACGCTCGAAGTTGCTGCTGGCGGCACCGCTAAAATCAGTTTCCCAGTGGAGTGGGGCCCGTACCGCGTTGAGGTTGTCGATGCGCAAACCGGCCTGCTCAGTAGTCTGCGTTTCTGGGCCGGTTACCGCTGGCAGGATAACGCCGACGGCGGCGCAGTGCGGCCGGATCAGGTCAAGCTGGCGCTGGATAAACCGGCGTATGTCGACGGCGAAACCGCTCAGGTCACCGTTACCCCGCCTACCGCAGGCAAAGGCTACTTGATGGTGGAATCCAGCGACGGTCCATTGTGGTGGCAAGAGGTTGACGTGCCTGCCGAGGGCAAAACCTTCGCCATCCCGATTGCTAAGGACTGGGCGCGGCATGACCTGTATGTCAGCGCCTTGGTGATCCGCCCCGGTGAGCGCAAGAGCAATGCCACGCCTAAGCGTGCGGTTGGCCTGCTGCACCTGCCATTGGAGCGCGCGCCGCGCAAACTGGCGCTGACGTTAACCGCCGCAGAGAAAATTCGGCCCAACCAGCCGCTCACCGTCAAGGTGCGGGTGCGTAACGCCGATGGCAGCATGCCTAAGCACGCACAGGTGCTGGTGGCAGCGGTGGATGTTGGCATCCTCAATATCACCGAGTACGCCACGCCCGATCCCTTTGCCAACTTCTTCGGCCGCAAGGCTTATGGCGCGGATCAGTTGGATATCTACGGGCAGCTGATCGAAGCCGGTCAGGGCCGAGTGGCTAAGCTGGCCTTCGGTGGTGATGCGGCGCTGGCCGCGGGCGGTAAACGCCCGGACACCAGCGTGCTGATCGTCGCGCTGCAGAGCCAGCCATTGGCGCTGAACGAGCAGGGTGAAGGCGAAGTCAGCCTGGCTATTCCCGACTTCAATGGCGAACTGCGCCTGATGGCGCAAGCCTGGACCGATGAGCATTACGGCATGGGCGAAGGCAAAACAGTGGTCGCTGCACCGCTAATTGCTGAGCTGTCAGCGCCGCGCTTTTTGGCCGGTGGCGATGAAACCACCCTGGCTCTGGACCTGAATAACCTGTCCGGTCGTGAGCAAACGCTCGATGTGCAACTGAGCGCCGAAGGCCAGCTGCGGCTGGCGCAAAGTCCGGGTGTGGCGGTTGCACCTATTACCTTGGCCGATGGTCAGCGGACCATTCTGCGCATTCCCGTAGTGGCGCTGGGTGGCTACGGCCAGGGGCAGATCAAGGTCAGCGTCAATGGCCTGGAGTTGCCTGGCGAAACGTTACCGCCGTTCAGCCGTGAGTGGCAACTCGGCATCCGTCCAGCCTATCCCGCACAGTTGCAGCACTTCCGTGCGGTACTCAAGGACGAGCCTTGGTTACTGCCGGCCGATGCCTTGAGTGCCTTCGAGTCTGCCGGCCTGGAAGCGCGCCTGGCGATTTCCAGCCGACCGCCGCTGAATCTTGGCGAGCAAATTCGCGCGCTCAAAGCGTATCCCTATGGATGCCTAGAGCAGACCACCAGCGGCTTGTACCCCTCGCTCTACGCCGATGCGGCCACGCTAAAACGCTTGGGCGTGGAAGCTGAGCCTGACGAGCAGCGTAAACGCGCTATCGAACTGGGCATCGAGCGTTTGCTGAGTATGCAGCGCTACAACGGCAGTTTCGGCCTGTGGGGGGCGGACGGTGATGAAGAGTATTGGTTGACCGCTTATGTCAGCGACTTCCTTCTGCGCGCCCGTGAGCAAGGCTTCGGCGTGCCGGAAGAAGCGCTGAAAAAAGCTAACGAACGTCTGCTGCGCTACCTGCAGGAGCGTCAGCTGATTGAGGTCAACTACAGCGATAACGCCAACCACAGCCGTTTTGCTGTGCAAGCCTATGCCGCTTACGTGCTGGCGCGCAGCCAACAGGCACCGCTCGGCGCATTACGTAGCCTGTATGAGCGTCGTAGCGATGCGCTGTCTGGCTTACCTCTGGTGCACCTGGCCGTGGCCCTGCAGAAGATGGGCGACCAGCCGCGTGCCGATGAGCTGCTGACTGCCGGTCTGGCCCGTGGTCGCGAGAGCAACACCTGGCTGGCGGATTACGGCAGCCCGCTGCGCGATCAGGCGCTGATTTTGGCGCTGCTAGAAGAGCACGACCTGGCGAGCGATCGTCGTGAACAGCGGCTGTTCAACTTGGCTGATGAAGTGGCTGGGCAGCAGTGGTTATCCACTCAGGAGCGCAACTCGCTGTACCTGGCTGGGCGCAACCTGCTGAGCACGCCAGAGCCGAGCTGGAGTGCGCAGTTGCAAAGCGCCAGTTTGGCTTTCGAACTGAGCAAGGCTCAATCGGGGCTCAAGTTGGAGGGGCGCGATCTGGCGGCACCGCTGAGCATCAGCAACTCGACGAGCAAACCGGGAGATACGCCGCTTTATCAGCAGCTGACCTTATCCGGTTATCCGAGCCAAGCGCCTACAGCCGGCGGCGAAAACCTCAGCATCTACCGCGAATACTTGGGTATGGACGGGCGTAAGCTCGACCTGAGCAACATGCGCAGTGGCGAGCTGGTGCTGGTGCACCTGGCCGTGTCCGCCAAGCAACGGGTGCCGGATGCCCTGGTGGTCGACCTGCTACCCGCGGGCCTGGAGTTAGAGAACCAGAACCTGGCGCAAAGCGCGGCCAGCTTGGACGACGCCAGCAGCGCGGTAAAAGAGTGGCGTGAATCGATGCAGAACGCCGCGATCAAGCACCAGGAGTTCCGCGGTGATCGCTACGTCGCAGCCGTGGATATAAACGGCTACGACACCACCCACCTGCTGTACTTGGCCCGTGCCGTCACCCCCGGCAGCTACCGCGTACCGCCCCCGCAGGTGGAGTCGATGTACCGGCCGAACTGGCAGGCACTGGGCGAAACCCCAGGGCGCCTCATCGTCAAGGAGCGCTAGAGCCAAGCTCGGTTTGCTGCGCGTGGCGATGCCGCGTTAACAGCGGTCTCGCTTCAGCTCGCGCGATCCGAAACAGGCCCTTAGCGCACACAAGGCCCGCCATGGTGGCGGGCCTTGTTGTTTAGCATGTACTTCTTAGCTGATCAGGCCGCTTAGCAACCACAACCCCAACAGCAGCCAGATAACTCCGGCGATGATTGAGCGGCGGATAAAGGCGCGCACCGCCAGGTAGAGCAACCACAGGCCGGTCACCAACACCACGATGCTGAGCAATGACGGCGTCACTCCCAACGCCTTGGACATGCCCGTGATAAAACTGCTGACCGCGCCGCCGAGCATGCCGAAAAAGCCGCTCATACCCTCGATGATAAAGCGGATCGCCGAGCCGACGGCTTCGCCAAGGGATTCAAAAAAACCTTCTACAGCCATAATTTCTGTTCCAAACGAGCGTATGTGATGGTTGCTGCGCGTCAGTGTGCCAGCCATTTGGCAGAATGGCAGCGCTGTTAGTGGGGCGAGCCGCTGATTGGCAGAACACCCTCGCGATGCAAGGAAGGGATCACGCATGACCCGCGTTAAACAGTTCTACCTGTTGGCCCTGTGTGTTTGGCGTCACCGACTTTGCTCGCTGCTGCGCCGCACCTGGCTGTGGCTGCCGCTGTGCTTGGTGGGAGTGCTAGCGCTAGGCGATCGGTTATTTCCGTTGCCTTTACCGGCCGATGACCTGGCCCGCGTGGTGTTGGCCGAGGACGGCACGCCGCTGTGGCGCTTTGCCGATCATGACGGCGTATGGCGTTACCCGGTGAGTCCTGCCGACGTGTCGCCTTATTACTTAGAGGCGCTGCTGACCTACGAAGACCGTTGGTTCTACCAGCATCCGGGGGTTAACCCGCTGGCGCTGGGCCGCGCTGCCTGGCAGAACCTTAGCGGCGGGCGGGTGCTGTCGGGCGGCAGCACGCTGTCGATGCAGGTGGCGCGGTTGCTCGATCCGCATGCGCGTAGTTATCCCGGCAAGCTCAAGCAGCTGTGGCGTACGCTGCAGCTGGAATGGCACCTGTCCAAGGCTGAAATTCTCACCCTGTACCTCAATCGCGCACCCTTTGGCGGCACCTTGCAGGGCGTAGCAGCGGCCAGTTGGGCTTATCTGGGTAAGTCGCCGCGGCAGCTGACCCGCGCCGAAGCAGCGCTGCTTGCGGTTCTGCCGCAAGCGCCGAGCCGTTTGCGCCCGGACCGCCACCCCGCGCGGGCCCAGGCGGCGCGAGACAAAGTGCTGCAGCGCCTGGCTAATTTTGCCGTATGGCCGCAAGCGACGATCAACGATGCGCTGCAGGAACCGGTGCTGCTGGCACCGCGCCAGGCTCCGCGACTGGCGCCATTGCTGGCGCGCCGGCTGAATACCCCCGGCAGCCCACCACTGATTCGTACCACCCTTGATGCTGCGTTGCAGCGGCGCCTGGAAGACCTGCTGCTGGGCTGGCGCGCACGCTTGCCGGAGCATACTTCGGCGGCGATTCTGGTGGTCGAGCAGCCGAGCATGGCAGTGCGTGCTTATTTAGGCTCGGTGGATATCGGCGATGCCAAGCGCTTCGGCCATGTCGACATGATCAGCGCCGTGCGTTCGCCCGGCTCAACGCTCAAACCGTTCCTGTATGGCATGGCGCTGGATGAGGGGTTGATCCACTCCGAATCCTTGCTGCAGGACGTGCCGCGCCGTTACGGCGATTACCGGCCGGGTAACTTTTCCAGTGGTTTCAGTGGTGCGGTGTCTGCCAGCCAAGCCCTGGCCACCTCGCTCAACTTGCCGGCCGTGCAGCTGCTGGAAGCCTACGGGCCGAAGCGCTTTGCCGGCGAGTTACGCAGCGCCGGCGTGCCCTTATTGTTGCCACCGCTGGCCGAGCCCAATCTGGCGTTGATTCTTGGGGGTGCCGGCAGCCGGTTGGAAGATTTGGTCAGTGGTTACAGTGCCTTTGCCCGTGGTGGCAAGGCCGCGCGGCTGCGCTTTCAGCCGCAGCAGAGGCTGCATGAGCGGCGATTACTGTCGTCTGGCGCCGCCTGGGTTGTACGGCGCATTCTCAGCGGTCAGGCGCGGCCGGACCGTGACCCGCGCGCGCATCTGGTGCAGCGCCCCAGCCTGGCCTGGAAGACCGGCACCAGCTATGGCTTTCGTGATGCCTGGGCGATTGGTGTAGCGCCACGCTATTTGATCGGTATCTGGATTGGGCGACCGGACGGCACGCCGGTGCCGGGGCAGTTTGGCCTGGCTTCAGCCGCTCCGTTGTTGCTGCAGGTGCATGATTTGCTGGTTAACCGCGACAGCCAGCGTGGCATTGGCCTGCCGATTGATCCGCAACCCAGCTCAGTCGGTGTGGCCGCAATCTGCTGGCCACTGGGGCAACCCATGGACAGCAGCGACCCCAACTGTCGCCGCCAACGGTTTGCCTGGACCCTGGATGGCACCACGCCGCCGACCCTGCAAGCGCTGGATCAGCCGCTGGGTCTCGGCTTAGAGGCGCGAATCTGGGTCAATTCAGCAGGGCTGCGCGTCGATGCCAGCTGCCCTGACGCCACTTCGCAGCGGCTGGTCTTGTGGCCCGCGCCACTGGAACCCTGGCTGCCACGCCGCGAGCGGCGCAGTGCGCGCCTGCCAGCAATTGATCCACAGTGCCCGCCGCAGCATGTGGCCGTGGCGGCGCCGCTGTCGATTGTCGGCGTGCGTGACGGTGACCGCTTGCGGCGCCCGGCCGGCAGTACTGAGGCGCTGCGTTTGCGCTTGTCGGCCCTGGGCGGCAGTGGCCGGCGCTGGTGGTTTGTCGACGGTCAACCGGTTGCTGAGACCAGCGCTGAGGCGTCGCTCAGCCAACGCTTTGAGCGTGCAGGCCACTACCAGCTCAGTGTGCTCGATGAAAGTGGGCAGACCGCCCAGCTTAGCTTCAGCCTGCAGAACTAAAATCTAAGTGCAGCTGACCCGTGACTGCGTCGTTCAAGGTATTCCAGCGGTGCAGGGGCGGTACCTTATGAGCCTATTAAAGCCGCCAGGCAGGGCAGCCGATAGCGGTTATACGTCGGCAGGAAATTGAATTTGTATACAAAACTGTATTCAATTGTTTTCTTCCAATAATAACTAAAAGGTAACCTTCATGGGCTTGTGGAAACGCAGCATTCAGTGGCAACTGATTCTCAGCATGGGCGCAGCCCTGCTTGTCAGCATTCTGATCGTGGTGGGCGTTTACTCCGCAGTGGTTAATCGCTTAAGCGAACGGTTTTTGCTCGAAGAGGCGTTGCCGGCCAAGGTGTTGGCGATTCGTAATGACCTAGAGCGGATGCTAACGGCGCCGATCACGGCCAATGCCGGGATTGCCGCCAACGTTTTTATTCAGGACTGGCTGGGTGCCGGTGAAGACCCGGCACTGCGTGATGCCGTCGCGCGTTACCTCGAGGGTGTGCGCCAGCAGCAGAATGCCCTGACCACCTCGGTTGCCGTATTGGAAAGCGGTAATTACTTCACTGGTGATGGTCTGAGCCGGGTGATCAACCGTAATCAGGTCGAAAATCAGTGGTTCTACAGGCTGGTCGACGGCAGCCGTGATCAGGTTATGGAAGTCGATATCGACAAAGCCACCCGCTTGCCGACGCTGTTTATCAACCAGCGAATCAAGCAGGGCGGCAAAGTGCTTGGCGTTGCCGGGTTGGGGTTCAGCCTGAAAGCCATGTCTGAAATGATTCGTGATTTTCGCTTTGGCGAGCGCGGTCAGGTTTTTTTGACCGACGCCCAGGGTGTTATCAAGGTGCATCCGCAGGCTGAGTTGAGCGGCAGTGGCAGCCTCGCCGCGTTATTCGGTCAAGAGCCGGCCAAGCAACTGTTGAGCAGTGAGGGCACGGCGGTACGCTTCGAGCGTGACGGTGAGGCCTTTCTGGCGCTGACGCAGAAGCTCAGCAGCATCGACTGGCTGCTGGTGAGTGAAGTGCCAGAGGCAGAAATCTATGCTGAGGCGCACCAAGCGCTGTTTATGACCAGCGCTATCGGTGTGGGTGTGGCGCTGTTTTGTCTAGGCCTAGTGGTGCTGCTGGCGCGCGGTTTGGTGCGGCCGATCCGCCAGGTGACCACGGCGTTAGTGGAAATTGGTGGAGGCGGCGGTGACCTGACTCGGCGCCTGGATGAGTCGCGTGAAGATGAGTTGGGCGATCTGGCACGCGGTTTCAATCGCTTTATCGGTGGCCAACGCAACTTGATCAGTGCAGTACTGGCAACCAGCGAGCGTTTGCGTGCCGCAGTCGGCCAGGTGGCACAGGTGGTCGACAACACCGCTGGGCGCTCCAGCCAGCAGCAAGAAATGACCGATATGGTGGCCACTGCTGTGCATGAGATGGGCCTCACTGTGCAGGAAATCGCGCGCAATGCCAGCAGTGCGGCACAGGCTTCGCAAGCCGCGCGCAGCGAGGCACAAGGCGCACGCAAGGAAGTCGGCCAGTCGATTGGTCATATCGAGAGTATGTCCACCGACATTGGCGATGCGGCGGCTGCCGTGAGCGAGTTGGCCGAGCAGGTAGCCTCCATCGATCAGGTATTGGCGGTGATTCGCGGCATTTCCGAGCAAACCAATCTACTGGCACTCAACGCCGCTATCGAAGCGGCGCGCGCCGGTGAAATGGGCCGTGGCTTTGCCGTGGTGGCCGACGAGGTGCGCACCTTGGCCAGCCGCACACAAAGCTCCACCGATGAAATTCAGCAGATGATTCAGCGCCTCAAGCAGGGCGCGGAAACGGCCGTAACGTCCATGCATGCCGGGCAAAATGCGACGGGTACCGGTGTTGCCGCCAGCCAGCGAACCGGGCAGTCGCTCAGCGCCATTACTGAGCAGATTGAACGCATCAGCGACATGAACACCCAAGTGGCCACCGCCACTGAAGAGCAATCGTCGGTAACTGAAGAAATCAACCGCAACGTGCAGGGCATCGCTGACCTGGCACATGCCACCGCCGGTGAGGTCTTGGTGTGTAAAGAGGACTGCAAAACCCTGCGCGGCCTGGCAGATGATCTGGCCAAGCAGATGGGTAGCTTCCGCCTTTAAGCAGGCTCTATCCCTTGTTGACCGTTGTCGCACCCGCAGGTGTGACAACAGTCAACGGGCGAGTAACCGGCGGCCTGCGCATGAGGCCGGATCAGGCCAGCTCCAGGCGGTTACGACCTGCCGCCTTGGCTTGATAGAGCGCATCATCGACACGTTTGAAGAATCCTTCAGCGCTGCTGTCGCGTTGTGTGTCGTAACAGCCCACACCCAGGCTGGCGGTCAGCGGCAGGGTCGCGCCCGTTACATCAAAGCCTTCACGTTCCAGCGCCTGACGAAACTGCTCAGCGAGCAAGCGCGCCTGCTCCAGCGGGGTATTGGGCATTAGAATGCCGAACTCTTCGCCGCCCAAGCGCAGAAGGGTGTCACTGTCGCGACGGAAGTTCTGGCGCATGCGCTCGGCAAAGTCGCTCAGGCAACGGTCGCCACAGGTATGGCCGAACTCATCATTGATCCGTTTAAAAAAATCGATATCCAACAGCACCAATGACAGCGGCTGACTTTGCCGCTGAGCGTTTGCGAGCATCACGGGGAACAAGCTGTTGAATTGATAACGGTTGCCCAGCTGCGTCAGGCTATCCGTGCGGCTGAGCTGATCGAGACGCTCGCGCTGGTCGAGCAACTGCAGTTCCAGCGTCAGAGTGCTGCGGTACTCGCGGTGGCTGCGATTGAGCGCCAACAGCAGGTAACTCAGGTAGAACCCAAGGGTAATTACAATGGCGTAATGCGCCTGCCAATCCAGTGCCAGGCTAAACAGACCCGGTAGGTAAATCAGTAGCAGGGCCAAGATCGCGTGGCGTTTACGCATCGAGAAGGTGAACGTCAGCGCGGTACTGAAGGCAATCGTGCTAAGGGTGGCAATCATCGTCGAATTGCTAAACAACGGCTGTGTCTGCACCAGTGCATGGGCCATGCCCCAGGCCAGCGCGGTGCTGAGGATTAGCAGCCAATGATGATTGAGCCAGCGCTTTAGCGCGGCAGGCGTTTGTTCGTCTGGCAGACGATGCAGCAGGCGCAGCGCCAGCAGCAGCGCGAAAATGACCGTGCCGACCAGTCCGGTGGCCAACAGTGCCACCGGATCATTGCTGAACGCCCAGGTGAGCAGCCAGGCGATCAGGTAGTAAATGCCCCCCAGCGGTGTGCGGGTGCGCGTGTCTTGGGCTTCGCGCCAGAGTGCGAAAACCTGAGGCTGGCGGGGGACGTAAGACTCGGTCATGGTCTGTGATCACAAAAACGACGTAATTACAGGATAACCCGTAAATCGTGGAAAAATATCAAAGTGCCAGCACAAAATGTCTACGGCCTGCCGCTGCACGCCGACATAGCGGCCGCGTACAGGCCGCTATGTCGGGCTATTAGCGCAGAATCAGCAGCGCGCTGTTGCTAGTGCGCAGCAGGGTGCTGGTGGTGCTGCCGACTAGGAACTGGCGAATCCGCGAGTGGCCGTAAGCGCCCATGGCCAGCAGGTCGATGCCCTGTTCGAGTTGGTAGGCGTGCAGCGTAGGCTCCACTTCTCCTGCGCGAATGACCTGGTGCACTTCACTGGCCGAGCCTTCTATCACCCGTGCAGCGGCTTTCAGCTGTTCCCTGGCATCACTGGTGTCGGCGCCGATCATCACCAGGTGGCACGGCAGGTCTTTAAGCAGTGGGCTGGCGGCGATCATTTCCAGGCTCTTGCGCGCCGTAGCGCTACCGTCATAGGCCAGCATGTAACTTTGCGGCGCTTTGAACTCGCCGCAGCTGACCAGGATCGGCCGGTGCAGGGTGCGAATGACGTTTTCCAGATGACTGCCGAGCAGTTGGTTGAAGCTGTCGCAGGTCTTGCCCTGGCGGCCGATGACCAGCAAGCGGATATCGGCTTCCAGCTCACTCAGGCACTCGACCAGATCCCCGTGACGCTGGCGCAACTGAGCCGGCTCGACGCCTTCGGTCTGCACCCGCTCACGTGCGGCCTCGAGCATCAGGCGACCTTGTTCCATGGCCAGGGTGTGGCGCTTCTGGTCCAGGCTGGCCAGTTCTTCGAGCAAATGCTCGCGGCTGCCCAGACCAATAGCGCCGGACAGATCCGGCTGGGTTGGGTACTGCACCTCATCCAGCACGTGCAACAGGGTCAGCGGCGCGCTGAGGCGTTGGCTGGCCCATGCCGCGTAATCACAGACCGCGCGGGTGGAGTGCGAACCATCAATGCATGCCATTACTTGGGTCATAACACCTTCCTTTTAGTGGCCCGACAGCAGGTCGGTAGCGTTGTCCTTATCGTGCACACCAAAGCGGTCGACGATGGTGGCACTGGCTTGATTTAGACCCAGCACTTCAACCTCGGTGCCTTCACGGCGCAGCTTGAGCACCACCTTATCCAGGGCGGCAACAGCGGTGATGTCCCAGAAGTGCGCGCGGGATAGGTCGATGGTGACCTTGCTCACGGCGTCTTTGAAGTCAAAGGCGTTAACGAATTTATCCGCAGAACTGAAGAAAACCTGGCCCACCACGGTGTAGGTGCGCTGGCCAGCATCGCTGTCGGCTTGCGAGTTGATATAGAGGAAGTGGCCGATCTTGTTGGCAAAGAACATCGCTGCCAGCAGCACGCCGACAAACACGCCATACGCCAAGTTGTGGGTATAGACGGTCACGGCCACGGTGGCGAGCATGACGATATTGGTGGAGAGCGGGAATTTCCTCAAATTACGGATCGAATCCCAGCTGAAGGTGCCGATCGACACCATGATCATTACGGCCACCAGCGCGGCCATGGGGATCTGGCTAACCCAGTCACTGAGAAAGACCACCATCAGCAGCAGCACCACACCGGCCACCAAGCACGACAGGCGACCACGGCCGCCGGATTTCACGTTGATCACCGATTGGCCGATCATCGCGCAACCGGCCATGCCGCCGAGCAGGCCGGAAGCGATATTGGCCACGCCCTGACCTTTGCATTCGCGGTTTTTATCGCTGCTGGTATCGGTCAGGTCATCGACGATGGTGGCGGTCATCATCGACTCCAGCAGGCCGACCACGGCCAGTGCGGCGGCGTAGGGGAAGATGATGCCGAGGGTTTCCAGGTTCAGCGGCACTTCTGGCCAGAGGAAGATTGGCAAGGTGTCCGGCAGTTCGCCCATGTCTCCCACGGTGCGGATATCCAGGCCGAAATACATGGCCACGGCGGTCATCGACAAGATGCACACCAATGGCGAGGGGATCAGCTGGCCGATTTTCGGCACATAGGGGAACAGGTAGATGATGCCCAGGCCAGCAGCGCACATGGCGTAGACGTGCCAGGTGACGTTGGTCAGCTCGGGCAGCTGCGCCATAAAAATCAAAATTGCCAGGGCATTAACGAAGCCGGTGACCACCGAGCGCGAGACAAAGCGCATCAAGCTGCCGAGCTTGAGGTAACCGGCAAGAATCTGCAGCACGCCGGTCAGCAGCGTGGCGGCCAGTAGATATTGCAGGCCGTGCTCCTTAACTAGCGTGACCATCAACAGGGCCATGGCTCCCGTGGCGGCGCTGATCATGCCAGGACGGCCGCCAACAAAGGCGATCACCACGGCGATACAGAACGAGGCATACAGGCCGATTTTAGGGTCGACCCCGGCAATGATCGAGAAGGCTATGGCTTCTGGGATCAGCGCAAGCGCCACTACCAGACCGGCGAGCACATCGCCGCGGATATTAAAGAACCAGGTGTTTTTCAGGCTTTGTAGCATCGTGGGTTCCAAAGGCTGGAGTCCGCAGGTGCACGCAAGGGCAGGGCGGAGGGCTAATAAAAACGGGATGTATCGAGCGTAGCGCAGCCTTGTGGGGCGTGCGCATGAGCAACGCCGAGCGAGGCTTAAGCCTGCCGGGCTCTGCGCTAGCAGGGGGCGAAACGCTATGGCGGCGTAGGCAGCCAGCGTGATGGTTGGGCCAGTGTCATTGCGACCTGTCTCTATCCATTCAGGCGAAAAGGGCGGCCACCTTAACATACCGCGCCCTGGTCGACACCCTTACAGGCCGGGGCCTCTGGCCTAGCTGCGCCTGATTAGCCAGATGCCGGCGATGATCAACAGCAGGCCGCCAAGTTTGCCGGCGGTAATGGGGGCTTCGCGAAAACCAGCCCAGCCGAAGTGGTCCAGGGTCACGGCCATGCTCAGTTGCCCGGCGATTACCAGCACCATAAACAGCACCGCGCCGACCTTTGGCCCGGCAAAGGCGGCGGTAGCAATAAACATCACCCCGAGCAGGCCGCCGCTCCAGTGCCACCAGGTCAGGCCTTTCAGCGCGCCAAGGCTGGGGATCTCGCGCTGGGCGAACACTAAAATCATCAGGGCCAAGGTGCCCACGGCAAAAGAGATCAGTGATGCGGCCAGAACGCTGGACACCTGTTTGGCCAGCTGGCCGTTGATGCCCGCCTGCAGCGGCAGGCAAGCACCGGCAACAAAAGGCAGGGCCAATAACCACCAGATCGGGGCGGGCATGAGTCTCTCCAGAGCAGGCAAAGCGAGTGAGTATGCCGCAAAAGTTGCCCGCTTAGTCAGCCGAGGCGCTGCCCGTGTTGACGGTTGTCGAGGGTAGCCTTTGTCGGCACGGGCTTACCTGCGATACAGGCAATTGAAAACATCGCAGCCAATACCGCACCTACGGGTGAACAACACTCAATCGGCAGATGGCGATATGTAGCGGGGAGTCAGAGCGGTTTGCTGAACTGGATCAGCGCCACCCGCTGGTCCTTAGGATCACGCCGTTCGACCACTCCACTCAGGGCATAGCCAAGTTTTGGGTAGAGCAGCAGGCCAGCGCTGTTGGCGTTGAAGCATGACACCTGCATGCGCTTGGCGTGGTAGTGCTCTCGGGCCAGCTGTTCCATCACCGCGACCAAATAATGCGCGACGCCATGTCCGCGCGCCCAAGGTGCGACCATCAGGTTGCCAAGGGCGCAGTGGTCGTCGTACTGCCATTGATAGAAGTTGGCAAAGCCGGCGACCCGGCCATCGAGTAGTGCCACGGTACTGTCGCGGCGCTCGGCCATGGCGGCGGCCAGCTGGCCGATGCTCAGTGGCCAATTGGCCTTGGGGTAGCAGAAGAACAGCTCGTCGGCGTCTTGTGGGAAGCTGACGATCTCGGCCAAATCCACTGCTGCCGCAGGGCGATGGCTGAGGTATACGGTTGCGCTCATGCAGTCTCCTTGTGGGGCGCTGTGCACTTAGACCCTGTTTCAGCGCCGCGTGGCCGTCGCGCAGCAGGCCATAAAAAGCGTCTCAGCGCGGTGGATATTGGCTTAGCACCTCGGCCACGGTGCTGCGAATCGACGCTTCGCGCTCACTGGGGCTGGGCTGGCGATTACGCAGCACCTGTTCGGCGCTGCCGCGCCAGACCAGCTTGTTGTCTTTGCCGTCGAGTAGATCAATCTGCAAGGTGCCGACCTGATAGTCGACGTTGCGGGTTTCGACGTAGCTCGGGCCACCCCAGAAGCCGCCACCCCATGGGTCGCCCCAGCTACCACCCACCTGTGTGCTGACCTGCTGCTGGCGGTTATCGACGATCAGCCAGACCTGCACCTTGAGGTCGCCCGGCGTGTGTGCAGCAGCCTGGCGCAGGCCGCGCTGATCAAGCTGTTCACTAACCGCCGCGCGAATACGCTGGCTGGTGAGGTCGCTATTGATGCGTGGGTCATTGGGTTTGTATTGCACGTCGGGTTCCTGCCAGCTCCAGCTGCGGTAGGCAGCAAAGTCCCGGCTGGGATCAAAGTCGCGCTCCAACCTTGGCGTCTGGCAGGCACTGAGTAGGAGCATGAGGGGCAATAACAGCAGTGATGCACGCATGGTGTTCTCCGAATTAGTTCGGCGGATACGCCGTCAGGGCTTGTTGTATGGCGTTGCGCAGGGCCGTCGCGCGTTCACTCTGGGTGCCGCTGCTGAGGGTTTCGGCGCTGGCACTCCAAATCGGCTGGCCGTCTTGGCTGTCGAATAGGTCAATGCGCACCACTATCACCTCTTCGGTGTAGCTGCGCACCTGTGGCGTACTGCCCCACATGCCGTATGGGTCGCCATAACGGTTATTGCCGTAGCCGCCGCCATAGTTTTCGCGAACCTCACGAATACGTTGCTCTAAACGCAGCTCGGCAGTGACCGTTAAATCGCTGCTCGACCCGGCCCGGTAAGGACGCAGGCCACGCTGGTCGAGGGCGTTGCTCAGGGCTTCCTGCACCTGCTCGGAACTGGCCCAGGCTGTACCCGCCGGCAAGCGCTGCCAGCTCCAGGTGCGGTAGCGGGCGAAGTCGCGAGGCGCGGCGGGGTAGGCGCTGCGATCCAGTTGCTGGACGGCATGCGTGGGTGCTGGTGGCAGTGGCTTGCTGACGGACTTGTAAGGGTTCTGGCTCTGGCAGGCCGCGAGGGTGGCCAGCAACAGTAAAACGCTGAGTTTGTGCATGTGCTGCCTCCAGAGCTATGAGAGTGAAATCAATGGGGTCGACAGATCCAGTGTAGATAACGGCCTAAACCGGCAAAGCTCGGGTGGCGACGGTAGGCCAGCTCCATTTCCAGCAAATCAATCAGCTCAGCTTTGGCCTGAAACGGCTGCGGCATGTAGTCATGGAACACCCGCACGCCACTCTGGCTTTCGACCTGCCAATTAAGCTCAAGTTGCGCCGCCAGCTCGCGCGGATCAAGCGGCATCTGCGGGGTCAGGCTCTGTTTTTCACCGGCGAACTCGGCTTTACGCAGTTTGCGGAAGTGGCCCTTGAGCAGGTTGCGGTAGATCAGCGCGTCCTTGTTGTAGAACGCCAGCGACAGCCAGCCACCCGGCGTGCACAGCTGGTGCAGCACCGGCAAAATACTGTGCGGCTCGGCCAGCCACTCCAGTACCGCATGGCAGATCACCAGGTCATAGGGCTGTTCAAGCTGGCCGAGCAGGTCCTGCCAGGGCGCCTGAATAAAGGTGGCCTGTTGCCCGGCGGCGGCAAAGCGTTCGCGGGCGCCGGCGAGCATGGGCGCGGCCGGTTCTGCCAGGGTTACCTGGTGACCACGTTCGGCCAGCCACAGCGACATATGGCCAAGGCCCGCACCAATATCCAGCACCCGCAACGGGCGCTTGGGTAAGGCTTCGGCTAAGTCGGCCTGGAGTACGGCGAGGCGAATCGCACCTTTGGCGCCGCCATAGATCTTCTCGGCGAAGCGGGTGGCCAGTTCATCAAAGTGCCGATCAGTCATGGTGAGCTGCTCCTAGAAAGCGGTTTTCGTTGTCGGCCAGTTTGTCGCGTACCACTTGCTCCATGTCCAGGCCCAGCTCACTGCAGAGGAGGATCAGGTAGAGCAGGATGTCGCCGATTTCCTGGCCGGCGTGAGCGAGTTGATCGGCAGGCAGCTGTCGCGACTGCTGCTCGGTCAGCCACTGGAAGATTTCCACCAGCTCGGCCATTTCCACGCTGGCGGCCATGGCCAGGTTCTTTGGGCTGTGGAAGGGTCGCCAGTCGTTGTGATCACGAATAGCGTGCATGCGGGTGGTCAGTTCGGCGAGGTTCATTGGGCGCTCCAGTCAGCAGGCGCCTAGCTTCGGGGGTTCACTGGCGCGGTGCAAGCGACGGCTGGAGTCGCGCCTAGATATCCAGTGTTGAATGCACGGAGGTGGTTTGACGAAACCCCACTGGGGTTCCGCCAACGGGGCAAGTCTCGGTCCGACTATTAGGCGAAATAGGTGACCCAGAAGTAATAGGCAGTCATGCCGCTGCCTACCGCGATCACCAGCGCGCGCAGCAAGTTGGCGGGTAAACGTTGGCCCAGCGCGCCGCCGACATAACCGCCGACTGTGGCCCCCACCAGCAAAATCACCAGCTCATACCAACTAACCCGGCCAGCGATGATGAAGGTGGCGGTGGCCACGCTGTAGATCACCGCTGAAATCAGGTTCTTCAGCGCGTTGGAGCTTGCCAGCGGGTGGCCTTCGATGGAGAACGCCGCCAATTGCAGGATGCCCATGCCGGCGCCGAAGTAGCCGCCGTAAATTGACACGCCGACATGCGCCGCCAATGACAGCGGGCTGTGCGGTGGTTGCGCCGCGCCGCCGCGGCGCGCGGCCAGCCAACGGCTGAGCCAGGGGCTGGCGGTAAATAGCGCGGTAGCGAGCAGCAGCAGCCAAGGAATCAGCTTGGCAAATACCGCATCGCCGCTTACCAGCAGTAGCAAACCGCCGAGCAGCCCCCCCGCCAGTCCCGCTATCAGCAAGGGCACTAAATAACCGCCCAAGGGTCGCAGTGAGGCCCGCGCCGCCCAGGCGCCAGCCAGGCTGGCTGGCCACAGCGCCACGGCATTGGTGGCGTTAGCCGTGACCGGCGGCAGGCCAGCGGCGAGCAATGCTGGGAAGGAGAAGAACGTGCCGCCACCGGCCAGAGCATTCATCCCGCCGGCGGCAAAACCGGCAAGAACCAATAGCAGAATATCGGACACAGGCATGGCAATCGCTCGCACAAAAAAGGTGCAGCATACCCAGGCCTGGGGTGTTCGGCCATGTCGATCAAGGTATTAGAGGGGCGACTCAGCTGAGTTTGTGCAGGACATACAGGCGCAGCATGGCCAGACCGGGGATGAAGTCACGGTGGCCGCTGATGCCGAAGCCTGCATTGATAAACTCACGTTCGATTTGCGCCCGTGCGTGAACCTGACCGTTGCGCCGGTTGAGGGGTGGTTGGCGTGCGGCTTCGAGGTTGCCATCGACCCAGACTGAAACGATCACGCAGTCACGCGTAACCCGGTTGAATTCGCGCAGCAGAGCCAGCCGGCGTTGTGGTTCGTCGACCTGATGCAGGTAGTGCATGCAGAAAATACAGTCCACCGCATTGGGTCCCAGATCAATCGCAAACGCGGAAGTTTGCAGAGGGTGAACCCGGCTGGCGAGGCCCGGCGCAAGCCCTGCCATTGCGGCTGCCAGGCGCTCGGTATTGGCCTCGGCGGCAATCACCACGCGACTATTACTGGTGTGCAGTAAGGGCCAGAAATCGTCGGCGCCGCAGGGTAGGTCGAGCACCAGGCTGGGTTCGTCCGCTAATTTTAGGGCGCTACTGATCAGTTGCTGGGCGCGCCACTGTGCCGTGCGCCTGACAAGGCGGCTCAGCATGCGCCTGGCGGACGGTTGGCCCGCCCCGGCGTTTGGTAGGCGCGGCGAACTGTGCGGGTGGCTCGACATAGGGCTGTCCGGGTTATCTCGATCACGGCTGCGTTATGGGCTGTTTTGTGCGGCGGTTTGGCGGGTGTTGGGTTGCGTATCGCCGACCCCCGCGGTGTTGCTTAACAGGCTCTGGGTGGCGACCTGTAAAAAGGCCTGCAGGCGCGGCAGCAGATGATCTTGCAGCGCGGCGTTGTCGGTGGGCTGTATGCCTGCGTTCTCATGCAGCTTGTAGTCATACAAGCGCGGCGCGCCGTCACGAGGCTGGATCAGCAGGTTGCTGCCGGAAACCAGAGCGACGGTTTGATCGCTGCCGGAGGGCTTGATCACGCCAATGCCCGGGTCCGCCGGGTCC
>TARA_R110000868_G_C10970756_1_pt1 | contig 17511 bp, 18 predicted proteins | sample TARA_R110000868 | Tara Oceans TARA_R110000868 (sample SAMEA4397489) | marine metagenome | biome: Polar Biome; feature: [SRF] surface water layer (ENVO:00010504); material: water (ENVO:00002006), including particulate matter (ENVO:01000060) such as... | depth 5 m | reverse complement strand
TCTTGTGGCGGTCAGTCTGGCACATGTGCATATAGTGCTGATGGTAAAGATATGTCTTGTGCTTGCGACTAAAATGTAACAGGGCACTTAAACGGAACCCTGAATTCAGGTAGCAAATCGGAGCGATTTACCATTTCTGGTCATGTTTTGAAACAAATCGCAGAGGCAATCGATCATGAGTCAGCGAGATGTCGGTGCTGAGATCTTGGGCGGTATTAGAGAAATACAGCAGTACAAGAAAGGCAAGGTTCAATTCAAAACCGCAGAACTGTCGGAGCCGTGACCACCCCAAGTAATCCGTTAAAGCTCAAAATGTCTCAGTCAGCGTTTGCGGGGCGTCAGTATGCTCACGTTCCAAGATTGGGAGCAAGGCCACCGCGAACCGCAAGATCCGGCGGCTGCATGTAATGGATGCGGAGCATGGTGGGCAGCGGGTCATCAGGTCGACCAGTGGCTTTGACGGGGTGATATTGGCCCCGTTTTTTCTCGAGCTGGGCCCAGGGAATCAGCGGATCCATCTTTTCCAGAAAGATTTTACGACGGGTTTTGCGTTTTTTGATCTGCTCTTCGAGTTCGGCGAAGGTCATCTGAGTCGTGTTCAGTCATGCTGCTGACTGATCAGGCGATTGTCGCTGATTCGAGTGTGTTTTCAGAGCGTCCCTAGGGGTGATTCAGTAACAACGTCAGCGCGACCAGCAATAAAAGAACACCCATAATCACATCCAGCATCTGCCAGTGACGGGGTGAGCTGAGATAAGGTCTGAGCTGACGGGCAGCAATCACCAGCGTGCCAAACCACAACGCCGATCCGCAGGCTGCGCCCACGACAAACAGGCCCGGATGACTTTGCTGGGCACCGACACTGCCAATTAATACCACGGTATCCAGATACACATGGGGATTGATCAACGACAACATCATCACCTGGCCGGCACTGCGCCAGCGGTTGACCGGCTCCGATGCCGCAGCAACCACCAGGCCATCATTACCTTGTAGCGCCCGTCCAAAAGCTTGCAGCGCCAGCCACAGCAGCAGGGCAATACCGAGCCAGGTTAGCACCGGCACCAAACCCGGCATCAGGGTCTGGATATAATCCAGACCAAATACTCCGGTGGAAACGAGCAGGACGTCCAGCGCCACACAAACGCCCGCGATGGTCCAGGGGTTCTCTCCACGCAGGCTTTTTTGTAACACCCAGGCATTTTGTGCCCCGATGGCGACGATCAACCCCATGGTAATGGCAAAGCCAGTGATGAGCGGTTGTAGATTCAAGAACAGATCAGACACAAGCAGGGTGCTCCAGTACTCAGAAAACGCAGCGATCATAGCGGCAGCCGCAATACCGCTCCGCCCCCAGGCAGTAGCTGGCAGGCGGATGCGTGGCAGAGTAGGGAGAGACCTGCTATAAGTCCAAGTCATAAATCTAATGAGATATTAGAAGGTCTTATGATTGACTACCGTGCTCTGGAAGCCCTGGTCGCTGTGATTGAAACCCGTGGGTTTGAACGCGCCGCACAACGACTGAGTGTCAGTCAATCGGCGATTAGCCAGCGTATTCGTCAGCTGGAATTCAAACTTGGCCAGCCGGTATTACTGCGCACCACACCGCCGAAACCTACCGAACTGGGGCAGCGCCTCGCCAACCATTTGCAACAGGTGCAACAGTTGCAACAAGGTTTGCTGTTGAACGAAGAGGCAACCGGGCAATCCGTGCGGATACGCTTGGCGGTGAATGCCGACTCCCTGGATACCTGGCTGGTTCCCGCGCTGGCAGCGGCACCAGGCAGTGACAGCATGGACTTTGAGCTGCTGGTGGAAGATCAGGACGTTGGCCTGCGACGGATGAAAAATGGCGAAGTCATGGCCTGTATCTGCGCCGCCGACACCCCGGTTAATGGCGGCCTGGTGCAGCCGCTCGGCATCCTCAGATACCGGGCCTTTGCCAGCCCCGGTTTTGTCGCACGGTATGGTGCTGGTCAGCCGCTGTTAATGCCGCAACCGCCACTGGCACAATTGCCTTGCCTGATTTTTAACCAGGACGACCGTCTGCAGCATCGTTTTTTGCAGGCGCTGTGCCCGCAACAACCGGAACCGCAGCGTTATCATATTTCGCCCACCTCCGAAGGGTTTGTTCGTATGGCGCTGGAAGGCCTCGGCTACGGCATGATGCCGCAACTGCAAATCGCCAAATACCTCGAAGAGGGCACGCTGGTGGATGTGGTACCGGGTTATCACCTGGATGTGCCGTTGTACTGGCATTACTGGCAAACCGAAAGCCCGGTGATGCGCGGATTGAGGGCAGCGGTGGTGACGATGGCACGAGATCGTCTTATTCTGGCGACCGCATCCGCTTAAGCCAGTGCCCATGTCTCTTACCATATTTCTTAATCGGCGATACCTGCCAAGCCAGTAAAAAAATATCAGCTAGGGTGTATGAGCGGAACGCGTAATATACCCAATCAGTGTGATGTAATACGCCTTCGGCTATTACATCTTGCCTACTTCCCCGGTTTGCCTGGCTCGTTACTTGATCTGACTGAGCCGCCACACGCCGAAGACCACCAGTGCCATACCGGCGATGCTGAGCAGCGACAAACTTTCACCCAGAAAAATCACCGCCAGCGCTGTGGTGGCTACCGGGCCGATTGTGCCGCTCATGCTGGTGCGTTCGGGGCCGATTCGGGCAATGGCGGCACTGATCAGGAAGGAAGGCAACACCGTGGCAATGATTGCCAGTGCGGCAATTCCCAGCCAGATGGTGGCTGAATACTCTGGCACCAGCGGGTAGTCCACGCCGGTTAACCAGGAATCCACGCGTTGATGCACCAGAATCGCCAGCGTTGCCGAGGTCATGGCGATGCAGGTGAACAGAATGCTGCCAAGCTGGCGAATCGAGTTTTTGCTGAAGAGCAGATAGCAGGCAAAGGTCAACGCCGCGCTGAGTACCAGTCCGGCACCCATCATCAGCTGGTCGTTATTCACTCCGGGAACGGCTGCCAGCATGTCCATGTCATGGCCGTACATCAGGGCCAGGCCGCCGTAGGTGATAAGCAGGGGCAGAATGATGGCCGCCTTGAAGGTCTGACCAAAAAACAGCATGCCCAGTATGACAACCATGGATGGGTAGGCGTACAGCACCAGCCGTTCCAGCTGGGCGCTGACGTATTGTAGCCCATACAGGTCGAGTACGGATGACAGGTAGTATCCCAGCAAGCCGATGCTGGCGGCTTTCAGTAAATGCCTGGTGGCCGGTTTGCTGGCCAGTCTGGCCCAGGCCAGATACCCCATGATCAGGTAGAAAGGCAGAGCCATTGCCATGCGCAGCCAAATCAGCGGCAGTACCTCAACGCCAAGGCTGTACAGCCATTTGATCAGAATGGGTTTGGTGGAAAACAGCGTGGCGGCACACAGGGCAATGATCAGGCCGAAACGCTGATCGTTCTGGGTGGCTGCAGATGAATAGCGGGCAGTCATATTGCATACTCATTCAGGCGGGGTTGGGATCACGGCGTGAAGACTGGATGTTTGGCTGGTGGGTATGAGGATCTGGCTGAGACAATCCGACCGGTCGCTGCCATCAGTCCAACATGGCGAGAATATGGGCGAAACAGGCAAAAATCCGCAAAAACAGGGTAAATCATCGGGTTTTGCTGCAAACAGTCGAGCTACTGCCGAAATTACCATGACTTTACTGCCCGGAACAGGCCTAAACAAATTTACCCGAATTGGCGAATCTGCTAACCTGCCCTCCCATCTCGAGTGAAGGTTCTGCACCTTCCGTTTTGATTTATCACCTCTTTTCGCGGACCTTCTATGACACGATTTATCTTTGTCACAGGTGGTGTTGTTTCTTCGTTGGGGAAAGGCATCGCTTCTGCATCTCTGGCTGCCATTCTGGAAGCCCGTGGCCTCAAGGTCACCATGCTCAAGCTTGACCCTTATATCAACGTTGATCCTGGCACCATGAGCCCCTTCCAGCATGGCGAGGTGTTTGTTACCGAGGACGGCGCTGAGACCGACCTGGATCTTGGCCATTACGAACGTTTTATTCGCACCACCATGTCACGTCGGAATAACTTCACCACTGGCCGCATCTACACCGATGTACTGGCCAAGGAGCGGCGTGGTGACTACCTCGGCGGTACTGTGCAGGTGATTCCGCACATTACCGATGAAATCAAGCGCCGGGTACTTGAAGGCGCTGAAGGCGCGGACATCGCGCTGGTCGAAATTGGCGGCACCGTCGGCGATATTGAATCCCAGCCGTTCCTTGAAGCGGTACGGCAGATGAAAGTCGAGCTTGGCTCGCGCCGGGCGTTGTCTATTCACCTGACGCTGGTGCCTTATATCGCCACCGCTGGTGAGACCAAAACCAAGCCGACCCAGCACTCGGTAAAAGAGATGCGCACCATTGGCTTGCAGCCCGATGTGCTGATCTGTCGTTCCGATCACAAGATTGAAGCCTCGGCGTTACGCAAGATCGCGCTTTTTACCAACGTTGAAGAACGTGCGGTGATTCCGCTGGAAGATGCCGACACCATCTACAAGATTCCGCGTCATCTCCACGACGCCGGGCTTGATGATCTGATCGTTGAGAAATTTGATCTGTCCTGCAAGGATGCCGACCTGTCTGAGTGGGATGCCGTGGCGGATGCCAAGCTGAACCCGGAAAAGGAAGTCACCATTGCCATGGTCGGCAAGTACATGGATTTGCTGGATGCCTACAAGTCGCTGATCGAAGCGATTGATCATGCCGGTATCCAGCACCGTGCCAAGGTACATATCCGCTACATCGACGCCGAAGATGTTGAACGCAAGGGCGTTGATATTCTGGCCGGTGTGGATGCCATTCTGGTGCCTGGTGGCTTTGGTAACCGGGGTGTGGAAGGCAAGATCCGCACGGTACAGTACGCCCGCGAAAACAAGGTGCCGTATCTGGGTATCTGTTTGGGCATGCAAGTAGCCGTTATTGAATTCGCTCGTAACGTGGTTGGTTGGACGGATGCCCATTCGTCTGAGTTCAGCACCGAGACCACGCATCCTGTGGTTGGCCTGATTACTGAATGGACAACCGCCGAAGGCACGACAGAAGTCCGTAGCGAAGCATCGGATCTGGGCGGCACCATGCGTCTGGGTGGCCAGGAATGTGTGCTGTTGCCCGATTCCACCACCTCGCAGGCCTACGGTCAGGATGTCGTACTTGAGCGTCATCGTCATCGTTACGAAGTGAACTCGTCGCTGGTGCCAGAGCTGGAAGCCGCTGGCTTGCGGATTTCCGGCCGTTCTGTTGATGGCGAGCTGGTGGAAGTGGTTGAAGTGGCTGATCATCCCTGGTTTGTCGGCTGTCAGTTCCATCCGGAGTTTACGTCGACCCCCCGTGATGGCCATGGCCTGTTTTCCGCCTTTATCAACGCGGCACTGATACACAAAGAAAAAATATAACGACCGGCAATCCTGCCCGACTCAACGGAGTCGGGTCAGAGCATTCAATTTGCCAATTACTCATGGAGAAACCTTATGGCTAAGATCGTAGACATCAAGGCACGCGAAGTGCTGGACTCCCGCGGTAACCCGACCATCGAAGCGGACGTTACTCTTGAAGGCGGCTTTTTTGGTACCGCATGCGCTCCTTCCGGTGCATCGACAGGAACCCGTGAAGCGCTCGAACTGCGTGATGGCGACAAGAGCCGTTACCTGGGCAAGGGCGTATTGACAGCGGTTGCCAACGTCAACGACATCATCAAGCCTGCTCTGCTGGGGATGGACGCCACCGGACAGCGCGCTCTGGACGAAAAAATGCTGGAGCTGGACGGCACCGACAACAAGGCCAAGCTGGGTGCCAACGCCATTCTTGCCGTGTCTCTGGCAGCCGCCAAGGCTGCGGCTGTTGCCAAAGGTGTTGAACTGTACGAACACATTGCCGACCTGAACGGCACTTCTGGCCAGTACTCCATGCCAGTGCCGATGATGAACATCATCAACGGCGGTGAACACGCCGACAACAATGTCGATATTCAGGAATTTATGGTGCAGCCCGTGGGCGCTCCGACGTTTGCTGAAGCCCTGCGTGCCGGTGCTGAAATTTTCCACAGCCTGAAAAAAGTACTGAGCAGCAAGGGCCTGAGCACGTCTGTTGGTGATGAAGGTGGTTTTGCGCCCGATCTGGCCTCCAATGCCGATGCTTTGGCGGCTATTCAGGAAGCCGTTGCCGGAGCCGGTTATGAGCTGGGTAAAGACATTACCCTGGCGCTCGACTGTGCATCGTCTGAGTTTTATAAAGACGGCAAGTACGACCTGAAAGGCGAAGGCAAAGTTTTCAGTGCAGAAGAGTTCTCGGACTATCTGTACGACCTGTGTGAGCAGTACCCGATCGTATCTGTCGAAGATGGCCAGGACGAATCGGACTGGGCAGGCTGGAAATACCAGACTGAAAAGCTGGGTGCCAAGGTGCAGCTGGTGGGTGACGACCTGTTTGTGACCAACACCAAGATCCTCAAAGAAGGCATCGAGAAGCACATTGCCAACTCGATCCTGATCAAGTTCAACCAGATCGGTTCGCTGACCGAAACCCTGGAAGCGATCAAGATGGCGAAAGATGCCGGTTACACAGCGGTGATTTCACACCGTTCCGGCGAAACCGAAGATACCACCATTGCGGATCTGGCGGTGGGTACCTGTGCGGGCCAGATCAAGACCGGTTCGCTGTGTCGTTCTGACCGGGTTTCCAAGTACAACCGCCTGCTGCGGATTGAAGAGCAGCTGGGTGCCAAGGCCCCTTATAATGGCCTGAAAGAGATCAAGGGTCAGTAATCGACAGCTGATCAGCTAACAAAGCCGGGCCTCTGCCCGGCTTTGTGCGCCTGACTTCCGGACATGCCATGAGCACTATTACCCAGCGCGCTATGTTACTCATCGGTACACTGTTAGTACTGGTTCTCCAGTATCGCATCTGGTGGGATGACAGTGGCGTGCTGGCCAGTCGGACGCTTGAACAGCTGATTGAGCGTATTGCTGAAGATATCGACGTATTGCAGGGTCGCAACGACCAGTTGAAGCTGGAAGTGACAGACCTGCGCGATGGCAGCGCGATTCTGGAAGAAAAGGCCCGCGAAGACCTGGGCCTTGTACAGGATGGTGAAACCCTGATCCTGTTTGTTGAGCCACAACAGTGACGGTCTGGCCATTAGTTGTCGCGGCGGGTGTTGGCCGTCGTATGCAGGCCGATCGCCCGAAACAATATCTGCGTCTGAATCAGCGCCTGCTGATGGACTATACCCTCGATACCCTGCTGACCTATCCGGGCGTGACGCGTCTGGTATTGGTGCTGTCCGCACACGACCCCTATTGGCCCGCCAGTGAATTTGCCCATGATGCACGGATTCTGCGTGCCGCTGGTGGTGCGGAACGTTCTGACTCGGTATTAAATGGACTACGTACCCTACAGGCGATTGCTTCAGTGGATGACTGGGTGATGGTGCATGATGTGGCGCGTCCGTGTCTGCAACACAGCGACCTCGATGCCTTGCTGGCGCAGCTGACATTCCCCGGTGCTATTCTGGCCAGCCCGACACGAGACACCATGAAGCGTGGCCGTCTCAATGCCGCAGGACAAACTGAAATCAGCGCCACCGTTGAACGCGAACAACTCTGGCATGCCTTGACGCCGCAGGTGTTTCCGCTGGGGTTGTTGATTCGTGCGCTGGAGTTCTGCCTTGAGCAGGGCGTAGCGGTGACGGATGAAGCCTCAGCCATCGAGCACCTCGGCCATGCCCCCAGGCTGGTGGAGGGGCGGGCAGACAATATCAAGGTTACCCGCCCGGCGGATCTGGCGCTGGTGGCATTTTATTTACAGCAGGCCCGGTCTGGGCTAACCAATAAACGAGGTGGGTTGTGAGAATTGGCCACGGTTTTGACGTCCACGCTTTTGAATATGGCGACTTTATTACTCTGGGTGGAGTCGAAATCCCTCATGATCAGGGACTCAAGGCCCACTCCGATGGTGATGTTGCCTTGCATGCGTTGGCCGATGCCCTGTTGGGCGCTGCCGCGCTGGGTGATATTGGCCAGCATTTTCCCGATACCGACGCGCAATGGGCCGGGGCCGACAGTCGTATGCTGTTGCGTCACGTGGTTTGCCTGCTGGCGGATCGGGGTTATGGAATCGGCAATGTGGATATCACGATTGTTGCCCAGGCCCCGAAAATGGCCCCCCATATTGCGCTGATGCGTCAGACGATTGCTGCTGACCTGAACGTGCGTCTGGACGATGTTAACGTCAAGGCAACCACCACTGAAAAACTGGGGTATGTCGGCCGCAAGGAAGGCATTGCGGTACATGCCGTTGCGCTGATTATGGCAACGCCCTGAGTATTGCAACGCCCTGAGTATTGCAACGAATTGACTGATCTGATTTTAAACCCATTGGCCAGGCCGACCACCGTCGCCAGCCCTGAACGTTGAGTACACCATTCATTGACTGATTCCACCCATATCCATACCACGACTGCTACTCCTGTTTTGCCATTAGCGACCGAGGGAGCCACTACATCGGTTGACTGGCCTATTGGTTGGCCTGCCGCACTCCCGGATACCGGCGCGCGCGGTGTACTCAAGTTTGTCCCGGACGATTTTGTCGTGGATGAACTGCCGCTGGCGTTGCCTCAGGGAGAGGGCGAACACATCTGGTTATGGGTCGAAAAGCGCGGTGCCAATACCGCCTGGGTGGCCGCCGAACTGGCGCGTTATGCTGGAGTTCGGGAGCTGGATGTCGGCTTTGCTGGTCTCAAGGATCGTTATGCGGTAACACGGCAGTGGTTCAGTATTTATTTCCCCAAAGGCGAAACCCCGGATTTTTTGGCTCTGCAACACGACGAGTTTCGTGTGTTACAGCAGCTGCGCCATAACAAAAAATTGCGGCGTGGTGATTTGCTCGGCAACCACTTTGAATTATTAATCCGAGCGGTGGAAGGCCCGATTGAGGCGATAGAGGCCAATCTGACGGCGATTCGTGATCACGGCTACCCCAACTACTTTGGCCCCCAGCGTTTTGGCCATGGCGGCGCTAATGTTCCCCAAGGTATTGCCATGCTGCGCCGCGAAATCCGGGTGCGGAATGCCAGCAAAAAAGGCCTGTATCTCTCGGCTGTGCGATCCTGGCTGTTTAATCAGGTGGTGGCGGCACGAGTGGTGGCCGGTGACTGGACTGTCCCGCTGGAAGGCGAGCCGCTGACCGCCAGCGGTACGACCACGGCCCCCCTGTGGGGACGTGGCCGTTCATTGTCCACGGCGCAGGCATTAGCTTTCGAAGACGCTGTGCTGGCGCCCTACACCGAAGTGCTCGACGCGCTGGAACACAGTGGCTTGAGTCAGGAACGGCGGGCGCTGGTGGTGAAGCCGGAACGGATGAGTTGGCAATGGCAACAAGCCGACGACCAGACTCCCCAATTGCGAGTCTGTTTTTCCTTGGGAGCCGGGTATTATGCGACGTCACTATTACAGGAAGTGCTGGCGGTGAGTGAGCCGGATCGCATGCTAGCGGTCGCGTCAGATGCCACCGCAGCAGGAGAAAACACATGAGCCGGTTGATGCTTTCCAATGACGATGGTGCCCATGCGCTCGGTTTGCGCACGCTGGCCAATGCCTTGCAGCAGGCGGGCTATTCGTTATCAGTAATTGCTCCCGACCGTGACCGCAGCGGCGCCAGCAATTCGCTGACCCTGGATCGCCCGCTGCATCCGGTATTGCTCGAAAACGGTTTTTATTGTGTCAACGGCACCCCGACCGACTGCGTGCACCTGGGTACCAACGCACTGTTCCGCGATCAGTGTGAACGGGTGGTGTCCGGTATTAATGCCGGTGCCAATCTCGGCGATGACGTCTTGTATTCCGGCACGGTCGCGGCGGCGATGGAAGGTCGTTTTCTCCGTAAAACCCCAGTGGCGGTATCATTGGTCGGCAAACAGCATTTTGATACCGCCGCCCGTGTGCTGGTGGAGCTGCTACCCCGGCTGGAACAGCTGCAATTGCCGCCGCATTCGGTGATCAACATCAATGTGCCAGACCGGCCGTACAGTGAATTACGGGGTCAGCGTATTACCCGTCTTGGTCATCGTCATCGTTCCGATAATCCGGTATTGGCCACCAACCCGCGTGGCAAAGAGTGTTACTGGATTTCTGCCGCAGGCGAGGTGGCAGATGCCGGGCCGGAAACCGATTTTTTTGCAGTAGAAGCAGGGTATGTTTCGATTACCCCGATCCAGATGGACATGACCCAGCACACAGCGCTGGAACATATGCAAACAGTGCTTGGCTAATGGAGGAGTGCGGTTGGATACGCAGCAACTGAGCGGAATTGGCATGACATCCCAGCGTACCCGTAATCGGCTGGTACAGCGCTTGCGGGAAGCGGGTATCAGCAATGAACAGGTACTCAGCGTGATGGCATCGACACCCAGGCATGTGTTTATCGACGAAGCCCTGGCTCACCGTGCCTATGAAGACACGGCCTTGCCGATTGGTTATGGCCAGACTATCAGCCAGCCCTATACCGTTGCCCGTATGACCGAAGAGTTGCTGGGCAACCAGCGTCGGTTGGGACGGGTACTGGAAGTTGGCACCGGTTGCGGTTATCAGTCGGCGGTATTGTCACCGCTGGTGGAGCAGCTGTTTAGTGTCGAGCGTATCGAACCGCTGTTTTCCCGCGCCAGAAACCGTCTTTACGATCTGAAATACCGTAACGTCCATTGCTCACTCTCCGACGGTAGTTGGGGCTTGCCAGACAAGGGGCCGTTTGACGGTATCCTGGTGGCAGCCGCTCCTGAACAGGTGCCTTATGCCTTACTGGAGCAACTGGTTGACGGGGGCCGCATGGTGATTCCGCTGGGCGGCGAACAGCAAAAATTGACCCTGATTTCCCGCGATGGTGACGAGTTTGTCACCCGTATCCTGGAAGATGCGTTGTTTGTCCCTTTTCTGTCCGGGGTTCAGCGTTAATTTTCTTTTTCTGTTAACAAGGATTAGTCATGCACCACCTCTGGTTGTTTCTGAAAGGTATTGCAATGGGATCGGCAGACGTCGTTCCCGGTGTATCGGGAGGTACGATTGCTTTTGTGACCGGCATTTATGATCAGTTACTGGGTTCCATTCGCAAAGTGGATGCCCAGGCGCTGGTACTGCTGTTCAAACAGGGGCCAAGGGCGGCCTGGCAACATATAAATGGTACTTTTCTAGTGGTGCTGGGGGCCGGTGTACTGACCGCATTGCTGAGCCTGGCCAAAGGTATTCACTTTTTACTGCTGCATTACCCGGTCTGGTTGTGGGCGTTTTTCTTTGGCTTGATCATCGCCTCTGTGTTTCACGTTGGCCGTGAAATCCGCCAGTGGAATGCTGTTACGCTGGTTCTGCTGGCCGCTGGAGCCGTGGTTGCTGGCTGGATCAGTATGGCATCTCCGACGTCAATTGAAGCCACGCCATTCGTGGTCTTTCTGGCGGGCAGTATCGCCATCTGTGCGATGATTCTGCCCGGTATATCGGGCAGTTTTATTTTGCTGTTGATGGGGTTGTATGAGCCGATTCTGGGGGCGCTCAAGAATCTTGACCTGGGTATTATGGCGTTGTTTGGTGCCGGTGCCGTGATCGGACTGCTTTCTTTCTCCCGTTTGCTCAGTTGGCTGCTGGCCGGCTGGCGAGAAGCCACATTTGCCGTGCTGACCGGATTTATGCTCGGTTCTCTGGTCAAGGTTTGGCCCTGGAAGGAAACCCTGTCGACCCGGCTGAACAGCAAAGGTGAAACCGTACCCTTCCTGCAGCAGAACATCCTGCCAGAGCCGGGAGCCGATCTGTTATGGGCGTTATTGCTGATGGTCGCGGGTGCGGCGCTGGTGTTGCTGCTGGAATGGGTTGCCAATCGCCAGCAAGACAATCAATTAACAGCCTGTTAACGGTATGGGTATGCGTACCCGCCGCTGATATTTGGCTGACACTTAATAAAGGAGTAGACCAGGCTGGCGGCAAGTCCAGATGAAAAATAATCCCAACTAGTAATAATTCTGATAAATAGGTTGTTCTTTTAGATCTTTTTAGAATATTAGGAGGTTATTTAATATCTTGTTGTTAGATTGGTTCAATAATGCACCTATTAACGGAAATCTGTCACTTCAGGGTGTCAAGAACCAACCGCTCAGGAAAAACCATGAAGCGCCTGACTGTTGTCACTATCGTCGCGATTGTTGCCATCACGGCTGGTTGTACGACTGGCAGTGGATTTGTGTCAGTGGAACAAAAATTTGGCAATTCTGAACGACCGGTCTATAAACAAACAGAGCGTGCCGAAAAATCGTCAGGTTTTCATATCGTCGAAAAAGGCGACACTCTTTATTCAATTGCCTGGCGTTATGGCGTGGATCATCACGACTTGGCCAAAGCTAACGGCATTACCAGTCCCTATACCATTTTTCCGGGTCAGAAAATTGACGTACGAGCAACCGCGCCTGTGGTTGTCGCGATCAAAAAACCCACTCCTTCAAAAAGTGTCAGTAAACCGGCGCCTCAGGTGTCAATTCCGCCGACACCGGTTGCCGTTCCAGTGATAACTGGTCAAAACCCGCCAGAACCTGTTGTGGAGAGTACCGAGAACGACTGGGTATGGCCGGTACCCGGCAAAATAATGGCTCAGTTCTCAACCCAAAAGCCCGTTAACAAGGGGATTGATCTGGCCGGTGCCATGGGGGAATCTGTGTCTGCAGCAGCGGCAGGAACCGTGGTGTATGCCGGTCAAGGCCTCAGGGGTTACGGCAATCTGGTGATCATCAAGCACGATGAAACCTACCTCAGTGCATACGCCCACACCAGTCGGATTCTGGTTAGCGAAAAAGAAGTTGTTAAAGCTGGACAGATAATTGCCGAAACAGGTTCTACCGGTACCGATAAAGTGAAACTTCACTTTGAGGTCCGCAAGAACGGTAAACCGGTCGACCCGCTGTTGTACTTGCCAAAACGGTAAAGTCCCAGTCGGGATTACTTACCAACCGTTCTGGCACAGTTCCTGTTTAACTATCAGGACAATAAGACAAACCAAAAGGCGGGGAAATATCATGGCGGTACAACAGCAGCGTGATGTCAACGAAAATATCCTTGATGAGCGTGACACAGCCACTTCTGGCTCAGACGATCATCAAACGGATACGGCACCAGAACGTTTTGCAGCCGACAGCTCCTACAAAGCAATGGATGCTACTCAACTTTACCTGAACGAAATCGGCTTTTCGCCGTTGTTGTCTGCGGAAGAGGAAGTGCATTACGCACGCCTGGCCCGTAAGGGTGATGAGATGGGTCGTCGACGTATGATTGAAAGTAATCTGCGTCTGGTGGTAAAGATTTCCCGTCGTTATATCAATCGTGGGCTGGCATTGCTGGATCTGATTGAAGAGGGCAACCTGGGTCTGATTCGCGCCGTGGAAAAATTTGATCCTGAACGCGGCTTTCGTTTTTCAACCTACGCTACCTGGTGGATTCGTCAGACTATCGAACGCGCCATCATGAACCAGACCCGTACCATCCGTTTGCCGATTCATGTGGTCAAGGAACTGAATGTTTACCTGCGTGCGGCACGAGAGCTGACCCAGAAGCTGGATCATGAACCGAGTGCAGAAGAGATCGCCGAACTGCTGGAAAAGCCAGTGGCCGACGTCAAGCGCATGCTCAAGCTGAATGAACGCGTTACCTCGGTTGATACGCCACTGGGGGTGTCTTCCGACAAATCCATACTGGATACCATTGCCGATGAGCGCAGTGCTGATCCAGGTGAAGAGCTGCAAAACAACGATATTCAGAACAACCTGGAGCAGTGGATTGACGAGCTGCCAGAAAAACAACGGGAAGTGCTGTCGCGCCGTTTCGGGTTGCGTGGTCATGAAACCAGTACGCTGGAAGATGTCGGTCGTGAAATTGGCCTGACTCGTGAACGCGTGCGTCAGATCCAGGTTGAGGCGTTAAAACGTCTGCGTGAAGTGATGGAAGGTCAGGGTCTGAACGCAGAAACCTTGTTTGGGGAAGCGTGACACTGATGACTCCGAGGGGGTCGGAGTCATCAGTATCGGGTTGTGCAACCCGATCACCCGTTAGTCGTACCGCCTGCGGTTAACGGGTGCTCAGTGGTTTTTGGGGCTGGGTTTTCTGGACTGGTGTTTCAGAATCGATGTTTCGGGCCTGACTGGCTCACTCAGGGCGATCCAGTTTCTGCGAGTACTTTATTGCAGTAATCACTGCAGAGTACCGCAAAAAATACTTCAGAAACGTCTCGATCAGACAGACCTCAACAAGTCAGCGTATTAACGCTCCAGCTGACCAATCTTGTTTTCAACACCATCCCATTCTTCTGCATCGGGTAGCGGTTCCTTACGCTCGGCGATGTTGGGCCATATTTCTGCCAACTCGGCGTTTAGTTCAATAAACTGTTCCTGACCTGTCGGGATTTCGTCCTCGGAATAAATCGCTTCGGCCGGACATTCCGGTTCGCATAATGCGCAGTCGATGCACTCGTCCGGGTGGATCACCAGAAAGTTGGGTCCTTCGTAAAAACAGTCGACCGGGCAAACTTCTACACAGTCGGTGTATTTGCATTTGATGCAGTTGTCGGTGACAACAAAAGGCATGGAGTATCTCCTCATATCGCGCCGGGTACAGTCAGCGCATGGCGTAATCGGTTATATACCCGAGTTCTTTGCTCAGGCTTGGGAATAATCGTTCATTCTAGGTATCCACCTGTCAGGCCGCAAGCCAAACAACCGCCCGGTGTTGCTGTGCGGCTTATTTCGTTCTTGATGGCTACTGTTGCTCATACATCAGACCAGGCGTTTCAGTTCATAGAGTAGCTCAAGTGCAGCGCGTGGCGTCAGGTTGTTCGGGTCGAGTTCGGCCAGCCGGGTTTCGACGGCCGACGGCACGCTGGCAAACATATCCGTCTGGTGGGGCGGGTCGGTGACGCCGGGTTCGACAAACCTCGGGCTGGTCGGGGGCAAGCTGCCCTGTTCCAGTTTCTGCAGTTGAATACGAGCATTTTGAATAACGGTAGCAGGCACACCGGCCAGCTGCGCGACCTGCAAACCATAACTCTGACTGGCCGGGCCATCCTCGACCGAATGCAGGAAGATAATCCGGTCGTCGTGTTCAGTGGCCTTGAGGTGCACATTCACGACCCGATGATGGGATTCCGGCAACGCCGTCATTTCAAAGTAGTGGGTAGCAAACAGCGTGTAGGCAGCGGTTTTTTCCGCCAGATGAGCGGCACTGGCCCAGGCCAGTGACAGGCCATCAAAGGTACTGGTGCCACGCCCGACTTCATCCATCAGCACCAGGCTGTTGGCGGTGGCATTGTGCAGGATGTTGGCGGTTTCGGTCATCTCGACCATAAAGGTGGAGCGACCACCGGCGACATCGTCAGCCGAACCCATGCGGGTAAAAATACGGTCAACCGTGGTAAGGGTACACTGGTCAGCGGGTACAAAACTGCCGATATGGGCGAGCAGTACAATCACCGCTACCTGACGCATGTAGGTTGATTTACCGCCCATGTTGGGGCCGGTGATGATCTGCATTTTGCGGCTGTCATCCAGACGGGTGTCGTTGGCAACAAAAGGGTCGTCGATCAGGGCTTCGACAACCGGATGGCGGCCCTGGCGAATATCAATCACGGCGTCACTGGTCAGGGTTGGGCAAGTCAGTCTCAGGGTGTCGGCGCGTTCACTCAGATTCACCAGAACATCCAGCTGCGACAGTGCCGCCGCGCAGGTTTGCAGCCCCGGCAGCTGCAGCCCCAGATCCACGACCAGTTGATCGTAGAGGTGTTTTTCCCGGCTCAGGGAACGGCTTTTGGCGCTCAGTGCCTTGTCTTCAAAGGTTTTTAATTCCGGGGTGATAAAACGCTCGGCGTTTTTTAACGTCTGGCGGCGGATGTATTCGGTCGGTGCATCGGCGGCCTGGGCCTTGCTGATCTCGATGTAGTAGCCGTGCACCCGGTTGTAACCGACTTTCAAGGTGCTGATACCACTGCGTTCACGCTCGCGGGTTTCCAGTTGCAGCAGGAAATCACCGGCGTTTTCGCTCAGGCTGCGTAACTCATCCAGCTCGTCATCATAGCCAGTAGCAATGACGCCACCGTCCCGAATCACCACTGGCGGGTTGTCGATAATAGCGGCCTGCAGCCGTTCCACCCACTGGGGGAATTCCTGAATCTCGCTCCATAACTGCCGGGCCAGCAGGCTGTCGATGGGTTCCAGCAGGGTTCTGACGGCGGGTAATACCGACAAGGCATCACGCAGGCGGGCAAGGTCACGAGGACGGGCCGACCCCAGCGCTACACGGGACAGAATCCGTTCGATGTCACCAATCTGGCGCAACAGCGGTTGCTGATCCTGCCAGGCACCGGTCTCTAACAGCTGTTTGATCAGGGTCTGGCGCTGCTCCAGCAAGGTGAGGTTACGGATCGGGCGATTAAGCCAGCGCTTGAGCAGACGGCTGCCCATGGCGGTGGCGGTTTTATCCATGATCCAGGCCAGGGTGTGGCTGCTTTCACCCTGCTGGTTAATGTCGATTTCGAGATTTCGGCGGCTGGCCGGGTCGATCACAATGGCATCGTCCGACAATTCGACCTGTAAAGAACGAACGTGAGGCAGGTCATTACGCTGGGTTTCTCGGGCGTAATGCAACAGTGCTCCGGCAGCCCGTACCGCCAGCGTCATGCCCTCGCAGCCAAAGCCCCGCAAGTCTTTGGTTTTTAGCTGCTGGGTCAGCAAACGAAAGGCGCTGTCGGAGTCAAAATGCCAGGGTGCCTGACTGCGTGCCCCGGCACGTTCGTTCACCCCTGCCGGCAGCGGCTGGTCTTCGGCATAGAGCAGTTCAGCCGGCCGCAGCCGCTCGATCTCGGCCAGCAACTCGGCTTCCGAGGCTACTTCCAGTACTGAAAATCGCCCGGTGGATATTTCCAGCACCGAGATGCCATAAGCGTCCTGGTGGCGGCAGACGGCGGCAATCAGGTTGTCGGCGCGTTCATCCAGATAGGCTTCGTCGGTCAGGGTGCCGGGGGTGATTACCCGCACCACCTTGCGTTCGACCGGGCCTTTGCTGGTGGCCGGGTCGCCAATCTGTTCGGCAATGGCGATCGACACACCCTGCTTGACCAGCCGGGCGATGTAGTTATCGGCAGCATGATAGGGCACACCGGCCATGGGAATCGGTTTACCTTCACTTTGACCACGTGCCGTCAGAGTGATGTCCAGCAGTTGCGCGGCCTTCCTGGCGTCGTCAAAAAACAGTTCGTAGAAGTCCCCCATGCGGTAAAACAGGATGGTGTCCGGGAACTCGGATTTGATCCGCAAATACTGCGTCATCATCGGGGTTTGAGCGGGTTTTGAGTCTTTTTTTACTGTGGCTTGCATACGCACCGAGGACAATAAGGAATTAGGGGATGTTCTAGGGGGCGTTCTCAATTAGTTAACGCGTCCTGTTATGGAGAAA
>TARA_R110000868_G_scaffold385365_1_pt1 | contig 17519 bp, 8 predicted proteins | sample TARA_R110000868 | Tara Oceans TARA_R110000868 (sample SAMEA4397489) | marine metagenome | biome: Polar Biome; feature: [SRF] surface water layer (ENVO:00010504); material: water (ENVO:00002006), including particulate matter (ENVO:01000060) such as... | depth 5 m | reverse complement strand
TGAGAATACAACATTTCCACTCGTGGTATCGTCGCATATGAGACGGGGCGATTCCGTGCGTGGCACGGGGTTTCGCCGCCTTGAGTGGCCAAAAACCATTGAAAGGTAAGAACTCGCCGCTAGAGGCGACGCATTTGGTGCTCGCCGCTGGTAAGAAACAACCAAACCTGCTTAACGGACAAGTTCAAGGGCGCCACGTCAACGGCGACCGTTGAAGCGGAGAATAATCACGGTTAGACGGTTCGCACGTAGGACCATCACCCTGAGCGCTCTGGTCGAAGATAGCTGCGTCGCATTGGTGGTAGACGACTGTCAACAGGTCAATCTATGGTTGGAGTTTGATCTGTAGATCTGCGAGATCTTCGGCGATCATTTCTGATCCCACCAGGCTATGCAAGTAATCCAAGAGGTCTTCCTGCCGCGGTTGCCCGAACGCGAGGCGATAGACGGTCAGGCTCCGCTTGAGCCACTCGAGTCGTCGGACCTCGCGGCTGAACGGGAGCATGGGCACGCGGCGTTCGACCTTCACCGGGCCCTCGTAGATCCAGTAGGGAATGAGGTCAGAGTCATTCTCGGTCTCGGCGCGAGCTGCGTCGAACATGATCTGCCAGGGATCATCGTGATCTGTCTCGCGCCCACGCACCACGTCGACCTGCCGATGCGCCAGATTGAGGCGGATGGCGTGACCCTTGAAGCGGTGGACACGCCCCTCACGCTGCTCGAGATCGACGGGATTTCCGGGCAAGTTCCAGTGATAGAGCCGATAGCAATATGGGTGAAAGTCGAGGCCTTCCTGTCCGACGGAGGTCGTGGCCAGCGCAAAGGGTCGGAACGGTGAGTTGAACGCGTCGCGAACGCTGGAGAGGCGTGCGGCTCCACCTTCCTCGTCCTTGTAGTCGGCCAGGCGCATGGCAAAGCGCCCGCGCATCTGGAACTTGTTGATCACCAGCTTCTTACCGTCGACCGTCGGATCCTCGACATCGATCTGCGAGGGGCGAATGGCCAACGCCTCCGAGATCGCCTTGCTGATCCCAGCGATACGATCGACGGCTGGCTTGGCGCCCAAGCCCTCGGCGTCGAGCAAATAGTGGACGTACTCGTCGAGAACGGCCTGAAGGTTATGCTCAACGCCGTAGGTGAGCACCTGGCGCCAATAGCGGTCATCGTCGTCCTTGCGGAGGAGGGCGACGGCGTCGTGCTGGTTGAAAAGCGTGCGAAAACCCCAGGAGATCTGGTTCGCCGCCTTCAGCAGTCGATGATCGTCCCAAGCGAGATCGGGCGCGATCCGGTGCAGGGCGCGCAGCGCACAGACTGCGGGGCTGCCGAGAGCGACATCGACCAGGAGGTCGATCAGCGTGTCCGGTACGGGTCCAAAGGTGCGTTCGGTCGTCACAGTCCGCAGTTCGGCGACATGCTCCTTGAAACCCTCTTCGTTGCCGAGGAGGGCGAAGCCGTAAGGCGAGTTGACCCAGGCGACGGAGCCGGCTTTCGCCATGGCGTCGATGACGGCCGGGGCAGCCCATTCCCAATCGCGGCCATCTGCGGTGTCGCCTGACCGCTCGGCGAGTGTGGCGACGCTTTCGCGCAAGCGGTCGGCGACGGCTTTGCGCATGTCTTCGACCGAGAGTGTTTCGTTCGACGCTCCAAAGATCGCAAGAGGGTCGGCAAGGCGTGCCAAGGTCGGCGACGGATAGACCAGGTGCATCGCCCGCATGGCGACAAGTCGCCCCTGGTTTTGCCGGAACTGGATGGGGCGTGGGCGAACATGACCGAAATATCGCTGCCCTGAAGCGCCGACGCCCATACGCCGTTCGGCCTCGTAGGACAGGATTGACGCGATCGTATCGGGTACCATCGACCAGGACGAGAAGATCAGCGCCTTGGTCAGCGGCGGCCCGGATCGCTCGGGACCGTAATAGGGTAGGGATGGCGGGATCCACAGATGTTGATCGAGATCATCGCCGAACACGTCATCCATGACGCCGCGCATCCGACCGTTAGCGGGTTCGAGCGGCTCGTAGGCGTCAAGCCGGTCGCGATCGAGCATGGCAGGCCGTGCGCGTTCTAGGGCCGCGCGCAGATTGGGCGCCGGCTTGTCGAGCTGATCTTTCAGAAGCCGCTTGAGCGCATAGTCGCGCATGAAGTTGAGGAGGTAGGGCGCGGACTTCCAGTATTCGGTGATCTCCGGCGCATCGAGGGCGCGCACAACGTCCGACACTGCTGCGGCCTGGCGCAGATCAAATGGCAGGATCGTGATGGCCATCGGCGGCTCGCTCACCATTGAGTCGCGCTCGATGGTGCTGGCCACGCGTTCGGTGCGCGCCATTACCTTGCGCAGCCGGTCCTCGACGACATGGCGCGCGCCGATGGCCCCGTTGCGCGCGCCGGGCAGCGCATGAAGGAAGCCGCGAAACTCGCGCATTTCACGTTCCAGCGCCTTGGCCACATCGGGACCGTTGGTCCGACCGTAGAGGAAGGACACGGTCTCCAGAAAATCATGGTAATGCTCGCCGTCATCGGGTTCATCACCCGACAAAGTCAGCATCCGGTAGGGTGTGGCGGAGAGCAGAAGCGTGCGCGCAGCATGACCCTTGCCGTCCGAGTAGTCGAACAGCTCGCGAGCCAGGTCAGCAGCCGGGGTTTCGCCGTGGAGCAAGTCGCGGAACCGTTGAAACTCATCCATGATGATGAGGTCGGGTTTCAGGGCGTCGATGCAGGCGTGCGAGAGTTTGCCGCGAAGACGACCGACCAAGGCATTGCGCCGCTTGTTCAGCTCATGAGGATAGGCTTCACGGCGACGCGGGAAGAGGTCGCATACCGCCTCCAGTTCCGTGAACAGCTCGGTATCTTCTTCGACGTCGCGGCGGAAGCGATCGATGATCCGCTGATCGACACCATCCAGGGACAGCTCGCGGACGGCGGCATTCCAGCCATCAACACCGGCGGACACCTGAAGCAGATTGTGCAAACCGCGCGGCCGCGACACCCGATCTTCGAGCATCCGCAGCAGCAAGGCGCGTTCCTGTGTAACGCCTGTGGTCGAGCGCAGGTCGAAGGTCGTGCCTGGTGTCAGGCTGATGAAATTGACCTTGTTGGCGTCGAGCCCCTGATCGCCCCGGACTTGGAGCGGTATAAGGGTCATGCGGGTCGGCAACGCCAGCTCGCGTCGGCCAAGCACATTGAGGCGATTGATGTTCTGAGCCGCAATCGCCTGATTGGAACAGATGTAGAGAATATCGATCCGGTCGGTGCTGTCCCAAAGTTTCTCGATGGTGCGGGCGATGACGCCGCGCGCGACCATGGTTTTGCCAAGGCCCACTTCGTCCGCGACCAGAAACTGTCTCACGGGGTCCTGATCGCCGTACAGCCGGTCAAACACATAATCGACTGTACGACGCTGAAAGGCTTTCAGCGGAGCAAGGGCAGCTTCGGCTTCAAACCGGTTATCCGCCATGGCTGAGGCCCTGATCCTGGAGGGCGATGCGGAACGCATCCCAAAGGGTTCGGAAATCACTGGGTATCGGATCGGCACCGGTATCGTTGCCGGCCTCCAATCGCGTCATCAGGCGTTCGATCGCATGAAGTCTTTCGCCTCCACGGCACAAGGCGCGAACCATATCTTCCAGGAGCGGCGCGTCGTCGGCGGCACTGGCCCAAGCCATGCTGCCGGAACCCTCCTGCGCCGCCAAGGCCGCGCCGAATGGATCGCCGAGTTCTGACAACAGGAGCCGCAGATAGCGAAAGAACGCATCTCGGCTGTCGATCACCCAGCGAAGAATGGCGGCATGGCGTTCGGGCGGAAGGCCTTCCATCACCAGACTGGTGCTGAAGAGGGCTGACACCTGGGCACTGTCTGCGGTCAACCGAAAGGCCAAAAAGCGGGTGAGGTCGACGATCGGCATGGCCCCGAGATCGACGGCCGTTCCTGCGCGAAGGGCATCCAGAACGTCACTGGTATGACCGTCTCCCCGGGTGATGGGCCAGACCTGCAGCGAGGCGATGCCGACAAGCGGCAACGGCTCTGTGGGAATGAGCCAGACGCGCCACGGGTGCGCATCGCCGTCAATGCTCTCGATCCGCTCGCAGCGCAGGCGCAATCCACCGCGGCACAAGGCGCGACGTGCATCGTCGACCCGGGCCTCTGCGGCAATGGTGGCGGGATCGATGGGTTCAAGTTCGCTGGCAACGAAGCTGCGGGTGAGGCGCCCAAAGCCCTTCTCGCCCATGATCTGCTCGACGCTGCCGACCCTAGATCGCTTGCCTCTGAGCGAGGCAAAGAGCTCCACATTGTTCCCCGACAGAAGGGCGGGACGAGTCGCGTTGCCGGACCCAATCGTCAGGATCGTGTCCCAGCCCGTCTCGGCGATGAACGCCTTGGCGTGTAGTCCCTGTAGCGCGCTGGTGGAGACCTCCTCGCCGTCTTCGCTGGCGGCCATTTCGTCGAGGACGGAAACACGTTCAAAAGCGTCCAGCGTGGCGCTGTCGACGCAAGCCAATTGATCTGGGCGGCTGATGATGACGGGCTTTTCTGCTGTCGGCAGCCCGCTGAGCAGGTTGAGCGCACTGGTATCGCAAAAGGGCGAGATGACGCCTAATCGCGCGCAGGACGCAGGCTGCCAGATTTTGCCGCCGAACCCGTTGACCGCGAAGCTGACCTCGTCGAACCGGTCGGGCACGGTCCACCGGGCGCGCCGAATATCTTCGGCCACCTCAGCGGTCAGTGTGCGCGCATCGTCGGCGATGCCGGCGACGGCGAGGTCTGGCAGTCGGCTCAGCAGATCGAACAGCGGCCGGTTGTTCGCATCGGGGCGGCGCGTCAGCTCGCCGTCGAGGCGTAGCGAGATGTCCCAGGACCGATCTCGCGTAAGGTTGCGCGAGAGCACCAGCAGCCGCAGGAGCGTCGGATCTTCGGCGCGCGTCGGCCGATAGCGGAGAGCCCAGAGCTTGGGATGGAACGCACCCTCGCGCGGTGCGGCGACTTCGACGATGATGCGTTCGAGTAGAGAGCAGAGCCGTGAATGAGGGCGGCTTTGAGCATGAAGCTGCCCTGCATCGGCATAGATGACGAGGCGTCCAGCGATCCGTTCGGCGCCTTCGAGCAGCGCCAGCGGGTGGGTGAGAATGTCGTCGCGATTTTCAGCCGCGAACAGGGCGAGGCTGGCGGGTGCGGCGAGCGCGGTTTCGAAATCGAGCGAGAAAGTCGTCGCGATCGCAGCGTCGAAGACATAGCCTGGAGGGGGCTGCAGGCTGTCGCCGTAGAGAACGCGGGTTTCCGGATCGAGCGTCGTTCTATTCAGCACTGGCAAGATCCCGCAGGTGCGACTTGGCTTGCGCCCATCGGAAGGTCAGCGGCTCGACACCAGAAGCGCCTGTCCAACGGTCTCGCACGGCTCGGTTGGCAAATCGGGACTGGCTTGTTTTCAGTCGCCGCTCGCGATCCTGCACAAGACGGGCGGCCGGTGTCAGCGCACCGTCTAGGACGCTGCCCGAGGTCAACAGGCCAAGCCATTCGGCCACGAAGCGTTTGGCTGCGGGCCGGATGCTGTGTGCGGGATGATCGATAGCCGCCCAGAACGCATCGAGTGACCAAGCCCGGATCGCGGCCATGTCCAGGCTGGATTGCCATTCGGCAAACCGCACCTCGTAGTTCTCGATCCATTCGGCCCGATCACGGAGCCGGCTGAGCAGCAAGTTGTAGAGCAGTGAAGCGCCGTGCATCACGCTGGAGAATATCGCGCCATGGCCTACCAATGTGCGGGCGTTGTCAGGGAAATCGGCAAGATGGGGGTGCTCCCAGATGTTGTCGCATTCAGCTTGGCTGGACCCGCTTCGCGCCAAAAACGCCAAGAGGCTGTGCGGTTGATGGGCGACGAGCCGGTCGATGATGAACTGGGCTTCGTCGAGGGAGAGCTTGAACTGCGTATGGTCGAGCAGGTCGGTGGGACGCGCTGGTAGCGTCGGGGTCCAGATCTGAAGGGCTTGGGCTTCGAACGCGGAATCCTCGCTTTCGCGGACACGAGGCCGCGCGCGTTGGAGATGGCGCATGGACGAAAAGAGGTTGTCGGTTGAGCCTGGGAAGAGACGGATGCCCCATGTGCCGAGCCCGGCCCAGTAGACCGAGCTGGGCAGTCTCTGGAGGTCCGCACCCGCATCCCTGCCAATGATGCCGTTGGACTCGCCGCCGGCCTTGAGCGCGTTCGCGAGCCGGTTTTCGAGGGCGCGCGCTTCGCTCGCTAGCTGATCCGCCCCGGCCGATGATCCTTCGATCATCTGGAACAGCCAAGGGATGAACAGCATGTACCGCAACCGGGTTTGGATCGTGCTGGTGCCCGGGAAAAGGTGATCTGCGATCGAATCGCGGATGCCGCCCAGACCCAGTTCGTCACGTGTTTCCCGCTCCTGGAATAGCGCCATGATCCGCTGCGCGCGCTGGCGCTCGGCTTCATCGAAATCAATCCAGGCAAGTGAAGACATTGGCCCCCCGTGGCTTATTCAATGGACGACTGGCGCCCTTAATGATCGATTGTCAGTCGCTGCCTATGACACGAAGGCGCATTCCGCGAGTTTCGAGCAGGTAGGTCTCGACGCCGGCCAACAGGTGTAGTCCCTCTTCCCCGATGGCTTTACGCGATAGGCCAGGTTGCACGATCCGAACGTCATATTCAAACCGATAATCCTGCCACCCCGCCTTCAGCTTCTTGATCGCGGCCGCGGAGCCATGTTCGATCCGAGAGCTGACACCTCTGTCACGACGCTTCTGCTCACGCTTGAGCATATGCTGCAGCATTCGGTTGGGGCGGTCGCGCCAACGCGCCGATTTCTGGGCCTGTCCACAAACCTCGTACAGGTCGCTAAGCCGCGTGCCCGGCGTATCGGCGCCGGAATATTTGCAGTGGAACAGGGTGACTGAAACGACGCTGTCGGTAATCCGCAGGGCGACGACGTCTGCGATCTCGCCCTTGCCGTCATCATCGAAGATCACGTCATAGGGATCGGGGTCCGTTAGCAGGGCCTCGATCACCGTGCGCTGGACGGAGTCTGCGCGCTTGGTCGTGCCCTGCGATTCGACGCGGATATTGGCTTTCGACCAGTCCCAGGCTTCGATCTTGGCCACCGGGTAGGGCTCGACCGTCTCGCCTTCCGGCAGGCTGTAGAGGTGGCTGTAGATGAGCAGCGAGCCATCACCGAAGTCAATCTGAGGCGAGTCGTCGGCGAAGGATTCCGAAAGCGACTGGATCTTGCTGCCGATCTTGATCGTGGCCTTGGGACCACTGCGCTGCGGATAGCGGGCGCCGCCATCGCTGAACACGATCTCGAACTCGGCCGAATGATCGTCGCTACGGACCGCAAAACGCAGCGGCCCCGTGCGGGCATTGTCGAGCAGCTCTATATCGCACTCCGTGAACGAGACCGGTTGATAGCCGAACGAGATCTCGATGCGTTCTTCGATCTGCATGATCAACGATTCAGGCCAGTGGATCGCGACGGGTGGTACGGTCGGGCGCTCGTTGATCTGGCGGGGGCGCATCGCGCTCTTGAAGACCCCATCGGTCGTGACGCTCGGGTCGTTGACCGTGCGGCCGACATCCTGACACCAATCAACCCAATCGGTGAGGTCGCGAACCTTCGAGCTCGACCAGAACTTGCCCTTGGCAGAGCAACCGCGCGAGGCGGGCATCCCGTCAAGAAAGCCCGTGGCGAAGATGTTGTTCTTGATCCTTGATTGGGACTTCGCGCTGTCGAGACCGTCGGCGACGTCGACGCCCATGTACATGGAGTAGCGAACCCCGCGCCCCTGGTGATGGGTAAGCCCCAGATTGCGCAGAATGAGTCTCTTAAACCCGTGAAGGCTTCGAAACACTTCTTCACCTTCGACGCGGCGCGTGGTCTCGCCGCACACCGCTTTGGCGAGACGGTCAAAAGGTCCCTTCGCGGAACTGCTGATGTACAGCAATCCACTGGCCTGATCCCAATGCAGCATGTGGAGGTCCCAGGTCACGTTGACCGCTTGCTGCGCCTTGGTCCAACGGGCCTGTTCTTCCGCGCGCGTCACGAAAATCGCGACGCGTTTGTGGGCGTTGAGCTTCATGCCGAGATAGACTCCCGCGTCGTAGAGCTCTTCGGCCTGGAACGGATCCCAAGCGTCGCACGCCGTGCGGTAGACCACGGCATTCATCTTGGGCTCGAGCGTCTGGAGGGGAATGTCGCTCAGATCGCCGGAGAATCCCTTAAACATCTCGGCGCGGCGTACCTGACGCTCGATCTTTGCCGAACTGAGCGCTTCCACCAGCGCGTTCCAGTCGGCGTCTTCTGCATAGAGCTTGGCGAGCGAACGATCCACGTCATCGACGCCAGTGTTGGCAATGACCGTGGCGTCTCCCAGCCTTGGATCCTGGCGCGTAAAGCGGCCGACGAACTGGATCGTGACCGCGACGCTTTTGTGATGATCGTGCAGCGCCGCGATCTTCAACTCAGGAAGGTCGAAACCCTCGCCGAGCATGTCGACACAGACGATGATCCGGCTGTCGAACCGCCGTAAAGCGGCGAGATTTTCGCGGCGCTCCTTGAGCGGCTGCTGGCTGTGAACGATGCCGGGTCGGTAGTCCGGGTAGGCAAGCGTATAGAGGCGATGGAGATGCTTGGCGCGCTCAATGGTACTGCACCGGGCCATCGCCAGATGATTGAGGCCGGCGTCCAGATCGGAGGCGAGCACGTCACCCAGCTTGTCGATGATCGCCTGGTCGGCGTCGAGTTGATCGAGGCCGAAGACCGCCTCGAATCGGATCGGCTTGAAATACTCCTCCTGCTGCGCCTTCTTCAGCGGATAGGTGTAGATGAACTCGCCGTCGACACGACGGCCATCTTCGCGAAACGGTGTGGCTGTGAACTGGACGACCGGAATGGGCGGCGTGCGTTCGGCGAACAGTCCGCGGAAGGATGCCCAAGTGCGAGCCCCGATGTGATGCGCCTCATCGATGAACAGCGCTGAGGCGCGGGCCGCTATGTGCTCCTGAACCGGCGGTTCGGCGCGCCCGGCAATATGCATAGTGGTGACGATGACATTGGCGCTACCGAAGATCTGATCGACCTCGGCGATCGAGGTCGGGATGCGGGTAAGCCGGGTGACCACAGGGAACAGCGCAGACGCATCGAGACAGGACTGTGCCTTCAGGACGCCAAATGTCTCGAACTTGGCGGCGATCTGCTCGCGCAGCGCGTCCGTCGGAACCACGACCAGCAAGCGCTCAAACCGCTGACGCGCATTGAGCGCGAGCATGGTCTCCGTCTTGCCCGTGCCGGTCGGCATGACGATCGTCGCTGGGTCCGTCGAGCGCGTTGCATGAGCAAGCGCGGCGTGAAGGGCGCCGATCTGCGGCCGCCGTAATCCCGGATATATGGGTTTGTCTTCTGTGGCCCGACGACCTTCACGCAGATGAAACGCACCCTCCCAGGATGCCGTAACCCCGGACAGCCGCTGCTGCATATCCTGAGCGCTAAATCCCACGGGATCGATCGGCTTCGGATGCACCCAACGCCCTTCACCGCGTTCGAGCGCCTCGCGAATGGATTGGGCCGTGGTTGCGCCAGGCACAAGCAGGACCAGGTCGGCATCGAGCAAGGATGCCGTCTTGGCGCTGATGATTCTGAGCGTCTCGCCGCTTTTCAGGTTTACCTCAAAGCCGTGGACCCGCCGGACCGTGAACGGCTTAAGGCGGCACGGGGTGAGAGCAGAGGGAACCGCCTGCTGACGCACCGCGCTGCCCAAGAGCCTACCTTCCAGCGCCAGTAGAGCCGGGAGCTGAAGCGTCACCTCTTCGCTGAATAGATCGTCCTGCTCAGGCGCCTTGGCGGTCGCTCGCTTCAGCATGGCTTCCGTTCCTTTCTCTTCAGGCGGGCGCGGGTGTGAGCGTAACGGTGATGACCTGGCCCGTCGTGACGAGCACAATCAAACCGCGGTCAGTACCCGTCATGTCGAGATAGGCTCGCACCTGCGCGCGATAGTGATTGAGGGTTTCGGCTGTCGGCTGCACATCGCTTTTCCAGTCGACGACAACGGCAGGCTTACCCGAGTTGTCAAAGCTGGTGGCGTCAGCGATTCCCACGGTTGCCTGCTCGACGCCCTCAACGTCCACAGCCGCATAAACCGCCAGTTCGGGCGTCAAAGTCGGACGCAACTCCGCGATCTCGGAGAGCGCCAAAGTGCGGATCACGCATCCAGCAAGCTCGTCTGGAGAAAGACCCTGAGATGGGTCTGCCATGACGGGCCTGCCGATCTCGACGATCAACGCCCGTGCGCGCTCGCTGAGTGCTCCGGTATCGTCAGGCGTCTCGCCGGTCAGGAGTTCTTCTAGCAGCTTGTGCAGGATCAGACCCCTTTCGCGGCCGCCCTGAATATTTGGGCGCGCCGCCTCGTCATCGGGTTGACCGCCCTCGGACGCTGCCCAGATTTCAACCGCCTCCGGCGTCAAAACCGGTCCAGCGGTGCTTTCGTCGCGGCTCGGTGCAAGCCAGACCAAGCGACGCTGGCGCTGTACGATCGATGCCGCTTCAGCGGCGAAGCCCTCCCGCGTCTGATCGTTGGTCTCACCGCCTGCGGTAAGGTCGATCTCAGGCGGCAGATGCGAGAGGTCGAGCGCCGGCAGTTCGGCAAGCGAAAGATCCAGAAGCGAAATCCACGCCGACTTAGATTGCGCCGCGTCCAGGCGCGGGAGTACCAGAAGCTCGCGGGCGCGAGTTGCTGCGACATACCACAATCGGATGCGCTCGCGGTCGCGCTCGGCCTTTTCGGCATCGCGCGCGGTGTCGTAGCCAACAGGCTTCACCCCAAAGACCGGGCAATAGAAGGTGTCGCTGTCGCGATCGGTTACAGCGCTTTCGCGCTCCGTGATTCCGGTCATCGTGTTGATCGGGACGACGATCGGCCATTCAAGGCCCTTGGCCGCGTGCATCGTGTAGAGCGCCACGGCCTCTTCCTGGGCGTCCGGACGCCCTTCGACAGCGCGGGCCTCGTCGGTCCACGCCGCTGTCATCGTCTCGGCGAAAGCGCGCAGGCCACGAACCGCAAAGGCCTTGGTCAGGCTGAGATAGAGATCGACGTTGGCAAGTGCGCGCTCGGCCTGGCCGCGATGACGTTCCAGCAGGACGGGACGGACCCGCAGCGCGTCGACCGCCTGCGACAGCAGGTCGTGCGGCGTGGTGTTGTTGGTTTGACGATAGAGCGCCTGAAGCGTCTCGATGGTCGATCGCGCCAGAGGATGTGCGATATGCTCGAGCTCAACGCCGAGGTCGAGGCGGGGCAGCCGTTCGGGATCGTCTTCGGAACGGGGAAGTGCCCAGATGATGTCCAGCAGTTCTTCTTCGGTCAGGCCAACGAGCGGGCCGCGCAGTAAGGCCCCGAGGGCGAGCGTGTCCCGGCGGTCGGCGAGGACACGCGTCAGCGCAATCAGATCCTGGATCTCCTGGCGGCGGAACAGGCCCTTGCCCGCCTGCGTGGCGACGGGGATACCGTGGCGTTCGAGCGCCTCTTCGTAGCGCCAAAGGTCGCTACCCGTCGGGGCAAGCAACGCGATATCGCCGGGCCGGCAAGGACGACCGGTGCCGGAGCGACGATCGAGGGTCATCTCGCTGCCGATCAGGCGGGCGCACATTTGGGCGATCGCGTCGGCTTCACCGTCGCGCTGCTGTTCGGCCGAGGCCTTGCCGTTCTCGTCGGCTACGGCGACATCGAGAGCCGCAACGCAAAGGGCCTCGCCGCGATCAGAGTGAAATGGGTCGAGCGCGGTGAAGCCGGGTTGGCCATCGCTCGAAAGCAGCGCCTCGAAGCAGTTGTTGACATAGGTCAGGATCGGCGCGCAGGAACGGAAATTGGTCGAGATCGCCAGGACGCTGTCAGGATCCTGCGCGAGATAGGCATCCCGCGCCCGCACGTAGGCGCTGACATCGGCGCCACGGAACCGATAGATCGCCTGCTTGGGATCGCCGACAAGAAAGAGCGCGCCGGGACGGATGGTGAATGCGCTCCAGTCCGCGCTCGCGGCCTCGGCCGGCGGCTCGCCGCACAGACGCCAGAAGATCTCCGTCTGAAGCGGGTCTGTATCCTGAAATTCGTCGACGAGGACGTGGGCGAAGCGGGCGGCGAGGGACCGCCGGACATCGTCGTGATCGCGCAAAAGATCGCGGGCCGCGAAGATCAGATCGTCGAAATCGAGCAAAGCCGTAGACCGCTTATATTCCCGGAATCTTTCCAAGACGGGTTGCACCTGAGCGATCAGGTCCACCAAGACGCGACTGGCGACATTCTGGAGTAGCGTCTGCCAGGAGAGACAGCACGCATTGTAATAGCCTTCAGCAGCGATGTTGAGGCGTTCGCCGTCAATCTTGGCCAGGCCTTCGCGCTTGGCCGCATCCACCCACTTACCCTTTTTTTTGTACGCGAGGAACGTTCCGCTCTTTGTGCAGAGATCGGGAGGCGGTGAGGACATCAGCATCGTCACTAGCCCAACTGGCGTTTCAATTGCGGGTACCATGACCAGCGACGCTGTCATTTCGCTGAAGCGCTCCGCGAAGTTCGCCGTCTCTTCTTCAACGGCAGGCGCATTGCGGATGAAATCCGCGAATTCGTCGACGGCGTTTCTAAACGCGAACAGGTACGGCGCGAGTGGGGTTGCGGCGGGCGCGGTGACCGTCCGCCGTTTCCGCAGATTGTCGACGATCTTGTGGATTAGTCCGACGGTCTCGCCAGGATTGTGCAACACCATCTCGGCGACAATTCCGCCTTCGGCACTAGAAAGAATTTCATGCAGCCATGTCTCTACAATCTCGATGAATGCAAGGTCGGCCTGATTGCGGTCCATTACGCTTGCGCCCGGATCGATGTCTGCCTCGACGGGATAGGGCTTGATCAGGCGTTGGCAAAATCCGTGGATAGTAGAGCAGGTGATCTCGTCGATGCTGGCTGACGCTGCTGCGAGGTTGACCTGATGGGCATCCGACAGGCCGCCCGGAAATGCTATCCGCAGCTCCGTGGGGGTGACACCCGCAGAAAGGTCACGGACGAAGTCCCGTACCCGGATCAGAAGCTCGCTTGCGGCCAGTTCGGTGAAGGTGACGGCTGCCATGGATTTGGGCGGAATGCCTTCTGCAAGCATCGCGGCGATTCGCCCGGCCATAACGGCGGTTTTCCCCGAACCGGCGCCAGCTTCGACGAGAATTGATCGATCGTGGACGGCGATGGCGGTGCGACGTGCGGGGTCGTCCCGCAGAGCTTTTGTTGCATGGGACACTATTGTGCCTCCCAGACTGTCGCAGCGTCTCCGAAAGTCTCGATCACGGCGGGCATTTTGCGTTTGCAATAGGTGGCGCCTGCGTTCGCAGGCAGTGCGAAGGCAAGGTCGTCATAGTTGCCGCCGGTATCCGGCCCGAGAAGTGCGTTGCCCGTTTGCAGGTTAATGCGGGCGGCTTTCAGATAGCCTGTAATCTGAGTGAGTGTCTCTTCAGGATCCGCCAGTTGAAGATCGATTTGATTCCTTGGAAACAGAAGCGAGGCGCTTATCGAAACATCTGTACCAAGAAGAGCCTTGACGGCGAATGCATATAGGCAACGCTGCAACTCGCGGCCACCATCCAGGACAATATCCTCCTTGGGTGGACGTCCTGTCTTGTAATCGCGGACAAGAGCCCGCTTTCCGTCGCCAGAAAGGTCTAGGCGGTCGATATATCCCGCGATGCGAAAGCCAGTATCGGGGATTTCGACAGGAATTTCCGAGTCCCAAGGTCTCGCAGTATCCGTTTTCGGAATCGCGCCCCCAAAGGCGACTTCGCCATAGGAATGGACCTGACGCAGATTCTCATCGCCATAGGTCAACGCGCGGGTCGTCAGAATGCGCGACTCTTCGAGCGTTCGACGCCAGATAATCGCCGGGGGCACGGCGCGATCGCTTTCCCATACGCCCGCTATCGTTGTTGCTGCATGCTCAACTGCGCCTTCGATCTGGCTTTCGTTTGCCTTGGCCAAACCGATGTCTGCCTCAAGCGTCTGGAGTGCCAGGTCCAGCGTCATGTGAACGAGTTCACCCATTGCCAGGGCATCAAGGACGAGTGGATCGTTCGCGCTTTCCGGCATTCGCAGACGCATCCCGTAACGCCACACGAAGCCAAGCGGGTTCCGCAGGAGAAGCCTGAGCGAACTGGCCGATTGGGTGCGTTCCAGAATAGCGAGAAGCAGCGGGTGGTCCGCCCGGACCAGTCCGTCATGTGGGGTGATTTCCTTGCGATGCCAGTTTCGCCAGGCTGTTGTGGCGCTCACCGCTTGCGGATCATCTACGAATTCGTCAGGGCGGGCCATCAGCCGGTCTGTCTCGCTGAACGCATGGCGCGGAACGGCGTTGCGTCGGATGTAGGTCTCCTCGGTCGGCGCGCTTAGTAACGAACTTCGGCCGAGCAGGCGCCCCTCGCTGTCTCTCCGGGCGTAGGAGAGGATGACTTCGTATTCGGTCGTTGCAAGAATCGTATCGAAGTCTCGACGATCAGCGGTGCCAACCGGCAGAGGATCTAGTTCGTCTGTCGGAATGATATGGTCGGAAATCAGACGGTCTTCGGAGATGCCACGTGGCCAACGCGACGAATTCATTCCGATTAACCGAACAAATGGGCGTGGTGATGCTGCCAAGGCGCTTGCCGGCACCCAGGCCACCGTCACGCAGGCATCGAGGCCGTCATCCTGTTTGAGGGTTTCGAGCGTCGTATCGAGGGATCCCGAGGGGCCAGCCAAGAGTGCCTTGCGCCAGATTGTCAAGGCACGACCTGACAGAAAGGCGGTGCCGACTTCATCAGCAGAGGCATGGCCCTTCGCCAGCATGTCGATGATTTCACGCAATACTGGGGTATGATCCTGTTCATCCGGCCAGCTCGCTGCGGTCAATTGAGCAAGTAAACGCTGCCAAGCCGAAAGCGAAGCAAGCGGCGCGTCGGTGGGAAGCAGGCGCAGCCAGCCCACTGGCAGGGTATGGAAAGGACCGCTCTCCGAACCGCAAAGTGCGACGAGGCGGCGTAACCGGGTCTGGGAAATCCCGCGAATGAGGACGTCCGCAAGTGCAGCCGCCGCCTGACCTTCGCGGGTGGCAGTTACCTTGATGCCGTGAACAAAATGCAGATCGATGTTTCCCTCGGCGCGCAGGGCGAGGAAGTGATCATCATATTCGGCGCTCGAAGCGGCGGCGATGGCGATGTCGGCAGGCCCGGCCTTGCCGGAAGCCAGTAGACTTCGCGCCCAGCGAACCGCTTCAATGGCTTCGTGATAGGCCGTCGACGCGCTGACCGAGCGAAGTGCGGGCGTGAGCGGCGCGGACCGAAGAATCGTCACACCTGTGGCTTCCAACCAAGAAGGAGTCGGACGCGGGCCAGCAGTCCAGCTCACCACCGTGTGATGGGTGAGTGCTTGCAAAAGAGAACGCCAGCAGGGTGAAAGTTCAGTAATTCCGACGATCTCAACAGGGCCCAGGACTGCTGGAGCGTGACGCATGCGCTGTGTAGCGGCGGCGACCAAGTCTGTCGGCCGCATCATTCCCGAAGGTAGTTGCGTCATGACTGCGGCCTCCAGGCGCGCCATAGAATCCAAGCGCGGATGCTCAGTGGCGCGCAGGGAAAGATCAATGCCTGCTCGCCAAATTTTGTGGAGGGTGTCGGCAGCCGCGTCGACCATACCCGGCAGCAGCTTAATTCCTTCAAGTTCTCCTAAAGGGGTCGTTGGCAGGACGGTCTGGATTGCCGCGCGCAAAGCCTCATCGTCGATAGGCCTGGCGAAACCGCCCGCGAGCCGAACGGCCAATTGCTCGAACGTCATGATCTGAAGACCGTGACGACGGTTACGAGCCGCATCGAGGCGGATATAGCGCATTGCCAAACGGCCATGAGCGACGATGGTCCTCCGGTTTGATATCGTGGTCATCGTCGCTCTCTCCTGGCTTATTTTTTGTTTGGACGCTGAGTAAGCGCTGAGGCTGCGGCAGTTTTTGCCGCCGCACTCGATTTGGGATCACGCAGCACCTTCGAGGCAGCGGTGGCCGCCTTTTTGCTGGTTACTTCATTCCTGGATGGGGATTTAGCCATGATGTTCTCCTATTGCCCACGGTGGACTCCCTTGACGCGAATCCCCGATAAGGATAGAAACTATACATGTCTATCGAATATGTCCATATAGTTTCTATCCGTATTGTCTCTGGAGGAAGATTTGGATGGCGGATAGCCTGACCACATTAAAGTGGGGCGTGGAGCGCCGACTCGAATTCATTGAGTTCCGCCTGTTTTGGGAGGGGGGGGTCAATCGCTCTGACATCATCGATATGTTCGATGTGTCGGTGCCGCAGGCGTCCAAGGACCTTACCCTCTATCAGGAGCGTGCGCCGCATAACGCCTTCTACGACAAGAGCGCCAAACGGTATGTCGCCAGTGACAAATTCGAGCCGCATTTTCTCAAGCCCGATCCGGACGGGTATTTGTCACGTTTGCGATCTGTCGCCGAGGGGGTGATAAATCTGTCGGAATCTTGGATCACGGGGCTTCCTGATACCGATATCGCTTTAACGCCACGAAGGGAGATCGATGCGGCCGTTCTGCGCGCGGTGTTAGGCGCCGTGCGTGATCATCGTTCGCTCGATGTCTACTATCAGTCGATGAGCAGGGACCGGCCTGACCCAACGTGGCGGCGAATTACGCCCCATGCCTTCGGCTATGACGGGTTTCGCTGGCATGTCCGCGCCTATTGTCATCTCACCGACAAGTTCAAAGACTTCTTGCTGCCCCGTATCCTCGATTTCGGAGACTTGGACGAGCCAGGGGCAAATGCGGAAGGGGATTCGCTTTGGCAAGAGCGTGTCGACGTCGAAATCGGGCCACATCCTGACCTCGCACCAGCGCAAAAGGCGGTCGTCGCCAAGGACTATGGAATGGAAGGAGGCTCTGTTGTTCTTACTGTGCGCTACGCCATGCTATTTTATGTGTTGAAACGGCTTGGTCTCTTAGGTGACGCAGCAAAATTGCCTGCGCGAACCCAGCACATTGTGGTTGTCAATTTGGATGCGACAGCCGCGGCTTTGCAGAAAGCCAGCTTTACGCTGTAGCCACCTGTTTCGTGTCTTTCCAGTCAGGCGTTTATATCTTGAGCAGAACCGATACTTGTGCGCCGGTCTTGGACTTCGTCAGACGCTGTAGCGAATTCGTGGATTGCGGGTCGTCGCGAAATTTTGGACTACCAATTGCGTTCAGGCTGAAATGCGATTGCCTGGATGACCTTTGTAGCTTCTCTGCGCCCCGCATAGACGCCAAGTAGGTCAGCATCGGTGTCATCAACCGTCTTAACGCGGCTGAGGCTCCATCTCTTGTCCTTGCCCTGGCAATGCCTGTAGAGGCGCCCGTTCACCCGGCAGAAAACGACCTTCGATTGGTCGAACGCTGTCCACTTGCAGTCTATGCAAGAATGGCGGCATGAACAAATCACTAAAGACCGCGGCATTCGACAGCGT
>TARA_R110000868_G_scaffold3989_4_pt1 | contig 17537 bp, 19 predicted proteins | sample TARA_R110000868 | Tara Oceans TARA_R110000868 (sample SAMEA4397489) | marine metagenome | biome: Polar Biome; feature: [SRF] surface water layer (ENVO:00010504); material: water (ENVO:00002006), including particulate matter (ENVO:01000060) such as... | depth 5 m | reverse complement strand
AAAAAGATAGTTGGTGGGCACAAGCCTACTTAGGAGCTATGGAAACGATTCCAGACTTAATAGCATGGGCAGGCCCAGGTAAATCTGGTAAATTAATTGCTGCAGCGCAACGAACTTCTCAATTAGTAGCATCTACTTATGATCACACGAACGAGCAGATGCGTAACAACCCTAATTTTAATACTATATCTGAGAATGAAAAAATGGCAGTGGCTTTACCATTAGCTTTAGTAGTAGGTACATTAGAACGTATAGGTTTTAGAAATATGAAACTTGGAACTGGTTTTGTAAATAAAGTGTTTGTGAATGCAGTAGGTAAATCTACTAAACGAAATTTATCTAAGTATACTTTTCCAGAACTTGTAAGACAAACGGTTCAACCAGGATTTAAAGGAGCTTTAGCAAAAGGTGGAGCAACCTTAGCTGCTGCAGGAGCGGCAGAATTTGAAACTGGTGTAGCTCAAGAAGCTGCCGATATTATTGCTAAAACATTGTATAATAACTACGGCTCTAAAAGTGATGAGGTTAGTAAAATGTTTCACACTCCAGAAACTATGTCAGCTCTTACCTTACAACTGTTAAATGCAGGTGCATTAGAAATGGTAGGTGGTTTTATGTTAAGTGCACCTGGGGCTATGTCTAATGCCGCATCATCTGCTGACTTTACAAAGTTAGACGATGGAATGTTTGAGGTATTTGAAGCAATGACAAAAGATCAAGGCTCTAAACCATTTACAATTTTAGATTTAAAAAGTAAAATTAATGATGGTACATTTACAAAAAAACAAGCAAAATATGTAGCGCAACAGTTTAATGAACTACAAGGTATATATGGTAGAATACCATCTGATTATAATACTGCACAAAAAAAATTAGCATTAGGATTATTGCTTAGTAAACAAAGATTAGAAACAGAAATTGCAGGAAAAGATCCTGCAACTGTTAAAGGTAGACTACAACAAATATCAGATATAGATACTCAATTAGAAGCTTTAAGTAGAAACGCTTTTGAAGCTGCTAAAAATCCAGTTGCTAATGCCGAACAAGATGACGATATAAATAATAAAAACGATGCCAATAAGAAGCCAAGCACAGAAACGGTGGTTGAGGAAGAATCTACCACAGTTAGCGAAGAAGTGGGAGACAATGTATCCCAGCCAGAACCTTCCAGAGAGGGTGACTCCACAAGCGAAAACAGTAATGAAAACAGGGTACAGACCCAAGAGGAAATAGATCAAGAGGTTAGCGATTTAGAAACCTTGCTCGATCCAGAAGCGGCTGAAGACACTGAAATAAATGAGGCTATTACTAAGGGTAAAAAAGGAAAGAAAAAAGTATTAGTTGAAGATACTACTAATGAAAATACTGAATTAGAAGGAACACAAATTGAGTCTAATTTATTTGTGACTACAGATGACGGTGCACCTAAAACTACTTTACAAAAATTGGTATTACGTCAAGCAAAGAGAGCTGCTAAATCTATAGCTAAACGATTTCCAAAATTAAATATTATAGTGCACAACACACGTGCATCTTACGAACAGTATTTAGGTTATCAAGTACCAGAAGGTACAACAGATAGAGGAACTTTTAATGCTAATGATAATACTATTCATATAAATTTACAAGACTCAACTAAAAGACTTGTAGCGCATGAAATATTTCATGGTATACTGTATAATTCTATAAAAGCTGGAGATAAAGCAATTAATGGTTTAACTAAAAAAATGATTCAATCCCTATCACGTTCTGGTTCATTAAGTAAAAAGTTAAAAACTGATTTAGAAAACTTTGCATCATCTTACGAATCAAATCAAAAGAATGAAGAAAAATTAGCTGAGATATTTGGTAGAATAGCAGGCGAGTATAAAAACTTAAATGCTAAAGATAAAGGAGTTATTAGAAGGTTTCTTGAACGTATAGCTACAAAGTTTGGTATAGAAATAGGACAATCATCACAAGATGTAATGGACTTATTAAACAGATTAGGAGGTAAAATAGCCACTGGTGAAACTATTACCGACAAAGATATTGAAGGGTTAACAAATTTAGAACAAGGTACTGTAATAGATGACGGGGGAGTTATACCAAGCGATATTGATTTAGAGGGTGCACCTAAAATAAATTTAATGCCTAAAAAATCTAAGTATCAAATCAATAGAGGTGGTATAGATATAGATAAAATAAAACGTGGTTCAATAAACGATTTGTCTGGAGCCAATGCATTTGTATTTGCTGGAGATAAGGCAACCTATGGTGAAATAGAAAGTCCTACAGGATTAAAGTTTGACTTCTTTGGGGGTTATTTATATCCTTATGGAACAGGAATTGGTTGGGCAGCAACAAATGAGAAAAGTGCGAATCAATTAAAACAACGAATAGATAACAGTGATGGAATTGGATTAGTGATGTCTCAAGAAAATGATGGTATTGCTGGCAGTTATAGAATGTTTGAATATTTAAATGCTGAAATTGCACACGCAATAAATAAAGGAGCAAGTCCGCAAGAATTATTAACGTATGTTAACTCTAAACTAAAAGTAGGTGAACAGGCAGCAAAATTAAAAAAGCTTGGGCTACCAACACAAATAACAAGTTTAGAAGAATTAAATACATTAATGCCGTTTGAGGGTAATAATAGTTTTAGTTATGTTGAAAGAGGTAGTTTTGTAAAACAGTTTTTTAGTGCAGAGTCCTTACAAAAATTTGGTATTCCACCACTTAATAAAACAGCTAAGAGCGATGTAGGTGTGTTGGATTATGTAAACGATCCATCACTTACTGAAGTTGGTTATGGAGATATAGTATCTGCAATACAATTTGAAAAAGGTGCAAAAATAAGAGAAGTGAGAGAGGGTGAACCAAACTTTCATCCATCATATCCATTTGTATTAGAAGGTAAACCTATAATGGTATTTAATGAAGCACCAGATATTAGAAAAGTTTTTCCAAAATCAAAACCAAAATCTAAAACAGCCAACCAAACACCAATAGGACAAAGAGCTAAACCACAAGCGGCACGTTCAGCAATGGGTGGGCAATATACAGCACCAGTTCCAGGAAATGTTGAAACAGAAGGAGCTCCTAAGATTGCTAAGAAAACTCGTGAATCTGCTAACAAATTAGGAGATTTATATAATATGTCTTCTAAAGGATTTTTTGATGTAAATATTAATATTGGGCCTCTTAAAACTGCAGCCAGAAATTTAGGTTTAACAGTTGTTGAAGGTAGAATTAGAGAAGGCTTTAGAAGAGGTGAATTAACTGGGTATTTTCTTTCTGATGGTATAGGAAGAAATGGTAAGCCAAGGTTATATAACCCACGTGTAAGAGGTCCTAAAAAGTCAATGCAACAAATTGGTGACGAAAACCAAAATATTGTAGATGTGGTACGTATTGCTCGTGAAAATAATTTTACAGACAATACCATAATAACTTACTTGCGTAAAGCAGGGAAAAAAGTTTCTGAAATAAAACCAATACTTGAGGTACAGAATTTTGTTCTACAAAATGTGCCATCTGCTTTTGGAAATATAGAAGGTGGTATGGCTAAAGGCATAACTTTATTTAATAAAGTATATAACTTTAGAAAAAAACTATTGGACAATAATATAACTCCTATAGGTAAAAAAATTATTGATGCACAAAATGAAATAGACAAACTTGAAGGAGAATTAAAATTTAATGAAACTAATAAACAAATAGCTAAAGCAAAAGCTAAATTAAAAAAACTACAAGATCAAGCTAAAGCAAAAGGTAAGGGTTTATATAAACTGACACAATCTGAAATAGATAACAAGACTTTAGATTTTTTAGAATCTACTCAAGAATATAAAAACGAATCTGATAAAGGCAAGTTTACTAATCAACAAGCTCAAATGCTTTCACAAATGATGAATGCATTTAATGGTAGCCCTATGCGTGGTGATGCGGCTGGTCGAATTAGATTAGCCAGACAAATACTTAGAGAACGTAAAAAAGGTGAAAAAGGATTACAAAAATTAAAAAAAGATTTACGAAACTATATTCGTATGGCTTTAGAACCAGATGTATTTAGTATAACAGACGTTAATAATCTTATTAAAAAAGTTACTGATGCTGATAGTAAAAACATTGAGAATATAAAAGAGGAGGTTTTAGAGTTTGTAAATAAAAAAACAAACGAAAATCTTACAAAGAAAATAAACACAATTTTAAACGGTAAGTATGTTGACATATCTGGTGGTAGAAAAATTGCATATAAAGTTTCTGATGAAATAGCAAAAAGATTAGAAAACATAAAAAACCTTATAGGTGGTATAAACTCTAAAACAGACGGATCTATAATCACTACACTTCAACAAAAGTTAGGTAATGAAATATCTGAAATAGAAAAAGAGTCATTTCAAACAGACGAGCAAAGAGTTAATGCAGCAAATTTACAGATAGTATTAAACTTCATAAATGCACAGTTAATGATGGATTATGAAGTAGATAAAACAATTGAGTTAGCTTCAGTGATAGAAGATTTAAATGCATTAGTTGAAACTGGTAAATCTGCATTAGAACAGCAACGATATATTAAACATATGCAATATGTAGAAGATGCTGAAACTGCGTATTTTGAAATTACTGGTAAAAAACTAAATCTTTATATAGAAAACCCAGAGTTTGATGAATTGCTTCCTGAGTCAAAAGCTAATCCACGTAAAATTAGAAACCCAAGAGCAAAAAATATACTTGCTGAAAGAGCAGTTGTTTCAGCCGCAAAACGAGCAGGGTTAAAAAGCCGTGCACCTAAAATATTTCGTATTGCTAACAATGCCGTAAAAGAGTTCCTTATGGGTAACTTAGATTTAGCGTCTTTAATATCTACGTTTTCCAGAATACCAGGAGAATTGTTTGGAGGTAAACTACAAGAAATATCAACATTTAAAATTGATGAGGGTACTTTAGATTACAAGAGACGTAAGATGGAAACTACTATAATGATTAATTTAAAATTACAAGAAGTTTACGGTAAAAAATGGCAAAGTAAAGCACAGAACGATAGTAAGGCGTATAACACTGGAATTATGTTTGAAGGAGAAAGTGGTTTGGAGGAATTAGTGTTAAGCCAAAATCAAATGTCTTACTTAGTAAATCAATATAAAGATCCAGCTAATGTAAATTCATTTGAACAAAAGTATCCTGGACAACATAAAAAAATTATGACAGAGATGGAGGCTAAACTTAACGATGAGGTACGAGAATTAGGTCGTTGGCAAGTAGAAGAATTTTTTCCAGCTATGTATGAAACTTATAATGAGGCTTACAAAAAAGTGTACAGAACATCTATGCCTTGGAATCAATATTATGCAGGAAGAATTTACCGTGAAAATTTAGAACAAACAGAAGCGATAGACTTGTTATCTCAAAGCAAAGGAGCATACAAAACTATGGCAGCTCCAGCATCAACAAAAATTAGATTGAAAGACGCAAAACCTATAGCAGATGTAGATCAAATGAATGCACTATTAACTTATGTTAATGACATGAACTGGTTTGCGGCAATGTCTGAACCTATTAATGATTTAAGCAAAATGTTTAACAATGTTTCAGTAAGACGAGCAATAACGGACGCATACGGTGAAGGTGGTATGACAAATATTACTAATTTAATTGAAAAAATAGCAAACCGTGGTGTCAAAAGTGAAACTGGATTAGAATGGATAAATGGTATGACAAGTTCTTTTGTTATTGGTAAGTTAGCAATTAATCCAACTATATTTATTAAGCAGTTGACTTCTTTTCCCGCTTATGCAGCTTCACCAGAAATAGGATTTAGAAAATGGACTGCAACAGCAACTATGAATGCACCAAAATTAATTAGTACATGGAAAGAAATTCAAGCTAATTCTATATATATACAAGATAGATATGGAGAAAGAATTTTAAACACGATAGAAACTTACGCTCCGAGCAAAGTAGAAAGCCTTGTACCATCACCAAAATTAAACGCTATTGTTAGTGTTATGATGTATTTAGTTAAACAAGGTGATAAAGGTGCTATTATTATTGGTGGTGTCCCTAATTATATTATTTATAAAAATAACTTTAAAAAAGCGAACCCTAAAGCTACTGAACAACAAGCTATTGATTATGCTATAAAAAGATTTGAAAGAGATACTAAAAGAGCACAACAGTCAAGTGATTTACAAGATAAAGATAGATTTCAAACAGGTGGGACTTTTCAAAGAGCATTAAATATGTTTCAAACATCTATTAAACAGTATATGCGTAAAGAGTTTGTTGCATTGTTAAACTTAAAACGTAAGGTTCTGTCTGGTGGTAAGCAGGGTAAAGGAACTGTATATCAAAACCTAAGAACACTTGCAGTATATCATACTATGCTTCCAGTAATATTCCAATATGTGGCTTCAGGTTTCCCTGGTTTATTATCTACAATGGATGACGATGATAAAGATGATTTACTAAGAGCTGGGTTGTTAGGTAACTTAAATGCTATATTTATAATAGGCGCATTATTTGATGGAACAGCAGATTTAATTTCTGGAAAACCTTGGGCAGGAGCGGTTTCATCGCTTCCAATATTAGAGCAAAGTGCAAAAGCAATTGAACAACTTGCTAAAGCAAGAAAATATAACGTAACTCCAGTTGATAAAAATGGTAAACTACGTAGTCAAGAAAGTATTGATAAATCAATAGCTGGTGCCCAAGCACAATACAAAAAAGCTTTATTTACAATGCTTGGATTAGGTGGTTTACCTGCACTTCAAGTTGATAGACTTGTAAATAACTTAATAGAGTTAGGTGCTGGGGGTGCAAGTCCAGAAGAAATGATTTTACGTATACTACAGTTTTCTGATTTTGCAATAAAGAGTAATGAAGACCGTGAAGCGGAGCGTAAAGGACCACCTAAGGTTAAACCTTTAACCAGATCTGAGTTAAAAAAATACAGACCAGAAATGTATAAAAAGCAAATGGAAAGAGAGCGTAAACTTAAAGAACGTAGAGAATCTAATCCTTCTTATCAAAGATTACAAGAGTTAAAACGTCAACAAAAAGAGCGTAGAGAACAAATGTTACAAGATAGATTTAATTGATGAGGTTAGAAGGGTTTAGTATGGATGACTTTGATGAATATACTTGTATGTATAATAGCTACTTGATATTAACTGGACGTGAAACATATGAATCAATACTAAACAGAGAAGAGGGTGCAGGCTTTATATTTAATCCAACAAAAGCTGTTGTGCCCTTAGACGATGATGCTTATGATATATTAATGGATTTTTTTGCAGAACACGAAGATTATGAAAAATGTTCTGAATTAAAAATAAGTAAAGAGTTTATGATACAACTTTATTAAAAGTTTTTAGTATAATTTCTTCTTTCAGCTTCTAATTTATAATATAAAAAAGCATGAAAGCCATTTAAATGAGAGTCTGTAGGAAAAAAATATTTCCATCCTTGTGATCTTCCTTTATTTATGTAATAAAAAAAAGCTACGGCAACTTTTCCACCTGTCTTTACAAAATTCACACAAGCAGTATGATCAGAAGTAGGAATAATTTCTTCTACTGAAAACGTTTCGTTATTTACATTTCCAACCCTATTTGTTTTAGAATATCTTTCAGCAATAGTTTCTGTAAATTCTTGTAATTCTACGGCAATTGATTTATTCATTTCATTTATATTTCATGCGTCAGAGATTGTATAATCTCTGCACAAAGTTTACATATTAGTTGTGCTTTTTCTTTAGCACTATCGTTGTCACGATCCATTAAGTCTTCGTAAAGCTCATCTACTGAGTCGTGAAGATGATTGGTTACATAGTTAATATGACCAATAGCTTGGTAATCATCTTTCGAAATTTGAGCCATTAATTAATCCATTGATGTTAGTAACAACTTCCCAATTGAACTATCTATCTGTCGGATTGTTCTATATATAATTTTAGAATTTCTTTTTACTTGATTTCTTTCATCGTCAGTTGAAGTGCTACCTAAATTACAATATTGATTACAATCAATTTGCAACAAGGTGTCAATCTTTTTTTTATCAGTCCAGGAGGAATAATTAAATATTTTAGTGACATCGTCAATGTTATAATTTAAATCATCTTTAACCGAAACCATATTTTCTACACTTTTTTTTAAGTCCTTAAAGCTCAAATTAAGCAATTTGTTTTCATTTTCCAAATCTTTAAGCTTTTTATGTAATAAATTTAGCTCATTATTAGAATCTTGAGGTTCACCACCTATCCACTCATCACGTATATATTTATATTTTACACCTAATTCTTTATTAAAAGCAACCATATGAGGAAATCCTTCTACACCATGTCGAATACTTGCGTGTGTCAGATTAAACATATCAGCTATTTTCCAATAAGTATAACCTAAATATTTTCGTATTAAGGTATACATTAAAGCTCTGGCTTCTACATACTTTATCTTACGTGTTGGATTTTGTATGTCTGGTATTGAGAAGTGCTTCGCGGTTATTTCTCTTAATTTTTGTATCTCTTCCATTTGGTTTAATGTATTGATTTAGGTTAATAAAATCTAAATATTCGTCAGAACTAATAGTAAGTAAATTAGATAGTACAGGTAGAAAATTACCATCTTTTATTATTTCTACAACAAAATAATACGGTTCACCTTCATATTTAACTACTCCTGCTATTACATAAGCAACTAAACTATTAATAGGTGGATTAATTAAATTGTTTTCTATGTATTTTCCAATTTTAAAAGCTAATAAAGGAGGCATTTTATGAAGTGCATCAGTAAAATCATCTTCCATTTCATATCCACTATCCTTTATATATTTCTGTCTTGAGCCCATAACTTTTTAATTCTTTTATTCTATATTTTTGAAGTTCAGAAACTATACCATTAGGTTTTTTAATTTCTGAAAATAAAACTTTACAGTTTGGTGGAATAGCTATTAAATCAGGTATGCCATTTTTATTAGTCTTGACTAATTTAATAACGTAATAACCTTCACTTTCCAGTTGTTTTATTCTTTTCGCTTGAATTTGTTGTTCTGTCATTTCTGTAATCTAATATAAATCCTATTGCCACTATTAAATTCATTCCCACTGATGACAATATTTCAACCACATCATGAAAGTTGTGAAATGACAGATGAATATGACCAACTACCCAAAAAGGTATGGCTAAATTCTGGCTAATCCAAATTAATAAAAATTTTATAAACTTCATATTACAAATTTGATAAATCCTTAATTATCATATTAAGCATTTTAATTTTACCATGTGCAATCATGTATTGATTTCTGCAACCCATATAACCACCCAAACCTGTGGTGCTTGCATCTGAATATTTCCTCAAATAAAATTTTTGGTTTTCTCTTTTTGTTGCTCTCTGTTCTCTTAATTCTTTTTTATATTTCTTTATCATTATTATTAATTTAATGTTAATAAATCTCGTTTAAAATGTCTTAATGTATAATCTTTCTTTTTTACTACAGATTTATATATACTATCCTCAATTCCATTCTTAGAAAATATCCAATAGACTTTATTATATAATCTATCTTTTGTTGTCATTCTATCTCTTGATTGCCAGTAACTTGTGGCACTAAAATCAATGTTATAATATACTAAAGCTTCAGCTTTACGTAAACTAATACCTTCACGTCCACTAACAATTTGAAGGGCTATGGTTTTATCTGTGTTATTAAATTCATCTAATGTGTTACATATATTATCTTTAAATATTAATTTTAATGCCTCCCACTCAGCGGTGAACTTATAAAAAATTGCTATTTTCTTTCCTTTAAATTTGTTTTTTATATACTCTGCCTTAAAGGTATCAATTACCATAGACTTGCCACTTTCAAATTTTACTGTTCCAGAATATAGTTGATGAGTTTTAGACATAAGTTTTACTGCGGTATCTGCTAATATCACTTCTTCTTTACCCTGAACTACTAAATCTGTAGTTAGTTTTTTTATAATAGATTTAATTTTGGATGGTGTCTCTACGTATAAGGTTTCTTCATTAGTTTCAACCTTAAACCCTGCTTCTTTTTGTGTGTAAGAAATAGTATAAGGTTTCATTCTATAAATTATATCTTCAGATCCTCTACTATAATCACGTATTTGAATACCACCTATTGGACGAATTCTAACATTTACGTAATGATCTGAAAACCTATAGAAATTTTTATATTGACAGTAAGGATTTGAGGGTATACCATAAACTTGATGATACATTTGGCTGTAAGACTCTGGTGTGGGTGTGCCAGACAGAAGTATTACGTAAGATTTATTGCTTACAATTAAAGTTTTAACTTGTTTAGCTCTTTTACTGGCTTTTGGGAACGCACCCAATCCATGTGCTTCGTCCAGGATAATACATTGCCAGTTATTTTTTGGCAACTTATGAATACTTTCATAGTTTATTACAGTTAAATTATATGAAAGATTTAATTTATCATAATCATCTTGAATGCTGGAAATAGCTTTCTTCTTTGTAAGAAAAAGACAGTCCGTGACTGGCAGAGAACTCACCATACTCAAACTCGTAGCTGTCTTGCCAGTTCGAACCTCCATGGCAAGATATAAAAATTTATTCTTATTGAGTATAGGTAAACCTTTATTTACAATATCCTTTTGATAGTCTCTTAAAATCATAAAATAGCTTTACAATTTTTAATTACTTCGCTGACAATATTTACTGTAACTGCATTACCACACATTTTGTATCGTTGCGTATTACTAATTGGTTTTAATTCTCCATCATAATCACCCATAGAAGTCCAATTGTCTGGAAAGCCCTGAAGTCTTTCACATTCAATAGGAGTTAATCTTCTAACATTTTCTGAAACAACCACACTATCTAATGGATGCGTAGTAACTGCATTAGAAATTTCATCCTTTCTGGTTTCTAAACGTTTAATTCTATTCTCTTCGTTTTTAGATTGTCGAGGGTAGCTACGTAATGCTCCTGAAACAATTAATGGTGGCATCGTACTAATATCTTTTTCGCTATGTCTACGAGCTGATAAACAAGGAGTATCACCATTTTCTCTTATACGTAATCCTTCATCATTCCTAAAATCTGCAGCCTTAACTATCTTTGGGTCTTTATAATCTCTGGATAATAAAGCAGGTGATGTATCTTTAAAACCAAACTCACGTGGAGAAAAATTACTTATTTGTGCTTCTCCGTCTGATATTTTTGAAGTCGTTGGTGTGCTGATTCGGATAGGAAAAACTCCTTTCCAATCTCGTTTTGTTTTTGTAGAATATCCGACAAGGTACACCCTCTCTCTATTTTGGGGTAGTACCCACGCTGTATTACACAGTTGCCATTCAAGTCTATAGCCCCCAATGTTGGTAAAGGCTTGGAGGATTGACGCAAAATCTTCGCCAGAGTTAGAGCTGAATGTTCCTTTAACATTTTCCCAGATAAAAACTCTTGGTCTACACTCATCAATGAGTCTAATGGCTTCAAGGATAAGGCTTGAACGTTGTCCTCCCATCCCTTTACGATTTCCAGCAACACTAAAGTCTTGGCAAGGGCTTCCAAAGGTAATAATATTGATTTTTGGTAATTGTTCTTTTCGAACATCTGTAACTGATCCGACATATGTGCTATTTTTAAAGTTGTTTTTATATACTGCAATTGCGTGTTTATCTATTTCTGAAAAGTAAGATTTTACTTTATAACCTGCTTTTTCTAAGCCTAAGTGAAATCCACCGATTCCTGAAAATAAGTCTAAAACGTTGATTTTCTTCATTTTATTAAAAATTTTTCTTTCATAAATGCGTCCTAAGAGACTTTCTCTTAGTGTTTGTTACCTAAGTATCTCTTAAAATTCCATGTAAGACTGACTCTCGGAAACACTCTTTTTACGGAACCTTATCCACTTACCAACTGTTTCTCTACCCTCTTCAGGATTACAGTCATATTTAAACTCTCCATAGGCTTCTAACCATTTATAAAATCTTCTACGTGATACAGTCATTTTAGATTTAGGCGCAAAATCTGGATTGTCTTCTACAAAATCTAAATACAAATCATTCATATATAATTTTGTATCTAAAACTAATTTATGATTTATCGATCCACCTACAACACCACACCATTCTATAAATTCGTGGCATGTTTCAGCTGAAAGCTTTCTTACTTTTAAATTAACAAAGTCACTTTTGATTAACCCAAACTTTAAATACAATTGTAGACATTCAATCATGTAGTTATCAAACTGACACCACTCATCATCATCCCACTCAGCAAACATCATTTTCTTAAACTCTTTTAATGGTGTAAAATCTTTTGTGTAATATTGTGCTAATTCTAATTCCCATTTTCTTCTTTCAAATGATGAACCTTTACCTTTAATAGCATAGTTAGTAGTAATAGCTACTTTTGGTGATCTACTAAATGGTATCTTAATTGCATCTTTATTCTTTTTTTCCAGGCTTAACCCTTCAGTCACAACAGAAAACAATCTTTCAAAATTAAATGACTTACTTACATCATCAAAACAAAGTATTTGCGTGTCTGCACTTACTAATTGATAAGCAAAAGACTTATCAAAATTAAATGACTTACCATCTATAACAACTACTTTTTTCATTTTAGCTATACCATTAATAAACAAACCCTTTCCTGTACCACCTTCTGGATTATCTGAAATAACCTCATCATTTAATATTGTAGCTGGGCAGTATGCTAAATTTTTATATGCATGCAGTAAATATCCAATTGTAGACATCATACTTTTCACTCTACTTTCACTTTGACCACATATGTTAGTTATAAAAGATCTATAGTCACAACCTTTTTGTTGACACTCTACAAATACTCTATCAATTACGTGATCTTTCCAAACATAACCACCAATATCAAGGTAATCAATAAGTAATATGCCCTCGTGTGTAACCTTTACAGCTCCGTTTTTATAATACAGATACGCAGTGTCTTTATCGTCTTCAATGAAGTATACATCAATAGAATTTAAAAGTGTAAGAAACTCTTCTCTAAAATAACGTGTGTTTTCTGCAAAGTAATTATATATAGATAAATCATCAACATCTAAAAGATAATTTAAAATAAAATCTTTGATTTCTTTTTCAGATGTATGATCAATTAAATTATTAGTAACCCTTACAAACACATAGTTCTTACTACCTTCAGGATTAAATTTGTAAAACCCATTCTCTTCTAAAAAATGTTTAAAAAGTATATGAACAATTTTAATAGTTCCTTTATCGTTTTTATTCCAAAACTTATGGTTAGATTGTTCTTCTTCAATTCTATTAATAACATTATCAATAGAAACTTCGTCAATATTATAGTTTTTAAGTTCTGTTCTTATTTCTTTTTTAGAAACACCACGTTTTAATTTATGTCTTATTTGATTTACTTTATCTTGATCTTCATAATACTTTGTGCCAAAGTTTTGTTTTTGTATATAAGCAGACTGAATAGTTTTTTTAATTTCGTGCTTTGTAAAGTTCCTGGACTCATAGCTTCCTAATATATATTCTGCTAAGGTTTGTGTGACTCCAAAATCATTAAAAGCTGCGGCTAATATATAAGCATGGTGATTTCTTTGCCCCTCACTCATAGGATATTTTTTTTCCCACCACTTTACAAGAATCTTTACAATTTTATTCTCATCAGTCACTGGAATTGTAGGTAAATCTACTTGCTTGATGACTTCTGTATATTCTTCATCCTCTATTTTGTCCCATATACTTGAAGTTTCATTTATATAAATTAATGGGTCATAAGATTCATAACACACTCTGGATATGTTTTTACTTGTAGTGTCAAAATAATCAGAATCAAAATACTTTTGTAAACTTTGAAAGTAAGATTTATGTAATTCAGGAGTTGGAGGTATTTTAATTAATGCTTTTAATCCTTTACCACTTGGAGATATAAAAACACTATAAGTGAATTTAGCTTTAGTTAGTCGCTCTTTTTCTTGTAGCATTTCTTTATTAGATGGATAACCATCAAAATCTAAACATATTAAGCCACTGTGCTGATTTAAAGAGTTGTCGTTTCTCTTAGTAAACGTACCACTGAAACATATAGCAGGCAGACCTTGTTTTAATTTGTTTTTATTGTCTTTATCTTTGGCAGCTCTTATTTTTTTAACAAGTTCTTTGCTTGAGCCATCTTTTATTCTTTGTAATATAAAATCGGCAGGACGATAAAAGGGTTGACTTGTGTCTTTTATATCCTTAAATATTGTTATGTTCATTCTGTGTTGATTTAATTTAATGTAACTATTTGATTTCTAATACTTTATTCTATTTATGTTAGTTATGTTATAAAAAAGTAGTATTATATATATAAAAATAAAAAGAAAGAATGATTTTTACTATAGACTGTTTATAGTCTCTACTTAGTCATAACTGACATATAAAAAAGAAAAAAAAAGGAGACGTTTGCCCCCTTTATTTTCTAATCTACTAACTAAAATGGAAGATCTCCACTTGGCTCTATAACAGTAGGCTCTTGTACAACTGTACCAGGCTCCACAGCTTTAGTTTCAGGTTTCCATTCATTAATAGTCACGTAGTGTGTTTTCCCATATTCACTTGGACCATCAATGTTTTTGTTTACTTTTAATTTAGTGTACCATTTTTTTTCATACTGAAAACGGTGTTCTTGTGGTATGTCTGAAAGACACAACGAAACCTCTATAAGATTTCCGTCAAATTTTTCTACCCCATTACCCACTTTGATGTACTTCTTTTTTTCACTCATTACTTTTTAATTTTAATTATTAATTCCAAATGTTCTATTATAGCCATAATAATATCATCCTTATCACGTCTACAATCACAGGTGATTGGAACTTCCACCCATGCTTTACTTTCATTCGTAGTGTTTAAACTTTTATAAAGTTTGTCTATGAATAAATACATTAATATCTTCAGTTGCTTCATCGCTAAAATATTTGTTATAGATTTCTGTTGCCTCTTCAACTTTTCGTTGGCCAGACATTATAAATTCATTAGAACAATCAAATATACCTAAACGCCCAGTGGTTTTACATATAACAAAAAACACCATTGGCTTACCAAACATGCGTTGGTATATGTAGGCTTGACTGTCGTAATTGTAAGTTTTTGCACTGTACATAAACTTATCAATATCTCCTGAAGTCTTAATATCAATAATAAAATCATCGTGTATTATATCAGCTTTACCCTTCCACATATTACCCATAATAGAATCTACTTCAGGAACTTCAAATTGATTGTTGTCTGCATAAATATACTCGTGCATTTCAAGATTACTTGTCATTTTATTTACCCATCCTAAAACCTCTTCCTCTTCCTTTTTAAGCAACAGTATTTCTCCTGGTGGACATACATCTTTATACGCTTTAGTTGTTCTGGATGATACGTCAACTATTGTAAAGTTGTCTATCTTATCACGCTCTAACATTGCAGTATGAAAATACGAGCCTACAACCATTGGTTTTGTTGGTGCTTGTCTAACTCTAAATTGAGTAGGATCTTTTAAAAGTTTAATTATATCTGAATTAGATAAAAACTGTTTACCATAACTTCCGTAATATTCCTTGTCATCACGAAGTTTCTCTATGATGTCTATTCTTGTATCTAAACTACTTGGCATCAGTCAATAATTTAGATATCTCTTTTTTTACTGTAGCAGAGATTTTATATTTGACTGATAAGTTTTTAACTATTTTTTCTAAACCAATAGTTTTATTGGCAACCACATATTTTAAAACTTTATCCCAATTATCGTCACCTACGTTTAAAGTATAAGTCACAGCTTGTTTAACTACAGGAGTTGTCTTAGTAGTTTGGTTAATAATATCTTCACCTACCCATAGTGATAATCCAAGACCGTGCATAGCTATTGCTTTAGCAGTAGATCTTTGAATTGCAGTATTAACGTCCATAGATGAAATTTTATCTATTAAGATGGAGTTGTTTCTAAAGTCCATTATAGGTAAATAATCGATATGTTCTATCTCGTTTACTATTATACCTACCTTTACATAAGCAGTACGCCCATCAGTAAAAAAGTTTAATCCACTTGCTTGATCTTCATACACTTTTCTTTGTGCATTAGGATATTTAAGTTTAATCAATGCCCAAGCATTGGCCCAAGATAAGTAATTGAAATTACCTTTTTTTTCTACTTTGTCTTTGACATTAACCTTAGCTAATGCTTCAAAATAATTTTCTGTTTTGTTCATTTTAATTTAATTTAAGTTTATTTAATTTACGTTGGTTCTTGGTATATTTCACGAGCATACCTTCTCGTCTTGTTTTAAGATTCTGAATGTGTTTATCATTTTTACGTGTATTCACTTCAGTTTTAATTTTTTGTTCAATTAGATTTAATTTAAATATACAGTTCAATATGATAAGGTGAATTTGTCCAGCTTTCCAACCGTGGTCTAAAAACAATTGCAACTCTTGCTCATCTAATAATTTATAGTAATCACCACCCTTATTTAAGTTATAAAACTCTATATGATATGAGTTTTCAAATTTTTGAAGCCTAACTGACTTACCTAATATAACTGTAACCTTTTTAGCAAATTGCTTATGTGACTGTTCATCATCTAAAGCCTGAAACCATATGTCGGAAGGGTTATACATTGTTTTTTATCTCATTAACTACGTGAGCATAATCCTCATCGCTTTCAACTAATTTCTTTGCTCGTTCATATCCGTGGGATATTGTTGACATAGGAACCACATAACCGTGGTCTTCTAAATATTGTTTTATAAGTATAAGTTGTATAGGTCGTTCCATACATAATAAATATAAAACTTGTCGAGCATCTACTTGGTTTCTTCGTTTGCTTTTCTCAAACAAACTATCCATACTTAAATGGAAATGCTTTGCAACTTGTGTTGCATACTGCTCAAATATTGGTTTTTTCATTTTTAGTTGTATTTTATATTTTAGAAATTAAAAGAATTGCAATAAGTATTAATAAGCCAATATAAGATATAAATGAAATTTGCATGTCTCTTGAATACTTCTTATCACTTCGACCTTGTCTACTTCTAAACTGTCTTTGACTTAATTCTTTATTAACTTTTTCGTATCGCTTATATTTTTTTGTTTCAATCATTGTATAATTTTTAAGAGTTAATTAAATAGATAAATCTTGGGACGGATTCACTCTCAATCCTTGGTTGTCCCAGATTTATCGTAACAAAAATAAACAGTGGCAAGATAACTTTTTTCCATTACAATTCCAAATCTATTTTATTACTTCAAACTTTTTTGCACCTCGTGGTGCGCTTTGCTTTGCTTTGAGTATGGCTTGTTTTGGACTGATAGCACTAACCTGGACAACATCAAAATCGTAGCCCATATCGTCATCACCACAAAAAACTAAGTACCAATACTGCACCTTGTATTGTGGCAGCTTTGCTTTGCTTTCTTTAATTATTTTCATAGTTCTGGTATATTATTATATTCATAATTTCACTTGCTTTGATTACTTCCTCACATAGTTCAGAAGGGACTTTACTTCTATCGTAATACGATGAGCG
>TARA_R110000868_G_scaffold10226_10_pt1 | contig 17543 bp, 15 predicted proteins | sample TARA_R110000868 | Tara Oceans TARA_R110000868 (sample SAMEA4397489) | marine metagenome | biome: Polar Biome; feature: [SRF] surface water layer (ENVO:00010504); material: water (ENVO:00002006), including particulate matter (ENVO:01000060) such as... | depth 5 m | reverse complement strand
TCGCTCGCGTTTGGCACGACGGCTGGCATCAGGGCCACGCACATCTCTCGCCAGAGGTTGCCGCAGGCCGTCCGTTTGAATTCTTTCTGCCACGCATCGAAACCACATTGCCCGATTGCATCGTCGCCACCGTCAACGAAGAGATCGTCGGCTTCGCCGGTTGGCACGGCGACGGGATAGGGCAGGTTTTTGTCCTTCCCGAATGGCACGGGCAGGGCGTCGCGCCACTCGTTCTCGCCGCCGCCGAACAAAAACTGAAAGAGCAGGGCCACACCCGCATCTGGCTCCAATGCCAAGTCGGAAACCTCCGTGCCCGTCGCTTCTACGAAAAACACAACTGGTGCGTCGCCCGCGAAGTGGACGTGGACATCGGCACAATCGAAGGCCGCAAACCGCAACGCGTCTGGCGGATGGAAAAAAATATCTAACGACCTTCCCTTCACCTCCCCCTTGTGGGGAGGTCAAAAAATCTTCTTTAGATTTTTTGGGTGGGGGTAAGCCCCTTATCCCGCAAAATAAATCTCTCCCCACCTTTCCAACCGGTCCGCTCGCATCACCTCGATACCCTCGACATGGAAACACTCGAATTCCGACAGGAAACGACACGGATTCCGAGCCTCATGTCGAGGTCCAAAACCCCTTATCCCCGCCTTTCAAACACAAAAAAGGGGAGCCCGAAGGCTCCCCGAATTCATCCGTATAAAGCGGAAATTACTATTTGGCTTCCGTCATAAGCTTGAAGAATTTTCCCGTCTGTTCGCCGCCCATGAAGTGCGGACCGGCGTTCGAGAAGTCGGAAATCTTGTCCCAGTTCTCGGCAACTTTTTCAGCTGTCAGACCGTCGCGACCAAGGAAGACGCCTGCGGCTTCTTCCATGCGCGTGGCAGCAAAGACGCCCGCACCGGCGCAGAGGATGACGCCTGTCGGAGCATCTTCCGAGACGAGGAACATCACGCCCGGTGACACGCTTTCCGGTGTCAGCATGGCTTCTGTTTCCGGCGGCATCAGGTCCGATGTCATGCGCGTGTAAGCGACGGGGGCCAATGCGTTGCAACGGATGTTGTTCTTCTGGCCTTCGAGCTTCAGCGTATTGATGAAGCCGACGACGGCGAGTTTGGCCGCGCCGTAGTTGGTCTGGCCGAAGTTGCCATAGAGGCCGGTCGAAGACGCGGTGACCATGATGCGACCGTAGTTCTGCGCCTTCATGATTTCCCAAACGGCTTTGGTCGGCTTCACGGTGCCCATCAGATGCACGTCAACGACGAGCTGGAAATCTTCCATCGTCATTTTCGAAAACGACTTGTCGCGCAAGATGCCGGCATTGTTGATCAGGATGTCGACGCGGCCCCATTTGTCCATCGTCTGCTGCACGAGATGAGCAACGCCCGCGTCGTCAGTGACGCTCGCACCATTGGCGATGGCGTCGCCGCCAAGCGCTTTGATTTCTTCAACGACCTTGTTGGCCGCTTCCGAAGAACCGCCCGAACCGTCGCGCGAACCACCCAGATCATTGACGACGACCTTGGCGCCACGACGTGCGAGTTCAAGCGCGTGACTGCGGCCGAGGCCACCGCCTGCGCCGGTCACAATGGCAACCTTGCCGTCAAAACGAATGCTCATGGGGTATCTCCCGTTAATGGTCTGGTTGATGGCCGTGCCACCCGACGAAGGGCGGAAGCACCGGCTGGAAGGCATGTTTCGGGGGAGTTTGTGCCCAAAAGGCGGGCCCCGGTCAAGCCATGCGCATCAATGACAGCAGCCTCATTGCGTCAGCCCTCCGCCACCCTATGATATGGGCCGGATTCACGACTTGCCGCCTGCCGCCGGAGCCTTTCATGCCTTGGTTATCTCTGCAAAGCGCCTTCGGGCTGATGGCGCTTGTTGCACTCAGTTGGGCGCTCAGCGAGCGCAAAGGGGCCTTCTCACTGCGTCAGGTCGCCGGCGGAATCGCCATTCAGATCGGCGTGGCACTCGTGATGCTGAAGCTGCCACCCGCGCGCGAAGCACTGCTGGCGCTCAACGCAGCGGTCGATGCGCTGACCCAGGCGACGCTCGCGGGCACCGGATTTGTCTTTGGCTATCTCGGCGGCGGACCAGCACCCTATGATGTCACGCAGCCGTCCAACGCCTTTGTTCTGGGCTTTCAGGCGCTGCCTCTGGTGCTCGTCATGTCGGCGCTTTCAGCGCTTCTCTGGCACTGGCGCATATTGCCCAAGGTCACGCGCGGCTTTGCATTCTTATTGCAAAAGAGCATGGGGCTCGGCGGCGCGGTCGGTCTCGCGTCGGCCTCGACAATGTTTGTCGGCATGGTCGAAGCACCTCTGCTCATCCGGCCCTATTTGGAACGTCTGACGCGCGCTGAAATGTTTATGATGATGACGGTGGGGCTCGCTTCGGTCTCTGGCACGGTGCTGGTGCTATACGCCAGTGTGCTGACACCGGTGCTGCCGGGCGCGCTCGGCCAAATCCTTGTTGCTTCACTCATCTCGCTGCCCGCAGGTATCACCGTCGCGCGCCTCATGGTGCCGGAGAGCGAAGGCTTCAGTGGTACGAGCGTCGCATATGATGAACAGTTGATCCGTTACGAAAGCAGTATGGACGCTATCACGCGTGGCACCGTCGATGGTTTGCAGTTACTGCTCAACATTCTTGCCATGCTCGTCGTCATGGTCGCGCTCGTCGCGCTCGTCAACATCATGCTCGGCGCCTTGCCTGATCTCTGGGGCGCACCGATGACCTTGCAGCGATTCTTCGGCTGGGCATTCGCGCCGCTCGTCTGGCTCATGGGCATTCCCTTCGCCGAAACACAAGCAGCCGGACAGTTGATGGGCACGAAGACGATCCTCAATGAGTTCATTGCCTATATCAATCTGAGCCAATTGCCGGACGGCACGCTGTCGCCACGTTCCGCGCTCATCATGGTCTATGCGCTCTGCGGCTTCGCCAATCTCGGTAGCGTCGGCATTCTGATCGGTGGCCTGACCGCGCTCGCGCCGTCGCGTCGCTCCGATATCGTGACGCTCGGTACGCGCGCCATTGTATCGGGCACATTGGCAACCTGCATGACAGGTGCTGTGATCGGCATCATCACTTGAAAAAAATTAAATACCAAAACTGAAACTGGAGAGAGACGATGAAACTTTACAACGAGAATATGCCGGCCCCCAATCCGCGTCGTGTACGCATGTATCTCGCCGAAAAAGGCATCGAGGTGCCGCTTGAACATATTTCCATGATGAAGCGCGAACACAAGTCACCGGAGTTCCGCGCCAAAAATTCACTGGGGCAGGTGCCCTCGCTTGAACTTGACGACGGCACTGTGATTTCCGAAAGCGTGTCGATCTGCCGTTACTTTGAAGCTTTGCACCCCGAACCCGCTTTGTTCGGCAAGACGCCGGTTGAGATCGCGCTGATCGACATGTGGCTTCGCCGCTGCGAATTCGTCGTGATGACGCCCATCGGAAATTTCTGGCGTCATGCACATCCCTATACGGCGAAGCTGCTGACCCAGTTCAAAGACTTTGGTGAATCAAACCGCGAGGCGGCCGCGCGTTCTCTGTCATGGTTCGACAAGGAGCTCGAAGGAAAAGACTTTGCGGTCGGCGCTCAGTTCACCGTCGCCGACATCATGCTCTTTTGTTCAGTTGAATTCGGCATCTACACAGGTCTTGAGATTCCAGCAGAATGCGCCAATGTCCGCGCATGGCATGCCCGTGTCGCCGCCCGTCCGAGCGCCAAAGCCTGATCTGATTTTGAGTGGTTGAAAAAGATGAATGGCGGCGTCCACGGGGTACGGATTGAACGCCGCCATCACGTCTCCCCTTTAAGCACCCGAACGTGGTTTGGGGAGGCAGCGTTGACCGCCACAACAACGATCAACATGTGTGAGACTAGCGGGGGCCACATGAACTGAAGCTGAAGACGGGGTTCAGGTGACGTTGGCTGAAATAGCGGACTTTTCTGGCGAAAATCGGCGTTTCACGTTTGCTTTGTCATGTGCGAAAATCGTATAATAAATTTACTAACTAGGGAGCGTCGGGGAGGACGTGACGATGGATGCGGGACCGCTGGCCAGCAAATCGCTGAGCAAATGGCAGATTTTGGGCTTTGGCCAGCTCGTCATACCTATGGCCGTGATCGGCCTGCCGATCGCTGTCTATATTCCGGCTTTTTATTCCGGCACGCTGGGTCTTAATCTCGCGATGGTCGGCGTCATCCTCACGCTGGCGCGCTTGTCAGACGTGGTGACGGATCCGATCGTTGGCATACTGAGTGACCGCACCCACACGCGCATCGGACGCCGGCGTCCGTGGATCATCGTCGGCGTGTTCGTGATGATGCTGTCGAGCGTGATGCTGTTCATGCCACCGGAACACGTCAGCAATCTTTATTTGTTTAGTTGGATCGCTGCGATCTATCTCGGCTATACGCTCATCGAAATTCCCTATGGCGCGTGGGGCGCAGAGCTGTCGCACGACTATGCAGAGCGCAACCGCATCACCGGTAGCCGCAATATATTTCTGCTGATCGGACTCCTCATTGCCATCTCAGTGCCTATCGTTGCAGGCAGCATGGTCGGCGGTGCGGAAGAGGCGAACAAGGGCGCAGCCACTCGCGGAGCCATGTCTGTGCTGGGCTGGTTGACGGCAGGCTTGTTGCCCATCTGCCTCTTGATCATCTTGCGGACAGTGCGCGAACCTGCAGTTGCCACAACAACTGAAGTCAATTTCTTCAAGGGCATGCGCATCGTCATGCGCAACGGCCCTTTGCGCATTGTCCTCATCGCCACGCTGGTTGGCGCGCTCGCAGGGTCAATCAATGTCGGCGTGGCAATTTTCTTTTTTGAGCATGTGGCAGAACTGGGCAAGAATAGCTCCATCCTGATTTTTGCGCTTTTTTTGGCTGGCGTCGTCGGCTCTCCCTTCTGGGTGCGCATCGGCAGCGCCATGGGCAAGCATCGCGGCATTGGCATCGCAGGCTTTTCAAGTCTGGCAGCCTTCGCTTTCGTGCCTGTTGTGATTTATGTGGTGAAGCCCGCTTATCCCGATGCCGTGTTTCCGGCCATGCTGGTCATCACACTTATTCAAGGATTCACATTGGGCGCTTCGCCCATTCTCGGTCAGTCGATCCTCGCCGACGTCTGCGATCTCGACATGATCAAGAGCGGCGAGCAGCGCACAGCCTTCCTGTTCTCGTTTCTCGCAATGGTCAAAAAGATTTTTGAGGCCATCGGCGTCGGTATCGCATTGCCGGTACTGGCTTGGAGCGGTTTTAATCCGCAATCTGCGACCAATTCGGATTTTTCGCTGTTCACTGTGACGGCGATGTATTGCCTTGTGCCCCTTGCCCTGTGGATCATCTCGACCACGGTCATCTGGCAATATCCGATCACGCATGCACGTCAGGTGCGCTTGCGCGCGGGGCTCGATCGGCGATTGGCGCGTCAGGCCTCAAAAAACCAATAGGCTTAGAGCCCGAACGCTTTGGCCAGAAGTTCGTATGATTTCACGCGGTCAGCGTGATCATGTGTGATGGTGAGGATGACAAAGTCATCAACGCCATACTCTTCACCGAGCGCCAGCAAGCGCCCGCGCACTTGTTCCGGCGTGCCGACGATGCCGCGTTTCTCGACAGCCCGCAGCATGATTTTTTCCTCGTCGGAAAACTCATAGGCCAGCGCCTCATCAATGCTTGGAAATGCGCCTGCGCGGTTTTGCAACAAATGCAATACCCAGAGATTGCGGGGTGCCGCCAGTCGTTTGGCGTCTTCTTCCGTGGCGCCAACTGTCACTGAAACGCCGATGGAACCAAGCGGTGAAGACAGATGTCGCGATGGTTGGAAGTTGCGTCGGTAGAGTTCAAGCGGCGCGACGCCCGCGTCCTGATTGATGAAGTGCGCGAAGCAATAGGCCATGCCCTGTTGCGCGGCAAGGATCGCACCATCGCCACCTGAACCAAGCATCCAGAGGTTAGGCAACCCCGGACCGCGCGGTGTTGCGTGGATGCCGGTGTAAGGGTGGCCGATGGGGAAACCGCCGCTCTCACCGCCGAGGCCCGTTGAATCTTCCAGAAACTGGATCAGCAACTCAACCTGCTGCGGAAATACGTCAATCGGATAGGCCTGCGGGCCGGGCTGAAGGGCGCGGGCGGTGCGCTGGTCCGATCCCGGTGCGCGGCCAAGTCCAAGATCTATGCGTCCGGGATGCAGCGTCTCAAGCAATCGGAAGAGTTCAGCGACTTTGAGCGGACTGTAATGCGGCAACATGATGCCGGCTGAGCCGACATTGATCTTTTGTGTGGCACCAGCGACCGCAGCAATCATCACTTCCGGTGCTGACCCTGCAAACGATTGGGTGTTGTGATGCTCGGCCAACCAATAGCGATGGTACCCGAGACGTTCGGCATGTTTTGCCAGATCAATTGTATTGCGCAGGGCTTCAGCCGCCGTGCGGCCTTTCGGGATCGGCGATTGGTCGAGAACGCTGAGGGTAACCATCACAAATTCTTTCTAGATCGGTCTGCGCTTCACGCGCTTCACAATACCGCTGAAGTTCAAAAGCGTGCGGGTGGTGCCTTCCGCCTCAGTGAACACCTGACCGCGCAGGAAGACCATGCTGCCCGTATTTTGCACAATCTCGCCACGTGAATAGACAATGCCTTCACCGGCTGATGCCGCTGTGAACTCCGAGCTGAAAGAAACAGTGACAGCCGGGCCGTTCAGCACATCTGTGGCAAAGCAAAACAACGAATAATCGGCAAAGGTCATCAACGCGCCGCCGTGCAGAAAGCCACCGCCGTTGCAATGATGGGGCTCTGCTTCAAAGGCGCAGATGACTTCGTTTGCCTCATTTTTTCTGTAAAAATAGGGGCCGGCATGGTCTTCAAACGGGTCTGTACCGTCCCAGCCTTTGAATCCGGCGGCGGCAAGCCTCGCACTCGGTGTTTTCGACATCGTTGGAAATCCGGGAAATGTTGGCGTGAAATTTGATTTGTCTGTGTCTTATCAGGTAAGGATGGAAATCCGAAGCTGCCTGTTCATTCCCGGTTAGGGCTTGATTGCTAGGGTGCAGCATCATTTGGAATGATCGTGGGCATGGACGAATACGCGACATTGATTGAGGAGGCCGGGGCGAGCAGGGCGGGCCTGCGCAAATTGCGTGACCTGACGAACCCTGTTGTTCTTGAAGTCCTCAACTATTGGTATGCGCAGCGCGGCACACGCCGTATGCCAACCCCCTCCGACATTGATCCGGTCGCCATAGCGCGGCACATGCCGCATCTGATGATGCTGCAAGTCGATCACGAGCCTTTCAATCTCACCTACAGACTGATCGGCGAAAAAGTTGCCCATTCGCACGGGATTAATTTCAAAGGCCAGTCCGTCCTCGCGATTGACAATCAGAAGCCCAAGCTCGGCAGCATGCTGTTTGAACTCTTCAAGGCTGTCGCCGAATTGCGCCGTCCGGTGGGTGTTGGCGGCGAAATGGAGTTTGCTGGCGGTGGTTACATGGATTTTGAAGCCGCCTACATGCCTCTGTCGATTGACGGCGAACGCACAGACCGCATTTTCACTGTGACGGTCTATCGCGAAGTGCCGGTCGCGGAGCGCTTCAAAAGTGAAATGAGCTCGATTTAGAGCCGAATGGCGCTTTTGTTCGTAAAGCGCGCGTTCAACCTTTGACCCTCCCTAGGCCCATAGCCTAAATTCCGCACCAGCCGGGATTTGTCCCGCCCCACAACGCCGGAGCGACTATGGCCCTCGACGCCGAAACACGCGATCAACTCATCTCCACCATCCGCCGCTTTGTGGACGAGCGTCTGCGCCCCATCGAAGACAAGGTCTCCGAAGAGGATGCCGTGCCGGATGCCATCGTCAACGAGATGAAGGAACTCGGCCTGTTTGGTCTGTCGGTGCCCGTTGAATATGGCGGCCTCGGCCTCACGATGGAAGAAGAATGCCTGTTGATGTTCGAGATGGGCCGCACCTCACCCGCCTTCCGTTCAGTCTTCGGCACCAATGTTGGCATCGGCAGTCAGGGCATTGTCATGCATGGCCGTCAGGATCAAAAAGAAGAATGGTTGCCGAAGATTGCCAGCGGCGAAGTCATCATCAGCTTCGCGCTGACAGAGCCGGAAGCGGGATCAGATGCTGCGTCGCTGCGCACCACCGCCATCCGCGATGGCGATCACTACATTGTCAACGGCACCAAGCGTTATATTACCAATGCGCATAAGGCTAACGCCTTTACGTTGCTTGCACGCACCGATCCGAAGACGCCAGGTGCTAAAGGTATTTCAGCCTTCATCGTGCCGCGCGATACGCCGGGCCTGACGCTCGGGAAAAATGAAAAGAAGATGGGCCAGCAGGGCGCTCACATCTGCGACGTGATTTTCGACAATGCCCGCATTCCCGCGACGAGCCTTTTGGGCGACAAGGAAGGCAAAGGCTTCGTCACTGCGATGCAGGTGTTGGAGAGAGGTCGTTTGCACATCTCAGCAATCTGCATGGGTGTCGCCGACCGTCTCGTTGAAGACTCCACCAAATATGCGGCCGAACGCAAACAGTTCGGCGCGCCCATCGGCAATCTGCAATTGGTGCAGGCCATGCTTGCCGATTCCAAGATGGAGCATTACGCCGGTCGCTGCATGGTGCTCGACGCTGCCCGTCGCCGTGATCTGGGCGAGGATGTTGCGACTGAAAGCTCGTGCTGCAAGCTCTTCTGCTCGGAAGCCGTTGGCCGTATTGCCGACCGCGCGGTGCAGATACACGGCGGCGCAGGCTATGTCGCCGACTATGGCATCGAACGCTTCTATCGCGACGTACGCATCTTCCGACTCTACGAAGGCACAAGCCAGGTGCAACAGGTCATCATTGCCCGCAATATGCTGAAGGCCGTTAGCTAAGCGGGGGGAGACAATGGCGCGGGCGCTCGACAGACTTGTCGCTGACATTCGCGCCTGTCGGCTTTGTCTTGAGCATCCGCTGGGCAAACCCTTGCCGCACGAGCCGCGTCCTGTGCTGCAAGTGTCGGCGGGTGCAAAAATCTGCATCATCGGGCAAGCGCCCGGCACAAAAGTGCATGTGTCGGGGCAGCCATTCACGGACCGCAGCGGCGACCGCCTGCGCGACTGGTTGGGTGTCACGTCCGAGCAATTTTACGACCCGCAGCGTATCGCCATCGTGCCTATGGGGTTTTGCTTTCCGGGACAGGATGCGAAGGGCGGTGATCTGCCGCCGCGCCGCGAATGTGCGCCGCATTGGCACGCAAAACTCTTTGTGCTTTTACCGAAGATGGAACTGACCCTGCTCGTCGGCCAATATGCGCAGAGGCGATATCTTGCGGCGCGGTCAAAGGCGAGCTTGACGGAAACCGTTTCGGCATGGCGCGACTATGGTCAGGCTGCCATACCCTTGCCACATCCCTCATGGCGTAATACGGGCTGGCTCAAAAAGAATCCGTGGTTTGAAAGCGATCTGCTGCCGCATTTGCAGTCGCGCGTCGCGGAGTTGCTGAGATGATCCGTCAGGTACGAGATAGGTATTCAATGAAGCGCATGGCAAGGGTATTCACCGGATCGGCTCTCGTTGCTGTGCTGATGTTAGGCTGCGCACCGCGCCTCATGGCCACAGGCGATCCGCTTTATGCACCAAAGTTTGAAGGGTCGTCGCAAACAGAAATGAGCAACGCCGTCATGTTCGATGGTGCGCGCTTGCCCTTGCGGCTTTGGTCTGCTGAGACGCCACATGCGATCATCGTCGCCGTCCACGGCATGAACGATTATTCCAATTCGTCTGCTCTGCCCGGTCCATGGTTTGCTGAGCGCGGTGTCACTGTGTTGGCTTACGATCAGCGTGGCTTTGGTCAGGCGCCCGGTCGGGGCCTTTGGGCGGGCGATCTGCGCATGGCCGAAGATCTGCGCTCGGTCGTTGATTTGGCCCGTGGAAAATATCCAGGCCTGCCGGTCTATTTGTTGGGCAGCAGCATGGGCGGCGCTGTCGTCATGCGCTCGTTCAAGCTGGCGGAGCCACCGAAAGTTGATGGTATCATCCTCGCCGCACCGGCCGTTTGGGGGTGGCGCAGCATGAACTCGTTTTATGAAACGGTCCTCTGGATGAGCGCTCATCTTGTGCCATCCATGACTTTGACAGGCGGTGGGCTCAAAATTCAACCCTCAGACAATATTGAAATGCTGCGCGAGATGAGCCGCGATCCGCTCGTCATCAAGGAAACGCAAATAGGCACGATCTATGGCCTTGTCGAACTGATGGATCAGGCTGCATCGTCCGCCACACGCATTCCCGTGCCCGTGTTGCTGCTCTATGGCGCCCACGACCAGATTGTGCCGCCGGTACCGGTCGGCACCGTCTTGCGCGAGATGCAGGCCGCCAAGGTCAATGTGACACCAGCCTGCTATCCCAACGGCTATCACATCCTGCTGCGCGATCTTCAGCGCGAGACAGTGTGGAAAGATATTGATAGTTGGATGCTGACACCGGAACTGCCGTTGCCGTCCGGCGCGCAAGACCTGAGCCCATGTCCCGCGCTTGGTCGGCCCATAGCTCGTTAGTCCGCGGCGGCAGATTCAGCGCGCGGTTCCGTAGTTGCTACTTTGCCATATCTCGTGTCGAGCTCGCGCTCAATGTCGCCGATAAGATCGGGGACACTTGATAGGAAAGGTTGTTCGGCCTTCAGGATCGAACGGAACAGCCGCGCTTTGATCTGATCATATTTTCCGCCGTCCGCTGGTGGCGCGCCGAGCCCCGCGCTCACGACAATATCAACCAGCCTGTCGGCAGCATGCAGCCGTCCCCACAGATAGTCATTCTCGCGGGCACGTCGGCTGAAGAAAGCCGCAAAATGCCCCAGATCGCGCCCCATTAATGTTGCCTGAGCCCCGCCTTTGCGAATGGCGACGGCATCTTCGGGGCTGATGCGGTCCACTTGCATCGTGTCCACATCGTCGAGATCGTTCCATTTGTTCAATGGCAGTGTCAGCACGTCATAGAACGGGAAGCCAACATAGGCCAGCACCAGTTCCGCGCGGGCTTCCGGCGGCAAATAGGTCTGCGCCATCAACGCAAAACTCTCGTCGATTACATGGTCCGCGCCGACAAGGTCGAGAGCAGGGCCCATTTTCTGCACAAGCGATTCAATCTCGTCCGGCGTCGCCACTCCATCGTCGAAAATGCGCACGCACATGTTTTTGATGACCGGTTCTTCCAACCGGATTGCCGCACGGGATGTCAGCAGTTCAAGGCTCTCATAGGCGCTGGCTTTAAACTCATCGAGCGCGCCGGTGTTATCAACGCCGTCAGTCTGCTCCCCGTAAAGTTCGTTCAGGCGACGTACGACAAAGCGCATGCGGCGAATACGAAAACTCAAATCAAATTCACGCAAGAAATTCACCCAAGCCGTCTTCGCAGTCGGCGCTTCAACACCCCCTTCAACACGCGTCCATTGCACCGGAAATACGTCTTTGGTCTTCGCCCAAACTTCAACCGCGCGTGACAGGCTCAGCATCTTGGCCGGGTTATGTGCTACGCCGCTTGTTTCGGCGATGAACATCGTGAGGCGGTCGAGAACAGAACTTACTTTAAGCTGAATATAGCCGTCATAGGCGTAGCCTGCTTCGACAGCAGCCTGCGTATTGGCGCGGTTGCGCCAAGCGGGCAATGTTTCTTTCGTTGGTACTGTCGTTGGGTCGATGCCAAGCAATTCACGGATACGCAGCGAAACATGTGGACGTGTCGCGCCCACAATTTGCCGGTACTGGCGCACGCGCTCGGAAAACTGATGGATCGATTCCAGTTCGTCGCGCACCGGTTGGTTGCGCGGAATATCCGACAGAGCGCCACGGATCGTATGGAAGAAACCCGGAGCAGCGCCACCGGCTTCGAGATGTCCGCCTTCGGGATCGGGGTCGATATAGACAATGCGCCGGTCAACTTCGCGATAGGCCGGCCGTCCCCGCAGCGAGGCGATGGCTTCGCCGAACGGCTTATTGTTGAGCACGCTGCCATCGATGAACGACGTCTTGGCAGGATCAGAGCCAGCGGCGATCAAAGGTTTGAAATTACTGGCGATGAACTCAGCACGCGTCGGCCAGCTCTCGCGGCGCGCCACGAGGGCTTTGTCGATCTCGCCCATTTGTAAGGGTGGGAAGGCACCTGGAAAAGACGATGTGGCCCGCGCAGCAAAGACGAGCCCCGGAATATGTGCTTCATCGAAATCGCTGATCGCTTTGCCGCCGGTGCGCTGAATGTAGGAAAACTTCAGTACATGGCGATGCTCGCGCTCGCGAATGAAGGGCGGGTCGTGCAGCGGTATGTCTTGCGTATATCCGTAAAAATCGGTGACAGAGACAATCAGTTCAAGCTTGTGCCCGACAGGCAGGAGCGAGCGCGGCTTGGTGCTCAGGTCTTTGGTCTTGTCCGCCATTGTTCGACAGGCATCCAGCAGCATGTCGGACATGATGCGACCGGAAAAAGGTGGCTTGAACCAGCGCGACCGCGTGAATAGTAAAAGCTTCTGGCGCATTTCGGCGTCGGGCGCAAAGCGTGCGAGCCATCGATTGTTGATCGCCCAGAAAACGGGTTTGAGAAATAGCTTGCTCCATTTACCTGCCAAATGGTCTTCGTCCATCAGCGCCAGGATGTCGGCTTGCTCAAGCCACATCTTGCGATGGTCGTCCAGCGACAGGTCATGCGCGAGCGCGCGGGCGAGCAGAACACCATTGATGCCGCCGGCAGAGGCGCCAGCGATCGTATCGACAAAGACCCGCAACTCGGACGTCGCGCCGATGGCCTGCAACAATTCAAAATAGGCGTGTTCGCTGTCTCGCTCGCCGCGCTGCACTTCTTCGAGATCGGCATAGGTTGATGTCTGGCGGCGTGTCGGGCTGTCCTCACCGTGATAGACGCGGGAGGCGCGCACGAGCTTCAGAATTTCCTTCGTGACGCCATGCATGTAAACGGCGAGCGAAACGCCCCCGTAACATACAAGTGCCAACCGAAGTTCCTTCTCCTTCATCGTTCCCGCCCAAGTCCTATGAATCACCCGATTCCACTTTAACGATCAATGCTCAGCAGAGCATTAACGTTGTTTTCGGCTCATCCGCAGGGCGGCAACGTAATTTGCCCCAAATAAGTGACCAGAGATGATCAAATTTTAATGAATGATGAAAGAGACCCTTAAAGCGGGAGTGGAATGATCGCCGCAGGGCAATGTGATTATCAAGCCGCGTTGCTGCGTGTGTTAAGTGCGTGAGTAGGTGGACCGGTATGAATTCCATTACGAATTCTCAAGAGCATATCCGCCGTAAGGTACTTCTCTATTGGATTTCGATGGAGGATCGGCTCTATCTTTTTCGTTGCTCATTCCCTCTGGCACTCGCTCTTACGACGCTTCATGCCAACGGCGTGACGAGTGCGCTGGGTTGGTTTTTTTCTGCATTGGCGCTCGACACCGGCACGTTGATTTGGCGACGCAATGTCAAGAAGAACATTGGAAGCATTGATACCGAGCGCTGCTGGCAGGATGCTGGCCTGTTCCATGTGGCCGCTGTTGGTACCTATACAATTGCAGGCTTCAATTGGGTGCTGGGCGCACCTCACAATTATGTCGTCACAGCCATTGTCTTTGGCGCGAGCCTGATGACCCATTGTTCATGGGTGCCGACGATGCGCATCTGGTCCAACGTCGTGGCGCTGCTTCTGCCTTTCGCTCTCATCATTTTTGCGGCCAATCAGGCGGGATTGCTCAACCCAACCTCGGGTTTGCTTTGTTTGATGTTGCTTGGAACGGCCGGCGTCATCATGCATTTTAACCGTCAGAAATATTTCGAGACCTTTTCACAGATGCAGGCTGAGCAAGACCTTGCCGCGCGCGCTGACGAAGCCGTCAATATCGCTATTCAGGAAAAGGCGCGGGCAGAAAATGCCAACCGTGTGAAGTCCGATTTCATGGCGACCATGAGTCACGAAATTCGCACGCCGATGAATGCGATCATGGGCTTTTCCGATCTCATCACCCAGATCAGCAAGGAACCTAAGTCACGCGAATACGGGCAATATATCCACGATGCCTCAGTGGGTCTGCTCACTGTGCTCAACGATGTTCTGACCTTTTCAAAAATTGAAGCCGACAAGGTCGAGCTCGACGTCGCGCCGCTGGAATTTTCGTCGCTGTTTGAATCGCTTCTCTTCTGGTCGGCCAAAGCGCGCGACAAGAATGTCGAACTTGAACTTTTAAACGAAGACCTGCCGCTAGAGGCAGTACTTGCCGACGAAGGTCGTCTGCGTCAGATCCTGTCGAACTTCATTTCCAATGCGCTGAAGTTCACGCCTTCCGGTGGGCGCGTTGTCATCCGCGCATTCACCGTCGATCGTCAATATGGTGAAACCCGTATTCGCTTCGAGGTCTGCGACGACGGCATCGGTTTTGCTGAAGGCGTGGCCAATAAACTCTTCTCGCCCTTCGTTCAGGCCGACAGTGATATCTCAAAAACTTACGGCGGCACGGGACTCGGCCTCGCCATTTGTTCGCGGCTGGTGGCGCTCATGGGCGGCGAAATCGGGGCGCATGGCAAGACGGGCGAAGGCGCGACCTTCTGGTTCGAAGTCTCATTCGCCCACGCTTTCGCGCCGCTATCGCAAAGCGCGTAAGCCCGCTCCGATTTCTCGGAAATCGGCCACAAATCCTGAATTGAAGGAGAGATGGTGGACGCTACTGGACTCGAACCAGTGACCCCTGCGATGTGAACACAGTGCTCTACCAACTGAGCTAAGCATCCGGTGGGCCCGTCTATAAGCCGTGCCCAATCCTCAAGTCAAGCCGTAGCGACCCGGCCAGCGACCTTTTGCCCATGGGGGCTTGCCCGAAGGCCCCGAACGCGCGACTTTGGTCGCAAATTGGCCGAAATCGGGCATCGGGGGGCATATGGCAAATCAGACATCAGCGTTGCGTTCGGCGCTGACTTTGCTTCGTTTGGGCGCGCGCGGCACCATGTCCCGGCTCAAGCGGAGCACGGAAGTGACCGCGGACCAGCAGGCGACTTTTGAAGCCGTACTGACCAGCATGGCAGGCGGACCCGCCGTCAGTTCAACCATAGAATCGATGCGTTTTGTCTCCGTGCATTGTGACAATGCCGGCTGGCTGCCAACGGATATCGTCGTTGCCGCCGGATCGCAGGTCAGCGTGCTGGCGGTCGGCACGCTCTGGGCCTCCAAAGCCTTCAATCTGCGCTTCGGCCCCCGTCTGGGCCTCTGGCTGCGGGCGGGGCATGTGGGACCGCTCATCAAGACACCTAGCGACGCTGCCACCGTGAAAATGCGTTCGGGCGGTTTGCTGCACATTGTCGCCAAGCCGCCGGGCGAATGGGCGGACGAGAACGGCACATTCGACGAGGCTTTTCCGCGTGACGGCATCACCGGCAACCTGCTCGTCTGCATCATCGTCTGGAAGGCCGACCCTATAGCCGGCTTACGCACCATGCTCGCGTCCGGTGACTACGAAGGCATCGTCGCGCGCGCCCTTGCCGAAGCTACAGCACCCGTCACCACGCCCAAAGGCTGGTCCTATCTCTGGCGACTGGGGCTGGGGGCCATTTATGCCGACCAGAAGGGCGAGCATGGCCGTCACATTCATTGTCACACGAAGGAGGATGTCGGCATTCTGCAATTTCCCGCCGATTTTGAACTCACCGACACGACCAAACTGCAATGGCGCTGGAAAGTGGACAAGCTGCCTTGCGATCTGCCGGAAGACATTCAACCGACGCATGATTATTTGTCCATCGCTGTCGAATTCGATAACGGACAGGACCTGACCTATATGTGGTCTGCTTCGCTCGCCGAAGGCACGATTTTCCGTTGCCCATTGCCCTACTGGGACAAGGTGGAAACCCATTGGGTGCTGCGGTCAAACCCTGACAACTTGGGCAAGTGGCTCAACGAGGACCGACCCGTTAAATCCGACTACGCTCGTGCCATTGGTGCGCCGCCTGCACGCATCGTGCGCGTCTGGCTCATTGCCGTCAGCGTCTTTCAGCGCGGCGAAGGCATCTGTGATTACGCAGACATTGAACTGGTCGATGGCGACCGCCGCCTGCGCGTGCTCTAAACCCAACCGGAAAAATGCGACGGCAGCAGCTTGGCGAGTGCGGCGGGAAATTCATCGAAATGATCAATGATGACGTCGGCACCCAGTTCGGGCACCGGCGCACGTGAATAGCCAAAGCTCACGCAGATCGACGGCATTTTGGCATTGATGGCTGCATCAATATCCGCCTCGCTGTCGCCCACCATGATCGCCGTCGCCGGGTCGCCGCCCAGCAGGCGTACGGCGGCGAACAAATGCTCGGGGTCGGGCTTTTTCACCGACAGCGTGTCACCGCCGATCACCACCGGAAAGTACTGATCAATCCCGAGTTCCTTGATGAGCTGGCGGGCCAGATGCTCGACCTTGTTCGTGCAGACCGCCATGCCGACGCCCGCTTCTGCGAGACGTGCCAGCAGTGGTTCCATGCCGGGCCAAAGCTTGGTGTGGTCCGCAATATGTGCACTGTAATAGGTGATGAACTCGCTGAAGGTTTGATCGAGCAAATCCTCGCTCGCCTTATCGCCTGTCTCGGCAAAACCGCGCTCAAGAAGCAGCCGCGCGCCGCCGCCGACGAGGTGGCGCACACGTGTTTCCGGCACGCGGGCGCGTCCGTGACGCATCAAAATCACATTCATGGTTTCACAGAGGTCGCCCGCCGTATCGGCCAGCGTTCCGTCGAGATCAAACAGCAAACTAGCGGGGGTCATGTCACCAACATCGGATTTGATTACCTGCCCCGATGTCTCGCACGGGCGCGTGCCTCAGGCAAGGGGAGGCGCAAGCTGCTCAAGACCCGTCAAGCGGGCAACGAGCCCGTCGCGCACGGCGGGCCATTCCTCGCGGATCACGGAATAGTAAACGGTGTCGCGAATATGCCCGTCCGGCAGCACCATGTGGCGGCGGAACACGCCTTCGCGCACAGCACCCAGCCGCGCGATGGCGCTTTGCGAGCGTTCGTTACGGGCGTCAGTTTTGAGTTCTATGCGGTTAAGGCGCAATGTTTCGAATCCATGCGACAGCAGCATGAATTTGCAAGCCGGATTGACCACACCAGCCCAAACGTCGCGTAAATACCAGGTCCCGCCGATTTCGACGCGCAGGTCATGCGCCGCAATATTGAGATAGCGCGTCGTCCCGACGACGGTGTCGTCGTCCGTCCGGCGTACCGCCCAAATCGCCTCTACATGTTTTTGTTGCAATGCCAAAGTCGCGTCGAACCAACGATCCATGCCACCGTTCGATACGTCATAAGGTAAAAACCGCCAGATCAGCGGGTCGCTTCCGGCGGCCGCTAAGCCGGCGCGGTGGCGCTCTTCCAGCGGTTCCAGGGCAACGCCAAAGGCATTGAGCGGCACTGCAACAATTTCTTTCATCACCATCATTTTCTCGCGTCGGACGGAGTTTGGTCACTGGTCAATTTCTAAGATTGTGCAATTTCCTCTA
>TARA_R110000868_G_scaffold19706_4_pt1 | contig 17546 bp, 20 predicted proteins | sample TARA_R110000868 | Tara Oceans TARA_R110000868 (sample SAMEA4397489) | marine metagenome | biome: Polar Biome; feature: [SRF] surface water layer (ENVO:00010504); material: water (ENVO:00002006), including particulate matter (ENVO:01000060) such as... | depth 5 m | reverse complement strand
CTCCGCACTGACTTCGCCCTCTCCGTCAAAGAACATCAGCCACTGGCCCGGTTCGCCGCTCGCGCCGACGACTTCCTGCGCGAAGCGGTTACTCGATTCAAGCGACGGGCTGCACCAGGTTGTGATCTTTCCGTCCGCCAAGACCAAGCGCGCCGGTTGATGCCAGTGCCCGAACCAGAGATGCGTAAACGGTGCGACGCTCAAGCGCCAGCCGCTCGCTTTCTTGGCGACGCCATACCAGGGCATTCCAAGTCCGCCGCGGAACTGATCGCCGTGGACAATCATTCCCAGTTTCCCGCCTGGAAGTTCGAGCGTGTCGTACCAATGTCGCCCGCCAACGGTGAGGCTTTCCTTCCAATCGACGCGCTTCTCCGCGTGGACCAACTGGCGCGCGATGTTGTAGAGGATTGCGTCGCTGTTGCTTTCTGGCGAGTGATCGCTGAAGCGTCCGAGTCTTCCGTGGTTTCCAATCGCGCCGTAAACCTTGACGCTCGGGAAGAGCGCGGCCATCGCTCGCACAAACTGCGCAAGGATTTCCGCGCCGCGGAAGATTTGAACGTAAAGCCCGCCGGCTTCGACTTCGTACGCCTGTCCTGGGAAGATGTTTCCGTCGCTCTCGACGAGGTCTCCTGTGAGCAGCACGTTGATCTCTTCGACTGGGTGGTCCTTTCGTTGAATCTCAACGACCCGCTTCACTTTTTCGGCAAGCAGTCCGATGCGCTTCGCCGCGACGTCAATGTCGTAGTCCGCGCTTTTCTTTCCGAGTTGCCAGTCGCTCAACTGGACCACCGCAACTTCGCGCTTCCCTTTTCGTTTGTCCGGCTTTGGCGCTGGCACGGCTGGAATTTTCATTCCCAGCGCTGCGTCCTTCGCTGCGCGGTAGACCGCTTCGACGAGTTCCTCTGTCTGACGTTCTTTCTTCGCCAGGGCGCGAAGCGCTCGGGCGTGGGCCGCTTTGAGTTCCGCGAGTTCATCGTGCTCCTGGAATTCTCGTAGGTCTGTCATCCCTGTTCCCTCCTGCAGTAGCATTCGCGCCTGCGATGGCGCTGGATTGTGTTGAGGCAAATCGCAACCCCGCGCTGTTCAAGCCAGCGGAAGATTGCCGATGATGAGATTTCTGGCGCGGCAAGTGCCGACGTCAGCCGGGCGAGCGCTTCGCCCTCAAGTGGCGGGGCGTACAGCGCGCAGCGCGGTCCCCTCCGTGCAGGTTCCATCTTCCCCCTCTCTTCCGGCGCGGCTACGCGCCTGGTCGAATCCTGACGGGTCCCCTAGCCTGCGTCAAGCCCCGAGTTTTGCGCGGTAGACCGCGGCTTCGACCGCGTTCCCGATTGCGGCTTCGTCGAGGGTGATCCCCCGCTTCGCGCACTCCGCCCGAACGAGGGCGATGGCAGCGGCTTTCTTTTCCTCCCCGGCTTTGGAGTTCAGGGTCTGATTGATCGCTGCGACGGTGGAGGCTGCGATCTGCTCAACGAGGGCGTAGTGCTCCGCTGCGAGGCGGGCCTTGAGGTAGGCGACGACGCTCCTTGCAAGCCAGCCAAGTGCGCCGATCCCGACTGGAACGAGTGCGACGATGAGCGCGTTGATGAGGTCGCTGGTAAGGCTTTCCATTGGTCTCCTACTTTCTGTGCACGAGCACCATTGCGGGCGGCGTGGGGAAGCCCGCCGCTCCCTTTGAGTCCCGAAGCGTCCGCACTTCCTGTGGCGTGGCGCTCCGCCCTGGCTTCCCTTCCTGCATTGTAGGGCAGGCGTATTGCCAGCCGGATCCGTCCCAGGCGAGAACGACCCAGTGGCCGTAGGTGGCGCGTGGGTTCTTCCGCCAATAGTCCCGCTGCCATTTGGATCGCAGGTGCTCTGGCACGGCGGTCTGGCTGGCTTGAATGTTCAAGATCAAAGCCGCGCCGTTCTTGACTTGATTCGAGGCTTCGCTCCAGTCGTAGACGTTGCGCGCGTTCAGCCCCAGCAACTTCCCCGCTTTGGCGAGTTGCGCTGCGCTCGTGCCCTCCGCCCCGGTGGGCGTGTCGACCCGCCCCGCCTGGGCGCAGGCTTTGTGGGCTTCCTTCGTGGTCGTAGGCAGCCCCAGGAATGTTGCAGCGGTGGCAAGACTCGCCGGTCCGCAGTCATCCATCGCTTTGACGCCGAGGCGTTCCGCCAGTCCTAGTTGCGATCGGACGGTGAGGGTCACTTCCCCTGTCCTGCGAACCAGGCCGTAAGCCCTCCGAGTCCGCTGACGCCGAGCAGCGCGATCACAAACTTGGCGAGCCGGTAAGCGCCGCGGGTCTCCGCCAGTTCCATCTTGATCGTTCCGAGGTCCTTTTCGATGCGATCGAGGCGCTGGAGGATTTCATCGTTCCGACTGTTCTGTGTGGCCATCAGATTTCAGGCTCCGGCTGCGGCTCAGGCAGAGGCTCTGGCAGAGGCTCTGGTGCTGGCTCTGGTTCTGGCGCTGGTGGCGGCAGAAACTCGCCGCCAGTATACGAGCCGCCGATCCACACTGGCGTGTCCTGGCTTACTTCGATGATTGCCGTTGCGCCAAAGAGCACGCTGTAGTCCGCGAGGAACTGCGTGCGTTGCGCTTCGCTGAGCGCTCCGTCGATCAAATTAACGACGGTGTTGTCTGCATTGACGAAGGCGTAGCGAATCATCATCGCACCGTAATGACGACAAGGAAGCCGCTGCCGCCGTTGCCGCCCTTCCCTGCTGTGAGGGTGAGTGAGGTCGTTCCTGAGGTGCTCCCTCCTGAAGCCCACGCATATCCGCCGCCCCCGCCGCCCCCTGCGCCTGAGCCTGGCGCAGCGTTTCCTCCATCCCCAGCCGTGATGACATAGGTTCCAGCGGTGGAAGTTCGCATCGCCGCAGATGCTCCGCCGCCCCCTGCTCCGCCACCGCCTGCGCTGGCGTTGCCGACGATGTTGGCACTCGCTCCGCCCGGCGAGTAAACATTCCCGGCTGCGCCTCCGCCGCCAATCCAGCCAGTTCCTGAGCCGCCTGCAGCGCCTGCATCGGCTGTCCCGCCTACTCCGCTCGTGGCAGCGGTTCCACCAGCGATCCCTGTTCCTGCAGGCGTTTGATATCCCACGATGTAGGTTTCGGTTCGGCCTACGCCCGCAGTTCCAGCGTCGCGTGAAGCGACTGCCGTTCCGCTCCCGCCGCTCGCGCCGTTGTAGAGGGTTTCATTTGATCCACGTCCGCCATAGAAAGATGTGGTGACTGTGATCGCGCTGCTTCCTCCGAGCCTGCTATTCGCCGCTGTTCCTCCGCCAACTGAGATCAGGCTGCCGAACGATGTAGCGCCTCCGCTAGAGCCTGCGGTGAATACATTTCCGATTGGGTTGCTGCTTCCTCCTGCTGGTCGAGTGACCGTTGTGGCAGTTCCTCCGCTTCCGCCCGCTCCGATTCCGACGCTGTAGGTTGCGGCGTCAACGTAGATATTGTCGATCAGATAGATGATAGACGCCCCGCCTCCGCCTGCTCCTGTCGTTCCGGCAGTTCCGCCGCCAGCGCCGATGAACGTGGTTCCTGCCCCGCCTGCACCGCCGCCGCCGCCGCCGCAGGCGATGATGCTGACGTAATTCACTCCCGTAGGTCGAGTCCACGTGCCGTTGGCGGTGAAGGTCTCGGCAATCACAAACGAGCCGGTTGATGCGCTGCTCGTGCTGAGCAGCAGGCTTTTGATCGTGGCTTTCGCTGATCCGGTTACTGCCGCGGTAGTGGTCATCGTAAATGTGAGGTCGACGTATTGCGCCGCTGCGTTGATTGCGGAGCCGCCTGGCGTGGTCGTTCCAGCAAGCGAGGTCCACGTGCCTGTGTCGTAGACGGTCCCGATGATGGCTGTGCTCAGCGCCGTGTCGTTCGCGTCGTAGTAGATGGCGTTCAGGCTGAGGTTCCATTGCGTGCTGACCGCCGCGGTTCCGCTCTTCGCAAGCACCGCCTGTGCTTTCTGACGAAGCGCGAGGTTATCGTCTGTGATCAAATACGAGCGCGTGCTCAGGCTGAGGCTTGCTCCGCTTGCAGCGGTTCCCGGGTTGAGTTCCACGCCCCAGGTCTGTGTGGTCGAATCGAAGACCGTAGTCGCTGTGATTTGTCCGTCGCTCAGATTCTCAATCGACCAATAGGGCAGGTCGTTTTGATTGGCGACGATCGGCTCCGCTGGGTCTGGCGGCGTGAGGTTGAAGGTTGCGTTTGGGATGCCGTAGAGCGCCTGCGTGCGCGCGGCCACGCCAAGTGGCGATGCGGCAAAGTTGGTGCTGGATGAGACGACCGTGTTCCCGAGTTCGTCAATCAAGCCGCCGCGATTGTCGGCCTGGAATCCGCCGTCACTTCCGAGCAGTGGCATTTATCGCTTCCTCTTCACAATGTTGGCGAGGTTGTTTGGGTTGCGCCTGTTGGCTGTGATTGTAATCTCCTGGAAGAAGGAGCCGGGTTGCAGCGCCCAGTCAACTTGCTCCACGCGGTAGAGCCCGCTGAGTCCGAGTTCGGCGCAGGTGATGCTGGCCCACTGGCCCGGTTCCCATCGCTTTCGCAAGGCAAAGGTGGACGCGCCTGTCTGGTAGTAGCCAGCCGAGAATCCGTCCACGTTGTGCGCGGCCGTCCCTGCTCCGCGTAGCGTGAAGGTGATGGTCTGCAGCGGAGCGTGCTGTTCCAGGAAGTAGGACTTCGCTGCGCGGCTGACTGCGCCTGCCGCGTCTTTCGCGCTTGTGGGGTAGTCGACGACGTCATCAAACACCGGCGCTCCCTTTCGCTCGGTGTAGCCAGCGTCCCTGTACGTCTGAATCTTTGAGACCCCCGTTCCGGTCTCCGCGCTGATATTGAACAGTCCGCTCTTGACCGTGTTGTGGTCGTAGTTCACTTGCAGGCTGTACGGAATCAGCGTCGCTGCTCCTGTGGTCGTATCTGGGTCCTGCGTTCCTGTGGTGATGATCTTGTACGGAGCGGTGGCGTAAGTTGGAGCCGAATTTGGGTCGACCAACTTGTAGTAGAGCGTGCGGTCCAGTCCAATCCAATAGCGGCGCTGCTTTTTGTCTTCGCCCGCGTAGGCTTCCACGATTCCATCGAGAACTGATCGCAGTGATCCAGCCGGGATGGTGATCCCGATGCTGTTGGCGCTGTTGGAGCCAGCGCCTGTGACGTTTGTGGTGCTGGCTGTGTTGAACAGCCGTTGAACTGCAGGGTCATCGTCTTTGTATCCGTCGAGCCGTGAGAGTGCCAACTGAGCGGCTGAGTCTTCGGAGAGCCCGCCGACCACGGTGAAGTTCTGTTGCGCTGTTGATCCGCCAACCGGCACAATCTTCGCTTCGCCCTGAACTTGGCCCTTCGTGCTAACCGTTTGAGTATTGGTGAGCGGCGTCGCCATTGTGATTTCGATGGCTGTTCCGCTGGTCACTTTCATTGAAGCGCCGCTGAAGGACGTGTTCAGTTGATTAGTGAATTTGTCGGTTGTTCCGACAAAGTTGCGCAGGAAGATTGTCTCTCCTGACTTGAGATTGTGAGCGGCTGAAAATGTGAGCACGACAATTTGCAGGCTTTTGTTTTTCAGCGCAGCCGTCGCTGGCGTGGTCCAGGAGTCTCCTGTCCCGTTTGTTCCGCTGCTTGTATACGTGAATTTCTTAGAGGATGGCAGCGTTGCGACGGTGAACGTTCCGTTCATATTTCCGCCACCGCCGATGACTCCGCTGATCGTGACTTGCTGCCCGATCGGGTAGTAATGCGTCGCTGCGGTGGTGACTTCCACTGTGTTTCCGCCGGTCCGCACGAATCCGCTCTCTGAGATCGGGTTGACTGCGCTTACTTCGCGTCCGATAACGACGAGTTTGTCGAGGATGGCGTTGACTTCGTCGATGCTGATATCGGCAAGCGTTCCCTGGCCCGCTCCGTTGAGCGTGGCGCTCACGTTCGCAATCGTGCCGATGAAGTAGAGATCGGCGTCTGCAGGCGTGGTCCCTGTCGCTGTCTTGTAAAGCCGGACCCGTGCCTGGTCTGGAACTGTCGCCCACCACGGTCCGCCGCTCGGGGTATCGTCTTGGGCGACCGTCATCGACATCGTGCTGGCGTTCCCGTCGCCCGCTGCGCTCATCGCCAGGCTTCCTGGGATCGCGTAGGCGGCGGCCTGTCTGTCCGCGACGGCGTAATTGATCGGCGGGTTGAGCAGGTCCTGCGAAACTGCCGCGGAGCCGATCGTGGCGGTCCCTGCGCTCCCCGCGGCGGTGAAGGTGAAGGCTGAGCCGCTGGTGACCGTCACCGCGTAGACGCCGTTCATCGAGGTTCCTGCGCTTCCGGTTGCGCCCTCGACTTGCACGTATGCCCCTGTGCTCAGCCCGTGCGCTGCGCTCGTGGTAACCGTGACCGTTGATCCGGTGCGGCTTGCCGAAGCGAGCGCGGGGAGATCGACGTAGAGGCTGAATGGCGCGGTCGCCATTAGTAGCCGCGCCCGCTAGTCCTGGAGCCTGTTGCGGCGTTCGCCTGGCCTGCCAGGTAGGAGTTTGTGCTGTTAGCGACGACCCTTCCGTCAAGGTAGAGATTCGTATTCGTCGTGACGCTGGTCGCTCCGCCGGTGGTGTAAGAATTGCCGCCTGGCTGTCCTGGTTGTGGCGTTGCGGGTGGCTTTGCTTTTCCGCTCGCCGTGAAGAACTCAAGGATGCCCGCGAGGTTCTTGATGATCCAGGCAAAGGCGTCGATGACTGGCTTGATGAAATCAAGCAGCCCCTTGAAGAGGCCGCCGATGATTTTGATGACGTTCGCAAGCGCTCCGTTCCCGTCCCCCCAGAGCGCGCCGATCAATTGCCCGACTGCGTCAAAGAGCCCGCCGATTGCTCCTGCGATGTCTCCAATCGTCGGCAGCAAGTCTTCGATCAATGGACCGACGACTTTCCCGACGGATTCGACGATGCCGCCCTTTCCTGCGAAGGCGTTACCGACGTTGAAGATCAAATCTCCGAGAAAGTCCAGCGCCGGTGTGACCATCGGCAGGATTGTCTCGGTGAAGAACGTAAGCGCTTCGTTGACCGCTGGAAGGAACTTTGCGCCGAAGGCTTCGATCTTTTCGTTGAGGTCGATTTGTGCAGCCGTGAACTTCCCGCTCGTGCTGTTGGCGATTTCCTCCGCCACGCCCTGATACTTTTCGTTCGCTGCGCGGAGGATGTCCTGGGCTTTCGCTCCCTTTTCGACTTCAATGCCCAGGCTGGCGAGCGCGCGTGTGCTCCCCTGCGTGCCCTTTCCGAGCGCGAGCATCACCGTGCCGAGGTCCTTCCCGGTTGCGGCTGCGATGTTCGCTGCTACTTCGTTCGCTTTGAGCAGGTTGTTCTGGTTCTTGAAGAATCGGGAGCCGACTTCCAGCCCTGCGCGGACTTCGTCATCCGTTACGCCCAGGCGCTGCAGCGCTTTGATTTGATCGTCGATCTTTGGGCCGAGTGTGTCGAGGTTCTGTCCCCTGGCTTTCAGTGCGGCGTTCAGCCGTATGGTGGCTTTCTCATCCTCCGCGGCTGACTTGATCGCGCCAAGCGTGAATGCTGCGACCGCTCCTGCCGCTGCGACCGCACCGACGGCAATGGCTTTGAAGGCTGCCCCGGCTGCGCTCTTGAGTTTCCCCATCGCGCCGCCGATGCGACCAAGTGGTCCCGTTGCGGCGTCCTTCGCTTTGACGACAAAGTTGGCGGAGCGGTCTGATCCGAATGCCATTAGCGTTGATTCCCTCTCTTGAACTTCAGGATCGTATTCCTAAACGGTTCATCGTTCAGAAACTTCTCAACGGTTCCGCTGAAGGCTTCCAGCGCTTTCTCAAGCATACCCGCGCGGCGGACGGTCTCGATCACAAATGGTCGCCCTGTCACTGGCGTCACCGCTTTCGGCCCTTCCTTCGTTTGGCGCACTGGTCCGCGCCCCGAAGTCACGAACCAGCCGTAGAACACGCCGCTGCGTCCGCCCTTGATGCCGACCACTGCGCCGGGCTTACTGAAGCGCACGCCGCGGGCTTTGATGTTCCTGCGCAAGCGCCCTGGGTTGCGTGTGGTCTCTCCGCGCGGGGCTTCCTGTTGCATTGGCTTTTGCAGCGTGCGCGCCGCGTTCAGCGTGGCAAACGAGGAGAGGCGCTTGAAGGCTGACGGGTTATCGGCTTTGAGGAAGCCAAGCCGGAGCGAGTCGTACGCCCGGTCTGTTCTGACTTCCAGGGTGATCGAATCAGTGGCGGCCACGGGTCTCCTTTGGTTGCAGGTCTCCCAGCAGCGTTGCGGCGCGTTGGAAGTCCTGGGCTTCCCATTCTAGAACTTCGTGCGGCGCAACTCCGAACTCTCGCCCGAGCAGGTGCGCAAGGATCAGCGGGTGCGGCGCAATTGATCGACCCGCCGCCAGCCGCTGGGCGTCGAGTCTTATCGAGGGGGGAGTGCTGCTACCGCGTCGCTCCACTTCGTGATCGCGTCTGTGAGTGCGTCCATCGGCGCATCGAGCACGCTCTTCGCTGGCTGCCCGGTTTCGTCAAGGAAGTTGTGGCTGAGGATGAGTCGCTCAACCGCGCTGAGCGATCGTTCCACGTTCCCACTTTGCAGTTCAATAAATACGCGCGCTGGTACGCCCTCGGCTTTCATCGTGGCTTTCCATCCGTCAAACGGCGCGCTGAGCGCGACTTCAACGGTGCGGAAGTCAGGCTTCTGTTGCGTCATCTTTCCCCCCTCTCTCCTGCGTTATGGCAGGGCTGATAGATCGCTGTTCACAACAATGCGCAGACTCTTCGCGCTCGCCGTGTCGTAGACCAGCGTGCCGGTGACGGCCATCGTGGTCAGCCCGTCTTCTGCTCCAGCGAGTTGCTGGACTTCTGTCGGGACGATGTACGCGAGGATGTGCGCGCTGTAGGTTCCGTTCGACCAAGTGAGGCGCACGCCCTTTGGCGTGGCTGCGCGGTAGGCGTCGTACCAAGTGGAGACGGCGCTCGCCGTGCTGCTCACGGTCAGTGTGAGCGTGCCGCTGAACGGCGCGCTCTCCGCGTGGGTGCTGAAGGTGGAAGTGCCCGCGAGGTATGACTGCCGCGTAATGCCTGCGTTGAACTCAAGGCTGAAGTCGAGCAGGTACTCGTAGGCTGTTCCGTCCGCGGTTCCTGGGAAGGACGAGCCGTGCTGGTATGCGTTCCAGAGGCGTCCGCTTAGGAATGGCGAGGTGGGCGTCCCCTCCGCAAGTGTGGCGCTGTTCTTCGCCACGTTCTGAGCGAAAAGTGAGGCGCTGAGATTGGTCAGGCCGTTCCGGTCCGCTGCGATCGTGATCGACTCCGCGAGCGAATAGTTGACCGCGTACTGTTGGATGCCGTCTGTTGCGACGAGCGTGTAGGACTGTGGGGCGTTCGCTGCCGTCTGTGAGTAGTCAAAGTCCCAGGTGTATGGGGAGGCGGTTCCGGCTGCAGCGGTTCCTCGGGTCATCGAGAGCCAGATCGGAAGTTCCCCGATGCTGACGGCTGGAACCGTTGCGCTCAGTGTTGGCTCGATGGCGGTGATCGTTCCTGTGGAACCGATCAGCGGGTTGCGCAGCGCAACGCTTCGCTCCGTGCCGAGTTCAATCGTGACGCCGTCGCTGATCACGCCCGTTGGCTGGACGAGCAGTTTTCGCCCGCCCGATGTGAGCGTTGGAATCGTTCCATAGGTGGCTTCCTTGAAGGCGACGAGTTTACTGAAGAGGACGTTACCGGCGGAGGCGGCTGGCATTTATTCGGTCTCCTTGTCTGCTTCAACCGCGGGCGCGGCGTTGACTCTTGTGGCGATCCCGGCTGCGATCCAGGCTTCTGCTAGTTCCGCAGGTGCGCTGATTGTAGACCCATCGAGCGGCAAGCCCCCCACGAACTCGCCTTGTGGGAGCGATCCGTGGACGTATCGGACTGCGATGTGGCTGATCGGCTTTGGTGTCTTAGGCGCTGGCATTTATGGCTTCCACTCCTGTGACTTCGATCGTTGCGCTGATCGTAAGGTAGTCCTGGTCGGCCCACGTGTCTGTCCCCAGGCTTGTGGAAGTAACGCTCGCCTGCGCGACTGCGTCTGTTCCGTCGAGCGTAACGCCGTCGATGAGGCTGTCTCGCAGCCACGTGCGCCACGCGTTGAGGTCCGCGTATTTTCTGGCGAGGTCCGCTTGTGGCTGGATGTAAACCGTTGCGTTCAGCGTGAGCGTGACTTGCCGATTTGCTGCGCCATAGGCGATCGTGTCATCGCCTGGAACGATCACCGCCGCTGGAACGACCGGGAGATTGTCTGGCGGGTAGGCGTGCACTGCGCGCAGCGTGTATCCGGCTGGCGCGCTTTGGTTGCGCAGGTGCGCTGCGAGTCCTGCGATGACGGTGGCGTCGCTGAAACTCAACGCGCCAGTCCTTCCCTGCGCCGGTACTGCTCAAGCAGCACGGCGGCTTCTGGGTGTAGCGCGCGTGTCTGGCGCAGGATTCCTCCCAGGTCCTGACTGCCGATGACGCCGAATGGCGACGTTCGGCTTGACCAGACTGCGCCCGCCTGAATAAGTGCCGCCTGTTTTACGGCGTTCGGAACTGCGGGCCAGCCAAAGACGCCGATCACTTTCACGCCGCGGTAGACCCCTTTCGGGAAGTTGCGCGGCCAGGTGACGCTGGTCTCGATGCTCGTGTACGGCCAGCCGTCGAGCGCGTTATTCGCCGGTGCGAGCACGTAATCGGTTCCTGCGCTCCAGGTGGTTTCGTAGGTTCCGTCGCCGTTATCGTCTGTGGTCAGCGATGAAACGCTCACGAGGTCATCCGTCAAAACGTAGGAGAAGTCCTGCGCGCTGTAGTAGCGAGTCTCGGAGGCGGTTCCGAACCCCTGGCGTCGATCGGTGTAATTGTCGATGAGCGCGTCTGTTGCATCGAGCACTGACTGGAGCGCGGTGTCATCCGTGGTGTCCGCGGTTCCGATTCCAATCGCGCTCTTGAACTCCGCGAGGCTGGCGTAGGACATTTAGATTCCTCCGATTTGCAGGACGCTGACGGTTGCGCCGGCGTTATCGGCAATAGCATACAACTGCACTCGCTCGGGGATTCGAATCGTGACGTGCGTGTCCTTGTGCAGTTGGAATCCGGTTGCGGTCGTGACCGCTGTCCCGCCGAGGAAGACGGTCTGGTTTCCCGAGGCGGTGCAGTAAAGGTGAAACTCCGAGCCGGCGACGAGCCCTTCGCCCAGGGCGGTGGGCGTGGTCCCGATCGCCACTTGCCTGCTAGTCAGTCCCTGAGTCACTCGCTTTTCCCCTTTTCCCGCCCTCTGACGGGCGTTCGCTTGATGGTGGCAGTGTTCCCCCATCTTACGACGAGGGCGCGCTCTACGTGGCGCGTTGGCTGGTCTCCGTCGATTTCCTTCGTGGCTAGTCGCTTGAGTCGTTCGATAATTCCCACGTGGTCTCCCCCTTTAGAAGCGAAGGGGACCAGGCCGTAGCCCGGTCCCCTTCGTTCGCTTTCGCTACGCGTGTCGCTTAGGCGACGTTTGCGCTCTTGTACGACTTGACTGCCGTGGTCTGAGCCAGGCCCGTCGCGCCGCGAACTTCAACCTTGTACGAAACAAGGCCCGTGTTCCAGGCGTACTCGCGTGAAACGTCAACGCGGACGCCCCCGACGAGTGCCGTGTAGATCTGCCCGAGGTCACCAAACAGGATTGCGCCTGCGGTGTCATCGGTCAGGTCGATCAGCGCTGCGCTGTAGATCGGTGCGCCAAGCAAGCGGTCAGGCGCATTGGAATCGCCTGGTCGGAAGATTGGCTGACCGCTCGTGTCGACGAGTCCGGTGATCACGCCGAGCGTGGTGTCGTTGCAGAGCCAGGCTGCCTTCGCCGCGCGGCGATATGCCTGGTTGACCGACGCCTTCAACTTGGCAAGATCGGTGAACGTTGGGTTCACCGAAGCCGTGCCCGTTCCGGTTGCGCCGATCGTTGCAGCAGCAGCGATTGCGGTTCCCGCAAACGCGCCGTGAGCGACGGCAACTTCCGAACCGCACTTCTCCGCGATCAGCGCGCCGAGGTCGAAGACGGCGTCTTCCACCAACTCTTCGCTGACTTGGATGATCGTGGCGTACTTGACTGGGGTGAGCGAGAGGGCGCTGAGCGTCCCGTCGCTTTCACCAATCGTGCCCGCTTCAGCAACTGAGCCAGCGGTCCCGAGCGCGGTGACGCGTGGGAACTGGATGTTATTGCCGGTTGCGGTGCGCACAACCGTGATGATTGATGGGTCCAGGAACGGGTTGAACTGAGCCGCGACAACGTTGACGCGGTCAGCGATCGCCACTGGGTTTCCGAGTCCGGTTGCGCGTGTCACATCGCGGTACTCGAACGTGCGGCCACCGCCGTTCTTTCCGAGAGCGCGGAGTTCCGCATTCTCGTCCTGGTCCTTTTCAGCGGCTGGGGCGATTACGGTTGCGAACTCAGCGCGTGCTGCATCCGCGGCGCTGCGCGCCTCGGCTGCGGACTTCTCGCTGCGGATCGCCTCGTTTAGCACCGCGGCCTCTGAGGTGAGTGCATCGAACTGTGCCTTCTTCTCTCCCTCGAGAGCGACACCGGCTTCTGCCGCTTCAGCGACGATTGAGGTCGCCTGCGTCAGCACCGTTGCGCGCTGCTCGTGGAGTTTACGAATGTCTGCCATTTCTAACTCCTTTGTGTTTTGGGTTTCCTTGATGGTTCTGCTCGCCTAGCGGGATGACCGTTCGCGGGCTCGCGTACTTCGCGCGGCGGGGCGTGGTCTCGTGGCTGTTAGAGCGCTTCCGACTCCATCTTCGCAAGCACGAGCCTGGCGGCTGCGATCGTTGGATCGATCGCGTCCGGCTTTGGCCCGAGTCTTTCTCGGACGGTGTCGAGCACTTCGACGTCCGCTTCCGTCAGCGGTTGCGCTGACTTGATGGACTCGATTGCCGAGATAAGGCGGTCCGCGTCAACGCCCATCCGGGGCGCAACTTTTCGGACCGAGGTCAAGCCAAGCGTGGAAGGGTAGGCGGGCGTCTGGCCCGCGCTGAGCACGCTGACTTCAAAGAGATTGACTTCGCGCAGGGTGCGCACGTCTTCGTTCCATTCGTCCCCGTTTTTCGGGATCGTGAAGCCAAAGGACATACCCATCGCCGCGGCTTCGTGGCTTAACTTGGAGATAACTCCTGCGGCGTCTGGATCGGCTGGGTCAAGTTTGGCTTCAACCTTCAGCCCGCGTTCATCTTCGCTGAGTGTGAGTCGCCCGCTCGCCGTGGTCGCAAGGGCGCGGGTCTCATCGTGGCCGAAGAGGAACGAGACGATTTTCTTTCCGCCTGCGACGCGGCTGAGCGTGCGCTTGAACGCGCCCGGTGCGATGACTTCCGTGAATGGCAACCCTGCGCTTGGTGCGCCAAAGAGGGCGGCGTAGCCGGTGAATGTCTTTTGTCCGTCTTCCGTGTCCGAGACGCTGAAGTCTCCAAGTGGCAAGGCGCGGGTCTCGATTTCTTTCACGTCAATGGTCTCCCTGGCTTCGTCTTCAAGTGGGGCGAGCACTCTGTCCGCCCATTGTAGGACGCGCTCCGTCCCGTTTTCGTTTGTGGGATCAACGCCCCAGAGGTACGCGGCGACTGCTCCTGGTCCTGGAAAGTCTGGATCGCTCGCGTCGCTGTTGCGCGCGACCCCTTCCCAGTCTCCGCGGTGGCGTAGGACCCAGGCGCGCAGGCGTGTGACTTTTTCGTCTTGCACGCGCCCTGCTCTCAACTGGCGGGCTTCCTCAACTGTCTCCGCCTGCAGCCCGTCCCCGGCGAGCCCCTGCTCGTAGTAAGTCAGTCCCTTCGCCGCAGCCGCTTGCACGTAATCGGGAACGTCAACAAGGACGCGCTCTTCGCTGGGTTCCTCTGGCTGAACGACTCGATCGCTTGGAAGTTCGCCGCCTGGTTCAATCTCTTCCGCGAGTGAGACGGCGATCATTTGGTCGATGGCGGCTTCCTTTGTTTCGTGGCAGCCGATGACTTCGCCGTCTTCCTTGACGGTCGCCCAGCCGTCGCAATCGTCCGATTGGTCTGTGATGAAATATGGCATCAGAGAATATCGCCAGTGAGGATCAGCACTTCCCGCTCTTCCTTTCGCTCTGGCCGCATCTTGCCGCGAGCCCGATGTCGTAGGAGCGCTCGCATTGCGATGACGCCACCGTAGTAGCCTAGCGTACCGCGTGCGCTTCCTTCGCTCTGTGTGGTCCCTGCGCTCTGTCCCAGCACTCCGATTTGCCCGCGCGCCGCTGCGCGCGCAAACGAAACCGCAGCAACCGTCCGCCCTCTAAGTTCCTGCGCGCGTTCCTTTGGCTGCTCCTGATTCCAGATGCGCCAAATGCTTCCGCCGGGTTCTGGTTGCGGTTGCGGTCCCGGTCCTGGGGTTCCCTGCGCTGTCCCTGTGCTCGTGCTGGAACCGCTGACCGCTCCGTTATAGCCCTGCGTCCCTGTGGCGATCGTTCCGCTCGATGTGCTCTGGCCGCTGGTAGCCCCCGTGTAGCCCTGCGTGCCCGCGGCAATCGTGCCTGTGCTCGTGCTGCTCCCGGTTGCGGAGCCTGTGAACCCTGCAGCGCCTGTGACGGTTCCTGCGCTCGTGCTGACGCCAGTAACCGATCCGCTGAAGTCCTGTCCGCCCTTTGTCCCTGTGGCGGTTCCAGTGCTGGTGATGCTGTTCTTGACGAAGCCGGTGCGCTTGACGCCATTGATCGTTCCTTCGCTGTAGGAGATTGGGCGGTATGCAGCCTGTCCGACAAAACCGGTCCAGCCAACGGCGGCGGTTGATTCGACCGGCGTTCGGACGAAGCGCGAGTAGGTTCCGAAGGACGGTTGCGGTGAGAGGCTTCCTGCGCCTGCGTTGCGAAGTGTCCACTCGATGGCGATGCGATGGCCGCTGGAGAACGTGCCGAGGTCGGTTCCATCGGTGCTGATGATGTATGGCGTCTGTGTTGCGCGGGCTTGAACTTCCGCCGAGTATTCGGTGCTGGCGAGGATTGTCGGAACGGTTCCTGCGACGCTAATTCTGTGAACGCGGAACTTGCAGAAAATGTTTGTCGGCGTAACGGTCTGAAACTGAATTGAGGCTTCCCACGAGCCTGTGACCGCTGTGGTGAGATTCGGAATTCCTGTGGCGGTCGTGAGATAGAAACTTGCCGATGCTCCAGCCGCAAGCACAACGGTGGAGCCGTTTGTGCTATTGGCTGAACCTGTGTCCAGCAGTTCACGGCTGAACGCTTGCCCCGTGTATACAACTGGGCTTGTTGACGCTGCGCCACGGAACCTTCGCAGCGCCATCGGTGTGAGCCTCCGCTACTGGCTAGGCGATAGATTCAGAGATGTTGCCAATCGCCAGCGTGTAGGTTCCCTGACTCGTGTACGTCTGATTGGCGTCAAGGGCGCGGCTGCCGTAGAAGGTTCCGCCGGTTGATGCTGACCAATATCCGAGGAAGCGGATGGTCACGCCCGTTGGCACATCGAAAACAATTTGCGCGCTGTTATTCATCGCAGATCCGCTTGGAGCGGTCCAGGTGATTGCCTTTCGCGCGTAGGCTGGTGAGCCGCCTGTCACTTCGCTGGTCCCAGTCGTTCCTGGGTCAGCGGTGTGGAGCGAGACGAATCCCGCGTTTGTGCTGAGTCCAGTAAGCATTACGCTTGCGCCGTTCGCGGTAATCCCTGCCATCGCTCTCTCCTATTCCTCAACGATGCGACTGATGTCGCCATTCTCATCGCGCTCGATAACCTTCGCGCGCGGCTTGTCTGTGGTGACGTTCACCACCGGTGTGGGCATTGATCGTAGCGCATCGGCAATCGCTTTCCCGATCGGTTCGTGCTCTTCCACTCGTACTGCCGCAGGTTCGGTGCTGGAGCCGAGCGTGCCGATATTGAGCGGCTTCCAGTATTCGTTCCCTCCGTCAACTGGGGCCCTGTCTTCCAGCGAGCGCACTTCGTTCACCGAGAGGAACCCGTTATTCAGCGCGGTGGCGTAGGCGTTGTATCGCTCCTGCGTGGTGGGGCGCAGCAAGCCTTCAAGTGTGAACTTGAGGAAGGTCTGCTGGCTTCCTGGAACGAGTCGCTGGAATGCCGCTTCGAGCCGTGAGATGAGCGGCCCGAGTCCGAGGCGCAGCCACTCGATGCTGATCACTTCAACGCTGCTATACGAAGTGTTCCCTCCGGGGTACTGCAGCAGGTGGAGCGGCACGCCGTAGATGCGTGCGATGGCTTCCACGCCGTAGTGCATTGTCTCGACCAGTTGCAGGTCGCTGATCTTCATCCCGAGCGGGGTGTAGTCCGCTCCGCCTGTAAGCACCGCGACTTTCCAGGCTTTCTCAACGCCCTCGTGCCTGCGGCTGAAGCCAGAGCGCAGGCTTTCCGCCTGCTCCTGCGTGAGTTCGCCTGGAACTTTAACCACGCCGCCGAGCGTGGTCCCGTTCTGGTAGAACTTCGCGCTGAAGATTTGAGTGGCGCTGGCGAGGCCGAGCGTGACCGCGTGGTGCTCAACCGGCGACAGCCCGCGATGATTTTCTCCCGTTGCGAACAGCGCGACGTGCACGATGTCATCGGAAGTGAGGACCACTCCCCCTTCGCGCGTGGTGACGTGGTAGAGCGGTTCCCCGTTCGCGCCGCTTTTGATTTCTACTTTCTGTGGGTCAAGGACTCGGGTCTCAACGACATTGTCGTTCCCGTCCCTGAGCGCGAGGATAAATGCGTTGCCGTCAATGAGCAGGCTGCTCACGACTCTGTGCTTGAATTCGAACGGCGTGAAGTTCGGGTTATTTGGAATCGGTGCATCCATCCAAGCCGGGCGTGGTCGGTAGGGCCTGCGTGTCCCGTCAATGCGGATGTAGGTGTCCCAGGGGAGCGAGGCGACGGTGTCCGCGTAGAGTTTTACGGCGGCGTAAACTGCGCCGATGCTGGTGGCGTTTTCCTCCGTGACTCGCACGCCGGCGTAGTTCGGGTCTGGCGACCACCACTGTCCGCCAATCGTTCGCTCTTCCTGTGGCTGTGTCCTTCCGAGCAGGCGGTCAAGTAGTCCCACGGGTCTCCCTTACAACTCGATCCATTTGACTTCCGGCTGCGGCTGTGGCCCCGGTGCGGTCCCCAGTGTAGCAGCGCGGCTGTGCGCAATGATCGCAGCGACGAGCAGGTCGATGCGTTTGAGGCTGTTCTTTGATTCTTTCTTGACCATCAGCCCGCCCCTGGAATATTGCGGCGTTGCGTTCGCCGTGTGGCGGGCAAGTCTGGGGTCTCCTGTGTGTTTGAGTTGCGTGTTGACGACCGCATCATAGAAGCCTGCCGTCGCTGGAACCATTCGCGCGGGCGTTTGTGGAAACTCAACAACCGGCAGCCCTCTCTGCTCCCAGGCTTCCATCGATCGCTGCCAGCGGAACGGGTCGCAGACAAGTTCGCGCACTCTGTGTGTGGCGCAGATTTCAAGCATCCGCGCTTCGACTTCCTCAATCGGAACGCGCCAGGCAAGGTCTCCGTCGATCGGTCTCTCCCAGTGCCCGAGTACGAAGAGGGCTTTATCGCTGATCCGGCAGGCGACGATGGCGGTGCTGTCTCCCGAATAGGAGCCGTCAAAGCCGAGGGTGATCTCATCGTCTGGCGTGAGTTCCAG